>Ga0075435_100002431_pt1 | contig 12359 bp, 10 predicted proteins | sample RhiMethybrSRZTD4_FD_75302 | JGI IMG/M metagenome (GOLD analysis project Ga0075435, IMG submission 75302) | Populus rhizosphere microbial communities from Tennessee, USA - Rhizosphere MetaG P. TD hybrid SRZTD4 | ecosystem: Host-associated > Plants > Roots > Rhizosphere > Soil | place: USA... | reverse complement strand
GCCAAGCTGCCCGAGCAGGATCGCGCCAACGTCGCGCCCGGCCAGTCGGTGGAAGTCGCCGTCGACGCCTCGCCGGCCGCGACGCTGCGCGGCACGGTGCGCACGGTGAGCGGCGTCGCGTCGCGCGGCGTGTTCGACGCGGGGACGCGTCAGTTCGACATCGCGTTCGACATCCTCGGCCGCCCGACCGTCCGCCCCGGCGTATCGGCGGCGATCGCCATCTCCGGTCAGGCCTACGACAACGTGCTCTACGTCCCGCGCACCGCCGTGTTCGACGTGAGCGGCAAGCCGACGGTGTACGTCCGTTCGAGCGGCGGCTTCGACGCCCGCGAAATCCGCGTCCGTGCCTGGACCGACAGCGTCGCCGTCGTCGAGAACATCGATCGATACGCGGAAGTCGCGCTCGTCAACCCGAACGCCCCGTCGGGGGCGCGGCCCAAGTCGCCGACCGCACCGCAGCGCGCCGCACGATGAAGTCCGCGCTGTGGCTGCCCGATCTCGGTCGCAGCGTCGACAATCTCCTGCTGCACAAGCTGCGCACGCTGCTGACGATGCTCGGCATGATCTTCGGCGTCGCAGCGGTGGTGGCGATGCTGTCGATCGGCGCGGGGGCGCAGCAGCAGGTGATGGCGTTCATCGAGGATCTCGGCGTCCGCAATTTGATCGTCGAGGCGCGCGAGACCACCGAATTCCAGGCCTATCAGAAAGTGCGGCAGCAATCGCCCGGGCTGACGTTCAAGGACATCCGCGCGATGCAGGCGACGGTGCCCGGACTGGAAATGATCTCGCCGCGCAAGCGCTTCATGCCGTCGCAGGTGATCCCAAAGCCGCAGGGTGAGCTGCCGGTGGTCTACGGCGTCGAACCGAACTACCGGCAGATTGCCGCCCTGAAGATCGCTTCCGGTCGATTCTTCACGGCCGAAGAAGCGGCGCGCGCCGCGCCGCTCTGCGTCCTCGGCGAAGCCGCGCGCGTACGACTGTTCGGTCTGACCGATCCGCTCGACCGCTTCGTCAAAGTCAACGCGCAGTGGTACCGGGTGATCGGCGTGGCCGGCGGGCAGGCGGTTGCGCAGGGCGACATCGCCGGCGTGCCCGGACAGGATCGCAACAACGCGCTCTACGTCCCCACCGGCGCGGCGATGTTCCGGCTCGAGGACAACTACAGCCAGTTCCGCGACGAAGTTGACGGCGTCTACCTGCGCCTGAAGCCGGAGGCCGACATCCTCGCCGCCGCGGCGACGGTGCGCGGCATTCTCGGCGCCTCCCACCGCGGCGCCGACGACTACACGCTCGTCGTTCCTGCAGAGCTGCTCGCCGAGCAGCAGCGCACCAAGCGCATCTTCGACATCGTCATGGTCGCGCTCGCGTCGATCTCGCTGCTCGTCGGCGGCATCGGCATCATGAACATCATGCTCGCGAGCGTGCTCGAGCGGACCCGTGAAATCGGCGTCCGCCGCGCGATCGGCGCGCGCCGCACCGACATCATCCGCCAGTTCGTCATGGAGACGACGCTGATTGCCACGGCCGGCGGCATCCTGGGACTCCTGGTCGGCGCGTCGATGTCGCGGATGATTGCGAGCTTCGCCGGCTGGTCCACCATCATCAGCGGCGGATCGCTGGCTCTTGCATTCTCGGTGTCGATGGCGATCGGACTGGTCTCGGGCGTCTATCCCGCCATGAAAGCCGCCGGCCTCGACCCCGTCCAAGCGTTGCACTACGAGTAGCGCCGACTTAAACTACCCTCTCCCGTCATTTTTGGAGGACTCCATGATTCGCCAAATCAACCGCCGGCTTCCGTGGCTGATCGGCTGCATCGCGCTCGTCGCCTGCGCGATTGCGATGCCCGCCGCCGCGCAGTCGACGGGGATGGTCAAAGGCGTGGTGAAAGACGTGAAGGGTGAAGCCGTCGAGGGCGCCAAGGTCACGATCGAGATGGCCGAGGGCACCGCCCGCAAGTTCGAGACGAAGTCGAACAAGAAGGGCGAGTTCATCCAGATCGGCCTGCCGTCCGGCCGCTACAACGTGACCGCGGAAAAAGACAAAGTGGTGTCGAACACGGCGCCGGTGCAGGTTCGCATCAACGCGACCGCGGAAGCGAACCTGGTGATCGGCGCGCCGGGCGCGGCGGCGATGTCCAAGGAAGCGATGGCGAAGAACGCCGAGCTGAAGACAACGCTCGAAGCGGGAATCGCCGCCAGCAATGCCGGCAACGACGACGAGGCGATCGCCAAGTTCATGCACGCCGCCGAGCTGAAGCCGGATTGCGCCGATTGCTTCTACAACGTCGCGCTGCTGCAGGCGAAGAAGAAGGACTACGCGAAGTCGGAGGAGATGTACAAGAAGGCGATCGAGCTTCGACCGAACTACTCCGACGCGTACAACGGGCTCGCCAACATCTACAACGCGCAGCGGAAGTTCGACGAAGCGGCGGCGGCGAGCGCCAAGGCCGCGGAGCTCGCCGGCAGCGCGCCGGGCGCGCTCGCCGGCGGCAATCCTGACGCGCTCTTCAACCAGGGCGTCATTCTCTGGAACGCGGGAAAGATCGCCGACGCGAAGAAGCAGTTCGAGGCGACGATCGCCGCCAAGCCCGATCATGCCGAAGCGCACTATCAGCTCGGCATGGCGCTCGTGAACGAAGGCAATCTGCCCGCCGCGGCGAACGAGTTCGAAACCTACTTGAAGCTGGCGCCCACCGGCCCGAACGCCGCCACCGCGAAGGGGATACTCGCCACTCTGAAGAAGTGATCGACATAGCCGCTCGCCTGGCCGACGTCCGCGCGCGCATCGCGCGGGCGGCCGGCCGGGCGAAACGCGATCCCGCCTCCATCCGGCTCGTCGCCGTCACCAAAACCTTTTCCGCTGAGTACGTGCGCGCCGCCGCCGCCGCCGGCCAGCTTGATTTCGGCGAGAACAAGGTTCAGGAAGCGCTGCCGAAGATGGACGCGACGGCGGATCTGCCCGTCCGATGGCACCTCGTCGGGCACCTCCAGTCGAACAAAGCGAAGAGAGCCGGCGCGCGTTTCGACGTCGTCCAGTCGGTGGACAGCGCCGATTTGCTGCGAAAACTCGATGAGTCGGCCGCAGAAGCGGGCCGGCCGCTGCAGGTGCTCGTGCAGGTGGACCTCGCCGGCGAGGCGACCAAGCACGGGGTGCGCGAGGACGGCCTTCTGCCGATTTTCGATGCCGGCGCGCACTGCCGAGCTGCCCGACTCGCCGGGCTGATGATCATCCCCCCTGCCGTCGACGATCCGGAGGATGCACGGCCGTATTTCCGTGAGCTGAACGAGGTTCGCGACAGGCTGGTGGCACGGGGCGTGGATGGTTCGATGCTGAACCAGCTGTCCATGGGGATGAGCCACGACTTCGAGGTCGCGGTCGAGGAAGGGGCGACCCTCGTTCGAGTGGGGACGGCCATTTTCGGCAGTCGAACCTATGTTTGAGCACACCCTGTCGCCAAAGCGAGAATCGTCCGATAAGGCAGCGTGGAGAACGATTCGTTATGAACGTCAGCCCGCTCGACCTTCGTCAGCAGAAATTCCGAAAGACGCTCAGGGGCTTCGATACGGTCGAGGTCGCTTCGCTTCTCAACGCGGTCGCCGATGACTACGAGTCGGCGCTGCGGGAGACGGATCGGCTGCGCCAGGAGCTCATGCGCTCCGAGGCGCTCCTGACCGAGCACCGCGAGCACGAGAAGAACCTCAAGGCCACGCTGATGACGGCGCAGAAGCTCGCCGAGGACATCAAGGCGGCGGCGCGCGAAGAGGCGCACCGGATCATCCGCGAGGCCGAGGGCCGCTCTGACTTCCTGCTCGAGAAGACGCAGTCGCGCCTCGAAGACATCCAGCGCGAGATCGACGGCCTGAGGCTGAAGCGCAAGGACGTCGAGACCTCGATCGAGGCGACGATCCAGACGCTGCGGAATACGATCGAGTACGTCCGCGAGCAGGAAGCGCGTGAGCGCGAGGACAAGATCCTGCTGCACCGGCCGCGGCTCGCCGATCCGGTCGAGAGCCGCGAGGTTCTCGAGGCGCTCAAGCACGAAGCGCTCAAGATCGTCGGGTGACGATCGACGTTCGCGTCATCCCCCGCGCCAGGAAAACCGAATACGCGGGCGAGCGCGACGGCGCGTTCGTCATCCGGCTCGCGGCGCCGCCCGTCGACGGCGCCGCCAACGACGCCCTCGTCGAATTCCTTTCCGCCATACTGAACGTTCCGCGCCGCGCGATTCACATCGTCTCCGGCGAACGCGGCCGCCGCAAGCGGGTCGCGATCGACGGCGTTACAATGGACGCCGTTGCTCGCCGACTTTCTGATCAGAAACACCACTGAAGTTCTGACGTGCGCCGGGCCCGCGCCGCGGCGCGGGAAGGCGCAGGCCGACGCGCGGCCGATTCCGCGAGCCGTCATCGCCGCTCACCAGGGGCGCATCGTCTTCATCGGCTTCGAGAGCCTGCTGCCGCAGGAAGTCGAGCTCGCGTCGGGGGCGACGATCGTCGACGCGCGCGGCGGCACGGTGGTGCCGGGATTCGTCGATCCGCACACGCACGTCGTGTTCGCCGGCGATCGGCGTGAGGAACTGCGGCGCCGTCTGGCCGGTCTCACCTACGCGGAGATCGCCGCCGAAGGCGGCGGCATTTTGAGCACCGTCGTCGCGACGCGGGCGGCAACCGAGGATCGCCTGGCCGCCGACACGCGTCGTCGCCTCGACGAGATGCTGCGATGCGGGACGACGACCTGCGAGGCGAAGAGCGGATACGGCCTGACCACGGGCGCGGAGCTCAAGATGCTGCACGTCCTCCGCCGGCTTGCGTGGGATCACGCCATCGAGATCTCGCCGACTTTCATGGGCGCACACGAGATCCCGATCGAGTACCGCGATCGTCGACGCGCGTACGTCAAGCTGATGATCGACGACATGATTCCCGCCGTCGCCGGCGAAGGCCTCGCCGAGTGGTGCGACGTGTTCTGCGAAACCGGCGTGTTCACGCGCGACGAATCGCGCGAGATCCTGCAGGCCGGCCGCGCCGCCGGCATGAAGCTCCGCCTTCACGCCGACGAGCTCGGCCGGAGCGGCGGCTCGGAGCTTGCCGCGGAGCTGCGGGTCCGGTCCGCCGACCATCTGATCTTCGTCACCGAGGAAGGCGCCAAGGCGCTCGCCGCGGCCGGTGTCGTGGCGACGCTGCTGCCGATCGCGTCGTTCTATTTGAAGCTGGGACGCCTCGCGCCGGGGCGCATGCTGATCGCCTCCGGCGTGCCGGTCGCGCTGGCGACCGACGTCAACCCGGGCGGCGGCTTCTCCCCCTCCATGGCGTTTGCGATGACGCTCGCCTGCTTCGGCATGGGTCTGACGTTCGAAGAGGCGCTGGTCGCCTCGACGATCAACGCGGCCTACGCCCTGGACCGCCACGACCGCGTCGGCAGCCTCGAGGTCGGCAAGCAGCTGGACGCGGTGATCGTCGGCGGACCGGCAATCGATCTGATTCGGGTCGGCGCGGAGACGATCCAGGCCGTGATCAAAAAAGGACGCGTCGTCTATCCATGCTGACCGACAGGACCGTTGGCGATCTGCTGACCGCGTTCGCCTCGTCCGACCCGACGCCCGGCGGCGGATCGGCGGCCGCGCTCGCATCGGCGGTCGGGGCGTCGCTGCTGATGATGGTTGCGTCGCTGCCAAAGACGCGAACCAACTCCGACGAGGATCGCGCCGCCTTGGCCGACGCGAGCGCGTCGCTCGCAGCCGTTCGCGAGCGCCTGACGGAGGCGATCGACGCCGACACGGCTGCCTACGATCAGGTCGTCGCCGCGTACAGACTGCCGAAAGCCGCCGACGAGGAAAAAGCGGCGCGCACGGCCGCGATTCAAGCGGCGCTGCGCGCGGCGACCGACGTGCCGCTGCGCGTGATGCGGTGGTCGGCCCAGGCGCTCGAGGCGGCGAAGCGCGTCGACGCTCACGGTCACGCCGCGGCGGCGAGCGATGTCGGCGTCGCGATCGCCCTGCTGCGCGCCGGTCTCGAAGGCGCGCGCCTCAACGTCGCGGCAAATCTCGGCGGCATCCGCGACGAGAAGTACACGCGTGACGTGAGCGACGAGGTCGACCGGCTCGCCGCCGGCGCGCGCTAGCGCGGAAGCACGTCGCCGTCGACGACGAACGTATCGACGTGGACGTCGAACTTCCAGTCGTACTTGAACGTCGGGACGAGCTCGAGCGTGCGCACGTACGTCCCTTCGACGACGGTGTGGTTGTCGCGGGTGGTGACCTTCAAGGTGTCGTCGGTGACCGGGATGTCGTACTCGTTCGCCAGCTGGAAGACCTTGTCGTGAATCTGCTCGTCGCTCTTGGTGCCGCGATGCTGCGTGATCTCTCTGACGGCGTCCTTGAATCTGTAGAAGTTCAGATAGGCGTTGCCGACGCGGTAGGTCGCGTTCGCGATCAACGCGACGATCACCAGCTTGATGAGCAGCTTCATCTCGGCGGCGCGCGCTCCTGACTAGTGAATCTGGTGCAGCATCCGGTCCCACCGCGTGCGCGTGAAGAAGTGCGTGAACACCGAAAAGAGGCTCTTGATCGTCGCGCTGGCGCTCTCGTCCTGGTAGTCCTCGCGCTCGCCTTCGTATGACCAGTAGATCAGCAGCGCCTTGCCCTTGACGTTCTCGCGCGGCAGGAAGCCCCAGTAGCGGCTGTCCTGCGAGTTGTCGCGGTTGTCGCCCATCACGAAATACTGGTTCGGCGGGACGGTCACAGGGCCGTAGCGCTCGCGCACGTCGAAACGGGTCTCCTCGTGAAACTCCGACGTGCCCGACGGCGGCTCGAGAAAGTGGACGTAGGGCTCGTCGAGCGGTTTGTCGTCGATGTAGACCTTCTTGTCCTTGAGCTCCACCTTCTGGCCGGGCAGTCCGATCACGCGCTTGATGAAATCGCGGTCGGGCTCGACCGGATACTTGAAGACGATCACGTCGCCGCGCTTGATCGTGCCGATCGGCAGCAGCACGCGCTCGATGCGGGACTCGGTCGGACCGAGCACGAACTTGTTGACGAGCAGATGATCGCCGATGAGCAGGTTCTCCTCCATCGAGCCGGTCGGAATCTTGAAGGCCTGCACGACGAAGGTGCGGATGAAGAGCGCGAGGATGACAGCGATGACGATCGACTCGAAGTACTCGCGCAGAATCGATTTCTTGAACTCAGTCATTCCGATTCGGTTCCCATCTTCAGCACGGCGAGAAACGCCTCCTGCGGGATCTGCACCTTCCCGACCTGCTTCATCCGCTTCTTGCCTTCCTTCTGTTTCTCGAGCAGCTTGCGCTTGCGCGAGATGTCGCCGCCGTAGCACTTGGCGAGGACGTTCTTGCGGAGCGCCTTCACCGACTCGCGCGCGATAATCCGGCCGCCGATCGCCGCCTGGATCGCCACCTCGAACATCTGACGCGGAATCAGCTCGCGCATCTTCGACGCCAGCGCGCGGCCGCGCTCGTAGGCCATGTCGCGGTGCACGATCACCGACAGCGCGTCGACTGGATCGCCGTTCACCAGGATGTCCAGTTTCACCAGCGGCGACGGCCAATAGCCGGTCACATGATAATCGAGCGACCCATAACCTCTCGATAAGGTCTTCAACTTGTCGTAGAAATCCAGAACCACTTCGTTGAAGGGCAGCTCGTAGGTGATGAGGACGCGGTCCGAGGCCATATATTCCAGCTTTTTCTGGATCCCGCGCTTGTCCTGACAGAGCTGCAGGATGCCGCCGACGTGCTCGGCCGGCGTCATGATCATCGCCGTGATGATCGGCTCTTCGATCTTCTCGATGCGCCCGGGATCCGGCAGCTTCGCCGGACTATCGATCTCTTCCACGGTCCCGTCGGTCGTCGTTACCCGGTACAACACGCCAGGCGCCGTGGTCACGAGATCCATGTCGAACTCGCGCTCGAGCCGTTCCTGGACGATCTCCATGTGCAGCAGGCCGAGGAACCCGCAGCGAAAGCCGAAGCCAAGCGCCGCCGACGTCTCCGGCTCATAGAAGAACGACGCATCGTTCAGCCGCAGCTTCTCGAGCGCATCGCGCAGCTCGGGGTACTCGTGTCCCTCGACCGGGTAGAGGCCGGCGAAGACCATCGGCTTGAGCTCCTTGAAGCCCGGAAAGGGTTCGGCGGTCGGCCGGTTCGATTCGGTGATGGTGTCGCCGATCTTGGCGTCGCCGATGTTCTTGATGTTCGCGACGAGGAAGCCGACCTCACCGACGCTGAGCTCGTCGACTTCGACCGGCTTGGGTGAGAACACACCGAGCTGCAGCGTTTCGTAATCCTGCCCCTGCGCCATCAGCTGGATCTTCATCCCCGGCCGGATGACGCCGTCGATCACCCGGATGACGATGACGACGCCGCGGTACGGGTCGTACCAGGAATCGAAGATGAGCGCCTTGAGCGGCGCGTCGGTCACGCCGGCCGGCGGCGGCAGGCGGTGCACGATGGCTTCGAGGATTTCGGGCACGCCGGTTCCGACCTTGGCGCTGGCGAGGATCGCATGATCGCCGTCGAGGCCGATGATGTCGGAGATCTGGCGGCGCGATTCTTCCGGCTGCGCGCCCGGCAGATCGATCTTGTTGATGACGGGAATGATCTCGAGGTTGTTGTCCACCGCGAGGTAGGCGTTGGCGAGCGTCTGCGCCTCGACGCCCTGCGACGCATCGACGAGCAGCAGCGCGCCCTCGCAGGCGGCCAGCGATCGGGTGACCTCGTAGGAAAAGTCGACGTGCCCCGGCGTGTCGATCAGGTTGAGCACGTACTGTTCGCCGTCGTTCGCCTTGTAGTTCAGCCGGACCGGATGCGCCTTGATCGTGATGCCCCGCTCGCGCTCGAGATCCATGGCGTCGAGCACCTGCGCTTCCATCTCGCGCGCCTGCAGCGCGCCGGTGAGCTCGAGAAAGCGGTCGGCGAGCGTCGACTTGCCGTGGTCGATGTGGGCGATGACCGAAAAGTTTCTGATGTGTCCGGGATCCATGCCGTCGAGGTACTCGAAACACTCATTATAGCGGTCACGATCGCGATAGCACTCGCAGGCCGGGCCTTTCAGGGCCGGCGAGTGAACGGCCGCGCTATGACACGCGCGTCAGCGTCGCCGCTGACGGACCGGCACGGCTCCGAGGTGTTGGTCCGCGAGCGCCTTGTTGAACCGGGCGAGGTCGCGCTCGAGGATCGCGTCGAGTGTGGCGAATTGCTGTTCGAGACGCAGCGACAGATCCCGGAACACCGAATAGGACTGCTCGGTCGGCGAGGTGTCGCTCGCGGCCACGACCGGCGCGAGCGCGGCGATCAGGTTGTTCAACTTCGCGGGATACGTCAGCACATCGTTGCCGTCGCGGATATTCATCTGCACCAACTCGTCCTGCACGGCAGCGAGTTTCGTTTCGAGCGCCTGACCCTGAGCAGCGATCGCCGCGGCCGCCGGTGTCGGCGCCGCGCGCGCGACAGCCGCGCGTACATCGGCTCGTGCCGCGATGATCTCCGTGATCGCATCGTGCGTCACGGTCAGGCGTTCGTGAATCTGCGTCAGCAGCGCGTACTGCTTCTCGAACTCCTCCGCCGTGGTCGACGTCCGCGGATCTTTCTTGATCTCGAATGGCTGCGTCAGCGTTTTGCCGGCCACGGTAAGGCGTAGTTGATAGCTCCCGGGAACGACCTGAGGTCCGCGGACGCTGGCGCCGAAGAGATTCGTGCCGGCCGGCGGCAGCGACGCATCCGGAATGCGCATGTCCCACTCGAACCGGTTGAGTCCCGCATCGGATGGCACGGAGAACCGCGACGGCGGCGGGCCGAGAAACGCGCGCCGCTCGTTGCCGCCGTCCCCTGAGGAATTCTCGCGGCTGCGAAACGTTCGAATCGACTTCCCGGCGCGGTCGAGGATCTCCAGCGAGACCCCGTCAGCCGGCTTCTCCTTGAGGTAGTACCACACGACGACGCCGGAGGCAGGATTCTGTCCGGCCGCCGATGCGGCTGCGCCGCCGCCACCGCCGGCGCGCATTCGAATGGTGTCGCGCGGCTGGAACAGATGCGCGGCGGACGCAGGCAGCTGCGGAGTCATCTGACGGATGGTGGCGAGGTCGTCGAGGATCCAGAACGAACGTCCCTGCGTCGCAGCCACGAGATCCGAGTCATGGACCGCAAGATCCGTGATCGGAACGATGGGCAGATTGAGCTGCAGCGGCTGCCACTGCGCGCCATCGTCGAACGAGACGTACACACCAGTCTCCGTGCCGGCATAGAGCAGTCCCTTGCGCGCGGGATCTTCGCGGACCACGCGCACGAACGTCGAGTCGGGAATGCCGCGTCCGAGCACGGCCCAGGTCGCACCGTAATCGGTCGTCCTGTAGATGTACGGCTTGAAATCGTCTGACTGATATCGCGTCGCGGCAACATACGCCGTGCCCGCGGCATGCGGTGAGGCCTCGATGATGTTGACGCGCGTCCATTCGGCCATCTCCTTCGGCGTGACGTTCTTCCAGTTCCTTCCTCCATCGCGCGTCACGTGCACGAAGCCGTCGTCCGATCCCACCCAGATGGTGTCCTTGTCGAACCGCGACGGCGCGACCGTGAAAATGGTGCAGTAGTAGTCCGCGCTGCTGTTGTCGCCGGTCAACGGGCCGCCGTTGTAACCCTGCTTGGTCTTGTCGTTGCGCGTGAGATCCGGGCTGATCGCCTGCCAGCTTTGTCCGCCGTCGGTCGACTTGAACAACACATTCGCCGCTGTGTAGAGCGCGGAAGGATCCACCGGCGAGATGACGATCGGCGCCGTCCACTGAAAGCGGTACTTCACATCGCCGGCGGGGCGGCCGCCCGGCGTCTCGGGCCAGACCGAAATATTTCGCGATTCGCCGAGCCGATGATCGTACCGCGTCATCACACCGTAGTAGGTGCCGGCATAGACGACGTTCGGATCGCGCGGATCGGGCGCGATGTAGCCGCTCTCGCCGCCGCCGACCGCGTACCAATCGGTCTCGTCGATGCCGCTGCCGCCAGTGCGGCTCGCGATCGACACGGTGGTGTTGTCCTGCTGTGCGCCGTAGACGCGGTACGGAAACTGGTTGTCGGTGATGACGTGGTAGAACTGCGCCGTCGGCTGGTTCCGCTGCGAACTCCAGGTCCGTCCCCCGTTGAACGAGATCGCGGCGCCGCCGTCGTTCCCGTTGATCATCCGCCGCGAATCGTCGGGCGCGATCCACAGGCCGTGATTATCGGAGTGCGCCGCGCGCACCATCTGGAACGTCCGGCCGCCATCGATCGACTTGTTGATTTCGAGTGTCAGGACGTAGACCGTATCCGCATCCAGCGGGTCGGCGATGATGTGCGTGTAGTACCACGCGCGCTCGCGAACGCTCGAGTCGCCGTTCATCCGCTGCCACGTCGCGCCGGCATCGTCGGAACGGAAGACGCCGCCGTCTTTCGCTTCGACAATCGCCCAGACGCGATCGTGCCGCGACGGCGACACGGCGAGACCGATGCGCCCCTTCATCCCGCTCGGCAGACCGGTCTTCAATGCCGTCCAGGTGCCGCCGCCATCGGTCGACTTGTACGGACCGCTTCCCTCGCCGCCGCTGTAGATCTGCCACGGGCGTCGATACACCGGCCAGAAGGCCGCGTAGACGATTCGCGGGTTCACCGGATCGATGACGACGTCGATGGCGCCGGTCTTGTCGTCGACGAAGAGAACTCTCTGCCAGGTGCTGCCGCCGTCGCGCGTCCGGAACAGTCCGCGCTCCTGATTCGGGCCGAAGGGATGACCGAGGGCCGCAACAAAGGCGACATTCGCATCGCGCTGATCGATCGCGATTCTTCCGATCTGGCGCGAGTCCGAAAGACCGACGTGCGTCCACGTCTTCCCCGCGTCGCGCGACCTGTAGACACCGTCGCCGTGCGAGAAGTTGCTGCGGATGTCGGCTTCGCCCATGCCGACGTAGATGACGTTCGGATCCGACGGCGCCACCGCAATCGCGCCAACCGATCCCGTCTTCATGAACCCGTCCGTGATCGGATTCCACGTGACGCCGGCATCGTCGGTCTTCCACACGCCGCCGCCGGTTGCGCCCATGTAGTAGACGAGCGGCTGGCCGGGCACGCCGGCGACCGCCGTCACGCGGCCGCCGCGATACGGACCGATACTGCGCCAGCGAAGGGACTTGAAGAGAGTTACGTCGTACCGATCCGAGACGTCTGATTGCGCGCGAACGTCGAGCGCAACCAGAATTGCGAAGACCGAAACGAGTAAAAGCGTGACATTGCGGATTGAGGATTGCGGATTGCGGATTGATTGTTGGATTGAGGATTGGTGATTGTGGATTCGATTGCTGATTGGCCGGCTCCGACGATCA
>Ga0075435_100002428_pt1 | contig 12363 bp, 9 predicted proteins | sample RhiMethybrSRZTD4_FD_75302 | JGI IMG/M metagenome (GOLD analysis project Ga0075435, IMG submission 75302) | Populus rhizosphere microbial communities from Tennessee, USA - Rhizosphere MetaG P. TD hybrid SRZTD4 | ecosystem: Host-associated > Plants > Roots > Rhizosphere > Soil | place: USA... | reverse complement strand
AGTCGTCTATGCTTCCGATCAAACGCACGTGTGCGTCACGAGGGCCCTGGAGATCCTCGGCTTTTCCTCCGGGCAGCTGCGCGTGCTTCCTTCCGACGATGACTACCGCCTCTCGATGGGTGCGCTGCGAGAAGCAGTGGCGGCCGATCGAGCTCGCGGGCTACGGCCTTTCTGTGTCGTCGCCAACGTGGGAACGACGAACACCGGCGCGGTTGATCCTCTGCCCGACCTCGCGAATTTCTGCCGCAGCGAGGGTTTGTGGTTGCACGCCGACGGGGCGTATGGAGCGGGAGCGGTGCTTTGCCGCCAGGGCAAGGAAATCCTCGCTGGATTGGAGGCCGTGGATTCCCTCACGCTCGATCCACACAAGTGGTTGTTTCAGCCCTACGAGATTGGCTGCGTGCTTCTGCGGGACCGGGAGTGCCTGCGGGACAGCTTTCGAATCATGCCTGGTCCACAGCGCGACAACTGCATGAAAGACGTGCGCGACGGAGAGCGTGAAACGAACTTCGCCGACTTCGGCATTCAAGTAACCCGCAACTTCCGCGCCTTGAAGCTTTGGATGTCGCTCAAGGTCTTCGGCCTCGCCGCGTTTCGCGATGCGGTCGCGCGCGGCTTCGAGCTGGCTGAGTACACCGAGCGGGTGCTCCGGTGCTCTCCCCGATGGGAAGTCGTCACGCCGGCTCAGCTAGGTGTGGTGACCTTCCGCTACCGTCCCGAGCAAGACATGTCCGACGAGGAGCTCGGACGGCTCAACGAGAAAATCGCCGAAAGCCTCAGCCGCGACGGTTTTGCTCGCATCAGCTCGGCGCGTCTGCGCGGCCGCGTCGTGCTTCGGATGCGTACGACGAATCCTAGGACGACCGAAGCGGATATACGCGAGACTCTGCAAAGACTGGAAATGTTTGCGCGAGCACCCGAGACCGAGCGCGGCGTTTGCGTACTTCGGGCGGTGCATGGAACGCGGGTTCTCACGTCCTTCACGCCGTAGCGTCGTGGCGCAATAGGACGTTCGTCGGCACGGAGACCAGAGAATTCGCGCGTAACCCCTCGAACGCCCCCTTTGCCCGAACCCGACGGCTTTCCCCTTGTGTTCCGGAACGTCGTTCCGTCGTTCGTGACGCCATTCGATCGATGCACGCCGTGCGCGAAGGTCGTATTCACGCTAGCGGCGCCGAGCTTTTCGTTCGTCGGGTCGGAGGGGGAGCTCTCGGGGGCTCGGTGCTCGTTGCCGTGGGCGGCGGACTCGGGCTCTCCCATGAGCTTTTACGAGGGCTGGAGTCCATCGCTTCGGCGAGCCTCGAGGTCGTCAACTATGACCCGAGAGGTGTGGGACGATCGTCAGTCGGGTTCGCGACGGCTCGAGCCTTGGACGTAGCGATCGACGATCTCGACGCCGTTCGAACCGCCCTCGGAAGCAAGCGCATGCACGTCCTCGGGCATTTCTGGGGAGGTCTGGTGGCGGCGCTCTATGCTGCCCGTTATCCCGACCGCACGACGTCGCTCACGCTCGTCGACTGCGCTCCGCCGACCGATGCGGAGCTCGCGCGAGCGATGATGCGAAAAAGCAATCGGTTGATCGAGTACCAACGTCGCGGTCTCGTGCCGGTGGATCTACCGAACCTCGAGGACAATCCCGCTGAGCGCCTGCTCGCCGAGTGGCCGATCTACTTCGCAGATCCCCGTCACCTCGGAGCTCGCACCCTCGGCGGCGCCGGGTTTCGTCCCGAGGCGGCTTCGGTGATGCTCGCCTCGCTCGGGTCTTTCGATTTCCGGCGAGAGCTGGCGAGAATCGCGGCGCCGACGCTTCACGTCGCAACCGCGGTGCCCTTCGGGTACGCCATGGCCGACGCGGTCGCGCTCGCGATGAGCGCCGCGCCCTCGCGGCGCATCATGCTGACGACCGCAGGACACCTGCCGTTCGTCGAAGACCCGCTTCCGCTTCTCGCCGAGGTAGCGGATTTTCTCGCCGATCGCCGTTTCTCTTGACGCCGTGTCCGAGTGGACAAGACCCGCGCCGCCATGGAAAATGCGAGGATGTTGGGCTTCGTCGGACGATCCGGTGAGCTTCTAGCGCTCGAATCGGCGCTCGAAGACGCGGTGAGCGGCCGAGGGCACCTCTTCTTTTTGGTCGGCGAAGCGGGTATCGGAAAGACGCGGCTCGCCGACGAGCTTTGTTCGCGCGCGGGAAAAGAAACGCGCGTTCTCTGGGGGCGCGCGTGGGAGGCCGGCGGCGCGCCGGCATTTTGGCCGTGGATCGAAATTTTGCGGCCGCTCGTGGCGGAGGGGGACGCGGCGACGCTCGCCCAAGACTTCGGACCGGACGCCGCGTCCCTGGCGGCGCTCTTGCCCGAGCTCCGCACCCGCCTTCCCGGACTCGCCGCGCAACCGCCCTCCGAATCGCCGGGGGCGCGTTTTCTCTTGTTCGACGCGCTCGCTCGCTTTCTTCGCGCTCGCGCGGCGCGGCGTCCGCTTCTTCTCGTGCTCGACGATCTGCACGTGGCCGACGAACCGTCGCTGCGCTTGCTCGAGTTCATGGCCCGCGGTCTTCGCGGATCGCGCGTGCTCATCGTCGGAACGTATCGCGACGCCGATCCCGGTCTGTCCCCCGAACGCGCGCAGTTGCTGGCCAACATCGCGCGCGATGCCGAGCGGATCGCGATGAAGCGGCTCGGTGGCGACGAGGTGGCCGAGTTCATCGAGAAAGCGTCGGGTACGGTACCCGCTCGCGACGTGGTCGACGCCATCGTGCGGGTGACCGAAGGCACGCCGCTGTTCGTGACCGAAGTCATCGGGCTCGTCGCCGAGCGGGGCCTCGCGGCGGTCTCGATGCCCGCGGGCCGAGTCGTCGTGCCGGACGGTCTCGGGCCCGCCATCCGCGGCCATCTCGCACGCGTTTCGGACGAGACGCGCAAGGTCTTGCGCGCCGCGGCCATTCTCGGCCGAGACTTCGGCGTGGCGCCGCTCGAAACATTGCTCGACGCCGACGGCACGCCGGTTTCGGACGTTGGCGCCGAGCTCGCCGAAGCGGCGCAGGCGGGAATCGTCACCGATCTGAACGTCGAGCCGCCTCGCTTCCGATTCAGTCACATTCTCGTGCGCGAGACGATCTACGGCGACCTCGGGGCCGCCGCGAGGGAGCGTCTCCATGGCAAGGCAGCCGAAGCCCTGGCGGATGCAGCGGCACGAGCGAGCCTCGATGGGCTCGGCTTCGCGGAGCTCGCGCATCATTTCCTCCGCGCCGGCGCGCTCGTTCGCGATCGAGCGGCGCAATATTCGCGCCTCGCCGGCGAACATGCGCTCGGCATCTACGCGCACGAACAAGCCGTTACCCACTTTCGACAGGCGCTCGGCGCGCTCCCACCGGACGGCCCAAACGCGGGGCGCGCGCGAGCCGAGCTCCTGCTCTCTCTCGCCGAGGCTTGCTCGCGCGGAGGCGATCGAGCGCGCGCCAACGAAGCGAGCGAGCAGGCCGCACGAGCGGCGGAGGCACTCGGCGATTGGGAGCTCTTCGCGCGGGCCGCGCTCCAGCGGGGTAGAGAGTTCACGTTCGGCTTGGTCGACGCGACGCTCGTGCGCCTGCTCGAAACCGTGCTCTCCGCGCGCGGTGGCGAAGAGACGGCGCTTCGCGCGCGGCTCATGGCGCGGCTGGCGGCGGCCCGACAGCCGGCTCCCGATCCCGAGAAGCCGCTCGCTCTCGCGCGCGAAGCGATCGCGCTCGTTCGCACGACCGGCGATCGCCGCGCGCTCGGCGCCGTGCTCCGCGACGCGCGCGCGGCGTTCTTGCCGATGGATTCGTTGGAGGAGCGCCTCGTCCTCGATTTGGAAACGCTCGCCATTGCTTACGAAACGGGAGATCAGCTGGCGGCCCTCCATGCCCAACGCCGCTTGTCGTGGGACAGGCTCGAAGAAGGTCAGGTGACCGCGGCACGGGCGCACTTCGAGCAATGCGCGCGCATCGCAGAGGAAATGCGCGAGCCCCATCGGCATTGGTGGTCGGTCGCCGGACAACTGACCGGTGCCGTTCTCATTGGGGCCTTCGCCGAGGCCGATCGACTTCTCGCCGAGCTCGAGAGCATGACCGGTGCGTCCTCCGATCCTTCGGCCGCCGACTACGTGGGTATCCAGAAAGCCACGCTCGTCTGGACTGCGCGGCGCGACGCCGAGCTCGCGCTCGTCGACGAGGCAATGGCGCGCGAGCTCGCGCGTACGCCGACTCCGATGCTAGCGTTCTTTCGCGCCGTCACGCGTCATCGCATGGGAGACGTGGACTACGTCCGAAAGGTATGGCCCGACCTTCTCGGCGCCTATCGCCATCCACGCTTTTGGGGCCAGCACCATTTCGCGGAGATGGCAATCGCCGTGGGGGACGACGCGTGGGCGGCCGATACGTACGAGCGGCTGCTCCCGTGGGGCGATCGGTTCGTCGCCCACCTCGCCTTCGAGGGCAGCTACGCCCGCACGCTCGGCATCGTCGCACACGGGCTCGGTCGAACCGACGCCGCGCGTCGTCACTTCGAAGCGGCCATTTCGCTCGAAGAAGGCATCGGCGCGCGGCCGTGGATCGCGCACTCGCTCGTCGCTTACGCCCGGGCCCTTCGCACGACCGGCAACGATCGCGATCGACGAAAAGCCTCCGAGTTGATGTCGCAAGCGGGCGCCATCGCGCGAGAGCTCGGCATGCCGGGCATTCTCGCGCTCCTTCCGCTCGACGCGGGTCCGAAAGGTTCCTCTTTCGCGGAGGGCGCGCGGACTGCGTCGGATCTGTCCGAGGCCTTCAAACTCGAGGGCGAGTACTGGACGGTGAGCTTCGGCGACGAACGACTGCGGCTGAAGGACAGCAAGGGGCTCCAGCTCGTCGCGTATTTGGTAGAGAACCCCGATCGCGAATTTCACGTCCTTCACTTGGTCGGCGTCGCCGACAAGCAACCGGGTGCGAGCATGCTCGTCGAGAACGCCGCACCCGCGGCTCCGGATGCGGCCGCGCGCGCCGCCTACAAGCGCAGGCTCGATGATCTCCGCGAAGAGCTCGAAGACGCCGAGACCCGCGGCGACATCGGGCGCGCCGAGCGCGCGCGCGAGGAAATCGATCTGCTCGGCGACGAGATCGGACGCGGACTCGGCCTGGGTGGACGCGAACGGGGTACGGGCGGCAGCGTCGAGCGCGCGCGCATCAACGTGCAGCGCCGCATCAGCGACGCGCTCGCCAAGATCGGCGCGGCTTGTCCCACGCTCGGCCGCCACCTTTCGAGCGCCATTCGAACGGGCACTTACTGCTCCTACGCCAGGACGTAGCCAGGGGAATTCGCTCAGGTTTTCCAAGGAAGCGCGAGTGTTCCACCGGCGCGGAACGGGTGTTCGCGCCGACGGAACGCCTTCGGAGTGGAGAACGCGAACATGTCCCTCGAACCCATCCGGAACCTGGCTCCGCCCGTCCTTTTCGTCGGCTTTCATCTCGCCGAGGCGCTCTTTCCCGCGCGCCGGCTTCCGCGCTCGATCGCTTGGCGCGTGAAAGGCTTTTTGTGGTTCATGCTGAGCGGCGCTCTTTTCACGAACCTGCCGCGTCTGTGGAGCGATTGGACGGCCGCGCACCGGCTGATGGACACTTCCTCGCTCGGCCTCTGGGGCGCGGTCCTCGCCGTCGTCGTCGTGAACTTCGTCGGCTACGCATGGCACCGCCTTCGGCACGCGGTCCCCGTGCTCTGGCGTTTTCACCAGCTTCATCACGCCGCCGAGCGCCTCGACATCTCGGGGGCGTTCATGTTTCACCCGCTCGAAACCGTCGCGGTGGCATTCCTTTTCAGCGCCACGTCCACGCTCGTGCTCGGCGTCAGCCCCGACGCCGCCATGCTCGCCGGCACGATCGGCTTTTTCTGTGCGTGTTTCCAGCATGCGAACGTTCGCACGCCGCGATGGCTCGGCTACGTCATCCAGCGGCCCGAGTCGCACAGCGTCCACCACGCGCGCGATCTGCACGCCGGCAACTACACCGACCTCCCGATCGTCGACATCCTCTTCGGAACGTTCGTGAACCCTGCCGACCACCGGGCGAGCGTCGGCTTCTTCGAAGGCAGCTCCCGCCAGGTCGGCCGCATGCTTCTCGGGCAGGACGCCACGCGCCCGCGCGCCGACGCGCCGTCCGCCGTGGGCGAGGTTCACCCCTGAACCACGCGACTCGAAGTCACCCGCGCCATCGCGCGCCTCGACGCGATGACTCGATCTCACCCCGCGCCTTCGTGCGCCCTAACCAAGGAGAAATGAAAATGGCAACCGCATGCTTGTTCATTGGTTTCAATCGTCCCATCACCGGCCGCGAATCGGAGGCGTGGGCCACGCTGCAAGGTGACGGCATCGGACAAGTCGAGAGCTTCAAAAAAGAGGGCTGGTTCGAAAGCTTCGACATCATCGGCCTCACGCCGCACGGCGGAACCATGAACTGCTTCCTGCTCCTCGAAGGCGAGCGAGCGAAGCTCGACGAGCTGCGCCGCACCGACGCCTTCGAGCGCTTCTCGATGCGCCTGAGCCGGCTGTTCGACGGCTACGCCGTCGTGCCGGGCCTCACGTTCGAAGGCTTGCGCAAAGTCCAAGAGCGGAACCCGGACCTTTTCCGGTGAGCGTCTACCTCGTGGGCGGAACGTAAGACAAGTCATACGCGAAGTTCCAATCGTCGTCGCAGTCAGTCGTTTGGAACGATCGCAGGTTGCGGAGAAACCCGCCGAGCACGACGAGCCCTTCGTGCTTGGCCTTCGCTGGTGCGACGATTCGTCTCCGCCTAGCGAGGCGCGAAGCGCCGAAGCGGCGCAGCTAGAATCCCGCTGAGCACGACAAGCCCTTCGGGCTTGGCGTCCCCAGCGGGATTCGAACCCGCGTACCAGGGATGAAAACCCTGTGTCCTGGGCCGGACTAGACGATGGGGACTTGCAGAAAGTTGATGAGAGGCCGCGCAACCTAACCCGTCACGCGCGTAGGGTGCAAGCGAGCTCGCCGCCGTGCCCGAGTGGCGACCCTCGAGCGCGAACCGTCGGATTTACAGAACCTTTCGAGGGCGATAAAGGGCGCTTGACGTTCGGCGGCTACTACTGTACATGTGTTCACCTTCGGTCGTAGCCACGCGGAGGGAGGAAGAGGATGGATGGCGGGCTGGATGTGTTTTTGCTCGGTGCTGGCGCGAGCCATGGCAGCGTCGATTGCGAGCCAGAAGCGCCGCCGCTCGGGGCCGAGATCTTCGAGCGGCTTTGCCGGCGTCCCGTTTTTCGCCACCTGATGCCCTCCGGCTTCGCCGCAGATGACCACGGCTTCGAGGCGACGCTGTCAAAGCTGTGGGACGAGCACGCCGATCGCATGATCCCGATTCTCAACGAAGTCGCGATCTACTTTTCCGAGTTTCGACCAGGGCCTGGCAACCTCTATGTCGAGCTCGGGCGGCGCATCCGCGCACGGGCGAGCGAAACGGTGCTCGCGTCGCTCAACGCGGAGATGCTCCTCGAGATGTCGCTCTTCGGATCGGGCGTCCCTTGCTATTACGAGGGCACGCTCCCTGCGCGAGGCGCCATGATTTTGAAACCGCACGGATCGGCGAACTTCCTGCCCGCGTTGGCCGGAGCCAGCGTCTCGGACGCATCGCTTCGGCGGGCGACCGAAAAGGCCGGGTTGGCAAGCTGCAACGCGATCCAGGTGGTAAGTGATCCGACTCAGATCCACGCTTACATCCGCAGGACCGGGTTGCCCCCCATGGTCGCGGCGTACATGCCGAACAAGCCCATCCCGTTCTGCGGCGCCGTCATCCGGGATTTGTGGGCGGCGTGGCATCGGGTCGCCCGTTCGGCGCGCAGCTTGACCCTCATCGGCGTCGACCTCGACGGCGCCGGCCCGCACATCTGGGATCCGCTGCGCGCCCTGCGCGGCGCGATCGCCTACGTCGGCTCCGATTCCGACGCTCGCGACAAGCTCGGAGCCGTCGCCCCCCGCGCTTCTCGCATCACCCTCGCCGGACGGACATTCGAAGCGTACCTGACGTCCGCCTAGACGTCCGGTCCCGTTGCCACCGCCCAGACCTACCACCTGTGGTAGGCGGGATGTCCTTCCTTCACGGCGACGAATGTGCCGCGACACGTCGCGGTGATCTTGCCACCCGCTTCCATCGTGGCCTCGACGACCGCGCGATCCCCCTCGAGCGTTTTGAGCTTGGCGCGAAGCTGGATAGGACCATCCATGGGTGTCGGGCGCTTCAGCGTCACGTGGAAATCGGCGGTCACCGTGCACGGAGGCGCGTCGGCCCCCTGCGCCTTCATCAAGTGGTAGGCGGCCGTCCAGTTGCTGTGGCAGTCGAGCAGCGCGCCGATGATGCCCCCGTTCAAGATGTTGGCAAACGCGTGGTGATGCGGCTCGGGCTCCCAGGTTGCGACCGTTTCGTCGCCTTGGACGAAGCTCTTGATGCGCAGCCCCTTGGCGTTGGCGGGGCCGCAGCCGAAGCACTCGTTGTTCGGAGCGTAGCGGTCTTGGAGACTCTGCATGCGTCCTTCTTAAAGTCTATCCCGGCAGGCCGCCAGAGGCCGAAGGGGTCTAGCGATCCCCGTCCCTTTTTTCGAGCTCGCGCGGACGGTCCGGTGAGCGGCCGGTCGGGTTCCCCGGCGGCCGACTGCCACCGGTCAGACGGCGCACGGCCGCAGCCCCCATCCCGAGCACCCCGAGCGCGGCGGCGCTGACCGCGAGAGCCGCGCCAATCCCCACCGCAAACACGAAGACGAGCGCGCAGAGGACCCCGATCGCCGCGAAAATGGCGAGCCCGGCGAGAAGCGCGAAGGGACCTTTGACCTGGAAGGACCGAACGCGTGCAGCGCCGAAGCCGACGTCGACGACCCTGGGAAGTCCCTGGCGGGGGACCTGACCGCCACCGGTTGGCAGGTCGAGATCCCCCGGGCGCGCGAGCTCGCTCCCTTGGATCACATCCTTCCGCCGCGGCGGCGGCTTCCAGTCGTCGGGAATCGAGGCGCGCTCGGTCTTTGCGACGGGCGTCTCCCGCAGCGTGTCCTCGTTCGGAGGAGGTTTGTCGCCTACCCCAGCCACTTTCGGATCTTATCGGTTACCGCATCGGAGGTGAACCCGAAATGCTTTTGGATGTCCTTGTTCGACGCTGACGCCCCATACGTATCCCAACCGATGACGAGCCCGTCGGGACCGACGACGCCGCGCCAGGGGTCGCTTCGTCCGATCTCGACGACGGCGCGCCGCACGCCGGGAGGCAGCACCGTGTCGCGGTACGCCGAGTCTTGCCGGTTGAAGGCCTCCCAACATGGAGCCGACACGACCCGCACCTTGTGACCCGCCGCTTCGAGCGCCGGCTTCGCACCCACCGCTACCTCGACCTCGGACCCGGTTGCGATCACGACGACCGATGGCGCCCCCCCGGTCGCCTCGGCGAGCGTGTACGCGCCGCGAAGCATCAGCTTGGGATCGAACCCCGAAGGGCGCGCCAGGTTGGCGAGCTTCTGCCGGGAGAGAGCGATCGCGGTCGGCCCGTTCTTGCGGCCGAGCGCGTGCGCCCATGCGGCCGCGCATTCGAGCGCGTCGGCGGGGCGAACGAAATCGAGGTTCGGGATGAGCCTGAGGGCCCAGTAATGTTCGACGGGCTCGTGGGTCGGACCGTCCTCGCCGACGTAGACGCTGTCGTGTGTGAAGACGAAAAGCGATTGCAAATGTGACAGCGCTGCGAGCCGGATCGCCGGCCGCATGTAGTCGCTGAAGATGAGGAACGTCGATCCGAACGGAATGAACCCGTCGGAAACCGCCATCCCGTTCACGAACGCGCCCATCGCATGCTCGCGGATGCCGAAGTGGACGTTGCGGCCTTCGAACTTGCCGCGGCTGATGGCAGGCGAGCTTTTGATGTACGTCTTCGTCGACGGGTTCAAATCGGCCGACCCGCCCGCGAGCGATGGTACGAGCTCGGCGACTCTCTGCTCGATGACGCTCGACTGCTCTCGGGTCGCCGCGTCTTTGGCCGGCGCGACCTTGACGAGCTCCTCGAAGAGGTTCGACGGAACCTCCTTCGCCATGAGCTTGCGGTAGAGGGCGACCTTCTCTCCGCCCGTCTTCTCGAACTGCTCGACCATCTTTTTCCAGACGGCGTGCTCCTTCTTGCCGTCTTCCGCGCGTTCGGCGAAGAGCCTTCGCACCTCGTCCGGCACGATGAACGTCGGTTCGAGGGGCCAGCCGAAGTGCTGCTTGGTCGCCTTGACGGCGTCGGGGCCGAGCGGCTCACCGTGGGCTTTTTCGCTGTCCTGCTTGGGCGAGCCGATACCGATGTGCGTGCGGGCCACGATCAAGGAGGGCCTCGCCGGTTCGGCTTCGGCCCTCGCGAGGGCCGTTCGAATTTGCGCGTGGTCGTGTCCGTCGATGTGCTGGACGAACCAGCCGTAGGCTTCGTAGCGCTTACCCACGTCTTCGCTGAAAGCAAGCTCGGTCTTGCCGTCGATGGTGATGTGGTTGTCGTCGTAGAAGAAAATGAGGTTGTCGAGACCGAGGTGCCCCGCGAGGCTCGAGGCCTCGCCGGAAATCCCCTCCATCAAATCGCCGTCGGAACAGATGCCGAACACGCGCGCCGTCGCGATCGGCGTGTCCGGACCGTTGAACCGCGAGCCGAGCATCTTGATGCTCGTCGCGATGCCGACCGAGTTCGAGATCCCCTGACCGAGGGGGCCCGTCGTGACCTCGACGCCCGCCGTGAGAAACGATTCCGGGTGGCCGGGCGTCTTCGAGCCATATTGACGGAACCGCTTGAGCTCATCCATCGGCAGATCGAAACCGGCCAGATGCAAAAGCGAGTAGAGCAGCATCGACGCGTGGCCGGCCGAAAGCACGAAGCGGTCGCGGTTCGGCCACCGCGGGTCGGTCGGGTCGTAACGCAAGTGCCGGGTCCAGATCTCGAAACCGATCGCGGCGAGCGCCATCGGCGTGCCCGGGTGGCCGGCGTTCGCCTTCTCGACGGCGTCGATCGACAGCATCTGGATCGTCTTGACGGCTTGGTCGACCAGCTTGGGATCGTATTCTCGCGGCATCGCTGTCTCCTCGAACGGCTGACCCAGCTTTTTACCTTGCCGCGAGCCGCGCCGCTAGATGGCCGGCGCCCGTCAGCCCGACGAAACGGTCGGTGACGACGGTGACCGGCGCGCGGACGAGGAGCTTCTCCATTCGACCTTTGTACCGCATGCCGGCGAGGAATTCGGCCTTCTTTCGGGGGATGATCGTCGCGGCGATCCGTCCCAAGAGATACACACCCCCGAGCGCAACCCCCTTCAGGGCGAGGTTGCCCGATTCGGCGCCGTAGATGCGACAGAACAGATCCACCGCGTCGGTCGACGCGGGGCTTTTTTTCGCCAGGCCGACCGTGGCGATGTTGGCGTTGCGATCGCCGCTCGCGATCGTTTCTGCGACTTCGAAGCTTTCGCCGCCGTAGCGCTGGACGAAAAAATCGTAGATGTGCCCGAGCCCGGGCCCGGAAAGCGCCCTCTCGATGCTGACGTGCCCATGTCCGTAGAGCCTGCGCAGGTACGACCAGAGCTCGATCTCGATCTCCGAGTTCGGCGCGTAATCACAATGCCCCCCCTCCGTCGGCGAGGGGACGTGCTTTTGGCCGTCCCACACGAGCAGGGCCTCGCCGAGACCGGTACCGGCCGCGATCACCGCGATGTTGGCGCCCTCCTGCCGCTTGCCAGCCGAGATGACGACGCGAGCGGACGACCCGACGAGCGTGCATCCCACCGCCCCGGCCGCAAGATCATTGATCAGCGAGACTTTGCGAATGCCTAGCTCTTTGGCGAGCTTGCGTTCGTCGATGACCTTCCAGGGCAAGTTGGTCACGTCGGCGACGCCGCCGACGACGGGCCCCGCGACGCCGAGCACGGCGGCGACGACGCGCCCTTTCTGCGTCGTCAGGTAGTCGCGCAAGAGGGCCGACAGCGATCGCGACGAGGCGCTCGGCAGAACCGCTTCGTGCAAGATTCGCTTCCCGCCTCGTTCGTAGAGGCGGAGCCGAGCGTTGGTGCCGCCGATGTCCCCCGCTAAGACCATCTCTCTCGAGCCACCTTTGCGCATGGGGTGCCCAGCCTAGCGGATCCGGAGCCTTCGTGGGACTGATGTCCCTTTCGTCAGGGAGGCGCGACGTGCTGCCGGCGGATGGCTTCGTTGTGCTGTGCGTAGGTCTCGCTGAAGGTGTGCCGCCCTTCGCCTCGCGCGACGAAGTAGAGGTAGCGCGACTCGGCCGGCACCAGAACGGCCTGGATCGACTTTTCGCCGGGGTTTGCGATTGGTCCGGGAGGGAGCCCCTCGTGCCGGTAAGTCGTGTACGGATTGGTATCGTCGGTG
>Ga0075435_100002421_pt1 | contig 12379 bp, 7 predicted proteins | sample RhiMethybrSRZTD4_FD_75302 | JGI IMG/M metagenome (GOLD analysis project Ga0075435, IMG submission 75302) | Populus rhizosphere microbial communities from Tennessee, USA - Rhizosphere MetaG P. TD hybrid SRZTD4 | ecosystem: Host-associated > Plants > Roots > Rhizosphere > Soil | place: USA... | reverse complement strand
ACTTCGACCGCGCGGCCGCGGAGCGCTACCGTGGCCTGGGCGCCCAGCTCTCGCGCCGAGGCGTTCCGATCGGGACGGTCGATACACTCATCGCCGCACACGCCTTGGCTCTGGGTCTCACGCTCGTCACGAACAACGAGAAACACTTCACCCGGGTCCCCGGCCTGAAGGTCGAGACCTGGCTGTAGCCGTGACGAACGGCTCGTCAGTAGAGCAGGAACTTCGCGCGGTCCTTGCGGAACTTCTCGATCGCGGGCGCATCCGCAGCGAGGATTTGCGCCGCGCTCTCCCCCGCGTCCAAGGCCTTGCGCAGGCGCGCCGTGCCCACCAGATCGTCGAGGGCCGTGGGCCCCGACCAGGCGAATCCCTTCTGACCCGTGAGGAATCGGAGCAACTGGACGCCGAACTCGTAGGGATGGGCCGCTTCCGCATCGCCGACGGAAATGCGTGCCCCCACGCACTCCGCGTCCTTGTGCTTCGGATTCACCGCGAAGGCGGAGGCTCGCGGCGTGAAGCGCGCCGCCTCGATCGCGAAGCCGGACCCGGAAACGGACGGCAGCTTGCCCGGCTCGAGCCAGGGGGCGCCGAACAAGAGGAACGGTTGATCCGTCCCGCGTCCCTCCGAGACGTTCGTCGCTTCCAGCAGTCCCAGGCCCGGATAGACGAGCGCGGCCTCGGGACTACGGAGGTTCGGCGCGATGGACGGCCACGGCCGGCCCGTATCCTTCCAGGTCATGCTGCGCTTCCAGCCCTTCATGGGCACAACGGTGAGCCGCAGCGGCTTGCCGAGGCGGGACCGGACGAGCTGCGCCATCTCGCCCGTCGTCAGGCCGTGCACGAGCGGGCCCGGGGCCAGGTTCGTGAGGACGGCGCGCACGGTGGGCCCGGCTTCGCGCGTCGGCCCCTCGACGAGGTCGCCGCCGAGCGGATTGGGGCGGTCCAGGACGACGAACTCGATGCCCGCGTCCGCCGCCGTCTCCATGCACTGCTGGAGACGGCCCATCACCGTGAAGAACCGCACTCCCGGGTCCTGGAGGTCGAACACGATCGCGTCGAGATCGCGGACGTCTTCGGCCCCGAGCTTCGCGCTGCCGAGATCGACGATGGGCAGGCGCGTGTCCGCGTCCACGCGCCGGCCGGCGGATTCGGACTCCGGCCGGCCGAGGAACGGCGTCCCGTCCAGGTTCTGGGCCACGCGGTCCCAGACGGCGGTGCGCGTGCGGAGCGCGCGCTCGTGGGCGAACAGGCGGACGACGTCGACTCCGGCCTTGCGGAGGACGTCGATGGAGTGACGTCCGTCGGCGGTCACGGAGCCGGGCGTGACGACCAGGGCGACCTTCTTGCCTTGCAGCGCGGCGCCGTGATCGGCCTCGACGACTTCCAGGCCCACTTGGACGGGAGGGGACGCCGGAGCGGCGAAGACGGGCCCGAGAGAGGACGCGATCAGGGCCGCGACCGCGGTGGCCACCATCCGGCGCCGGCCCATCCGCCTGACGCCGACGTGTCCGCTCATCGCGCGGCTGGATCCTAGCACGTGGCGCGATTACCCTACGCCGTTCCTCCATGACGAACGGCGTGATGCTCCAGTCCTTCGAGTGGTACATGCCCGCGGGGCGGCTGTGGCAGGACCTCGCCGCGGACGCCGCGCGGCTCAAGGCCGCCGGCTTCACCGCCGTCTGGATCCCGCCCGCCTACAAGGGCTCGGGCGGCGCGCACGACGTCGGCTATTCCGTGTACGACCTGTTCGACCTCGGCGAGTTCGACCAGAAGGGCTCGGTCCCCACGAAATACGGCACCAAGGCCGAATTGCACGCCGCGGTCGCCGCCCTCCAGGCCCAGCCGCTCGACGTCTACGCCGACGTCGTGTTCAACCACAAGAACGGCGCGGACGCGACGGAAGAGGTCTGGGCCCAGCCCGTCGATTGGCAGGACCGCAACCGCCCGCTCTCCGACTGGCACCAGATCGAGGCCTGGACCCTCTTCGAGTTCCCCGCCCGCGCCGGCCGGTACTCCACGATGAAGTGGTACTGGTGGTGCTTCGACGCCGTGAGCTACGACCAGAAGCACCCGGAGCAGGACGGCCGCTACCTCTTCCGCCTGCGCGACAAGCAGTTCTCGACCGAGGTCAGCAACGAGAACGGCAACTTCGACTACCTGATGGCGGCCGACCTCGACATGGGCATCGAGTTCGTGCGCGGCGAGCTCGCGTATTGGGGCGACTGGTTCCTCGGCCTCACGGGCGTGGACGGCGTCCGCATCGACGCCTGCAAGCACATCCGCACGTCGTTCTTCCCCTGGTGGCTCGGCGAGCGAAGACACAACGCGGGCCGCTCGCTGTTCGCGGTCGGCGAGTACTGGTCCGGCGACGTCGAGGAGCTGCACCGCTACATCAAGGCGACGGGCGGCTCCCTCTCCTTGTTCGACGTCCCGCTGCACTACCGCTTCCGCGAGGCCGGCCTGGCCCAGTCCGCCTACGACCTGCGCACGATCTTCGACGGGACGCTCGTGCAGCAGCAGCCCCGGCTGGCCGTCACCTTCGTGGACAACCACGACACGCAGCCCTGTCAGTCGCTGGAGTCGTGGGTCGATCCCTGGTTCAAGCCGCTCGCGTACGCGCTGATCCTCCTGCGCGAGGCCGGGTACCCGTGCGTGTTCTGGGGCGACTACGGACCGGGCGACGTGTGCTATCTGGACAAAGGACGCGAGGTCACCCTGTACTCGCATCGCTTCCTGATCGACCGGTTCCTGGGCGCCCGCCGCACGCACGGCCACGGCGACCAGCACGACTACTTCGATCATCCGAACACGATCGGATGGATCCGGACCGGCAACGCCGCTCATCCGGGCGCCATGGCCGTCGTGATGACCAACGGCACCGCCGGGTCGAAGTGGATGAACACGTTCCATCCGGGCGCGCAGTTTCGGGACGCCACCGGCCACATCCCCGGGACGATCACCGCCGACGGGGCCGGCTGGGCGGACTTCACGTGCCCGGACCGGTCCGTCTCCGTCTGGCTGCAGATCTAGGCCTTTAGCAGAGGCCCCGTCGTCCGCAGCGATGGCGCGGTCGCGGGTGACAGACTGCGAACCGTCACACGTGGCTTTCTCGCGGGATTGATCGCGGGTACCCTGCGCGACGTGGAACGGGCCTCTCGCGCGCGAGCCGCCCGAGTGGCGGTGGTCGGCCTCGTCCTTTCGGCCGCCGGCGTGACGGGCGGAGCCGCCGCCGGACGGGAGACGAACGGCACGCGGCTCCGCGACACCGCGAACGGGATCGCCTATCGGGCGGCGAATCCCAACAAGCCCTGGCACTCCGAGATCGGCCGCCTCGACGATCGCGCCTTCCGCGCGCTCGCGGACCAAGTCGCGCGCGAGATCGCGGCCGACCTCACCGATCCCACGCTGGAGGCGTCCCAGATGAACCCCGCGTTCGAGGCGCTCAAGCAGATCGGTCCGCTCGCCGCCGGCGTCACCGACGTCCTCGTGGCCCACTTGCATTCCCGCGACAACGATTCGAGCGCGTACACGCGGACGGCGTACTTCTGCGAGGTGACGCGCACGATGGCCAAGGTGGCCCCGCGCGACCCCGCCGTCGTCCGCGCCCTGGCCAACGCCCTCGCGCAGTCGCGGGGTTCCGGCGACTCGCACCGCATCGGGTGCGCCCTCGAAGCGCTGCAGGCGGCGGGGCCGGCCGCGGCACAGGTCGCGGGGCCGGTGCTCGAGCAGCTCGCGCGAGCGCACGTCCTGACGACCTACCCGGACCAGCTCAACAAGGCGATCGAGGCCATCGGCGTCGGAGGATCCATGGTCGCGAGCCTCATCGGGCGGGCCATCGACGCGCAGGTCGGGATCGACGACCGCGCGGCCGCCGTGCGCACGCTGGGCAAGAGCTACGCGGACATGAGCCCTCGCGATCAGGCCGACGTCCGCGTGACGGCGGCGCAGCTGCTGGACGACCCCTATCCTCCGGTCCGCGTGGCCGCGGCCGAAGCCCTGGGTCCGGCGGGTCCGCCCGCGCTCGACGCCCTTGCCCACGGCCTCGACGACGCGCGCTCCGATGTGCGCGCGGCCGCGGCGCGGTCGCTGGCGAAGCTCGGTCCCGCGGCCGCTCCCGCCCGCGCCAAGCTGCTCGCCGCGCTCGATCCGTTCCTGGGCACCGGAGAAGCGGCGGCGGAGGCTCTCGTCGCGATCGGCCCGGCGGCCCAGGCGGATGTGGAAGCGCGCGCGCGCACGTCGCCCCGTGCCCTCCGCCCCTTGGCGGAAGCCACCGCGCGCGCGATCGGCGTCGGCAGCATGGAGCCCGTTCGCCAGGCCCTGCGCGACGCGTACGGTCATGGCCCCGGGGTCGTCGGCTACGTCGACGTCGAGGTGGTGGGCACCGGAGCCGGGATGGCCTACGCGCCCAGCGGGTATCGCATCAAGGCGCGCTTCCGCGGCGGCCCGTACACGGCCTCCGGCCGCGCTCCCGCGACGGTCGAAGGCACGCTGACCGTCGACAACGCGCCGAACGCGTTCTTCACCGCGCTCGCGGGCCGGCGCGCCGGCGACCACGTGCGGCTCCTCTTGTCCCCGGAGACGATCCCGGATCCCTATGCGGCGGTCCAGGTCGCCGGCCGCAAGCCGGCGCAGTTTCCCGTCGCCACCGGCGCCGCCTTCGACGTCGAGGTGCTGCGCGTGTGCGAGCCCGTCATCTGGACGGCCTTCCGCGGGAGCGGCATATGGGGCCCGGTGCGCTTCGAGCTGTACTGTCGCTAGTTCGCAGCGTTTCGCGCATCCGGCGTGTCCGACGTGACACACTTTCGTTCCGGAACGAAAATGAGGGCCTCCGACTCAGGTCGTCCATTTGGAAAGGAAGCGACGATGAAGCCTTCCACGGTCCTCCGCCTTTCCCTCTGCGCCGCGGCCGCGATGATGCCCGCCGCCGCCCAGGCCCAGATCTTCACGGTCTCGAAGGACCAGATGATCGAGCTCACGGCCCAGAACCCGTTCGAGCGCTTCCCCGACGGCCGTCCCAAGATTCCCGACGCGCTCATCCAGCGCGCCCGCGGTCTCTCCGCGGAGGAGGTGTTCGCCATCCTCCCCAAGGAAGGCTTCCGCAACCAGTACGCGGGCGACTTCCGCGTCCTGCATCCGGGGATGAAGCTGGCCGGACGCGCGTTCACCCTGCAGTTCATGCCCCTGCGGCCGGACCTCGAGGGCGTGATCAACGAACGCGCGAAGGCGGCCGGCCAGCCGCGCATGTTCAACCAGACGGCGATCGACATGCTGCAGCCCGGGGACGTGCTGGTGGTGGACCTGTTCGGCCAGGAGGAAGGCGGGACGATCGTCGGCGACAACCTCTTCTACTACATCATGCGGACCACGAAGAACGGCGGCCTCGTGGTGGACGGCTCCATCCGCGACCTCGAGGGCATCTCCAAGATGGACATGCCGGCGTATTACCGGGCCGCGCATCCGAGCGCGATCAACAACGTGATCATCAGCGGCATCAACGTCCCCGTGCGCATCGGCAAGGCCACGGTCATGCCGGGTGACCTCGTGTTCGGCGACGCCGAGGGCGTCTACTTCATCCCGCCCGCCCTCGTCCAGAAGGTCATGGACAACGCGGACGAGGTGCACGTCCACGACGAGTGGACGCGCAAGAAGTTCGACGAGGGCAAGTACAAGTCCGCGGAGATCTACGGCTCGCCCAAGGACCCCGAGCTGAAGAAGGAATACGAGGAGTACCTCAAGAAGCGGCTCGAGGAGATCCGCAAGAAGAACCCGCAGTGAACGACCTCCGCCTCGCCGCGCGCTCGCTGCGCCGCAGTCCCGGCTTCCTGGCCGTGGCCCTGGTCACCATGGCCATCGGGATCGGCGTGAGCACGGCGCTGTTCAGCGTCGTCGACGGCGTCCTCCTGCGGCCGCTGCCCTACCCGCACGCGGAGCGGCTGGTCGCGCTCTACACGACGAACCCCGCACGCCATCAGCTCACGGGCGCGGTCTCGCGCGCGGACTTCGAGGACTGGCGCGCGCAGAGCCGGTCCTTCGACGCCATGGGCGCGTATCAAACCTCCGGCGCCGTGCTGGGCGGGCCTGAACCTCAGCACGTTCCGGCCGCGCGCGTGAGCGCGAGCTTCTTCGACGTCTTCGGGGTTTCCCCCGAGCGCGGCCGCGCGTTCGGCCGTGAGGCGGATCAGCGCGCGGACAGGGTCGCCGTCGTCACGCACACGTTCTGGCAACGGCGGATGAACGCGGACGAAGCCGCGATCGGGCGCGCGATCACCCTCGACGGCGAGGCCATCACGGTGGTCGGGGTCATGCCCGCCGCGTTCAAGGCCCCGGCCGAGTTGCGTGAAGCCCAGCTCTTCCTGCCCCTGAACCCCGATGGCATGGGAGGACAGAACCGCGGCGGCCGCTACCTCAACGTGGCCGCGCGCCTGCGCGCGGACGCGTCCAGCGGGCAGGCCCTGGCCGATATGGCCACGATCGCGCGGCGGCTGGAGCAGGCCTTCCCGGACAGCAACGGCGGACGCGGCGTGAACGTGCGGCCGCTGCACGACGCGACGGTGGAAGCGGCCCGGCCGCCCATCGTCGTCCTCTTCGTCGCGGTCACGTTCCTCCTGCTGATCGCGGCCACCAACGTGGCGCACCTGCTGCTGCCGCGGGCGCTGGCCCGCCGGCACGAGGTCGCGGTGCGCGTGATCCTCGGGGCCAGCCGCCTGCGCGTGGCGCGACAGCTCCTCACCGAGATCGCGCTGCTCTGGCTGCTGGGCGCGGCCGCGGGCGTGACCCTCGCGACCTGGCTGGTGAGCCTGATCGTCACCTTCGCGCCCCCGCAGGTCCCGCGCCTCGACGAGGTCACCGTCGATGGACGCGTGCTGGCCTTCGGCATCCTGTCCGCCCTGGTCGCCGGAGTCGCGTTCGGGCTGCTTCCGGCGCTCCAGGCCACGCGCGTGCAGCCCGCGGACTCGCTGCACGGCGGTCGCATGCCGGGCCTGGCCCGCCGGCGGCTGTCGGGCACGCTGGTCGCGGCCGAGATGGCCCTGGCCCTCGTCCTCCTCGTGGGCGCGGGCCTGGTCGTCGAGAGCCTGCGCCACCTCGTGGCGGAGCCGCCGGGCTTCGATCCGGACGGCGTGCTCACCGCGGAGATCAACCTTCCCGCGAAGCGCTATCCCAGCCCGGCCTCGCGCGCGCAGTTCTACGCCGCGCTCCTGCCGCGCCTGGCCGCCCTGCCGGGCATCTCCGAAGCCGGATTCGTCACGCCGCTTCCGTTCTCCCGCGATTCGGTCACGACGCGCCTCAGCGTCCCCGGGCGCGACCAGGCGCCCGCGGACCAGCCCCGCAGCGTGTACCAGGCGGCCACCCCGCAATACTTCCGGGTGATGCGCATCCCGCTCCGGCGGGGCCGGCTGCTCGCGGAGGGCGACACACGCGAGGCGCCGCCGGTGGTGGTGGTCAACGAGGCCTTCGTCCGCACCGTATTCCCGGGAGAGGACCCGATCGGACGTCGCATCCGCATCGGCGTGCGCACGGCCGACGGCGACCCGGAGCTGTTCGAGATCGTCGGCGTGGTAGGCGACGTGCACCAGGGAACTCTCGGCCGGGCCATGGACCCGGAGCTGTACGTGCCCGCCGCGCAGCACACGTGGGGATGGGGTGTCCTGACCGTGCGCACGACCACCGATCCGAGCACGCTGGCGACGGCGGTGCGGCACGAGGTGAGCGCACTCGATCCCGAGCTGGCCGTCATCGCGACCTCGACCATGCGCGAGCGGCTGGCCGCCTCGCTGGCCGCGCCCCGATTCGTCGCCTCCCTCTTGTCGATCTTCGCGGCCGTGGCCGCGGTGCTGGCGGGGATCGGCCTCTACGGCGTGCTGGCCACCACGGTCGCGCAGCGCGTGAGCGAGATCGGCATCCGCATGGCGCTGGGAGCGCGGGTGGCGGACGTGCTGCGGCTCGTGGTCGGGGAGGCGGCGCGGATGGCCGGCGTCGGCATCGTCGTCGGCCTGCTGGCGGCCGCGGCCGTCACGCGCCTGATGGCCGCCCTCCTCTTCGGGGTCGGGCCGCGCGATCCTCGCACGTTCGCCGCCGTCACGGCCGCGCTGTTCGCGGTGGCGCTGGCCGCCGCCCTGGTTCCGGCCTGGCGCGCGGCGCGCATCGACCCGGCCTCCGCCTTGCGCCGCGAGTGAGGGCGAACGGGGCACCGCCGCCGGGAAAAGACGGCGGCGGCGCCCCCGGAGAGACTCCGCCCTAGTTCGCGCCCCCCGGATGCGCGAACGGCTTGAGGCTGACCTGCGCGTTGAACCCGCCCTCCAGCGCGTGGCCCCAATTGATCGAGACGCGGCCGGTGCCGGGCGCACCGGCGAAATCACCGGTGCCGTCCTGGGCGATCACGAAACCCTGAAGCGATGGAGCAGGACCCTGCACGGCCGGAAGCAGGAGCCCGATGAGGATCCCGGTCAGCGAGCTGCCGTTGCCGCTGATGAAGTTGATGGGGCCCGCCCACCCGAAGTTGTTCGGATTGTTGGGATCCACCGCCTCCAGGTGTGAGAACAGGCTGATTCCGTTGACGTCCCCGTTGACGTCACCGCGGCGCGCCTCGCCGGGGCGCACGCTGCCGTCGGCGAACCCCGTGAGCTGCACGGCGGGAAGCTGCACGGCCGGGAGCTGGACCGCGGGGAGCAACTGCGAGATGCCGCCCGTGAACTCCGTCGTCAGGGTGACGGGACGGAACTCCGGCGAGCGGAGCATCCCCAGCGTGACGCCCTTCATCGAATCGAACTCCTCACCGCCCACCCCGAGGTGCATCTGCTGCTCGATGTAGGGCAGGAACTCTTCCAGGCCCGCGCGTCCCTTGAGGGCGAATATTTCCGTGAGCCGCACGCTGCCGTCGCCGTCGAGGTCGAGCTCGTCGAAGACCTGGCCGACGGTGCCGTGGGCCTGGAGCTTCCGCGCCGCCGCGTCCAGGGCGTCCGGCATCTGGACGAGGAGGGCGCCGAGATCATGAGCGGCGCGCGAGTGGATGGCGAGGAACATGCGGCGCCGTCCCTCGTCGGCCAGGGGGTTCGGCGCGCAGTGCACGCGGCTGAAGGGATCGGCCTGGCAGTCCGAGTTGCCGGTGATCCCGGGGAGCACGGGCGTGGCCAGGGCCACGTAGTGCGGGCCCGCGCCCGGTCCCGTGGCCAGTCCCGTGACCAGGGGCGGTACGGGGATCGCGTTGACGAGGTGGATCGTGAACCTGTACCCGTCCCGCTGGCCTTCCACGAAGTGGTCGGCCAGGCCGAGGCTCTCCAGCGAGTCCGTGAACGTCTGGTGCGCCTTGAAGTACTGCGCTTCCGCGACCTGGATCGCGTGCAGGCTGCTCGTGGACCGCGAGCGGTTCGCGGCCTCACGGACTTTCTGCACGGCCGGCAGCAGCAGGCCGATGAGGATCGCGATGATCGCGATCACGACGAGGAGCTCGATGAGGGTGAATCCGGCTTCGCGCTTGGCGCGCGAGCCGGGGACGGCGCGGGTCATGGGCACTCCTTGCTTCGGGTGAGCCTTGACTCCACCAGCGCGCGCGCGCCGAGGAAATGTGGTGACGATGGGGGAGGAGACGATTCCCGGTCCCAGGGGGACGTAATCCCGGTCACGGGGGATCCCGTCTACCTGCGCATCACGACGGCCTCACCCGTGACGGGCGTCACCGCCGCCGGTCATCCCCAGACGCGGCGCGCGACCTCCGTCACCAGGCGCAGCTTGGCCCACTGGTCCTCCTCGGTGAGGAGGTTCCCCTCCATGGTGGACGCGAAGCCGCATTGCGGGCTGAGGGCCAGGTTCTCCAGCGGGAAATGGCGCGCCGCCTCGTCCACGCGCCGGGCCACCTCGTCGGCGCGCTCCAGGGCCGGAAGCTTCGAGCTGATGAGCCCGAGCACGACCGTCTTGTCGCGCGGGACCAGCCGCAGGGGCTCGAACGTCCCCGACCGCGCGTCGTCGTATTCGAGCAGGAAGCGGTCCACGTCCATCGTGCCGAACAGCTTCTCCGCGATGGCGTCGTAGCCGCCCTCGGCGTACCAGTGGCTGCGGTTGTTGCCGCGGCAGAGGTGCATGGCGCGCAGGAGCCCCGGGCGATGCGCGGCGGCCAGGCACGCGTTGTCGGCCTTGATGGACTCGTCGAGCAGCGCGTCCGGCTCCACGTTCATCTCGGCCCGGATCCACTCGCGCCACTTCGGGTCCATGAAGTAGCTGTAACGCGGGGCGTCGATCTGGATGTAGTCCACCCCCTCCGCGGCCAGGCGCGCCAGCTCGTCCTTCATGATCGCGACGACGTCCCACAGCAGCGCGCGGTGGTCCGCGTACACGGCGTCGGTGACTCCCCGCTTGAAGCTGATGGCCGGGAACTGCGTCGCGCTCGGCAGCGTCATCTTGAGGGCGCCCGGGCGGTTCGCCTTCAGGAAGGGCAGCTCGTGCCCGGTCAAGGGGCGCAGGGCGCGAAGCTTCGCGACCACGATCCCGGTGACGTGGCTGACGGGAGCGTCCCTGGCGTCGCCCGCCTTCCAGGTACGGCCCACCGCGTCGCCCATGTCGAACCCTTCGACGGCGTCCGTGAAGTCGCTCATGAAGTTGCGGCGCCGCAGCTCGCCGTCGGTGAAGACCTGGAAGCCGAGCTCGGCCTGCTTACGCAGGGCACGCCGGATGTGCTGGTCCTCGAGATCGTGAAGGCGTTGGGGATCCCCCCCGGCCGTCCGCGCGTCCAGGAGGTCGCGCGGCCTCAGGAAGCTCCCGACCTGGTCCGCCCGGTACGGTGCCGGCATGTCGCCCTCCTGGCACCCCATCATAGGCGAGCGCGAAAAAGGGGTGGCAGGGTCTTGAGTCGAGTGCTAGACTCCGCCCCTCTTCCCTGTGACGACTATCGACTGAGACAGCCGTACCTGGATCTACCTGGTCGCCGCCTCGCCGTCGACCGTAACGCCGGATGGGCGCGTGGAGCCCTGAACTCACCTACTACGAGGCCTAGTATGAGAACGATCCGCTGGCGCGAGTCAGCCTTTCCCTTGATCGTCGCCGTCATTGCCCTCGCCTCGCCGCGATGGGCCCGTGCCCAAGAGCCTCCGGACGAGACCCCTCCCATCGGGGGAGACGTTGATGCCAGGGGAGCCGCCCTGGAGGCGGAGGCGGACGACGCGAGCGCCCGCCTCGAGGCGCAGCGCATCGCCTGGGGCACGGTGACGTCCACCTTCCGCGCGAGCGCGATGAAAGAAGGACGGAGGCACTCGGGCCGCAAGGACGGGGAAAAGAGGTTCGGGTTCGGCCCGCGGTGGGTGAACATCGGACCGACGGGCGCCGAATACGAGCAGAACGGCAGCTTCACGGGCCATGTCGAGGACAGCGGCCGCGCGCGCGCGATCCTCCCCCATCCCACGAACCCCAACATCGTGTACTTCCTGACCTCCGGCGGAGGCCTCTGGAAGACGAACAACTGGATGTCCAGCGACACACACTGGACGCCGCTGACCGACGACCTCCCGACCACCGGCGGCGGCTCCGTGGCCTTCGGCCGCAGTCCGAACACGCTCTACCTCGGACTCGGGGACCCCTACGACCAGATCCTGGTCGGCGGCGCGGTAACCAGGACCCGGAACGGCGGGGTGAGCTGGGACCCGATCATCGAGCTCGGCACCGCCGTCTCGGTGCGTGACGTGAAGGTCGACACCAGCACGAGCCGGGACATCGTCCTGGTGGGCACCGAGAGCGGCCTCTACCGGTCGGCCGACGACGGTCAGACCTACAGCGCCGTGACGACGTTCGCCGGCCTGTCGGTGTGGAGCATCGCGCGCAGCAGCGCGGGCTGGCTCGTTTCCGCTCAGCCCTGCCCGGCCGCCAACGTCGGCCTGCAGTGCGGACAGGCGACGACGCTCTACCTCTCCACCGATCTGGGCGTCACCTGGGCCCCGATCACGAACGCGGGGAACGTCTTCTCCGCCAACGGCCGCACGACCCTCGGCGTGGCCGTCCCCGGAGACAGTGTCGTCTACGCCTACTCCAGCACCCAGACCGACGCCGCCATGCGCGACGTCTACCGCTCGGCGGACGGCGGTCAGACCTGGGTGGCGAACGGCGTCAACTCGACCAAGATCCCGACGAATCCCGTGACCGGCGCCAGCGTCATGAACAACATGAACATCTGCCACGGGCAGTGCTGGTACAACCAGAGCATCCTCGTCGATCCGCAGGACGCCACGCGCAACACGGTCTGGATCGGCGGCGACCTCGCCTCGGCCCGCACCACGGACGGCGGCGCCACGTGGACGCTGCAGACGTGGTGGCTCTATAGCCAAGTCCCCACCCTCTCCTACGCGCACGCCGACTTCCACGCCGCGGCCTTCAAGTCGACCGGCACGCCGACCGTGATGGT
>Ga0075435_100002417_pt1 | contig 12392 bp, 11 predicted proteins | sample RhiMethybrSRZTD4_FD_75302 | JGI IMG/M metagenome (GOLD analysis project Ga0075435, IMG submission 75302) | Populus rhizosphere microbial communities from Tennessee, USA - Rhizosphere MetaG P. TD hybrid SRZTD4 | ecosystem: Host-associated > Plants > Roots > Rhizosphere > Soil | place: USA... | reverse complement strand
TTGCCTCAGACCGACCAGGGCGACGTGGAGGTCAAGCCCCATGCGCGTGAGCTCGTAGTCGTAGCGATCTTGCCGGGTGCCGTAAGGGATGGCCTCGAAGATCCCCTCTTCGACCAGTCTGTTGAGGCGATCGGTCAAGACGTTGCGGGAGATGCCGAGGCTCTCGTGGAACTCGTCGAAGCGTCGAAGCCCCAAGAAGGCGTCCCGAATGATCAGAAGGGTCCACCGTTCGCCCACAAGCTCGAGGGCGCGCGCGATGGAGCAGTTCTGCCCTTGGTACTCGCGGTTCAGCACACTCGTCACGCTACCGGATGGGTAGCGTGAAAGAACTCACCCTAGGTGCTGCAGCGAAATGGCGGCGAACCCGGCATGGTCGCTTCAGCGGTTGGGAGCGAGAGCGTCGCCGGCCTGCTCTGTGAGCCGAATGACGTCTTTGGGATGCGAGACCATCGCGAGATGGCTGGATGGCACCTCGCTTGTCGTCGCCCCCATCCGCTGGGCAAACATCCGCTGAGCCGGCGGTGGGAGGGCCTCGTCCTCAGTTGCGATCAGAAACCACGACGGCAGCGACCGCCAGGCCGGAACACCCATTGCGTCGCTGAAGGCGTTGGACGCGAGCGGCTGTTGCACCGCGAACATGACCTTCGATGTGACCGGGTCGACATCGGCGGCGAAATGATCGGTGAAGTCGTCCTCTGCGAGCCAGACGAAATCACGCTGGTCGACGGACTGGTGGACCAGCGCCGGCGGCACGGGCCCCTGTGAGAGCAGCGCGCCGAGCGACTCACCTTCGTCGAGAGCAAAGGCTGCGACATAGACCAGGCCGACGACGCCAGGAGCGTCGCTGCCGAGGGCGGTAATGATCTGGCCTCCGTAGGAATGGCCGACGAGGATCGTCGGGTCGGCCTGCCGCGCGAGGACCTGACGCAGACGTGCGACGTCGTCAGCCAGTGACGTGAGGGGGAACTGCGGCGCGATGACGTCGTACCCACCTGACTGCAGACCTTCAATGACTCCGCGCCAACACGAGCCGTCGGCCCAGGCGCCATGAACCAGGACGAAGTTCGGGCGAGCGGTCATCGCACACCTCCTGTTCGTTCGTGCCTCCACGAGGACCGCGACCCGCCGCGCAGCCGTCTCTGAGTCCTATCACACAACTCACGAGGGCGCAAGCGGTGCTAGCGTCGCAGAGCGCTCTTCGAGCGCTGGATCGCCGACGCATGGCGGAGTGAGGTGCAGGAGGGCGCGATGAGTAGCGACGTGGTCATGGGTCATGACGGGAAGCCGCGCTGTTCCTGGGCCGGAGCTACCGACACCGCGCTCGGCCGGTACCACGACGAGGTCTGGGGTATGCGCACCTACGACGAGTCGGCGATGTTCGAGGCGCTGACCCTGGGCGTCTTCGAGGTCGGGCTCAGCTGGTCGATCGTGTTCGGCAAGCGGGACGCGTTCCGAAGGGCCTTCCACGGCTTCCACATCGCCAAGGTCGCGGCAATGACGGGTCTGGACGTCGACCGGCTCGTGCAGGACCCGTCGATCATCCGAAACCGCGCCAAGATCGAGGCCACGATCGACAACGCGCAGGCGATGAGGTCCGCATCGCCGAGCCTGGTCGCGCTCGCCAAGTCCTATGAAAGCACCCGCACGCGTGCACCGCGGTCTCTCGCAGACCTCCCCACGTCGACGCCGCACGCCGAATCGTTCGCCAAGCAGTTGAAGTCTCAGGGGTACCGCTTCGTCGGGCCCACGAGCGTGTACGCCTTCATGCAGAACGTCGGAGTGATCAACGACCACATCCATGGATGCTTCCGAGCGACCGACTACCTGCGGCACGCAACTACGACCGCCGGCCGGTGAGGATCGCTCGAGGATCCGTTCGCGCTTGACGGCTGCCACGTGACCAGCGGAAATGCTGGTGGAGGTGATGGGACTTGAACCCACGACTTCTACGTTGCGAACGTCATCGGCCTGATGCGCCGCGAACGTGCCGCCGGGATGAGCCGGGGTCGCCATCGTGCTGAAGGCTCTCTCCGAGAATCTCGATCAGAAGGTTGGCGACATCTTCTCCACGGCCCGGCTGGGCAAAGAACTCCGTGGTGACCAGGGTGCTCACTTGGCGTACTCCTCTTATATTCCCCTGCTCGCGTTTCCTGACTACGCAAGGTGCTGAGTGGTGCCCTTGCGGGGCTGCCACTGGGATCAGAACCTGGCGCGTGTGTTCGCAATCAGTACGGGCTCGGCTGATTCGCGATGATCGTGAGGCTCGTGATCTTGTCGTCACAGATCCCGAAGTAAAAGGTGAGGACCAGCTCGTCGGGCAGGTTGGTCTTGTCGTAGGTCCCGTCGATGCGGGCGCGGACGATGATGTCGCCGTAGTGGTCGAGGACCTCGCGGACCTCCATCGTGACGCGGTCCCCGACGATCTCCTTGGCCGTGAAGGCACGGATCGCGTTGGTGGCCCACATTTCCCGGCTCACGTCGTTGACGTAGGCGTCGGGGGTGAACGTGGCGACGATCCGGTCGAGGTCGAAGGCGTTGACGGCCGCGACGTACTCCGCCACCACGCCTCTGAGTTCGGTGGCAACAGGCATGGCTTCTCCCTGGTTCTGATCGGCCCCTATAGGTCGAGACCCGACGCTGAGCCATCCCGCGATGGGAGAGTCAAGGGGTCACTGGCGGGTTGACTCTCCCGCTAGGGGAGGGTTGACCTTTGACACATGCCGGACTCGTTGACGATCGGTGAGTTCTCCCGGGTCACCTTCCTCAGCGTGAAGACTCTGCGCCACTATCACCGGATCGGTCTCCTCGAACCCGCAGACGTCGACCCGGTGACCGGCTACCGCCGCTACACGAGCGCCCAGATCCCGATCGCTGAGGTGATCCGCCGGTTCCGGCAGCTCGACATGCCGCTCGACGACATCGCCCGAGTGCTGCGGGCGCCCGATCAGACGACTCGTTCGCAGCTGATCGCGGACCACCTGAGTCGCTTAGAGAACAGTCTGGCGGAGACCCAACGCGTCGTGGCCTCCCTGCGGAACCTGATCGAACAGCCCTCGCCGCCCGCGGTGATCGAGCACCGTCGGGTACCGGTCACACGGGCCGCCGCCATCACGTCCACGGTGGAGTTCGGCGAGCTGGAGGCCTGGTATCACGGGGCAATCGGCGAGATCGTGGCGACGCTCTCCGCGCAGAGCATTGTCGCTTGCGGACCTCTGGGCGGGATCTACGCAAATGAGCTCTTTACAGACGAGCGCGGTGAAGCCACCGTGTTCGTTCCCGTGAGTGGCGAGGTCCGGCCAGTCGGGCGACTCGGACTGATCTCTGTGCCCGAGGCAGAGCTGGCCGTGATCGTCCATAACGGCTCCCACGCAGACCTAGACCTCTCCTACGGGGCGCTAGCGACCTATGTGAGCGAACACGCCCTCGCGGTCGTCGGCCTGATCCGCGAGTACTACTTGATCGGACCCCCCGACACTGACGACGAGTCGGCGTGGAGGACCGAAATCGGCTGGCCGATCTTCGACACTGCGAGGGGGACTAGTTGACGCGTTGCAGGTGAGTGTGGGCCACTGCCGCCCGGCCTATTCATCCGCCGCTTGCTCCCAGGCGAAGTTCGCTCCTGGCGACGAGGTCTTCGGCCAGTTGCTGATCCCGCCGCTCGGATCGACCGGCGTGTACGCCGAGTACGTGGCGGTGACCGAGGAGGCGCCACTGGGGAACTGTGGGTTTCCTGGATGCGACCGAGGGCGGCAAGCCTCAAGCTGCAGAGAACGCCAGGAAGGAGGCTTCCCGATGACGGTTGCAACCGATACGGACGTGCGTGTCGAGGATGTCCGTGAGCGTTCGCGTTTCGAAGTCCGGGCTGGGGACGAACTCGCAGGTTTCGCCGAGTATCGGCGACGACCCGGCATGATCGCCTTCATTCATACACTCATTGATCCGCGTTTCGAGGGAGGGGGACTCGCGTCGCGAATGGTTCGGTTCGCGCTCACGCAAGCTCGCTCGGAAGGGCTGGTCGTACTGCCGTTCTGCCCGTTCGTACGCGCGTTCATCGCGGATCATCCCGCCGACTACCTCGACCTCGTGCCGGCCGACCAGCGTTCGACGTTCGACCTTCCCGCCCATGTCTGATTCGCCCACGCGCAAGCGATATCGAGGAACCGCGCTCGATGTGAGCTACGACATCGCACGGTGCCGTCACGCGGCCGAGTGCCTTCGCGGGCTCCCGGCAGTCTTCGACTTCGACCGGCGTCCGTGGATCCTGCCCGACGCCGCCGATCCCGACGACGTGGTGCGGGTCGTGGCGCGCTGTCCAACCGGTGCGCTGCGCACGCACCCAACTACGTCGACGAGTGAGACGCCCGTCACGCCCACCGAAGTCACGATGGTGCCGGGCGGTCCGCTGTTGCTGCGCGGCGACCTCCACATCACCGCGCCGGGTGTCGACGAGCATGAGCTCCGTGCTGCGCTGTGCTCGTGCGGGAACACCGCGAACATGCCCTATTGCGACGGCAGCGGGACGTGCGCGGACTGGCCGCACCACCAAGAGAGTCAGTAGCCGGCTGGCTCTCCATCGCCATCCATGCCCGTGGGTCGAAGCCCGGCCGGTCGTTGATGATCCGCGCCAGCACCGGGTCGGCACCGCGAAGATGCTCGCGGGCTACCTCGAGCGACGGGCGTGCAGTGGTCACGGCAATCTCAGGTGCTCCGCGCTCTGTCCGTCACGTGCGGTAACTGCCGCGCCGAAACTCGTCGACGAGCGACGGACGGGACGGACGCCAGTCGAGCTCGGATCGGGCCTTGGCTGCGGCCGTGCCCTGATCGAGCAGGAGGACCTCGGCGAAAGAGTCGCCGAGGCGCGCCCGTGCCTCTCCGTCGGAGCCGGGAACCGCGCCCGGCGCGCCAGCTGCAACTGCGGCCGCGTCGGTGAGCTCGGCCACGGTGGGGTTCGACCCATCGCCGATTACGTAGCGGCCGCGGGCCGAGTCATGCCCCAACACGCGCCGGAAGAAATCCGCCAGATCCGCAGCATGCACGGTCGCCCAGTGCTGCCGTCCGGTTCCGACCATGATCAAGTTGCCGTCATCGTCTCGCGGCGAACCGAGCAGGAGTCCGGGAATCCCTCCACCGCCGTCGCCGTAAGCGATGCCGGAGACGATCACCACGCCGCGCATGTTGTTCGCGCCGAGTACCCGGCGTTCGATCGGCTCCCTCCACGACACCATGACCGGCGCATTGATTGGCGAGTCCTCGGTGATCGAGGAGTTGGTTCCGTAGATCCACCCGCCGCTGATCTGGAGGTACGGCTTGCCGGTGCCGGCGAACGCGTCGATCGCGGCATCCACGACGGCCGAGTCCAGATCGGCGCTGGTGTCGTCGCCGGGACTCGCGGTGTGGATGGCACCGTCCGCGGCGCCGAACAGCTTCGCAACCGCCGGCCGATCGTAGAGATCCACCACGGAAGGTGTGGCACCACTCGCTGCGACCTCGTCGGCCTGGGCATCGTTGCGGACGAGCGCCGTCACCTCGTGGGCGTGCTCATGCAACTCCGTTAGTACGTGAGACCCGATGAACCCGGCTCCGCCGGTGAGCGCCACTTTCATCACTTACCTCCAAATGTCCGCGGGCGCCCACAAGCACTCAGGCGCTCGCGAGCAACCGAGTGGTGAGCACGATGTCCACGACGTCGGCAACGGTCTTCTGGCGCGCCCAATCCCGCTGAAGCTCGCATGCCAGCGACACCCAACTGATTGCCTGCGCACCGGCTCGGACGATTCGCTCGAGCCCGGCACGGTGCGCTTCCGCCGAGGTGCCTCCCACCGCGTCCACGACCGGGTAGACCTCGAATCCCTCGCGCAACACATCGAGCGACGGGAAAGCCAAGCAGATCTCGGTCCACAGCGCGGTCATGATCAGCTTCTTGCGGCCCGTCGCTTCGACGGCATGCCGAAACTCTGTGTCTTCCCAGGCGTTGAGCGTCGTCCTGTCGATCTCTGTGCTGTCGGAGAGCACCGCCCTCAGTTCAGGGATAGTGGGTTGCTGGCCGTTGGCGACGTTGACGGTCGACAGCACGGTGGGAAGGGCGAAGGTCTGGGCGGTCCGGGCCACGGACACGATGTTGTCGACCAGCAGATCCTTGTCCATCGAGGCGACGGCGTTCACCTGGCTGGGCTGATAGTCGATCACCACGAGCGCGGCGTTCTGGGGCGTGAGCAAGTGGTCCGTGAGCGGATCGCGAACCGGTTCACTGGTCATCTGTGTTCCCCGTGGTGATTGGCAACTCGAGTAGACCCAGTTGCGGCAAGTCGCGAGCGTGAGGCCTCGCCGCCTCGCACGCATCTAGGAAACCCCCAGTTGTCGACGCAAGCGCGAACCGCTCGTGGGCCCTCTCGTATGCCTTCGCGAGCGCTACAAGTGGGCGGCAGTCGGGCTCGGTCATGGCTCAGCAGGCCTGATCTTCCGGTCCCCGGGGGTAGTGAGCCGAGCCGCGCATCCGTAGCCGTGCGCGGTGCCGTCGGACCGGTCCTTGCTCTCATTGCGCCTCGAGCACCAGCTTCTCGTGGGCCTCGCCTTTGTCTAGGAGTCGATGAGCCTCGGCGGCGTCGGCCAAGGGGAGGTGGCGCTGACGACGGAGCCGGAGACCACCAGAGGCGAGGAGCGGCATCGTCTGGTCGACGGCTTCGGGTGCGCGATCCGGTGTGGGCGCCGAGAGAGCAACACCCAGATCGGCTGCGTGGTCATCGGCAAGGGTCATCACCCTTGCTGGACCTCCCGCGAGGGCGAGTGCATCTTTGAGCTGGCCCTTCCCGGCAGCGTCCAGCACAGCGTCCACCGACGGGCTGACCTCGCGAACCAGCTCGGTCAGGCCAGCGCCGTAGGTGACCGGGACACCACCAAGGTCACGCACAAGGTCGTGATCCCGCGGCGAAGCAGCGCCGATGACGCGCACGCCCCGGGAGACGGCGAGTTGCGTGGCGATCATGCCGACCGAGCCGGCGGCGCCGAGGATAAGCAACGTCTCGCCCTTGGCGGCCCCGAGCTGCTTCAGGATGCCCACCGCGGCCTCCGCCGATGCGGGCAGGGCAGCGGCGTCAGTCCAGCTGACGTTCGGTGGCTTGGGCGTCCACGACGAGGCGAGGGCGTACTCGCCATAGCCGCCGAGACCGAGCAGGAGGCTGACGACCTCGTCCCCCTCCTGGACCCCGGGTACCGACGGCCCAAGTGCGTCGACCACGCCGGCGGTCTCGAAGCCGAGCACCGCCCCAGCCGGAAGCGGGAACGCCGCTCTGAGGTCGCCACGCCGGATCTTCGGATCAGTGGGACTGACCCCCGACGCCTTGACTCGGATACGTACCTGACCAGGGCCGGGCACGGGCATGGGCACGTCCCGCCAGACGAGAACCTCCGGGGGTCCGTACCGGGTGAGGACGACCGCTTTGGGCATGGACGTTCCCTCCACAATGCGTATGGTTGGCCGCGGGACAGCGTGTGGCGCGTAGTGCATATTTCGCTGACGAGACCCAGCGCCCGGGGACCGACATCTTTTCGTCGAACCCATCCTGCAGGCGGTTCGGCGCCGGTGGCATCCAAGAAACCCACAGTCAGAGCCGAGCCGCTGCTCCACCAAGATCACCGTGATACGGCGTGGCGTGATCGCGCGGTTGACGATCAAGACGTTGTTGACGCCGCTGCCGATTACCGCATGCCGCCGGGGGCCGCGGGTCTTCGAGCGGCAGGCACTACTCGTAGATGCGCCGCATGCTGGTCTGGATGTCGGCGACGATCTTCGGGCCGCCGATGACCAATATCACGGGCCGTGCGTTGTCGACCAGAATTCGGCAATGCTCTCGAAGCGAACGACCGCGGCTTCCCTGGATGCAACCGTCCGGCGACGGTGCGAGGATTCAGTGTTCAATTCTGCGGATCTCGACCCAGTACGGCGTGCCTGGCGCGCGCTCGGAGACATATAGAGAGATGACTCCGTTCGGACAGCCGAGTACTCGGGCTCCACTCTTCGGTCGAGCGACCGAGGTCGGCACGCTCGATCAGGTGCTCGACGCGGCGCGTAAGGGTCGCGGCAGCACAATCGTTGTCCACGGCGAGCCGGGCATCGGTAAGACCGCGTTATTGGATCACATGATCACGAACGCTCGCGACTTCCAAGTGCTGCGAACCGTCGGCAACGAGGCAGAACGAGAGCTTCCGTACGCAGCGTTGCAGCAGCTTTGCGCGCCTGGTCTCAGCGATCTGTCGCAACTGCCGGAGCCGCAGCGCGACGCACTACGCGTCACGTTCGGGCTTGCAATCGGCGCCGCTCCCGACCGCCTGCTCGTTGGTTTGGCCGTCCTGAGCTTGTTGTCGCAACTCGCCAACGCACAACCACTCCTCTGCGTGGTCGATGACACGCAGTGGCTCGACCAGGAATCCGCGCAGGCGTTTGCGTTCGTCGCCCGCCGGCTGGCAACCGAGTCGATCGCGTTCGCGTTCGGAAGTCGAGCAATCACCGATGTGATTCGTGGGCTGCCGACACTCGAGATCACCGAATTGGACGGCGCCGCTTCGTTGGCACTACTTCGTTCGGTTCTTCCCGATCGCATCGACGAGAACGTGCTCGAGCGCGTCGTCGCGGAGACGCGTGGGAACCCGCTCGCGTTACTCGAGCTGCCACACGGATTAGCGCCAGCGAAGCTGTACGGAGGATTCGCCCTCCCGGTCTCCGTTCCGATCGCCGGCCGTATCGAGGCGAGCTTTCGCAGACGACTCGCCAATCTGTCAGCGCAATCCCGTCGCCTGCTCCTCGTTGCGGCGGCCGAACCGACGGGTGATCCCGCGCTCCTGTGGCGCGCGGCCGCGCAAGTCGGTGTCAGCGGTTCTGCGGCGGACTCGGTTGAGAACGAAGGCCTTTTGGAAATGAACACACGGGTCACATTCCGACACCCGCTCGTGCGGTCCGCGATCTACGGTGCGGCGACACCGGAAGAGCGACGCGACGTGCATCGCGCGCTTGCCGCGGCGACGGATCCTGCACTCGACCCAGATCGTCGGGCGTGGCACCTCGCGCAGGCCGCGTCACATCCCGACGACGATGTCGCGGCGGAATTGGAGCGGTCGGCCGGACGTGCGCAGGGTCGCGGCGGTTTCGCCGCGGCGGCCGCGTTCTTGGAGCGGTCCGCGGAGTTGACAGTCGACCCCTTGTCGCGCGCGAGCCGCGCCCTTGTCGCCGCGGAGGCCAAGCGCCAGGCCGGGGCACTCGACGACGCGCTGGCGTTGGCCGCGATCGCTGAGCGGGGGCCGTTAGATGAGTCGCAGCGAGCGCAGCTGGACGTTCTTCGCGCTCGCGTTTCGTTCGGATCAGACCGTGGAAGTAATGCGCCGATGTTGCTGCTGCAAGCCGCGCAGCGACTGGAGCCGATCGACCCGAGCGAGGCGCGCGACACGTACCTCGAGGCCATCACGGCAGCGGTGTTTGCCGGCCGGCTCGCGAAGGAAAACAACGCTCGTGAGGTCGCCAAGCTCGCGCTTGCAGCGCCGCGCCCTGCAGGGACTCCCCGCGCCGTCGACGATCTGCTCGACGGCCTGGCGCTGCTGATCACCAAAGGGCCAACGGCGGGGACGCCGGTCTTGCAACGGGCAGTGAACGCGTTCTGCGGTATCGACGTCGGCGACCAAGAACGCCTCCGTTGGTCGTGGCTGGCCGGTCGAATGGCCGGGTTCATCTGGGACTACGACAGCTGGGACGTGCTCACCGCCAGGCAGGTCCAGCTCGCTCGCGATGCCGGAGCCCTCACGGTCCTACCCCTCACGCTGAGTATTCGCGCGTCCGTGCATCTCTTTGCGGGCGAGCTGAACGTCGCGGCGTCGCTGGTTGATGGTGTCGATGCGGTCGCGGATGCGACCGATACTCGCACGGCTCGCTACGCGGCGGTCACGGTCGCGGCGTTCCGCGGTCGGGAGCTCGATGCGCGGGAGCTGATCGACGCGAACGCGAAGGAGTTCGCGTCAAGGGGCGAGGGCATGGGAGTCACCGTCACGCAATGGGCTGCTGCCGTGTTGTACAACGGACTCGCGCGCTATCACGACGCGTTCTCTGCAGCAGAGGCCGCGCTCGAGGACCCGGACGACCTCGGCTTCTGGCCGTTGGCGACGGTCGAGCTCGTCGAGGCGGCGAGCCGCACCGGACGCGGGGGCACGGCAACGGCGGCACTCGACCGCCTCGAGGCGGCGACCTCGGCAAGTGGCACTCCCTGGGGCGAGGCGATCGCCGCTCGATCACGTGCACTGCTGAGCGAAGGGGACGCCGCGGAGAGCCGATACCGCAACGCCATCGATCGTTTGACCACTACACCGTTGCGCCTCGACCTCGCCCGTACCCGCCTGGCGTACGGAGAATGGCTGCGACGCGTTCGTCGCAACGTCGAAGCGCGCGAGCAGTTGCGTATCGCGCACACTCTCTTCAGCGACTTCGGGATGGAGGGGTTCGCGGAACGAGCACGGATCGAACTCCGCGCGACCGGCGAGCACGCGCGCAAACGCTCCGTTGAGACGAGCAACGACCTCACGCCGCAAGAGTCGCAGATATCGCAGCTTGTTGCCGAGGGTGCGACGAACAACGAGATCGCCGCCCAGCTGTTCATCACGCCGCACACGGTCGAGTACCACCTGCACAAGGTCTTCCGGAAGCTCGACGTGAAGTCGCGAACCCAGCTCGCCCGCCGGGTGCTGAAGTCGCAGTCGCGATGACCGGCGTGCCGTCCGAGCCGTCGATGTTCGACTAGGACGCGAGGCCCGTCACGCCGTAGATCGTGCTCGTCGTATCCGCGCATCGCCGGGCGGTTAGGCGATCCGCAATCTTCTGCGCCGCAATGGGTTCGCGATCGCACCCGATCGCGTCGCGGTCATCCCGGTCCGAGAACCGCTGGGCTTCTGACCGCTCCAGTTCGATCGCCCTGACCCCATGAGAAAACTATGGGTTTCCTGGATGCCAGCAGGTGGTGGTTGCCGCAGCGTCTGAAGAAAGACGACAACAGCGTCCTGGCCTGACCCAGAAGGCGGCCAGCCATCGCATCGATGCGGAGATCTCACACGGCGCGAGCCACCACGGACAAGAACCCGAACGGGCCCACTGTGCGAAAGACTTCCCCGGCGCGTGTGGCCGAGGGGGACGTATCCCTCGGCGAGCGGGCCACGGGGTGGCGACGTGCTCGTACGTTGGCTGTAGTGGCGGTGGCGCTGGCCGCCCTGGTCGGGTTGGGCTGGCTAGAACGCCGCTCGGTGCGTCATTCCTTCACCGTCCTGAGCCACGCGCATTTGAGCCTTATTCCGTTTGCCATCTCCGCCGAGATTTTGTCCATGGCGACCCTGGCCCGCCTGCAGCGCCGACTGCTGCGCGCTGGCGGTGTTCGACTGTCGATGCCGTCCACGGTGGTAATCGTCTATGCCAGCAACGCCATCTCGGTCTCCATCCCGATCGCGGGGGCCCCGATGAGCGCCGCCTTCTCGTTCCGGTCCTTCGCCCGCCGCGGGGCGGATCGCAGTCTGGCCGGATGGGTGCTGACAATCTCCGGGGTGATCTCGACAATCGCATTTGTTCTGATTGTGGCCGTCGGCGCTGTGCTCTCCGGTAACGCCGTCGCCGCGGTGGTCGGGACGTTGGGCGGCCTAGTCATCGTCGTGCCGGTTCTGGGGTGCCTGATAGCCCTTCGCCACGACCGGCTCCGAGCTCGACTGGAGTTGGTCGGGGCCGGGGGTCTTCGGTTGGTCCAACGCGTCATGCAGCGACCCCAGGGCGACCCTCGGGCGCTGATCGAGGCCACCGTGGTGCGCGTCGTGGGGTTGCGTCTGAAGGGGCGGGGCTGGGCCTTCGTGTTCTTCATGGCCACCGTGAACTGGGTGGCCAACATCGCCTGTCTGGCCCTGGCCATCCTGGCCGTGGGAAGCCCAGTCCCCTGGTCCGGCCTCATCCTGGCCTGGAGCGTCGGGGTGGGCGCCGGCAGTTTCGGCCTCACCCCCGGGGGTCTAGGCGTGGTGGAGGCCGCGCTCGCCGCAGCACTCGTCGCCGTTGGTGTCCACGCCCCGGAGGCGGTGGCGGCGGTGCTGGTCTACCGGCTCATCAGCTTCTGGCTGGTCGACGCGTTGGGCTGGATGCTCTACGTGACGACGCGTAAGCGGGGTCGCCCGGCACCACTGGCGTCGGACTCGCCGGTTGATCTGAATCCGTGATGGGCACTGCTGCTGCAACGCCAGCCATGCCCCGGCTCGACCCAAGCTGGACGCCCACGGCGTGCAGCTGGTCTTCCACCTCTCGTTCTGACCGGAATACGTGCGTGACCCGCCCAAACGAGCGTGGAGGTGATGGGACTTGAACCCACGACTTCTACGTTGCGAACGTCATC
>Ga0075435_100002414_pt1 | contig 12397 bp, 5 predicted proteins | sample RhiMethybrSRZTD4_FD_75302 | JGI IMG/M metagenome (GOLD analysis project Ga0075435, IMG submission 75302) | Populus rhizosphere microbial communities from Tennessee, USA - Rhizosphere MetaG P. TD hybrid SRZTD4 | ecosystem: Host-associated > Plants > Roots > Rhizosphere > Soil | place: USA... | reverse complement strand
GATGAACGCGTCGACGATCACGACGGGCACCTTCGCGCTGCGCAATCCGGGCGGGAACGTGGTGGCGGCGACGGTGAGCTACAACGCGACGACCAACGCGGCGACGTTGACGCCGACGACGGCGCTGGCGGCATCGACGACCTATACGGCGACGGTGACGGGCGGCGCGAGCGGCGTGAAGGACCAGGCCGGCAACGCGCTGGCGAGCAACATGGTCTGGTCGTTCACGACCGGCGCGAGCGGGACGTGTCCGTGCACGATCTGGAACGCATCGGCGACGCCGGCGCAAATCGCCAACGACCCGAGCGCCGTGGAGCTCGGCATGCGCTTCCGCTCGGAGATCAATGGCACGATCACCGGAGTGCGCTTCTACAAAGGCGCGGGCAACACCGGCACCCACACCGGCAGCCTGTGGAGCAACACCGGCACGCTGCTGGCGACCGTCACGTTCACCGGCGAGACCGCGTCCGGCTGGCAGCAGATGAATTTCGCGACGCCAGTCGCCATTAGCGCCAACACGACGTATGTGGTCTCGTATCACACCAACACGGGGAATTACGCGGCCAACAGCAGCTACTTCGCGTCGGCCGGTGTGGACAACCCGCCGCTGCACGCGCTGGCGACGGGCGTGGACGGCGCCAACGGTGTGTATCTGTACGGTGCTGGCGGGTTTCCGACGCAGACGTTCAACGCGGCGAACTACTGGGTGGACGTCGTCTTCAAGTAATGCGCGCCACGAATTCGACGATCTCTTGCTCGGCCCAGTAGCCGTCGTCGTCGGCTGACGTCTTCTCGCCGACGAATCCGCAATGTCCTCCGTGCTCGCAGAGACGGAGGTCGATGCACCGGTTGCCGGTGACTGTCGGATCGTGGAACGGCTGCGACGGGACGAAGGGGTCGTCTTCGGCGGTGATGATCAGCGCCGGCACGCGGATGCGATCGATCACGCGCATCGCGCTGGCGCGATGGTAGTAGTCTTCGGCGTTGCGAAATCCGAAATACGGCGCCGTGTAGGCTTCGTCGAACGCGCGCACGGTCTTCACAGCGTTCAACGCCGACAGATCGAACGCGCCCGGTTGGCAGCGCGCCTTCCGGCGCATCCGCCGCTTCAGATCCTTCACGAAGTTCCACTGATACAGCACGTTTTCGCGCCGTTCGAGCGCGCGCGTGCACTCGCTGATCTCGATGATCGGCGAGACGGCGGCGACCCCGACGAGCGTCCGCGGCGCGTGCGCGCCGTACTCGCCCGCGAGCTTGAGCGCGAGATTGCCGCCGAGCGAATAGCCGGCGACCGCAATCGCGCGGATACCGTCCACGTCGCTCAACTCGTGAACGACGTGCGCGGCGTCGGCGGTCAGGCCCGAATGAAACAGTCCGGTCGAGAGGTGCTCCGTGTCGCCGCAATTCCGCTGATTCAAGCGGACGACGTTCATGCCGCGCGCGAAGGCTTTGGCCGCCAGCCCGCGCATGTAGTGCGCGTCGCTCGAGCCGTTGAGTCCGTGGAGCGCCAGCACCGTCCGATGCTCCCACGGGTGCGGCTGCCAGTGGCAGGCGGCCATGACACGCGTGCCCGCAGCGACGTCGAAGTAGCGGCGCTCAGGAGGCGGCAGGCGAGGGAAGTACCGTGGATTGGCCCAGCTGTAGAGCGTCATGCGGTGCCCGCCCCGCAGCGATCGCCTCGGTTCGAAACCATCCCTCATCGGAGCCCACTGCCGCGGCGGAGCACGACGATCTTGTCGGCGGCGAAGTCGCCGAACCGTTCGTGCGCGCCGTCCGGCCACCGCACGGTCACCCCGCGAACGCCGGTTTCGCGTCCCAACCCGACGTGGACGCGCGGATCGTTGCTGGCGAGATAGCTGTACGCGGCCCGCACGTCACGCCGGATCGATCGCGATCCGACCGTCATCGCGACTTCGGCGCCGAGCGCGTCGCGCCCGTGCGCATCGACGACGCGGAACATCACCCAATGCCCTCGCGCGCGCACGACGTTGTGAAGCACATACGGGCCGGCGTCACGATTGACGACAACGACATCGAGGCCGCCGTCGTTGTCGATGTCGCCGAATGCTGCGCCACGGCTGGTGCCGACGAGCGGCGTCCTCGTGCCGCCCCGCGGCTTCACTTCGTCGAAGCGCGGTCCGGCGCCGCCGCGAAACAGCAGGTTCGGCTCGGCGTACGGATCTTCCGAGAACATCTCCGATTGGCGGCCTACCCGTCCGTTCGCCTCGTAGAGATCGAGGTAGCCGTCGTTGTCGAAGTCTGCGAGCGCCATGCCGAAGCGGGTGAACGGTCGGCTCGCCGTTCGCAGACCGACCGCCGCGGTGTCGTCGCTGAAGAACGTTCCATGATTCCGGTAGAACGAGTCTGACTCGCTGTCGAGATTCACGACCAGCAGATCCAACCGGCCGTCATCGTCGACATCGGCTGCGTGGACGCCCATGCCGGCCTTCGGCCGCCCGTCTTCATCGACGGCGCAGCCGGCCAGCAATGCGGCCTCCCGGAATGTTCCTCCTCCCTGATTGAGCCACAGATGATTCGGCGTGCCGTCATTGGCGACGAAAATGTCGACGCGGCCGTCGCCGTTGAAATCGCCGGCGACGACGCCGAGTCCGTTGCCGACCGCCTGATGCAGTCCCGCGCGTTCGGACACGTCCGTAAACGTTCCGTTGCCGTTGTTGTGATACAGCGTCGAAGAGGTCGGCAGGTCGTAGGTTCTGGGGCTGCAGTAGTCGGGGACTCCGCTCAGGCTGAAGCAGTCGATCTCTGCCGACGGCCGCCAGTCCAGATAGTGCGCGACGAAGAGGTCGAGCCACCCATCGCCATCGTAATCAAGGAATGCCGCGCTCGTATTCCATCCCGAACCGGCGACGCCGGCCTTTGCCGTGACGTCGGTGAAATGGCCGCGGCCGTCGTTCTTGAGCAGCACGTTCGGGCCGAAGTTCGTGACATAGAGATCGATGGCGCCGTCGTTGTCGAAGTCGCCCGCCGCGACGCCCATCCCGTAACCGCGAACGCCCGCACCGCTTTCGCCGGTCACGTTCTCGAAGGTGCCGTCGCCGCGATTTCGGAACAGCTGGTTGCCGCCGCCGGCCGACCTATCGGACAGGCTGCCGCTCTGCACCAGATACAGATCCAGATCGCCGTCGCCGTCCATATCGAACAGCGCGGCGCCGCCGCCCATGATCTCCGGCAGAAAGAACCGGTCGTGATGGCCGGACCGGTGGACGAAGTCGATGCCGGCGCGCTGGGAAATCTCCTCGAACCATGGTGGCGGCTCCGGCGCTGCCGCTCCATGCTCTTCTTTCGCCGCCTCGCGTCCGCATGCTGCGAGCGCCATGCAGATCACGACGGTGAGGCGACCTCGGCCGATTCGGGTCATCGCAATAAGATCCCATCTTTTGAATCCAGCGCCGCCGGTCACGCGAGCACCAGCGCCACAGCCGCAAAACCCGATTGCATCATGAGTTCTTCGGGTATAGGGTGTCGCCATCATCCATCATCTCGCTGGCGCGGCTCCACTCTGGGACACGACGAAGGAGCGACCATGAAGCGGCTTCGGATTGTGTTGGTATTGCTTGGCTTGATCGCATGCACGGCACTCCCAGCCGTCGCACAGTCCGTGGGTGCGACGACGGGAGCGATTGACGGCAAGGTGTCCGACGCAACCGGCGCGGTCATGCCAGGCGTGACGGTGACCATCGCGAGTCCCGCCATGCAGGGCGTCCGCACGGCGGTCACGAACGAGGAGGGTGTCTACCGCTTTCCGGCCATCCCGCCGGGTGAGTACAGCATCACCTACGAGCTCACCGGGTTCGCGACGGTCGTGCGCGAAGGCATTCGCGTCGGCCTGGGATTCACCGCGACGGTGAACGCCGAGCTGAAGGTCGCCTCGCTCACCGAGTCGGTGACGGTCAGCGGGCAGTCGCCGGTCATCGACATCACGTCGACGAAGACGGCGACGAACTTCGACGCGAAGGAGCTCGCGTCGCTGCCGAGCGCGCGCGACTTCTGGGCGATTCTCGCCGCCGCGCCGGCGGTGCAGATGCAGCGCATCGACATCGGCGGCAGCGCGGCCGGAACCCAGACGGGCTACTCCACCTACGACACGAAATCGGATCAACACCGGCCGATGGTCGAGGGGATCGTCAACACCGAAGGCACGAACGCCGCCGGCTACTACTACGACTACGGCTCATTCGACGAAGTCTCGGTGGCGACCGGCACCAACAGCGCCGAGATGCCGTGGCCGGGCGTGATGACGCAGTTCATCGCGAAGTCGGGCGGCAACACCTATCACGGCAAGGTCTACGCGGACTACGAGTCTGAGAACATCCAGTCGCGCAACATCGACGACTCGCAAATCGCGCTCGGCATCAGAGGTGGTGGCGGCCTGGGACCGACCGATCTCAACCGGCTGCACAAGTACTACGACCTCAACGCGGACGTCGGCGGCTTCGTCAAGAAGGACAAGTTGTGGTGGTACTCGTCGGTGCGCAATCAGGACGTGCAGTCGCTCCTGCCGAACTTTCCGGTGAAGCCGTTCGAGACGCACCTCCACAACGTCTCCGGCAAAGCGACCTACGCGATCAACACGAACAACAAGCTGATCGCCTACGGTCAGTGGGCGAAGAAGCAGCAACCGAATCGCCTCGACACCTTCCTCGTCGGCGCGACGGCGGCGCTGCACAACAGCGCCGACTCGACGTGGAACCAGTCGTACTGGGCCCACACCTATAAGGGTGAATGGGACAGCGTCGTCAACGATCGGATGTTCTACGAAATCCGCGGCGGCCAGTTCCATTACAAGTGGCCGAACACACGGTACACGCAGGCTCCTGCGTACGCCGACCTCGGGACGAACATCGTTTCGGGTGGAAACCGGGACGGCTGGTTCAACATTCCGACGCGCAACCAGATACTCGGCTCGTTCAACTACTACAAGGATGGCTGGGGCGGCAACCACAACTTCAAGATCGGTGGCGAGATCTTCGACGAACGATTCGATTACCTGCGCGGACAGAACGGCGTCGGCTACGTCCCGGGCGACGTGCTGCACATTCTGAGGAACGGGGCGGCCTCTGAAGTGTTGCTGTTCTTGTCGCCGACCGCTTCTCTCAACGGCTTGCGAACCTACGGCGCATTTCTCGCCGACACGTGGCGGGTCGGACCTCGGCTGACGCTGGCGCTCGGCGTCCGGTTCGATCGGTACCGGTCGTATCTACCCGGGCAGACAGGTCCGCCTGTCGGTCCGTTCAATCCGACGCAAGTCAACTTCGATGCCGTCGACGACCTGTTGACGTGGAACCTGCCGGCGCCGCGGATTGGTTTCACGTACGACCTGAGCGGCACAGGGAAAACGGTCTTGAAGGGGAACGTCGCGTTGTATTGGTGGAACCCGGGAACCGGCGCGGTCGACGAACTGGTGAACCCGAATGCGGTCGACTGGAACAGGCGGTACAACTGGAACGATGCGAACCGCGATCTCGTGTGGCAGCGGGGGGAGGAAACGCTGCTGACCGCGCAGTCGGGCGGCGTGGGCAGTACGATTCTCGATCCGAATCTGAAGGACCAGAGGACTCGCGAGGCGGCCACGTGGATCGACCACGAACTGCTGCCGAATTTCGGCGTCCACGCCGGCTTCATCTGGCGGCGAATCGACCAGTTGTCGCAGCAGGACAACGCGAACCGGCCGATTAGCGCGTTCAACGTTCCCGTGCAGATCAGAGATCCGGGTCCCGACGGTGTCTTCGGCAACGCCGACGACGGCCCGTCGATTCCGGGATTCAACCTGAATCCGGTGAACCTGGCGATGCCGGTCGTGAACGTCCTGCACAACACGCCGGGCGTCGATGACTTCTACAACCTCGAGTTCAGCGTCAACCGGCGCTCGCTCGGCAAGTGGTCGCTGGCGGCGTCGTACGCCTACCGCTGGAACCGGGACAATGCGAACGGCTACTTCGGTCAGAATCTGCGCGTTCGGCAGGATGTCGCCAACCCAAACGACATGATCAACACCGACAACGGGCGCTACAACTTCAATACGTGGTCGGCAAAGGCGCACAGCACGTATGAAGCGCCGTGGAGCGTCAGGATCACGCCGGCAGTGCGGATGCAGTCGGGGCAGCCGTACGGCCGCACGATCTCAGCCGCGGCTGCAAACGGGATCAACTATGGCGCCCAGCGGATTTTGACCGAGCCAATCAGCTCGCGCCAGCAGGACAACATCCTCCTCTTCGACATTCGCGCGGAAAAAGTCTTCAAGGTGATGAAAGGGCAGGCGGTGTCGCTGTTCGTCGACGGCTACAACCTCACGAACGCGAATCCCGCGTCGAACATCCAGTGGGGCTCCGGTTCGACGTTCCTGCAGCCGGTGACGATCATCGCGCCGAGGCTGGCGCGGTTCGGCGCGAAGTTCGACTGGTAGAGAGTCTGAAAGTTTGAAGTCTGAAGTCTGAAGTACGACGGCCTGGGGTTCCTGAATCCCGAGGCAGCGTCCTTCAGACTTCCAAGCTTCACTTCAGACTTCAGACTTCAAACTTGCCTGTTCGCTGGCTTGCGGCAGCTGCGCTCGTCGTCGCGTTGGCGGCCGGCGTCTACCTGTTCGTCCGCGCGACCAGGCCCTCCCTTCCGCGCGTCGAAAATCTGGGCGCCGTTGCGCCGGAAGTTGCCGACGCGGCCCGGCAAGCCCTCGACCTCCTCGAGCAGAACCCCCGCGATCCGGCCGGCTGGGGTCGCTTCGCAATGACGTGCGAAGCCAACGGCATCATCGGACCCGCGCGCGACGCGTATGCCGTTGCGGTGTCGCTCGACCCGGCGGATGCGAAATGGCGGTACCGGCTGGCTCTCGTCGAGGCGCGCAGCGGGCGATCAGACGAGGCGATCCACGATCTGCATCAGGCGATCGAGCTCGATCCCACCTACGCGCCGGCGTATCGCCGGCTCGGGCTCTGGCTGCTCGATCGCCACGACACCGATGGCGCCGAGCGCGCCTTCGCGCGCGCCGCCGAATTGGATCGGGGCGACGTGTCGGCGTCGGTCGGCCTGGCGCGCGTCTACCTGCAGCGTCAGCAGAATCAACAGGCGGTCGACGTCCTCGAACGCGCGCTCGCGGAACATCCCGGCGACCGCTACGCGCTGCAGTTGCTCGGCACGGCGTACCGGCGCCTCGGCCGCATGGACGAGGCGGAATACGCGCTCGCGGTCGGCATGACCGGCGAACCGGCGTGGCCGGATCCGTGGACCGACGAGATGCTGCAGTATCGGCGCGGGTTTGCCGTTCGACTCAAGGACGCGACCGCATACTTCTCGAGCGGACAGCTGGAGAAGGCGATTTCGCTGCTGGAGCAGCTGCGTCGGGAGAAGCCCGACGACATCGCGCTTCTGGATCACCTCGGTGAGGTGTATGTCGAGGCCGGCCGCACGGCCGAGGGAGTGCGGTTGCTGGAACAGGTCGTGGCGCGCGATCCGGAACGATTCGAGGCCTACGTGAATCTGGCGTCGGGCTATCTGAACGAGAACGAGCTGAGCCGCGCCACGGCGGCCATCGATCGCGCAATCTCCATCAACCCCAGGCTCGGACGCTCACACGAAACGCGCGGGCTCATTCTCTGGCGGCGCGACGACGAGCGCGGTGCGATCGAGGCCTTCCGCGCTGCGGTTCACTACGATCCACGCGACGTGCGGGCGTATGTCTGGAAGGGGATGGTCGAGATGAACCTCGGCCGGTCCGCCGATGCGCTGGACAGCTTTGCCCATGCGACGCACCTCGATCCCACGCGCGTCGACGCGTGGGTGGGGATCGCCGAGGCGACGATGAACCTTGGCGCATGGGACCGTGCGGCGGTCGCGCTGCAGCGTGCGATGCAGCTCAATCCCGATGCGCCGGCGGTGAAGCGCGCCGCCGAGCGTTTGCAGCACCGGGGACGATAGCCACCTCGGCGCTCAATCGACGCGCGGCACACGCGCGTCGCCATCGGCAGTCCGCCCGACGATTGTGTCCATTGAATTCGCTCACCGCGTGCCCTATCATCCCCGCATCCATCGCGAACCTCGAGAATCGTCTGTCCGTTCGTAGTCGTTCACGTCGCAACGCGCAACGCGTCTACAAGGAGGGCAGCATGGTCTGGTGTCGCGTCCGCGTTCCCCTCGTTCTCATCCTCATCGCGCTTTTCTTCATCTCCGGCGCGGCCGCCGCGCAGACGACGAGCTCCACGACCGGAGCGATCAATGGCAAGGTGACCGACAAGACGAATGCGATCCTGCCGGGTGTGACGGTGACGATTTCCAGTCCCGCGATGATGGGCACGCGCAACACGGTGACGGGCGAGGACGGGTTCTATCGGTTTGCCGCCGTGCCGCCCGGCGACTACGCGGTCGTGTTCGAGCTGACCGGATTCACGACGATGAAGCGCGAGGGCATCCGCGTCGCGCTCGGTTTCACGGCGACGGTGAACGCCGAGCTCGGCGTCGCGTCGTTGTCGGAGAACGTGACCGTCACCGGCGAGTCACCGGTCGTTGACACGCAGTCGACGGCGATCACCACGAACTTCGACGCGAAGACGCTCGCCAGCCTGCCGAGCGCGCGCGACATGTGGGCGATTCTCGCCGAGTCGCCGGCGGTCAGCCTGACACGCATCGACGTCGGCGGCAGCGCGGCCGGGACGCAGACCGGCTACACGGTCTACGGCACCAGCGGCCAGAATCGGCCGACGGTCGAAGGCATCGTCGCGACCGAAGGCACTGACGCCGCCGGCTTCTACTACGACTACGGATCCTTCGAGGACATCAACGTCGAGACCGCCGCTCACAGCGCGGAGATGCCGTGGCCGGGCGTCCAGTCGATGTTCGTCGCGAAGTCGGGTGGCAACCAGTACCACGGCAGCTGGTACAGCGACTACGAGAACAAGAAATTGCAGTCGTTCAACGTCGACGAGAGCCAGGTTCAGCGCGGCGCGCAGGGCAGCCCTCCCGGCGTCACGCCGCCGCTCGCGCCGGGCGATCTGAATCGGACGACCAGCTACCACGACATCAACACCGACCTGGGAGGTTTCCTCAAGAAGGACAAGCTGTGGTGGTACGGCTCGTTCAGGAACCAGAACGTCGCGGCGCAGTACGCCAACTTCCCGGTGCAGCCGCACGTCACCGATCTGTTGAACTTCAGCGGGAAGGGGACCTATCAGATCACGACGAACAACAAGTTCATCGCCTTCGGCACCGCCAACCGCAAACACCAGCCGACGCGCCTCGACTCGTTCCAGCTCGGGAACACGACCGACATCAACACGTCCGCGGTCTCGACCTGGGAACAGTTGTACTGGGCGTGGGTGTACAAGGGCGAGTGGAACTCTGTGCTCAGCGAAAAGCTGTTTCTCGAAATCCGCGGTGGCCAGTTCGGCTACAACTGGCCGAACCACTCGAACGGCGGCCAGCCGCGCTACGAAGATCGCGGCAACAACTTCGTCAGCGGCAGCAACCGCGAATGGCAGCGCGACCGCCGGCGCAATCAGGCGCTCGGCTCGGTCAGCTATTTCAAGGACGATTGGGCCGGCACCCACAACTTCAAGTTCGGCGGCGATTTCTTCCGGGAAGTCGTCAACGAATACTGGAAGGACGGTTACTTCGGCGACGTCGTCCACATGCTGAACAACGGCAATCCGCTCGAGGTGTATTTGATCGATTCCCCGTCGGCGTCGCTCAATGGGCTCTACACGTATTCAGCGTTCGCCAACGACATCTGGCGCGTGAACAATCGCCTCACGCTGAACGTCGGCGCGCGGTTCGACCGCTACCGCGCGTTTCTGCCGGCGCAGGAGCACGGCGTCAGCAAGTGGAACAAGACGCCGATCAGCTTCGCCCCGGTCAGCGACGTCGTGCATTTCAATCTCGCGTCACCGCGCCTCGGCGCCACCTACGATCTCGCCGGGAACGGGAAGAGCGTCCTGAAGTTCAACTACGGCAAGTACTGGTGGAACCCCGGCGCCGATTTTCTGCTGACCAACGTCAATCCGAATTCGGCTGTGTGGTGGAAGCGTTACGCGTGGACCGACTTGAACAACGATCGCCTCTACGACGTCGGCGAGGAAGGACGGCTCATTCAGACGCAGGGTGGGCCGACCGAATCGCTCGATCCGAACATCGAGGACACCTACACGAAAGAGGCGGCGGTCTGGTTCGAGCGCGAAGTGATGAGGAACTTCGGCGTGCGCACGGGGTTCCTGTGGCGCGGGCAGCGCCAGCGCTATCAGCGTGTGAACACCAACCAGCCGTTCGAGGCGTTCAACGTGCCGGTGACGATTGTCGATCCCGGCCCCGACGGCGTCCGCGGCAACGCCGACGACAAATCGATTTCCGCATTCAATCTCGACGCCGCCCACCTGGCGTTGACGACGACGAACAACGTCACGATGAACGTGCCGAACTCGGACGACGACTATTACACGTGGGAGTTGACCGGCACCAAGCGCATGAGCAATCGCTGGTCGCTGCTCGCGGCGTACTCCTTTACGAAGAGCTTCGACAACGCTGGCACCTACTTCGGCCAGCGCGTGCGCACCAATGGGCTCGTGCTCACGCCGAACGACATGATCAACTCCAGCGGCGGCCGCTACGAGTTCACGACCTGGACGATGAAGCTGCACGGCACGTATGAAGCGCCCTACGGCGTTCGCGTGACGCCGATTCTCCGCTATCAGGCCGGCCAGCCGATCGGCCGCGTGTTCGTCGCGTCCACCGGTCTGAACTACAGCACCGCAGTCACCGTGCTCGCCGAGCCGTTCGGCACGCGCCGCCAGGACGACATCACGCTCTTCGATCTGCGCGCTGAAAAAGTGTTCTCGATGCCGCGCAACCTGAAGGTGTCGGGGTTCGTGGATCTGTTCAACCTGTTCAACACGAACGCCGAGCAGAACACGAGCTACAACTCGGGCACGTCGTTCCTGCGGCCGCTGAACATTATTCCGCCGCGCATCGTGCGAATCGGTGCGAGAATCACGTTCTGAATTGTGAGATTTGAGGATGTGAGGATTTGAGGATTTGAGGATCTATCGGCAAGATTCTCAAATAGATCCTCAAATCCTCAAATCCTCAGATCCTCAAATCTCACCATTACAGTTTTGGGGGGCTTCATGCATCGATCTCGTTTCTGGCTCGTCGCTGCGATGGCCGTGGTCACCGTCTCGCTCACGGCGGCGCCGGCACAGCAGCCGGCGGCACCCGCGGCGGCCGCGCCGGCGAATCCGAAGCTCGAACAGTACAAGAAGGACGTCGCCCTCGAGGTCGACGGCATGCGCGAAGACGTCCAGCGTATGAACGATCAGGTCTTCAGCTTCGGCGAGCTCGGATTCCAGGAATTCGAGACGTCCAAGTACCTGACCGGCATTCTCAGGAAGAACGGCTTCAGCATTCAGGAGAACCTGGCGGGAATTCCGACCGCGTGGATGGCGACGTGGGGATCGGGCAAGCCGGTGATCGCCATGGGCTCCGATATCGACTGCATTCCGCAGGCGTCGCAGAAGCCCGGCGTCGCGTGGCACGAAGCGATCATCGACGGCGCGCCGGGACACGGCGAAGGCCACAACTCCGGCATGCCGCTTCAGATCGCCGCCGCGCTGAGCGTCAAGAAGATCATGGAGCAGCAGCGCCTGCCCGGCACGCTGAAGCTCTGGCCCGGCGTCGCCGAGGAACTGCTCGGCACCAAGGCGTACTACGTGCGCGCCGGCGCGTTCAAGGACGTCGACATCGCGCTCTTCGCCCACGTCGGATCGAACATGCAGGTGAGCTGGGGCGACAGCAACGGCAACGGCCTCGTCTCGGTCGAGTACAGCTTCAAGGGTGAGAGCGCGCACGCGGCCGGCGCGCCGTGGCGCGGACGCTCCGCGCTCGACGCCGTCGAGCTGATGGACATCGGCTGGAACTTCCGCCGCGAGCACCTGCGCATTCAGCAGCGCTCGCATTACGTCATCACCAACGGCGGCGATCAACCCAATGTCGTCCCGCCGAACGCCGCGGTCTGGTACTACTTCCGAGAGACCGACTACGACCACATCAAGGAGATGTGGGAGATCGGCAACAAGATGGCCCAGGCGGCGACGATGATGACCAACACCGAGATGTCGATGCGCGTGCTCGGATCGGCGTGGCCTGGCCATTTCAACAAGACCGTCGCCGAAACGATGCACGCGAACATCGAAAAAGTCGGCCTGCCGGAATGGACCGAGGCCGATCAGACGCTCGCCAAGGCGCTGCAGAAAGAGCTGAAGGTCCCCGAAATCGGTCTCGTCACGAAGATCAATCCGCTGCGCGGCCGGGAGACGATCCCGGACGAGGAGAAGCGCGGCGGCGGCTCTGACGACATCGGCGACATCTCGTGGAACGTTCCGACCGTGACGCTCAATTACCC
>Ga0075435_100002411_pt1 | contig 12405 bp, 7 predicted proteins | sample RhiMethybrSRZTD4_FD_75302 | JGI IMG/M metagenome (GOLD analysis project Ga0075435, IMG submission 75302) | Populus rhizosphere microbial communities from Tennessee, USA - Rhizosphere MetaG P. TD hybrid SRZTD4 | ecosystem: Host-associated > Plants > Roots > Rhizosphere > Soil | place: USA... | reverse complement strand
GGCACCATAGCCAAGCTACCTCGGCCCCGCAAGCGCGGCCAGCGCGGGGAGCTGGTGATTCCAGGCAAGGTAGGCCGCGAAGCAGGCGATGCAGAACACGAGCGCGAGGAGCCACAGCAGCCGCTCGCGCATGCGTCCCCCTTCCTTGAGCTCGAAGAACCGCCAGAGGAGCTCGGCCTTTTCCTCCGCGGTGAGCGGTCTCCGGAGCACGAGCTTCTGAACGACCTTGGGCAGGCGCTTCGGATCGCCTCCGTACTTTCCATTCCATCGGGGCAGCGGCACGTCCGGTCGATAGGGGTCGACTTCGATTCCTTTTTCGTGCTTGTCCATGGAATCTCCCCCGACTCAGAATGGCGGCTCCCGTAAACCCCAGCCCCCCCTGTTCTATCCAAGCGTGGGTAACCCCAGCCCGGTGACGAGAGGGAGCGCATGCAGTCCTGGCTATCGATCTATATCGGTCGGAACCGGTCGGGTCTTCACCTCGCGACCCTCATTTTTCTCGCATCTCTGATCACGACAACGGCTTCCGCCCAGGCTTCCTTCAAGGCCTTCGCGCCTGGCGGGGAAGGAGTTGCGTTCCCGAGCGCCGCAAACGGCCGCGCGACGCCGGTCCCGTCGATCCAGGCCTATCGGATGACCGGGGACGAGCACATCAAGCTGGACGGCCATCTCGACGACGGCGCGTGGGAAAAGGCGGAGGCGGGGAGCGGATTCAAGGTCTGGGAGCCGGATCGAGGATCCATGCCGACCGAGGAGACCGTCTTCAAGGTCGCGTACGACGACGACGCGATCTACTTCGGGGTCGCCTGCCTCGAAAAGGACCCCTCCAAGGTCACCGCCCGGCTGTCGCGGCGGGATCGCTTCAGCAACTCCGACATCGTCAGCGTCTACATCGATCCGTACCTGGACCACACCACCGGGTACAACTTCAAGGTGAACCCGCTCGGCGTGCTCCTGGACAGCTACATGTACAACGACGGAGATCGCGACGACAACTGGGACGCCGTCTGGGAAGCCCAGACCTACCGGGACCAGGACGGCTGGTATGTGGAGATGAAGATCCCGTTCTCGGCCATCCGCTACCGAACGGCCACTTCCATGACCTGGGGCCTCGAGGTCTATCGCTACATGCACGGGCGCGGCGAGGACACCGCCTGGGTGACCTGGGACCGGGCCGCGAAAGGATTCGTGAGCCGGTGGGGGCAGCTCACGGGGATCCAGGGCGTGCCCTCGCCGCGGCAGCTCGAGGTCATGCCTTACGTCGTGGGAAGGGTCACCGATCCGGCCACCCTTGGGAACGAGACCAAGGAGAAGTTCGAGAACGTGGGAGCGGATCTGAAGTACGGCGTCACGGCCGACCTCGCCCTGAACGCGACGGTGCAGCCCGACTTCGGCCAGGTCGAGGCGGATCCCGCCGTGCTCAACCTCTCCCCGTTCGAGACGTTCTACGAGGAGAAGCGTCCCTTCTTCATCGAGGGGGCGCAGCTCTTCCGGCACCCCGACTTCAATCTCTTCTATTCACGCCGGATCGGGACGGGCGATCCCAATTCGCGCATCCGCTACGCGGGGAAGCTGACCGGGAAGGCCGCGGGAAACACCACGATCGCCGCCCTCGTCGCATCGTCGGACATCACCGGCAAGGGTCAGGCGCACAATTTGTTGAAGAATGGAGACCGGCTCTCCCGCTATTTCGTGGGGCGCTTCGGGAGGCAGTTCAACGGCGGCCTGCAGCGATTCAACGTGATGGGCACCGCGACCCAGAACACCGCGAATCGAGACGTGTTCGGTGACTTCGCTTCCCGCGAGGCCTACACCAGCGGCATCGACTTCGACCTCTTCTCCAAGGATCGCGTCTACAACATCCAGGGCTCCGTGGTGTCGTCCATCATCGATCCGGAGGCTTCGGCCACCGACTCGACGGTGAACGGCGCCGCGCGGTACGGCTCGGGCGGATCGCTGGACATCCGGAAGGTGGGCGGGCGGTGGCGCACGGGCGTGAACGGCCGGTGGGAGTCGGCGAAGCTCGACATCAACGATCTCGGCTTCCTCGAATCGCCGGACGAGATCGACATGAGCGGATACGTCACCAACATCTACAACCCGGAAGGGAAGAGCAAGACCTGGAACCAGGGGAACGCGCATCTCAACTTCTGGAAGAACTGGCTCTACGGCGCGCGCAAGGGCTACGACATCAACACCGGGCAGGAGGTCTGGTCCTACAGCCGTGGCCACAAGCAATGGGCTGGCGCGGAGCTGAACGCCTGGCGCCAGCGGCGTGACTACAGCGAGGTCTGGGGCGGGATGAATTTCCAGACCGAGGGGACACGCCGGTTCGAGACGCGGGGCGGGCCGCTCATGCGCGAGCCCCTGACCTACGGAGGCTGGCTGGGATGGAAGAGCGACACGCGGAAGCCGCTCGTGGTGCGCGTGGAGGGGAGCCACTTCCGCGACACCTCGCTCAACCAGGACGTGAACGGCGAGGTGGAGGTGCAGTGGAACCAGACCAGCGCGGTGAACCACGACGTGACCGTCGCGTTCCACAACCGTCAGGACGACACGCAATGGATCGATCCCCCGAACGGAGTCGCCTGGCCGGTGCAGCAGGGCATCGGCGGGGTCAGCTACGTCTTCGGCCGGATCCATCAGCAGACGGCGAGCGTTACCCTTCGGACGAATCTGCTCTTCAGCCGCGACAAGTCGCTCGAGGTCTACGCGCAGCCCTTCATCACGGTCGGCGACTATTCCGAGCTTCGGGAGCTGATCCGCCCCGATTCCTACGATTTTGCCCGCTATGTCGCCGCGACAGGCGTGGAGCCGCAGGACTTCAACTTCAGCTTCTCGGCCGTGAACGTCAACGTGGTCTACCGGTGGGAGTACCGTCCCGGGAGCACGATCTTCCTCGTGTGGACCCAGGGCCGGTCGCAGTACGATCAGCGGGATTTCCACGGCTCGCCGGACACCTTCCAGAACAACATCCGCGCGGGCAGCCTCTTCGGCACGGAGGCCGAAAACAAGTTCCTCGCCAAGTTCACGTACTGGTTCGCGATCTGACGTAAGATCCAGGGCGTGAGCCCCTGGATCCGGCGCTGGCCCGAGGACGCGGATCGGCGCGCCCGCTACGCCGAGTCCATCTTTCGTCGCGTCGCCCCCCGATACGACACGCTGACCCGCGCCCTCTCGTTCGGCAGGGATGAACGCTGGAAGGAGCAGCTCGTCGCCGAGGCGCGCGGGGTGGGGGAGGGCGCTCGAATCCTCGACCTGGCCACGGGGACCGCCGCGCTGCCCCTCCTCCTCCGCGGCGCCGGGCACCGCGGCGACATCGTCGGGCTCGATCGAAGCGCCGAGATGCTGTCGGTGGGCCGGCGGAAGTGCGCTGGAACGGACGGAGTCCGCTTCCTTCGCGGCGACCTCTCCCGGCTCCCCTTCGCGGAGCGCTCCTTCGACGCGGTCACGATGGGCTACGGGCTTCGCTATCCCCCGGATCTGCGCGCCTTCCTGATCGAGGTCCTCCGGCTCCTCCGCCCCGGCGGGAGTTTCTTCAGCCTGGATTTCGGGCTGCCCGCGTCTCGCGCCTACCGCTTCCTCGCCCTGGGCTACCTGCTCGGAGCGGGGATCCTGTGGGGGACGCTTCTTCACGGACGGCCCGGGACCTATGTCCACATCGTGGAATCCCTTCGGGCCTACCCCGGACAGCGAGCTCTGGCCGCGCTGATGAACGAGATTGGGTTTGCCGATGTATCGCTCGAGCAGCACCTGGGCGGCATCGCGGTGACGATCGGCGGTCGCCGGCCATGATCCTACTTCGGTATCCTTGTTGCGGGAGGCATGGGGCGCTACGTTGGCCCCGTCCGGTCCGGAGGAGTTCCTGAAATGACGGTTGCCGTCGTGGTCTTGATTCTCGCGCTCGCGGTCCTCGTGGTGCTCCTGGTTCCCGCCGTCCGGCGGCGCACCATCACGCCCGCCATCATGCGCGCGATGGCCGGTGCTCTCCCGCGCATGGGCGACACCGAGCGAATCGCGCTGGAGGCGGGGACCGTCTGGTGGGACGGCGAGCTCTTCTCGGGTCGTCCGGACTGGAAGAAGCTCCTCGAGTTCCAGCGCAAGCCGCTGAGCGCGCGGGAGCGCGCGTTCCTGGACGGACCGGTCGAGGAGCTCTGCGGCATGGTCGAGGAATGGCGCGTGGAGCGCGACGGGGACCTCCCGCCGGAGGCCTGGCGCTTCATCAAGGAGAACCGATTCTTCGGCATGATCATCCCCGAGGAGTACGGCGGGCTGGGGTTCTCGGCGCTCGCGAACTCCGCCGTGGTGACCAAGCTCTCGAGCCGGAGCGTCGCCGCCGCCGTCACGGTCATGGTGCCGAACTCGCTCGGCCCCGCGGAGCTCCTTCTCCATTACGGCACGGAGGAGCAGAAGCGTCATTTCCTTCCGCGCCTCGCCGTCGCGGAGGACATCCCTTGCTTCGCCCTGACCGGGCCGGAGGCGGGAAGCGACGCCGCCTCGACCAAGAGCCGGGGCGTCGTCTGCCGCGGGGTGCATCAGGGCCGCGAGGTCCTGGGCATGCGCCTCAACTGGCGGAAGCGCTACATCACGCTCAGTCCGGTCACGACTCTGATCGGGCTCGCGTTCCGTCTCTACGATCCGGAACGTCTGCTCGGAGAGCGGGAGGACCTGGGCATCACGCTCGCCCTGATCCCACGGGACACGCCGGGCATCGAGATCGGGAAGCGTCACGATCCCCTGGGGGTTCCGTTCCTGAACGGGCCCACGTACGGCCGCGACGTGTTCGTCCCGCTCGACGCGATCATTGGAGGCAAGGCGCGGGTGGGGCAGGGCTGGCAGATGCTCATGGCCAATCTTGCAGCCGGCCGGGGCATCTCCCTTCCGGGCCTCGCCACCGGCGCCTCGCAGCTCTGCTCGCGCGTGGCCGGCGCCTACGCCACGGTGCGGGAGCAGTTCGATCTTCCGATCGGGCGCTTCGAGGGGATCGAGGAGCAGCTGGCGAAGATCGGAGGGATGACCTACGTGATGTCGGGCGCCCGAGTGCTCACGGCCGGTGCCGTGGACGCGGGCGAGAAGCCGGCCGTCGTCTCCGCGATCATGAAGGCGTACCTGACCGAAGGGATGCGCACCGTCGTGAACGCCGCGATGGACATCCAGGCCGGAGCGGGAATCTCGAAGGGGCCGCGGAACGTGCTCGCGCACGCGTACAGCGCGGTGCCGATCGGGATCACCGTGGAGGGCGCGAACATCCTGACGCGCACGTTGATCATCTTCGGCCAGGGCGCGATCCGATGCCACCCGTACGTCCGGAGCGAGATCGCGGCGGTGGCGGCCGGGGATCTCGTGAAGTTCGATCGCGCTTTCTTCGCGCACCTGGGATTCATCCTCTCGAACGCGCTCCGGACCCTGGGGCATGCGCTGACCGGCTCACGCTTCGCCCGCCCGTCGGGGGTCGAGGGCCCGGCGGCCCAGTACCTCGCCCGCTTCACCTCGCTCTCCGCCGCGTTCGCGCTGGTCTCGGACGCCGCGATGGCCACCCTGGGAGGCCAGCTCAAGCGCCGTGAGAAGCTGAGCGGGCGCCTGGCGGACGCTTTGGCCTGGCTCTATCTGGGGTCCGCGACCGTGAAGAAGTTCTGGGACGACGGGAAGCCCGAGGGGGATCTGCCGTTCCTCCGCTGGGGATGCGAGAAGGCGATCTTCGAGGTCGAGACCGCGCTGGCGGGAGTTCTCGCGAATCTCCCGAACCGCCCGGCAGCGGCCCTGCTGGGCGCGGCGGTCTTTCCCCTGGGCATGCGCTCGGGGCCGCCGAGCGATGCCCTGGGCGGGAAGGTGGCGAGGGCCCTCCTCGACGATCGAGAGGAGCGGCTGCGCCTCACGCGCGACATCTACGTGCCGCCTCCCGACGACCCGGGCCTGGGCAGGCTGGAGCTCGCGCTCGACAAGGTCATGGCGGCGGCGCCCGCGTCGCAGGCGGTCAAGGCGGCCGTGCGGGCCCGCCAGCTCGAGCGCGAGCCCGAGGGAACCCTGCTCGAGCGCGCCGTGAAGGCGGGCGTCATCGACGAGGCTTCGCTGAAGCGGATCCGCGAGTCCGAGAAGGCCCGCGACGACGCGATCCAGGTCGACGAGTTCGACCCGGGAGCGATCCGGAGTGCCGTGCCTGGAGTGATGATCGCGGAGTAGAGCTTCACGCCCCCGATGTGGTACGTTCCCGGCTCGTGAGCATCGTCGTCCCCCCCGCTCCCCACTCCCGCAGAACAAGGGCCGTGCTGGCCCTGGAAGACGGTTTTTTCGTTCGGGGCTACTCGTTCGGCAAGCATGGCGAGACCGAAGGGGAAGTCGTCTTCAACACCGGCCTCTCCGGCTACCAGGAAGTGCTGACCGATCCCTCCTACGCGGGTCAGATCGTCACCATGACCTACCCCCACATCGGCAACTACGGCGTGAATCCGGAAGACGTGGAGTCCTCGAGGCCCCAGGTCGCCGGGTTCGTGGTCCGCGAGATCTCGGCCGTCGTGTCCTCATGGCGCGCGGCCGGGGACCTGAGCCGGTATCTGGACGAGGCGTCGGTCGTGGGGATCAGCGATATCGACACGCGCGCGCTCACGCGCCACCTCCGGATCCACGGCGCGAAGCGCGGCGTCATCTCGGCTCTCGAAGAGTCCCCGGACACGCTGGTGGACAAGGCGCGGGCCTCGCGCAGCATGGTCGGCCTCGACCTCGCGAGGGAAGTGACCTGCCGGGAGGCGTACGAGCTGGAGGCCGCCGCGCGACCTGTCGTGGAGGGCGCCGCGTCGCGCGGCCGTCCGTTCCACGTCGTGGCGTACGACTTCGGGATGAAGCGGAACATCCTGCGCATGCTCTCGGCCGCCGGGTGCGACGTGACCGTGGTTCCCGCGACCACCTCAGCCGAGGAGACGCTCCGCCTTTCGCCGGACGGCGTCTTCCTCTCGAACGGACCGGGAGATCCGGAGCCCTGCGCCTACGCGATCGAGGCCGCCCGCCTCCTGATGGCGGAACGGCCCGTGTTCGGGATCTGCCTCGGCCACCAGATCATGGGCCTCGCGTGCGGCGGAACGACGTTCAAGCTGAAGTTCGGGCACCGTGGCGCGAACCACCCGGTGAAGAATCGGGACACCGGGCAGGTCGCCATCACCTCGCAGAACCACGGATTCGCGGTCGAGCCGTCGCTCTTCGAGGATCCTCGATTCGAGCTCACGCATCTCAACTTGAACGACGGCACGGTGGAGGGCCTCCGGCACCGCGACCTCCCGTCGTTCTCGGTTCAGTACCACCCGGAAGCGAGCCCGGGTCCTCACGATAGCCACTATCTCTTCAACCAATTCATCAAGCTCATGGCCGCCGGCGCGACGGTGCCGGCCGGGACCTGACCGATGCCGAGAGATCCATCGATCCGCTCCGTCCTCGTCATCGGGTCGGGGCCGATCGTGATCGGCCAGGCGTGCGAGTTCGATTATTCGGGAACCCAGGCCGTCAAGGCCTTGCGGCGTGAGGGCATCCGGGTCTCACTGGTGAACTCCAACCCCGCGACGATCATGACCGACCCTGAGTACGCGGACCGCACGTACATCGAGCCTTTGACCCCCGACTACGTGGAGAAGATCCTGGTCCGGGAACAACCCGACGCCGTGCTCCCGACGGTGGGAGGGCAGACCGCGCTCAACATCGCCGTGGACCTCTCGCGGCGCGGCGTCCTGGACCGGCTCGGGATCCGACTCATCGGCGCGAGCCGGAAGGCCGTGGAGGTCGGCGAGGACCGGCGGCTCTTCAAGGAAGCCATGAGCCGGATCGGCCTGGACCTTCCCCGGAGCGGATTTGCGAGGACCCTGGAGGAGGCGTCACGGGTGCTCGAGCTGACGGGCCTCCCGGCCGTCATCCGCCCCTCGTTCACCCTCGGCGGGAGCGGCGGCGGCATCGCCTACAACAAGGACGAGTTCGAGGAGATCGTGGCCCGGGGCCTCGACCTCTCGCCGGTGCACGAGATCCTGGTCGAGGAGTCGGTGCTGGGGTGGAAGGAGTACGAGCTCGAGGTGATGCGCGACCACGCGGACAACTTCGTCGTGATCTGCTCCATCGAGAACTTCGACCCCATGGGCATCCACACCGGGGATTCGGTGACGGTGGCCCCGGCGCAGACCCTGACCGACCGCGAGTACCAGGCGATGCGGAACGCGGCGCGGCGGGTGATCCGCGAGGTCGGCGTGGAGACCGGGGGCTCCAACATCCAGTTCGCGGTGGATCCGAAGACGGGACGGATGGTGGTCATCGAGATGAACCCGCGCGTCTCACGCTCCTCGGCGCTCGCGAGCAAGGCGACCGGATTCCCGATCGCGAAGATCGCGGCGCTCCTGGCCGTCGGATACGCGCTCGACGAGATCCGGAACGACATCACGCGCGTGACGCCCGCCTCGTTCGAGCCCGCCATCGACTACGTGGTCGTGAAGATCCCGCGCTGGGCCTTCGAGAAGTTCCGCGACGCGAATCCCAGCCTGGGCACGCAGATGAAATCCGTGGGCGAGGTCATGGCGATCGGGCGCACGTTCAAGGAAGCGCTCCAGAAAGGTCTTCGCGGGCTCGAGATCGGCGCGAGCGGATTCTCGCGCGACGACCTCGACGACGCCCGCATCCACGAGAAGCTCCTGACCGCCGATCCCGACCGGATCTTCTACGTGAAGCGCGCCCTGGATCTGGGCTGGTCCGAGGCCAAGGTCCACCAGATGACCGGCATCGATCCCTGGTTCCTGGACCAGATACGACAGTTGGTGGAGATGGAGCGCTCGCTGGGTCCGGGGATCGACGACGAGACCTTGCGCGAGGCCAAGCGCATGGGCTTCTCCGATTCGAGGCTTGGAGCCCTGACCGGCGAGAGCGCCGCCGCGATCCGGGCACGGCGTCGGAAGGCGGGGATCCTCCCGGTCTACAAGCGCGTCGATACCTGCGCGGGGGAGTTCGAATCGCACACGCCCTACCTCTACTCCACCTATGAAGACGAGTCGGAGGCGGATCCGACCACGCGGCGCAAGGTCATGATCCTGGGCTCCGGTCCGAACCGGATCGGGCAGGGGATCGAGTTCGACTACTGCTGCTGCCACGGCTCCTTCGCCTTCCAGGAGGAGGGGTACGAGACGATCATGGTGAACTGCAACCCCGAGACCGTCTCGACCGACTACGACACCTCGGACCGCCTCTACTTCGAGCCGCTCACCTTCGAGGACGTGATGAACGTCGTGGAGCTCGAGCGCCCGGAAGGCGTCGTCATCCAATTCGGGGGTCAGACGCCGCTCAAGCTCGCGCTGCCGCTCCATCGCGCCGGGGTGCGCATCCTGGGCACGAGCCCGGACGCGATCGATCTGGCCGAGGATCGCCGGCGGTTCAGCGCCCTTCTCTCCAGCCTGGAGATTCCGCAGCCGGAGAGCGGCACGGCGACGTCGCTCGAGGAAGCGAAGGCGGTGGCGGCACGGATCGGTTACCCCGTCCTGGTCCGCCCCTCCTACGTGCTCGGCGGCCGCGCGATGGCGATCGTCTACGACGAGTCCCACCTCGAGGGCTACGTCCGGGAGGCGGTGAGCGCCTCGCCCGAGCATCCGGTTCTGATCGACCGCTTCCTCGAGGACGCCTTCGAGGTCGACGTGGACGCCCTGGCGGACGGCGAGCGCGTGGTGATCGGCGGCATCCTGGAGCACATCGAGGAGGCGGGGATCCACAGCGGGGATTCCTCCGCGGTCCTGCCCACGTACAAGATCTACGAGCGCCACCTCGTGACGATCCGCGACATGACGCGCCGTCTGGGCCTCGCGCTGGGAGTGCGGGGACTGATGAACGTCCAGTTCGCGGTCCGGAACGGGATCGTCCACGTCCTCGAAGTGAACCCGCGCGCCTCGCGCACCGTCCCCTTCGTGAGCAAGGCGACGGGCGTGCCGCTGGCCAAGGTCGCCTCGCGGATCATGGCGGGGCGCTCGCTCCAGGAGCAGGGTGTGGTCGAAGATCTCACGGTGAGCCGGTTCTTCATCAAGACGCCCGTCTTCCCATTCCTGAAATTCCCGGGAAGCGACATCCTCCTCGGGCCGGAGATGAAATCCACGGGCGAGGTGATGGGCATCTCCGAGGATTTCGGGATCGCGTTCGCCAAGGCGCAGGCCGCGGCGGGAAACCTGGTGCCGACCGAGGGAACGGTCTTCATCAGCGTGAACGACATCGACAAGGGAGGCGTCCTGCCGCACGCGCGCGCCCTCCACGAGACCGGATTCAAGATCCTCGCGACGTCGGGCACCGCGGACTTCCTGAACGCGCAGGGCGTTCCGGCGGAGCGGGTCTTCAAGGTGAACGAGGGAAGACCCAACGTGGTGGACCGGATCAAGAGCGGCGGGATCCACCTCATCATCAACACCCCGCTGGGAAGGGAGTCCTTCTACGACGACGGCCCCATCCGCACCAACGCGATCCTCCACGGCGTCCTCTGCGTGACCACGCTGACCGCCGCGGCCGCCACCGTCCAGGCCATCCGCGCGCTCCGGAAGCACACCGTGACCGTGTGCTCGCTGCAGGAGATTCATGAGGGCCTCACGTCGCCGCTTCCTGTTCCGAGCACACTCGCGATCCAGGATCCGGTTCCAACCGCGACGTAGCCATGTCGCCATCCCTGTAATCGCCGCGCGATGAACGTTCTCATCGTCGGTGGCACCGGATTCCTCGGCTCCGCCCTGGCCCGCCGCCTCCTCCAGCGCGGCCACAAGGTCTCGCTCCTGAGCAGGCGCCCTTCGGCGCCCCGCGCCACGCCTCCCATCTACCACTGGGATCCCACCCGCGACGAATTCGACGCGAACGCGCTCCAGGGGGCGGACGGAGTCGTGAACCTCGCGGGCCAGGACCTCGCGGAGGGCCGTTGGACCGCGGCGCGGAAGCGAGCGCTCGTCACGAGCCGGGTGGACGCGACGCGGTATCTCGTCGGCCGGCTGAGGGAGCGGGAGCCCAAGCCACGCGTTCTCGTGAGCGCGTCGGCGGTCGGGATCTACGGGAATCGCGGCGAGGAGGTGCTCACCGAGGAGAGCGCGCCTGGGACGGGGTTCCTGGCGGACCTCTGCCGCGACTGGGAAGAGGCGGCGCTGGAAGCTCGGGCGGCGGGTACGCGTGTCATCGTGACGCGCTTCGGTGTGGTCCTGGATTCCGGCGGGGGGATGCTGCGACGGATCCTTCCGATCTTCAGACTCGGGCTGGGGGGCCCGCTCGGAAACGGGCGGCAGTGGCTGAGCTGGGTCACGCTCCTGGATCTCGTCCAGGTCGTCGAGATGGCGCTCGAGCGTGAGGACGCGACCCCCCCCATCAACGTCGTGGCGCCCGCTCCCGCGCGGAGCCGGGATTTCGCGCGCACGCTCGGCCGGGTCCTCGGGCGGCCCGCGCTCCTGCCCGCGCCGGCTCCGGCGCTCCGCCTCGTCTTCGGGGAGATGGCCGACGACGCGCTCCTCTCGAGCGCCTGCGTCTCGCCCAAGCGGCTCACCTCGCTCGGGTACCGGTTCGCGTTCGAGGATCTGGAGCGGGCGCTTCGGAACGCCCTCAGGGCGTAGGGGCTTGGCCGGGATTGATTCCGAGCAGGAGAAGGGTCACGAGCCCCGCCACGAAGGAAGCTCCGAGGATGATCGCCACGCCCTTCCGGTATTCGGGGGACCCTCTCCAGGCCGCGTAGCCCGCCTTGGCCGCGGTATTGGCGAGCACCGCGACCGCGATCCCTCCCGCGGCCGTCTCCACGGGCATGCCCCGCGCGCTCAAGCCCGAGAGGCTCAGGGTGATGGCGTCCACGTCCACGAGGCCGGCGAGGACGGACGCCGCCGCGATACCCCAGCCGCCGAGGTATCGCCGCGCCGCCTCCACGGCGACGAGGACGAGCGCGAACACCACTCCGAATCGGATCGCTTCCCGAAGCTGGAAGGGATTCTGGAGGCCGGTCTCCTTTGCTTTCGCGGTCCAGGCCTTTCGGGCGAGCACCACGACCGCGACCATGGCGCCGAGGATCGCGGCTCCGAGGAACGGCGCGAGCCGGGGCAGGACCCGCGGCCCCGCGATGGCCGCGAGAGCCGCGACGCGGACCAGCATCACCGTGGAGGCGAGGCCCGCTCCGACGGCAAGGGCGGCGCCGCCGCCCGCGGCGGAACGCGATTGCGAGGCCAGGGAAACCGTGACCGCGGTGCTCGAGGCCAGCCCGCCGAAGATCCCGGTCAGATAGACACCCTTCCGCTGCCCCCAGAAGCGGACCGCGAGGAAGGCCGCGAAGGAAAGCGCGCAGACCAGGACGACCACCAGCCAGAGCTTGCGCGGATTCCACACGCCCCACGGTCCGTACTCGGCATCCGGGAGCAGCGGCAGGATCACGGCCGCGAGCACCGCGAGGGTCAG
>Ga0075435_100002408_pt1 | contig 12408 bp, 16 predicted proteins | sample RhiMethybrSRZTD4_FD_75302 | JGI IMG/M metagenome (GOLD analysis project Ga0075435, IMG submission 75302) | Populus rhizosphere microbial communities from Tennessee, USA - Rhizosphere MetaG P. TD hybrid SRZTD4 | ecosystem: Host-associated > Plants > Roots > Rhizosphere > Soil | place: USA... | reverse complement strand
CCGTAGCTGCGTTCCGGCGGCGGCGGCCCGGTGATGAGCAAAAAGCAGCGCGGTCACCCCCGAGCATCCGCAGTAGGTCGTCGCGGCCGCGTCGGCGACCAGGACCGCCGTCCCGTCGTCCAGCGCGCGGGCCAGCGTGTCCTGGACCTGGCCGTCATTGCTGATATCGATCTCGTCAGGCAGCGTGACCACCGCCAGCCGCGGCTGCCGTGGTGACGCCGCTGCCGCAGCCATGCCTGGCTGGGGTGTGGCGGGCGGCGGCTTGTGGCCGGGGGCGGCAAGCTCCCGGCCGGGGGCCGTGGTCATCGCCATCCCTCCCCCCGCATCGGGCCGGTCTGTGGCACTACCAGGATCGGCGCCCGGCCGAGGCCTGTCAATAGAAACATGAGAAAAATATCGCGTGGAATATCTCGCGAGGATCCGCTCACGAGGATATGATCAGGGAGATGAGTCATCCTGGCGAGCGCGACGGCAGCTGGACGCTGCTGACCGGGCACGGGCACGTGCTCGTGGAGATCGCCCGCAACCCCGGAGCCCGGATCCGCGACCTCAGCGCCGCCGCCGGCCTCACCGAGCGCACCGTGCAGGCCATCGTGGCCGACCTGGAAGCCGCGGGCTACCTCACCCGCACCCGGACCGGGCGCCGCACCCGGTACACCGTCAACCCCGACAGCTCGTTCCGCCACCCCGCCCAACAAGGGCTCCGGGTCGGCCCGTTCCTCGCCGTGCTGGCCGCCTCCAGCGACGCCGGCGAACCCGGGCCGGCCGCCGGCCCCCGCGGCAGCCCGACCGCGGCAGCCCCGGCCCACCACGACCGCGCCGGGCCCGGCGCCCCAGGCCCCGGGCGCTCCCGCTGACCCGGCCGGGCTGGTTTAGGCGCGGCGGTCCGGGGAAGCCGGACGGGGTCCCCCGGCGCCGGGTAACCGCGCCGCGGGAGGAGGTTAGTGCAGTGAGCACGCGTGACGAGGCCAGGAACACCGCTCAGGCAGCCAAGGGCAACGGTGCCCGGGATCCGCATGCCCAGGCTGCGGGGGGCGCGCAAGAGAAGAAGGCCAACCTTGCACAGGCCGGTGAGAAGCTGACGGACACCGCCCAGAAGCAACGGACGGGCTGAGGCGATGGACATGGCGCAGACGTTGATCGCCACCAGCGCTGCCGCGGGTGGCGAGGCGGCCCGCCCGCACGCCGGGCATACTGGTGGGGCTTGGTGATGAGAACTGGCGCGGCGCGCGGCCACGCGGGGCACTTCCACGAGGCCGGCTTCTACGGCTCCGATGCCGAGTTCCGCGCCCTCATCGTGCCATTCGCCGAAGAGGGCATCGCCGCGGGCGAACCGGTGATCATCGGTTATGACGACCGTAAGAGCGGCCTGGTGCGGTCGTGGCTCACCGATCCGTCCACCGTGGAATTCATCGGCGATAACAGCCTGTACGCGACCCCGGCCCGCGCGATCGCCACCTACCGGCGGCTGTTTGAACACCATGTCGCCGCAGGCGCCGGGCAGATCCGCATCGCCGGGGACGTGCCCCACCCGGGCAACGGGGGACGGTTCGAGGGGTGGGACCGCTACGAATCGGCGGTCAACACCGTCTGGCAGGACTTCCCGGTATGGGGCCGGTGCCTGTATGACACCGCGACCGCGCCCCAGGCGGTGCTCGACATCGTCGAACGAACCCACCCCCGCATCGTCTCGCCCGCCGGACACCACCGGGCCAGCGACCGCTACCAAAGCGCCTCGGTATTCGACGGCCTCCCCTACGCGCCCGATCCGCTCGAAGACTCCGCGCCCACAATCGAGCTGGTCAACCGGTCCGCCGCCGATGCCCGGCACGCGCTCGCGCAGATCGGCCCCGGCCGCATCCCCGCCACCACGTTCGACGACCTGCTGATCGGCGTCTCCGAGGCCATCAGCAACGCCCAGCGGCACGGCCGCCCGCCCGCGACCGTGCGCATCTGGGCCCCACCGGGCCGCATCATGATCACCGTCCACGACACCGGCCACGGCCCAGCCGATCGCCTGGCAGGCCTCATCCCCGCCCCGGGCAACCCCTCCGACCGGCGACTTGGGCTTGGGCTGTGGGCCATGCACCAGCTCGACATCGACGTCACGCTCAGGCACGCCGACGACGGCTTCACCGTCAGGCTCCGCAGCGGAACAATACCTAGCTGAGCCACGCCGCAGGCAAACCGGAACGCATAACTGGATGATCCGAATGCCGCACATACGCGGCTCACCCACTCGTCGCCCGCACCCGAGTCGGCATTGCGCGCGGCACCGGGGGCCCGGAATCGAATCACAGTTTGTAACTAGCGCTGGTCAGCGGCAATGCGCGAGTATCCGCCTGCATGCTGAGGATGCGCCCCGAACGTTAGGCCCACCGCACTGCAGCGTCCGGACGCCCCGCATGAACGCGATCACCGAACGCTGGATCGGGGGATGCCGCCGCGAGCTGCTGGACCGAGCCCTCGCCTGGAACCAGGCCCATCTGCGGCGGGTCCTGCGCGAGTACGAGATCCACCACAATCAGCACCGGCCGCACCGCTCCCTGCACGGCGCCGCGCCGCTGAAACCGCTACCCGGCCCGATGAATCTCGACCACTACCGCGTCCGAAAACAGACGCGCGTCAGTGGCCTGATCAACGAATACCGCCTGGTCGCATGACGTGGACGAGATTGTCGGCACGCACAGGCTCGATCGAGGGTGCACACGGACAGCAGAGCGGCCGCCGGGCCAAGACGACTCGCCCCTGCGACGGCGCTGCGCGCCGTCGCAGGGGCGGTGTTCTTCGCCGGGCCAACCTCGGCCCTACCGAGAGGGACGGCCTCCTGGTGAGGGCTAAGTGACGCTACAGGCGCCCGAGAATACCCAGCGCGCCGACGACGTCATTGAGCAGCGCCGCCTGGCTGGCCGCCGGGGCTGAGCCGTTCAGCAGGTTGGCCACCGCGCACAGGAGATTGCCCAGCAGGTTGCCTGGGCCACGGACGGCGGTGATCCTCAGATGCACCCGGTTCAGGTCGACGACAAGGCCCAGCAGGTTCAGGTGCAGAGGGCCAAGAGTCAGGTTGAGGATCTGGCAGACATTTGTGTTGGCGGCCTGGAGCACCGGGTCATTTCTGGTGATTGGGCTCCCTAGGTTTGTGACCTGGCCAGTGTTTGAGGTAAAGCTCGTGAAGACGAGATGAGCGAGCACATTGCCGGAGTCGGCAGTGAACTTTGGAACCGTGCCGTGCAAGGTGCCCGCGACACCGTGCAGCGTGGCGGGTACGCTCACCGGCAGCTTGGTTCCGGCGGCGGCCTTCGCGTGGGCGGCGGCCGCCGTCGCTGGCCGGGTGGGTGAAGCGCTGGCCGCACTGAGGCCGATCGTGCCCGCGGTCAGGGCACCCGCGGTCACCACGGCCAGTGTGGCCGTAGAGAACCATCGTCTTACCATGTCATTCCCCTCACAGACGTGACGTTTTCCGGTACTGACGCGCCAGTGGCCCGCCAGTGGGGGTGCCCGCTACCCGCAAGTTCTGCCCGTATTCAAGGTGTCCTCGATTTCTGCCAAGATCTCTTCACAAGCTGGCCGGGGCCGATGTCCGCCCGTGATCTGCGCGGTCAGGGCGTGCGTGTGGTTCATCGGAAACCGTGGCGGTGGGCGGCCCACGGTCGTCATCTGCGACTCTTCGTGCCGACCATCATGGAGCAGGTCGCTTACCCGAGAGTCATGACCTCCCGGGTGCAGGCGGTTCGTCCCTATCCCTGCTGCCCGGGTCGCTGATAGACCCCTTGTGTCTTTGGCCCGCGCTAATTCGGCAGGTAGCTGCAAGACCCTACTGCCGATCTCATCGCGGATGAGGCGGACGGCTTCAAGGCCGGGACCAGCGGGGCCGGGGAGGTCCCAGTCGAGGAAGCGCTTGCCAGGTAGGTGGAGTAGGCGTCACCGCAGCCCATGATCACGATATCGGCAGCTTGCCTGTCGCCGCCGGTCAGCGGTTTGGGGAACTCGTGACCTGCTCAATCAGCGGCTCCGCGAGCACCTGCACCTTGATGTTGGCGCGCTGGGACACCCGGCGCAGCAGGCCGAACGCTTCCTCGGGACCGCAGTGGTTCTGCGCCATCAAGATCCCTTTGGCTTGCTCGATCACCCGCACGGCACCGGGCAGGGCCTCTGCTGAACCATCGTCGGGGGGGGATTACCGGATTGCGGCCGGGCACCGTGACGATCGCCGGGCCGGGTGACCGGCGCGACACACTAGCCGGGGGTCACCGATCCTGGGGGCGGTATTTGCCCAGGACCGTCCTTTTCGCAAGCGAGCTGGGCAGGGCCGGCGAGCGGCTGGCCCAGCGTGGGTGGCTGTGCGAACGGCGGCTGATCGAGGCTGAGGAAGTCGGACAGGTCGGCGGCGGCGTCGCGGCCGGTCATGGCGGCCAGGTTCCTCGTTGTTGGCGTCGGCGAAAACTGCTCGATCTTGACCAGGCTTGCGTGGCCTTCGATCGCCTCACCGGGGAACACATAGCTGGTGGGCGGGAAGCTGGAGTAGTAGTTCCGCCACGGGATCTTGTGGGCGTCCAGGCGGTCGAAGATTGTCCCCTCGGGGGCGGGGACGGCGTTTTCCGGAAGGATGTCATCGACCATCCCGGCCGAGGTGGCGGCCCATCAATGGCCGCTCATCCCGTCGGCGGCCTCGCGGCTGACCGGAGATCCTACTCCGGTAAGACCCGCAAGCACGAGATGAACCTGTAGGTCCTCGCCGGGGACACCGGCCGGGCGCTCCGCTACCACCAGCTGGCCATCCAGCACAGCGAGGCTCGGGGAGGCATCTACAGAGCCGGAACCACCCGCTACAACATCGCGCTGCTACTCGCCGGTGACGGCCGGGTCAGTGACGCCATGTTGTGTGCCCGCGCCGCCCTGGACAACTTCCAGCAGGCCGGACCCGGCGCCGCCGCCGAGGCGGCCGACGCCGAGCGGCTCATCGCCGACCTGGAACAGTCCAACCGCTGACACCTGAACCGGCCCGATCAGCGACAGAGCATGTGGCTTCCCGTCATGATCGGGAGTGGCCGGCGAAACGGTGGAACTGCCGTCGACGGTGGCCAGAGACATCCTCTCACCTGCAGCGACGGGCGCCACGACGCGCCGGGCCGTCACCGCCCATGAACCCGGTTCGAGTGGAGATGACTCCTTCGGGGTGGCGCAGCAGCTGCTGCATGATCCAGGCGCAGCCTCCGGCAAGAACCGCGTCTGGGTGCTCATCCCCAGGCGGCCAGAGACCGCCTTGATCGCCGCCCACTGGGTCGGATACTCCCCAGCGTGCTCACCGACCAGCCGGATCGCCTTGGCCGGACACCCGTCCGAGTGCACCCGTCACCAGTCCGGTGCTCCAGGGGAACCGCCGCAGTCAAGTGCGGGCGAGTCGCCTACCTGGTCGTGACCCGCTCCTTCGCTGCCTGTTGTGGTCGTTCCCGCGTGGCCCACGGTCGACCCCGCTGGGAAGCCATTGTGAGCGGCCCTTGCGTGCCGGGGGACCTTCGTGGTGGCTGAGGGCCTGGCGGCTGGCCGTGATGCATGTGGGGCGGGCACTGTCCCGCAGCCGGGGAGCAGGCTGCGTGAATCCGGGGCTGGGCGTTCGCCCGGAGCGGCCGTGCTGCGCCGTTTGTGCGCTATGCGGCCTCGGAACGTTAAGATCAGCACACCGCGGCATGCCGGCGGTGGCCGCGCCGGGCGGCATGACCATTACCATCGCAGCAGTCGTCTCGAGGTGTGGGTTCGGGTGGCACGAGCGCAAGGCGGTCGCGGCGGTCGTAGGCGGCCGGGCCGTGGTCTGTCGCTGGACCGGATTGTCTCGACCGCGCTGGAGCTGATCGATGAGCAGGGCATCGGGGCGGCCACGATGCGGGCGGTGTCCGCGCGGCTGGGCGTGCGCTCGATGTCCCTCTACCGGTACGTGCAGGACCGCGACGAGTTGTTCGACGAGGTGGTGGAGAGGATCGTCGGCGAGCTCGCCGACGATCCGGAGGTGCAGCCGTATCCGGTGGACGGGTGGCGGCCCTATCTGGTCGGCATGGGCCATGGGGTCCGCCGTTACGCCCGGGCGCATCCGCACGCCTTCCCGCTGGTGGCCACCCGGCCGCCGTCGGCGCCATGGGTCAACCCGCCGCTGCGGTCGCTGCGCTGGGTGGAGGCCATGCTGACCGGGCTGGCTAAGGAGGGGTTCAGCGACGAGCAGGTGCTGTTCACTTATCGCACGTTTAACGGCTTCCTGCTGGGTTACCTGCTGCTGGAAACCAGCGCCATGACGCTCCGGGATCCGAAGCCGGGCGATGGGTCCTTCGCCGCCGCCGATACCGCGGCGAGCGAGAGCGAGCCGGGGCGGGCCGCGGCCGCCGATCCGGTCCCGGGAGGGCTGAGCCCGGCCCGGTCCGCCGGGCAGCGTGAGGCGGTCGGGGATGCCGGCGGCCCGCCCGAGCTGATCGATCCCGCGGACGAGATCGACGCCAGGCGTTTCCCGACCGTGCACCGCCTGGCCGGAGGGCTGGCCCAGGACGTCTGGGCACAGGAGTTCGAATCAGGCCTGGCCAATATGCTTGACCGTATTGCCGCATACCTCGCGGAGGGACCAGGCTCCAGCCCTGCTTGAACTGGCGCCGCCCGGCCGCGGCCCGGCCAGCCGCGGGCCTGACCGCCATCCGGTTCCGAATCCCGGCCCGCTCGCGCGCGGGAGACCGGGCCCTGCCCGATAACGGGACGCCGTAAGCTTCACAGGTAAGTTTCGTAGGTAAGCTTCCTATGTACGTTTATGGCGTAAGCCTTGGGGCAGAGGCACGGGACCGTAGCTTCCAGCTTCGGGCTCCGCCCGGGCTTGCCCGGGCGGCTGCCAAGACGATCAGTACGCTCAGGAGAACCGAACCATGACTATCCCTCAGGATGTCCAGCAGTTCATCGGCCGTACCGCGATCGACCGCGAAGGCAACAAGGTCGGCAAGATCGGCCAGGTCTATCTGGATGACCAGACCGGCATGCCGCGGTGGGTCACCGTCGCCACCGGCATGTTCGGCACCAGGCAAAGCTTCGCGCCGCTCGACGGTGTCCAGGTCACCGGGGATGAGGTGGCGCTGGCCGTGTCCAAGGAGCAGATCAAGGACGCCCCGAACGTCGACGATGACGGCCGGATCGGCGTGAGCGAGCAGGATGCTCTGTACCAGCACTACGCCGGCTACCTCGGCGAGCAGCAGACCGGCTATGGCCCGGGCGGGCAGGCCGGCGCACGGGGCCGGGACACCTCCGGGCCGGTGACCGACGACGCGATGACACGGTCGGAGGAGCAGCTGCGGGTCGGCACCGAAACGGTCGAGGCCGGGCGAGCCCGGCTGCGCAAGTACGTCGTCACCGAGAACGTCTCCACCACGGTCCCGGTCAGCCACGAGGAAGTCCGCGTGGAGCGGGAACCGATCACCGGCGCCAACCGGGACGCCGCGCTGTCGGGCGAGCCGATCAGCGAGGAAGAGCATGAGGTGACCCTGCGGGCTGAGCGGCCGGTGGTGGCGAAGGAGGCCGTGCCGGTCGAGCGGGTCCGGCTGGCCACCGAGACGGTCACCGAGGACGCCGCGGTCAACGAGACCGTCCGCAAGGAGCAGATCGAAGAGCCGGCCGTCGAGGGCAGCCCCCGGGACGCGGGCCGCTGACGCCACCATTGCCAGTCCGCCGGGGGCGCCATTGGTTTGGCGCTCCCAGGGCTCCTCGCCGCACGGGGCCCGGCGAGGAGCCCGGCCCGCTGCTGGCGTCGCGGCGGCCACGCTGATCGTCGGCTACCTGGCGTTGCCGTGGTGGAGGAAACGATGATCAAACTGATCTACAAACCGGCGAGCATTCTGGTCGGTGTCCAGGGCGGGGGGTTGCTGGCAGGCACCATCTTCAAACGGATCTGGGAGCTTGCCGCCCGTGAGGACGACGCGCCGAAGGCCACCGACGCTCGCCGGGGCTGGCAGGAGATTCTTCCTGCCGCCGCGTTGCAGGGGGCGGTTTATGGCCTGGTCAAGACCGCGGTCGATCGTGGCGCCGCCCAAGGCATACACAAGCTGGCCGGGATAAAACGGCCAGCAGGCACAGAAGGTGGCCTGACCATGACCAGCCAAAACCAGCCAGAAGGCACCCAGCAGGAAGTGCCGCCGCCCCACAAGGTCCCCGGGGGCCCGGATAACCCGCTGGAACTGGGCAAGACGGCTGGCGCGACTTGCTCAAGCGCAGTGTCAAGGAGTTCAAGGACGACCGGTGCACGCTGGGAGCCTGGCCTCCTACTGGTTCCTGTCGCTGTTCCCGGCACTGATCGCGCTGCTCGGGCTGGCCAGCCTGATCCAGATCGGCCAACCGGCCTCGCGGCATTTGGTACATGTCTTGACAAAGGCCCTCCCCCCGGGGGTGTACCGCTCCAGAACTCGGCGCAGGGCCCGTGAGCTGTGGTTTGGCAGGTTGAGCGAGTTGCGGCAAGATCGCGGCTTGTGCCTGTCCGTCTGCTGTACCTGATCATGACCCGGGTCTTCATGTGGCTGGTCCTGCTGGGCCGTGGCCAGGCGTCCAAGGACGCGGAGATCATCGTGCTCCGTCACGAAGTGATGGTGCTCCGGCGCCAGGTTGCCCGGCCGAAGCCGGACTGGGCCGACCGCGCGGTCCTGGCAGCGATATCCCGGCTGCGGCCCGGTCTGCTGCGTGCCCGTCGGCTCGTCACGCCGGGAACCTGGCTGGCCGGGCACCGCCATCTTCTCGCGGGTAAATGGACCTATCCAGGACGGCCGGGCCGGCCGGCGGCCAGCGAGGAGATCTGCGGGCTGGTGCTGCGGCTGGCACGGGAGAACCCAGCTTGGGGTTACCCCCGCGTCCACGGCGAATTGACCCGCCTTGGCCGCCATGTCAGCGAGGCGACCGTCCGCCGGATCCTCCGCTCCCGCGGCTACCGGCCCGCTCCCCGCGATCTGGACACCTCCTGGCGCACCTTCCTTCGGGCTCAGGCGGAGGGCCTGCTGGCGTGTGATTTCTTCACTGTGGACACCGTTATGCTCAGGCGCCTGTACGTGCGAGCCCAGCGGCCCAACGCTAGGCACCGAAACCAGCCTCGACGGGAAGATCAAGGACGCCCTGAGCTAGGCCGGCCGTGCGGGCCGCCCCAGCCAGGGCGGCCCGCATCCTCCCCCTCGGCCTGCAGCCGGCCGACGCTGCGGCGTGGAGCCGTGCAGAGATCGGCAATCTCGCACGCGTTTGCGGGCTTAATGCTGGCTGTCGGCGAGGTGAAACTCCAAAGGAGATACGCCAACGATGCACCCCCCACCAGCAATCAGGACATCGAATACGGAGCTTCTGGGCACCACGGCAGGGATGATCCTGACGGCGGTCGTCGCGGTCCTGGGCCTCGCCGCGTTGCTCGCCATGGTCTTCTTGGCCGATGGCCTGCCTCCTACCGTGCGCATGAAGATGCGGCACCGAAGCGCAGCCAGCGGCAGCGGGCCACCGGACGAGATTTCTGCTGGCCAGGGTGACCGGCCCTGGGAACAGATTGAAGACCGGCACGTCCCCCCGGGAGGCCATCCACATGGCAAGCCCGCATCCTGGATACTCGTCGTCGTGGTCATTGCCGCATTCGCCGCCGGCGGAGCAGCGATCATCACGCACCTCTGGTGGCTGCTGTGGGCATGCATTGCCGTCGTGGTGCTCGCCGTCCCGGCCGGGAAACTGATCGGCATCATGAACGACACCGTCGCCTGGGGCAGTACCCCCGCAGCTGCCCCCGACCCACCCCAAGGCCCTCAGGACGACCGCGGCCAGCCAGCCCCACTCGGCTCAGATGCGACAGACGTGCGCCATCCGGCCTAGCGGGCCAGCGTCTAGGCAGATGCTGAGTAGTCGCAGGGAAGACCGTCGGGTAACCATTTCGGCGCTTGCGCTGGCCAGCACCGCTCGGCTGTCAACGGCATCTGAAAACTGCCGCCGACATCGGCCGGCCCAGTCCAGGCGAGGCTTGGGCTTGGTGCGGCGCAGTACGGCGACCTCGTGCCGTAGCACCAGCAGTTCGGCGTTCTTCGACGCCGATGAGCGACCTTGCCGTGGGCGGCTTCCGTCCGCTGCCGACGGCTGAGGACCACGCCCTGGTCGAGGACCTCAGGACGGCCGGGGTACCGCTGTTGCGGACGACTCGGATTCCGGTGGTGACCTCGGCCCGCGCCCGGGCCCGGGCGCCGCGCGGCTTCTCCTGGTTGCTGGGTACGCTCGCCGGGGCGGATGCGCCGTTCCCGGGCCGTGGGCCGGGCCTGTCCGAGCTGGATCAAGGGCTCAGCCAGCGCCGGGCAGGCACACCTGGATGACGTCGCCTGCCGCGCGACGGCCAGGCCGTGCACGACCGCCCTGTCACCGACCCGGAACACGCTGCCGTGCCACGGGCAGGTGAGGCAGCCATCCTCAAGCTTCCCCTCCGACAGCGGCCCGCCAGGTGACTGCAGCGCTCGGCGAGCACGTGGACCTGCCGGCCGTCCCGGATGACCACCACCGGGACCTCGTCGACGAGCCGCTTCACCGGGCTGTGGTTCGGCAGTTCCGCGGCTGGCATCAGGTCATACCAGCCGGGCGCGACCAGATGTGGCACCGGTTCAGCCTGGTTGGCGCCGCCCGCTAGCCGGAACGAGATGTGCCCGCTCAGCAGCCCGGCAATGCCTGCCGTGGCCAGCCCGGTCAGGCGCAGCGCGCGGGAGACCGTCCGGCCCCGGGTGACCAGGGACGCCCCGCGTGCAACCCGGCCGCCGCTCCGTTGGCCATGGCGTGCACTGTGCCCACCCGCATCTGCTGCTCGTGCTCAGAGCTTGACTGCTCTCACTCGAAACGAGCCGCACCCAAAGGCGATACGCACATACACGTCAAAGCCTGGTGGGCCGTACCGAACCAGATCCCGCCAATCGACATCAGATCGCAGCAACCATTGCGCTGCGTCCGCGCCCGCAGCGGCCCGCACCTCCGTCACTCTCATCAGTCTGGTGCAGCCACCCGCCGGTGACCAGCTGCACTGTCATGCCGCGGTGGGTGTCTTCGATGTCATGTCAGGCTGGCGATCGGCGGGGGCCGTGCCGTGGGGCATGGGCGTCAGGCCAGGCGGTAGCGGGTGGTTTGGAAAGGACCCATCGGGGCCAGGTGAGCCGCGGCGGTTTATGGCCGGTTCACGATAAACACTGCGATGGCGATGTACTGGCAGGTGGCGGCGGCGCAGACGTAGGCGTGGAAGACCTCGTGGTAGCCAAAGACCGCCGGAGACGGGTTGGGCCATCGCCGGTGGTAGCACAGTGCGCCGGCCGTGTAGAGCGCGCCGCCGGCGAGCAGCAGCACCGCGGCGGCGGCCCCGGCATGGAGCCACACTCCCGGCACGCACAGGCCAGCGACCAGGCCGAGCCCGACGAAGGTCGCGCCCACCACCAGCTCGGGGCGGTTCATCCCGGCCAGGTGCACCGCCGCAGCGGCGAGGATGAGAGCCCACAGCACGGCCAAGCAGGCCAGCCCGAAACTGCCGCGGGCAGTCAGCAGGAACGCCGGGGTGGCGGTGCCGCCGATGAGCAGGAAGATCATCGCATGGTCGAGGCGCTGCAGCCGCCGGGCCCGCGCTGGTGCCCAGTTCCCGCGGTGATACAGCGCGCTGACCCCGAACATCGCGCACACGCTGAGGGCATAAATGGCGGTCGCGGCGACCGGCAGCAGCCCGCGGGCGTAGGAAAGCAACACCGTCCCCGCCGCCAGCGACGCCCCGAACCACAGCAGGTGCAGCCAGCCACGCAAGACCGGCTTGGGGTAGTAGACGCCGCGCTGGCGATCGTAGGGCGCACCTGCCGCCGGCGCTGCGGGCAAGACCGCCGCCGCAGGCTCCATGCCAGACACTGCCAACCTTCGCCTCCTGCCAGGCCCAGGCCCGGCCGCCGGATACCCGGCCGGGCCCCGCGCGCCACGATGGCCCAGCCGCCTCTACCCCCGCACCGGCAAAACACACGCCATTCACGTGCCAACTCGCAAAAGGGCCTGGCAGTCACAGCCGCGGCCCGAACCTGTGCCCCAGCGGCGCGCGGCCGGCCAGGCTGCACGTTTTATGCGGCGCCCCGCCCTGAGCGCACGCCCGCTTTTGCCGCTGCCTGCGCGTTCCAGTCCTTGAGTACGGTCAGCGGGAGAGGCTTATCCTGGCCGGGTGCTGGACCTGAGCGACATCGATCTGGAGGAGATCGCGGACGCGCTGGCCGACCGGACCGACTACGAACACCACTGGCTGATCGACCCGGACACCGGAGAGATCGCGTTCTGGACGGCCGACACTGGCATCGACGGCCAGACGCCGGTCGACCTCGACGAGCTGGACCTGGTCGTCATCGGCCCGCTGCCGTCCTGGGTCTGGTATCAGGACATGGC
>Ga0075435_100002406_pt1 | contig 12411 bp, 16 predicted proteins | sample RhiMethybrSRZTD4_FD_75302 | JGI IMG/M metagenome (GOLD analysis project Ga0075435, IMG submission 75302) | Populus rhizosphere microbial communities from Tennessee, USA - Rhizosphere MetaG P. TD hybrid SRZTD4 | ecosystem: Host-associated > Plants > Roots > Rhizosphere > Soil | place: USA... | reverse complement strand
GGCTCAACGCGATGTCCGCGCGCATGCGCGACGAGTTCGCGCTGGCATGGACGGAGCTCGACCGCGATCCCGAGGTGAAGGTGATCGTGCACACGGGCGAGGGCCGCGCGTTCCAGACCGGCGTCGATGTGGCCGAGATCGCGAGCGACGGCGTCGGCATGGAGCGCTACCGGCGCTCGGTCGAGGAGTTCGACCTGCACTTCACGTCCTGGCACCAGCAGGTCTGGAAGCCGGTCATCACGGCCGTCAACGGCCTGTGCGCCGGCGGGGGGTTCCACTGGATCGCCGACGCCGACGTCGTCATTGCCGCGTCGGACGCGGAGTTCTTCGACCCGCACGTCTCGATCGGGCAGGTCGTGTCGCTCGAGGCCATCGGCCTCATCCGCAAGATGCCGGTCGAAGCCGTGATGCGCATGGCCTTCGTCGGCCGGCACGAGCGCCTCGGCGCGCCGCGGGCCTACGAGCTGGGCATGATCAGCCAGATCGTCGACCCGCCGGAACGACTCCGCGACGAGGCACAGGCGCTCGCCGAGAAGATCGCCCGCAACTCACCGGCGGCGATGCGCGCGACGAAGCGGGCCCTCTGGGGCGCGCTCGAGGTGGGCCTGACCGACGCCTGCCGCGCCGGCGCCGGCGAGCTCGTGTCGATGTGGGGGCATCCCGACCAGGAAGAGGGCCCGCGGGCGTTCTCAGAGAAGCGGGACCCGCACTGGCGCGACCTCACCGAACCCTGACACTCGGCGCGGGATCTCCTGATCAACCTGCGGTGGCATTGCGGAAGAGCGTCGAGCCCACCGATCGGAGGGAGGCGGAGGCATGGCGGCCGTCACGCAGGATCGTCCGACCCGGTTCGGCCTCGTCACGGGGCTCACGTTCGTCGCCGCGCTCGTGGTCGCGCTCGTGGTGCGGGGCAGCGCCGTCGTCGGCATCGCGGCGCTGTTCCTCCTCTTCGTGCCGCTCGAGAAGCTGTTCGCTCTCCGGCCCCAGAAGGTGTTCCGGCGCGGCATCCTCACCGACCTCACGCACCTGCTCGTGAACAACCTGTTCTCGACGGCATTGGGGATCGCCCTCGTGGTGGCCGCGCTGATCCCGGTCTTCTGGGTGCGCAACCTGAACATCGTCGGGTTTCTCCCGCCGGCGGTGGCCGTCTCGCTCGCAGCGGTGCTCGTCTTCGTGGGCAACTACTGGGGTCACCGCCTCACGCACACGGTGCCGTTCCTCTGGCGCTTCCACGCCGTGCACCACAGCATCGAGACGATGGACTGGGTGGCCGCCGGGCGGCTCCATCCCCTCGACCAGGCGTTTACGCAGGCGTTCACGGTGATGCCGCTCGTGATCCTCGGGTACGGCGGTGGCGCCTTCGCCGGCGTGGCCGTGTTCGTGACCCTGCTGGCGATCTTCCAGCACGCCAACGTGCGTCTGCGCTTTCCCGGGCTCCGATGGGTCATCAATACGCCGGAGTGGCACCACTGGCACCACGCGATCGACCCCGAGGCGAAGGACAAGAACTTCGGGCTGCCGATCGTCGATCGGCTCTTCGGCACCGCGTATCTGCCGAAGGGCAAGCGCCCCCGCGGCTTCGGCATCCCCGACCCCGTGCCGCAGGTGGGGTACCTCCAGCACCTGGCCTACCCGTTCACCGCCCCGGCCCGTGCCGGTCGCGCATAGTCGTTGGAGACGTGCGAAGCTCTGCGCCGTGCCGGATTCCCGGAGGGCCCTGCTCAACGCGACGTTGGGATTGACGACGTTGCTGCTGACGAGCGTGCTCTGGCGCTACCCGCTCGCGCTCACTTCGCTCCAGATCGCCACCGGCCTCGCCATCTATTCGCTCCGGCCGAGCCGGACCACCGCCTGCGTCTACGCGGTGGGGTTCGTCTTCGGCCCGCTCGCGGAGGGCTTGGCCATCCAGACCGGCGCCTGGTCGTACGCGTCACCGAGCGTGTTGGGCATCCCGCTGTGGCTCCCGTTCGTGTGGGGGAACGCGGCGCTGTTCATCCAGAACTCGGCCGACTTCGGGAAGGCGATCTTCGCCAGGAGCTCTGCCTCGAGCGCCGCCCCAGATGTCGTTGCACCGCTCACACACCTCGTCGGGGATGACGCCCCACCGCATGAGCACGCCGAAGATCGCGCAGCCGAGGCAGAACGCGAACACGGATTCGAGCGTCGCCGCCACGACGATCAGGCCGAGCAGCACGTACGCGGCGCCTGAGCTCCCGAACCCGAAGTACGCAACGACTGCCGCCACCGAGATGGTCGCACCGATGCCCTGCGCGAATCGCTTCGGCGGTCCGGGCACGTACTTCGCCGGCAAGGGCAGTCGCGGCGTGACGACCTTGGTGACGAGCTGTCCGAGCGGGCTCAGTGTCGGGCCCGACAGCACCCGGGCGACGAACCCGTACGCGAGGGGGATGAGCAGCCAGAACTGACCGAAGACGGTCGCAGCCACCGCCATGGTGACGACGCCACCGGCGACGAGGCGCGCCGAGAGCTCGTTGACGGGGTTCGGGAACGAGAAGAGCTTGCGGGCGGTCATGACTCCCTCCTGCGTGTCGGAGGATCGCCACCCAATATACGACCGAATCGGTCGGGTTTTTTCCGAAGAGACTGTGGCGGGGCCTGCGGGCAGGCGCCTTCGGGACCGCTGCGGTGTACTAGGGGCTCGACGGCCGAGGGTGAACGAGGAGGAGCGGCGGAGGATGGCGATCGACACGGCACCAACCGGATCGGGGACCCGCTCCGCCCATCCACTGGACGCGCTGGACGCGGCTGAGATCCAGGCGGCCGCGGAGGTGCTGCGGGCCGACAGCCGCATCGCCGACGGCGCTCTCTTCGCCTACTTCGGGCTCGACGAGCCCTCCAAGGACACGGTCGCGGGCTTCACCGCCGGCGACCCGGTCGACCGGCGGATTCGTGTCGTGGTCGTGCCGGGACCGGCGGCCGACGTGCTGGAGGCCGTCGTCGACATCGGCCGCCGCGCCGTCGTGTCGTGCCAGGAGGTGCCGGGGGTGCGCCCGGCCCTGCTCTACGGGGAGTCGTTCAACGCGATCGTCGCGCTGCACGATCATCCGGAGTGGCAGGCGGCGCTCGCCCGCCGCGGCATCACGGACCTGACCCGGGTCCAGATCGACCCGTGGCCGGCCGGGAACTTCGGGCTCTCGCACGAAGAAGGGCGGCGCATCAGCCGCTGCATCGCGTACTACCGGGAGACCGACACCGACAACGGCTACGCCCGGCCGATCGAAGGGCTCATCGCCTTCGTCGACAACGGGCGGGGGGAGGTGCTCGAAGTCGTCGACCACGGCCTCGTGCCGCTCCCGTCCGAGCGCGGCGGTTACCTGCGCGACGACGTCGGGCCGATGCGTGACGACCTCAAGCCCATCGAGATCACGCAGCCCGAGGGGCCGAGCTTCAGCGTCGACGGCAACCTCGTGCGCTGGCAGCGTTGGTCACTGCGCGTGTCGATGGACCCGTACGAAGGGCTCGTGCTGCACACGATCGGCTACGAGGACGGCGACCGCGTCCGTCCGATCCTGCACCGAGCGTCAGTGAGCGAGATGGTCGTGCCGTACGGGCACACGGGACCGATGCACAACTGGAAGAACGCGTTCGACGCCGGCGAGTGGGGCCTCGGACGGATGGCGAACTCGCTGACTCTCGGGTGCGACTGTCTGGGGGAGATCCGCTATCTCGACGTCACGTTCGGCAACGAGCGCGGCGAGCCCTACACGATCGAGAACGCGATCTGCATGCACGAAGAGGACTACAGCATCCTCTGGAAGCACGTCGATCTCCGCACCGGCACCACCGAGGTCCGTCGGCAGCGTCGCCTCGTGATCAGCTCGATCGCGACGGTCGGCAACTACGAGTACGGCTTCTACTGGTACTTCTACCTCGACGGGAGCATGCAGCTCGAGGTCAAGTTGACGGGCGTCATGTCGACCATGGCAGTGGACGGCGACGGCGAGCTCGGCAACGCGGCAATGGTGGCGCCACAGCTCGCCGCGCCGTACCACCAGCACCTGTTCAACGTGCGCCTCGACTTCGACGTCGACGGTACGGCGAACACCGTCTACGAGGTCGACTCGGTGGCGGCGCCGGACGGTCCTGACAACCCGCTGGGGAACGCGTTCACGGCCGAGGCGACCCCGCTCGAGACCGAGCAGCAGGCCCAGCGGGTCGTGGACCCGTCACGCAGCCGGTGCTGGAAGATCGTCAATCCCGAGGTGCGCAACCGCCTCGGCGAGCCCGTCGGGTACAAGCTCGTGCCCGCGTCCACGCCGACGCTGCTCGCGCGGCCGGAGTCGAGCGTCGGTCGGCGGGCGACGTTCGCGACTCGCAACCTCTGGGTCACGCCGTACCGAGCCGACGAACGCCGCGCCGCGGGCGACTACCCGAACCAGCACGGCGGGGGAGACGGGCTGCCGCGCTGGACGGCCGCCGACCGGCCCGTCGCCGACACGGACGTCGTCGTCTGGCACACGTTCGGCCTGACCCACATCCCCCGGCCCGAGGACTGGCCGGTCATGCCGGTGGAGTCCACCGGCTTCCTGCTCGCGCCGGTCGGCTTCTTCGACCGGAACCCTGCCCTCGACGTCCCGCCGTCGCCCGGGCACTGCGACGGGGAGGCGGACGCCTAACTCCGAGCGGATCGTGACCTCACTCGCGCGGCGCCCCGAAGGGGCATGCCGGCGAGCTTGCCGCCGTCGATCGCTACAGCACCGGGAGCACGTCCGCGTGCCGAACCGGTCGGCCATCCGAGGCGTCGAGACGCGACGATGGCGGCCATGAGGCGAATCTCCGACCGCGAGCGCCGCGCGAGGCTCGCCGTTCGGCACCACCTGGCGCCCTCGGCGAAGGCCACCGACGTCGTGGCGCTCGCCGAACGGATGGTCGGGCTCCACGCGACCGATCCGGCCACCGTGTTCCTGGCTGCCGCCGCCCGCCTGAAGAAGCCCGACGTCGCGGCCGTCGAGCAGGCGCTCTACGAGGATCGGACGCTGGTGCGCACGCTCTGCATGCGCCGGACGCTGTTCGTCCTCCCCGTCGCGCTCGTCCCGATCGTGCAGGCCGCCGTGACAGAGGCGCTCGTCCCCCCCGAGCGCAAGCGGACCGTGCGGATGATCGAGGAGGCCGGCATCGCCCGCGACGGGGCGCGGTGGCTGCGCCAGGCCGAGGCCGAGACCATCGCCGCGATCGAGGCGCGCGGCGAGGTCACGGGAGCGGATCTGTCGAAGGCCGTGCCGCGCCTGCGCAAGCAGATCCCGTACGGCGAGGGCAAGACGTGGGCCGGGAAGATGGGCATGACCACCCGGGTGTTGTTCCTGCTCGCGTGTGAGCAGCGCGTCGTGCGCGGCCGGCCGCAGGGGTCGTGGACGAGCACGCGCTACCGGTGGGCGCCGATGACGTCCTGGCTCCCGGAGGGCATGGCGGCCTTGAAGCCGGACGAGGCGCGCGCCGAGCTCGCCCGGCGCTGGCTGGCCGCGTTCGGTCCCGGCACGGTCGCAGACCTGAAGTGGTGGACGGGCTGGACGCTGGGCCAGACGCGCTCGGCCGTCGCCGAGCTCGACACCGTCGAGGTCGAGCTCGACCACGGCGACACCGGGATCGTGCTCGCGGGCGACGACGCGCCCGTACGGTCGCCGAAGCCGTGGGCGGCGCTGCTGCCGAGCCTCGACCCGAGCGTCATGGGCTGGGCGGAACGGGGCTGGTATCTCGGCCCGCACAAGTCCGCGCTGTTCGACCGGGCCGGCAACGCCGGGCCCACCGTGTGGTGGGACGGTCGCGTCGTCGGCGGTTGGACGCAGCGGGCCGACGGCGAGATCGTCTGGCAGGCCCTCGACGAAATCGGGGCCGACGGGCAGCGCGCCGTCGAGCGCGAGATCGAGCGCCTGCAGGCCTGGCTCGGTAGCGCCGTCGTCCTCCCGCGGTTCCCGACGCCGGTCCATCGCGGGCTCCGCGAGTAAGGTCTGTATGCCTTGACAGGCACATAACCATCTGAGTATGTTGGATGCATGGTGGCAACGACGTTCGACGTGCTGGCGGAGCCCCGGCGGCGCGACATCCTCGATCTGCTGCGGGTTCGGGAGCGCTCGGTGGGGGAGCTGGTCGAGGGCGTCTCGCTGAGCCAGCCAGGGGTGTCGAAGCACCTCCGTGTGCTGCGCGAGGCCGGCCTCGTCGAGGTCCGGGTCGACGCCCAGCGGCGCTGGTACCGGGTGCGTGCCGAGCCCCTCGCCGAGATCGACGCGTGGCTCGCGCCGTACCGGCGGTTCTGGACCGAGCGCCTCGATGCGCTGGAACGCCACCTCGACGAGACCGAGAACGACGAGACCGAGCACATGGAGGAGTAGCGATGGCTGCGAACTCGACCCGGCAGACGACACACGCCGACGGCACGATCGAAGAGGTCGACGGCCGGCACGTGCTTCGCTTCGAGCGCCGGTTCCGCCATCCGGTCGAGAAGGTGTGGGATGCGATCACCCGACCGGAGCGGATCACGCAGTGGTTCGGCGAAGGTGAGGTCGACCTCGACCTCGTGGAGGGAGGGAAGTTCCACTTCCGCACCACCGGGCCGCCGGAGCTCGTCGAGGCCATCGTCGCCGAGGCCGGGGAAGACGCGTTGGTCGCTCATGACACGGTCCTTCGCCTCGACCCGCCCCGACTCTTCGAGCACACCTTCGGCTCCGATCCCGGCTCGATCGCCCGCTGGGAGTTGCGCGACGACGAGGGCGGTTGCCGGCTGACGCTCACACACACCGAGCCCGCCGGCTTCGACGCCGCCAATGCACCGCGCGACCTCGCCGGGTGGCACACGCTCCTCGACCGGCTCGAAAGCGTGCTCGACGGCAAGAACATCCCGTGGGAGAAGGAGCACTGGGAGGAGCTCCGCGACCACTACAAGACCAAGACGGATGCGGCGTGAAGTTCGAGTACGTGTCGTACATCGAGGCCACGCCGGAACAGGTCTGGCGCGCCCTGACCGAGGCCGACCTGTCAGCCGAGTACTGGGGTCACCGCAACGTCTCGGACTGGCGGGTCGGCTCTCGGTGGGAGCACCAGCGCACAGACGAAGCGCAGACCGCCGATGTCGTCGGCACGGTCCTGGAGAGCGTGCCGCCGGTCCGCCTGTTGGCGACGTGGTCCGCACCCGACGAGACGCGGGCCGACGGACCGACGCGGTTCGCCGCCGACATCCAGTCCTACGGCGAGATCGTGCGTTTGACCGTCACGCAGGAGAACCTCGCCGACGAGAACGAACGAGAGGGGTTCGCCGCCGGGTGGTCGGCCGTCGTGTCGAATCTGAAGTCATTCGTCGAGACGGGCCACCCGCTCTCCCGAGCACCGTGGGAGATGCCTTGGTGACGACAGCCGCCTGCTACGACGCGGCGTGGGCCGCCAGGCCCGCCGCGCACTCGTAGAGGAACCGGCGTAGGCCGCGCTCGAGGAGCCGGCCGGTCCCGACGACCTTCGGCGCGAACGACGCCTCCCAGCGAATGGTGGTCCCGCCGCCGTCGGGCTCGAGGTCGACGTGGGCCCGGTAGTCCCGGACGGGAAGGCCTGACAGCGAGCGGTAGCTCAGACGGCGGTCGGGAACGACCTCGACGATCTCGTCGCGGCCGGTGGTCCGGCCCCGGCGGAGGACTCGGATCGCCCCGACGCCCTCGGGCGGAGGATGGCCGGCGCGCTCGAGCTCGAAGGCCTCGATCGGCGACCAGCGGGGCCAGGTCTCGCCGTCGACCAGCAACGCGAATACGGCGGCCGGTGGCGCTGCCGAGTGTTGCGTGACCTCGATATGGCGGCGTCGCACGCTGCTCCTTGTACCAGACGACGCCAGGGGAATGGGGCGACGCGGGGCTCGGTTGCAGCGCAGCGTGACTGAAAACGGGAGCGTGTTCACCGATGCGGAACGGCGATACTTCTCGGACTTCCGGCTGGGTCGGATCGCGACCGTGGGGCGTGACGGCACTCCGCACGTCGCGCCGGTCGGGTGGAGCTACGACCCCGAGCGCGACGTGATCGAGGTGGGAGGTCGCAACTTCGTGCGCTCGAAGAAGTATCGCGACGTCCAACGGTCGGGTCGGGCGGCCATCGTCATCGACGACCTCGCCAGTGTCGACCCGTGGCGACCGCGGGGCATCGAGATCCGCGGAAGCGCGGAGGTCCTCGCCGACCCGCCGCGCATCCGCATCCGCCCGCAGCGGATCGTGTCGTGGGGGCTCGACGGCGAGGACTTCTTCGCGCGTGACGCCCGCACCGTCGGCTGACGCTGTCGCGCGTGTGGGAGCGAGTCAGGCGCTCGTGATCTCGCGCGGCTCGGTGAGCCGCAGGCTGTTGCCCGACGGGTCACGGAAGCCGCAGTCGATCCCGTAGGGGCGCTCTTCGGGCGCCTCGGTGAACTCCACGCCGCGTCCGCGCATCTCCTCGTACGCCGCCCGACAGTCGTCGGTGACGAGGAAGATCGTGCCCGCGAACCCCTTCGCCATCAACGTGCGGACCTCCTTCGCGGTCTGCTCGTCCATGACGGGCGGACCCGGGATCGCCATCAGCGTGACCGCGACATCGTCCTGCCCGGCGGGCCCGACCGTGAGCCAGCGGAAGTTCCCCAACTCGGGGACCGTCACGTCGGACCGGGTCTCCAGCCCGACCTTCTTCGTGTAGAACTCGAGCGCCTCGTCCTGGTCGTGCACCCAGAGCTGTGCGCTGCCGATCTGGAGCATTCGTCCTCCTCTTCGTCGGAACGTTCGATGGAACGTGTCCAGCGCACGCTAAAGATGCACCCGGCGCGTGTCTTCTCGAAACGTGCGGTGTCGCGGACGTCCGAACGCCCGCAGCATGCACGCCGGGATCCGGGCGTAGTCGGCCGCGGGCGGGAAGGAGGCGCGGTACGCGGTCGGTGACACGCCATACGTTCGCGTGAAGGTCGTGGTGAACGAGCCGACGCTCTGGAGCCCGACGTCGAAGCAGATCCTGGCGACCGAATAGTCCGTGTCCCGGAGGAGCGCGGCGGCGCGCTCCATGCGGCGTGTCAACAGGTACGCGTGGGGCGACTCCCCGAACGTGCGGCGGAACTCGCGGCTGAAGTGCGCGGGCGAGAAACCGGCGGCCCGGGCAAGGTCGGATACCTCCAGCGGATCGAAGTACCGGGAGTCAACGAGGTCCTTGGCCCGGAGCAGGTCACGGTCGCGCGACGCGAAGACCATCGGCGTGCGTCGTCATTCCTTCCGAGCGCGGCTGGGGGCGACTCGGGGGGGCTCGTCGGGCTGTTTCGGGTACACCGGCGGCCACGGCGCGTCCATGAGGCCGTTTGCGCGGTCCCGCTGGTACATCGCGAGCAAGGGCTCCAGCGACTGCGGATGGTCGTTCATCTCGGCCCACGGATCGCCATGCGCCTCGATCCGGGACGGGAGCGTGGAGATCGTCAGCTCGTCGGGATGGATGTCGTCGATCTCGTCCCAGAACAGCGGCGTCGACACCTGCGCCCCGACGCGCGCTCGCACCGACCAGGCGCCGAACACGGTCTTGTGCGGCGCGTTCTGGTTGAAGTCGAGGAACACTCGCTCGCCTCGCTCCTCCTTCCACCATGCCGCTGTCATCAGATCGGGGTGGCGTCGTTCGAGCTCGCGGGCGGCGGCGACGGCCGCCCGCCGAACGTCGTACGAGTCCCAGCGCGGCTCGAGGCGGATGTAGACGTGCACACCACGGTTCCCGGTCGTCTTCGGGTAGCCGACGATCCCGAGCTCGTCGAGGAATTCCCGCACCTTGGCCGCCGTCGCCCGGATATGGGTGAAGTCGGTGCCGGGCTGCGGGTCGAGGTCGAGCCGCAGCTCGTCGGCATGCTCCGCGTCGTTCGCGAGGTACGGCCACACATGGAAGCCGAGGCACCCGATGTTGACGGCCCACACGACGTGGGCGAGGTCGGCGACCACCAGCGCACGTGAGGTCGTCCCGTTCGGTGTGCTCACGGTCGTCGTCTGCAGCCAGTCGGGCGCCGACTTCGGCACCCGCTTCTGGAAGAAGTTCGACCCGCTTGCCCCTTCGGGGAAGCGCTGCATGAGCGTCGGCCGGCCGCCCATCGTGCGCATCACCGGCTCGGCGAAGCGGAGGTAATGGTTGACGAGATCGAGCTTCGTCTCGCCGTGCTCGGAGAAGAACACCTTTTCGGGGTGCGAGATGTGGAGCTCGTGCCCGTCGATCTCGAGGACCTTCTCGTCGGCCGAGGCCACGGTTTTCACGCTACTAAGGACGGTGGCCGAGACCCCGTCTCACCGGTGACCACCGTCACATCGGGCAGGTCGTCCGGCGGCGATGAGTTGCCGGCGCAGTCGCGGTCGTAACTCCACACCGCAGTTCGACGAGGAGGACGGCCTTGGAATCGCGTTCCCCCTGGCTATCGAGGCATCCGGCCTGGCGAAATCCTTCGGCGAGACCCGCGCCGTCTGCGGCGTCGACCTCGCCGTGCAGTCCGGCACCGTGTACGGGTTCCGGAAGCTCCGCACGTAAGGGAGGAAGCCATGTTGGGTGAACGAGACGTGACGACGATGGTGCCGGTGAAGGACGCGGCGGAAGCTGCGAAGTTCTACGAGCATGCTCTCGGACTCACGAGGCTCGACAGATCGCCGACTGTCATCCGTTACCGCAGTGGCACGAGCACCCTCATCGTCTACGAGTCGCAGACCGCCGGCACGAACCAGGGAACCACGGCGCTCTGGACCGTCGACGACCTCGAGGGAACGGTGCGCGAGCTCAAGGCGAGGGGAGCGGCCTTCGAGCACTACGACGACCTCCCGGGCGTTACCCGCGACGGCGACATCCACGACAACGGAGCGTTCAAGACGGCGTGGTTCAAGGACCCGACCGGCAACATCTTCGAAGTCAACAGTGGCGTCGCACTCGACGAGCTCGGAGTTTGATTGTGGCGACACCGGCACTCGGCAGCATCCTGCTCGGCACCACGAACCCCCACCGGCTGCGCGACTGGTACACCGCGGCCCTGACGCCGGGCGACGCCGGGGGAGGATTCACCGAGGTGACGCCGACGATGTTCGCCTGCACGTTCGGCGACACCTCGTTGCTCATCGACGGTCGCGACGATGTCGCCGACAAGAACTCCGCGCCCGGCCGCGTCATCCTCAACTTCCACGTGGACGACGCCCGGGCGACGGCCGATCACCTCAACGCTCTCGGCGTGACGTGGCTGGTCGAGCTGGAGGAACGCGAGGGCGGCCTCTTCGGCACCCTCGTCGATCCGGACGGCAACTACGTGCAGATCATCGAGTTGAAGGGGTGACCGGGGTCGTCCCGATGGTCGCGGATCCACCGGTTCCCGGGACACCTGGGGGCGTCCGGCGGCGCGCCCGCCTCCGGGCCATCACGCTCGAGTCGGGCGCGCCCGATCGGGCGGCGGCGTGGTACCGGCGCGCGCTGGGCCTGGCGGACGCCGATCCGCTGCTCACCGCGGGCGGCGTGGAGCTCCGGTTCACGCTCGGCACCTCCGACGCTCCCTACACCGGCGAGCCGGCGCGGATCATCCTCAACTTCCTGGTCGACGACATCCGCGCCGCCGAGGCGAGGCTCGTTGCGCTCGAGGCCGTCTGGGTCCGTGAGTTGGAGCGCACGCGCTGGGGCATAATCGGGACGGTTCTGGACCTCGACGGCAACTACGTCCAGATCGTCGAGCCCACCCCCGACTCGCCCGCCTGCCTCCAGCGCAAAGAGGAGCAGCCATGACCGAGGTCGCCGCGCCGGACCTGGAACGAACCCTCGAGCAGCACCGTGTCGAATTGACCGGTTACTGCTATCGAATGCTCGGCTCGTCGTTCGAGGCCGAGGACGCCGTCCAGGAGACGATGGTGCGGGCATGGCGCGGTTTCGACCGCTTCGAAGGACGTTCGGCGCTGCGGTCGTGGCTGTACCGCATCGCCACCAACGTGTGCCTCGACATGATTCAGGGCCGGCAGCGCCGGGCGTTGCCCATGGACCTCGTCTCGTCCTCGTCGGGAGACTCGGAGGCGGGCCCGCGCCTGCCGGAGAGCAAGTGGATCCAGCCCATCCCCGACGGCCGCGCCGTGCAGCCGACCGAGGATCCCGCCGAGCTGACCGCGACGCGGGAGACCATCAGGGTGGCGTTCATCGCCGCGCTCCAGCATCTTCCGGCGCGCCAGCGGGCGGTGCTGATCCTGCGCGAGGTGCTGCGGTGGAAGGCGAGCGAAGTGGCGGAGTTGCTCGACACCAGCGTGGTCTCCGTCAACAGCGCTCTGCAGCGGGCCCGGTCCACGCTCGCCGCCAGCAACGTCGCCGACTCCGACGTGCTGATGCCGGAGGATGACGAGCAGCGAGAGCTTCTGGCGCGCTACGTCGACGCCTTCGAGCGCTTCGACATCGACTCGCTGGTTGCGTTGCTCCACGAGGACGCCA
>Ga0075435_100002405_pt1 | contig 12417 bp, 10 predicted proteins | sample RhiMethybrSRZTD4_FD_75302 | JGI IMG/M metagenome (GOLD analysis project Ga0075435, IMG submission 75302) | Populus rhizosphere microbial communities from Tennessee, USA - Rhizosphere MetaG P. TD hybrid SRZTD4 | ecosystem: Host-associated > Plants > Roots > Rhizosphere > Soil | place: USA... | reverse complement strand
CCGTCGGCCGACACGCCGGTCGAGTCGATGAACGGGATGACGAGCCCCACGCCCTGGCGCGTGAACACCCCGTAGAGCTCGAGGCCGCGGAAGAGCGCGTGGGCGATCGAGCGGAAGCCGGTGACGTACTGGAGATTCTCGGGGGTGGTCGCCACGAGGGCGTCGAGCCCCTCGGCGTCCAGCACCTTCGTGAGCCGCGCCTTCACGTGCTGATCCATGACGGTCTCCTCGAGCGCCTGAGCCTAGCGGAAATTGGGAAGGACTTCCTGGCCGAACAGCTCGATCGCCTCCTGCATCTCGGTCACGGTGTTGGCCACGAACAGCATGCCCGCGAAGGTGGTGACGCCCACCCGCTGGTAGGTCCGGATTCGCTCCGAGATCTCGGCCGGGCTGCCGATCAAATTGCGCGAGTCGAAGCCCCCGGTTTGCTCTCGGAGAGTGGACTTCTTGAGCGACTCCAGGTGCTGGAAGAGCTGCGAGCCCCGGAAGCGGCTCACCGCCTCGTCGTGGGTGCGCCCGATCGACACCGCGAACTGGGGCGCGATGTCGATCGCCGACCCGTCGCGGCCCGCCGCCGCGGCGGAGCGGTGGATGTCGTTGATCCCGCGCGTGATCTCCTCCGGCGAGAGCACCGCGGGCATCCAGCCCTGCGCCCACTGTCCGGCCCGCCGCCGCACCTCGGGGTGGTTGCCGCCCGCGTATATCGGCATCGGACTCTGGAGCGGCTTCGGGAAGCACTCGACCTCCTCGAAGTGGACCGCCTGCCCCCGGAACGTTGCCCGCCGCTCGGTGAAGAGCAGCCGCAGCGCCTGCATGCCCTCGTCCACGATGGTGCCCCGACGCGCCCCGCGCGCGTCCGGGAAGAGAGCCTCGTACTCTTCTCGATAGGCGCCGGTGCCGACCCCCAGGATCACCCGCCCGCCCGAGAGCTGGTCGAGGGTGGCAACCTGCTTGGCCAGCACCGGCATGTTGCGCATCGGCAGCACGATGATGCCGGTGGCGAACTTCAGGCGCGTCGTCCGCGAGGCGCAATAGGCGAAGGTCATGAGCGGCTCGAAGAAGTTCGGCGGGTCCGGGAACTCCTTCTGCACGTAGCGCTGGGTCGTCATGTGGTCGTTGCCCCACACCGAGTCGAACCCGAGACGCTCGCAGAGCAGCGCGGTGGGCAAGATGTCGGACGGCTTCGCGAAGGGAACCGGGTACATCATCCCCTCGATGCACGTCGGGATGTGGACGCCGAATCGCATGCCCGGCGCCTCAGTCGAGCTTCGGAGGCGCCCAGGCCCGGATCAGCTGCACCTTGCCGTCCGGTGCCCACGTCCCGATGAACACGGTAGTGTCGATCTCCCCGTTGGGCGTGATCTTGTAGGTGCCCGCCGCCCCGCTGATCGGACCGGTCTTGAACATCTCCGGGATCACCTTGGGGCCGTCCGTGCTCTTGGCCCGCTCCATGGCTCCCGCCACGATCATGACCGCATCGTAGGCGAACATCGACCACTCGTCGCCCTCGAGCGCGGTGTACTTGGCGTGGAAGCCCTTCTCGAAGTCGACCGCCTCCTTGTTCTTGAAGTGCCCGGGCCAGAACGCGGGCACCACGATCATGCCATCGGAGGCGCTGCCCGCGATGTTGCGGAAGGCCTTGCTCGAATGCCCCCCGCCCCCGACCAGCGGCACCTTGAGCCCGAGCTCGCCGTACTGCTTGACGAGCAAGGCGGTGTCGGCGAGCGAGCCGGTCACCACGATGGCGTCCGGATTGAGCCCGGCCAGCTTCGTCAGCAGGGGCCGGAACTCCTTGGCGTCGAGCCGGTACCACTCCTTCCCCACCACCTCCGCGCCGCCGAACTTCTTGAGGTAGCGCTCGATCGCGTCCACGTTGCCCTTGCCGTACTCGTCGTCGAGAGCCATCACCGCGAGCTTGCGGTACTTCTTCTCCTGGACCGCGTAGTCCAGCGCGGCCGAGGTGAGGTGGTCCGAGTTGGGCTTCAGGTTGATGACGTGCTTGTAGCCCGACCGGGTGATCTTGATCGCGTTCGTGTAGGTGATCTGGGGCACGTTGGCGCGGGCGAGGATGTCGATGATCGCCAGGGTCCCGCTGCTGGTGAAGTCGCCGAAGTAGGCGTGGACCTTCTCCTGCAGGGTGTAGCGGCGCGCGATGTTGATGGCCTCGTTCGGATCGAGGCGAGTGTCCCCGTAGGACACCTCGACCTTTCGCCCGAGGATCCCTCCCTTGGCGTTCAGCTCCGCGACCGCGTACTCGGTTCCGAGCTTGGCCCGCTCGGCGATGAAGGCGATGGGAGACGTGAGGGGGGCGGAGAAGCCGAACTTCACCGGATCGGCGGCGACCGCCGGGCCCGGTACCAGGCCGAGTACGGCGCCGAGGGCAAGTAAAACGCGTGGGATGTTGAGCTTCATGCGCGAAAGTCCCCCATTCTTACCACATTCGAGATCATCCGAGGTACGCGGCCATCACCCGCGCGTCCTGCCGGAGGGCCGCCGCCGGGCCCTCCGCCACGATCGAGCCTTGCTCCAGCACGTAGGCCCGCGACGCGAGATCCAGCGCGACGTGGGCGTTCTGCTCCACCAGCAACACCATCGTGCCGCGCCGATGCAGGTCCGCGATGGTGCGGAAGATCGACTCCACCATCGTCGGCGCCAGTCCGGTCGACGGTTCGTCGAGGATGAGCAGCGTCGGGTTCGACATCAGGGCCCGCGCGATCGCCAGCATCTGCTGCTCACCGCCGGACAGGGTTCCCCCCGCCTGCCGCAGCCGCTCGGCCAGCGCGGGAAAGGCGGCCAGCACGCGCTCCACGCGCCCGTCGACCTCGCCGGACGGGGCGCGGTAGGCGCCCAGGCGCAGGTTCTCACGCACGGTCAGGGCCTGGAAGATCATGCGCCCCTGCGGCACGAGCGCGATGCCGCGGGCCACGATGTCCGCCGGATCGCTCCCCACCAGCGACGCGCCGTCGAAGGTGACGCCACCCCGCGCCGGGCGGAGCAGGCCCACGATGGCCTTGAGGGTCGTGCTCTTGCCCGCCCCGTTCGGCCCGATGAGGGCCACGAGCTCGTCCGGTCTCACGGTGAGGGACACCCCGCGGAGCACCCCCACCCGCCCGTAGGCGACGTGCAGCCCCTCACACTCGAGCACCGTCGGACCTCCCCAGATATGCGGTGATCACCCGCGGGTCGCGGCGCACCTCATCCGCCGTTCCCTCCGCGATCTTCCGGCCGAAGTCGAGCACCGTGATCACGCCGCACAGGCCCATGACCAGCTTCATGTTGTGCTCGATCAGGACCACCGTCACTCCGCGCGCGCGGATGGTCTGGACCAGCTCGGCCAGCCGGTCGATCTCGCTCCGGTTCAGGCCCGCGGCCGGCTCGTCGAGCAGGAGCACGCTGGGCCCGCCGATGAGGGCGCGGCCGATCTCCAGCCGCTTCTGCTCCCCGAACGACAGCGACCCGGCCGCGACCGCGCCCCCGGTGGGGAGGCCCAGGAAGTCGAGGGTCTCCTCCACGCGGGTCCGCATCTGGTCCCAGTCCCGGCGACGGCCGAGGAGGGCGTCGCGCAGCGACGGCGGCCGGATCGCACCGAGCCCGACCGCCACGTTGTCGAACGCGCTCAGGTCCGGGAAGATCTGCGGCGTCTGATAGGTGCGCCCGAGACCGGCGGCGGCCCGGAGGTGGGGCGCCGCCTCGGTGACGTCGCGCCCGCGGAGGCGGACGCGGCCGCCGCTCACCCGGTAGAGGCCGCTGACCAGGTTGAACATCGTGGTCTTGCCGGCCCCGTTCGGCCCCACGACGCCGCGGATCTCGCCCGCGTCGATCCGGAGATCCAACGCGTCCACGGCAACGAGCCCCTCGAAGCGCTTGCTGAGCCCGGCCGTCTCGAGCACCGGCCCCGATACCGACGAGCTCACGACGACACCGGTCCGGCCCCGAGGCGGGCGCCCGCGGGCAGTCGCGCGGACAGACGACTCGCCACCCCGGCCAGGCCGGTGGGCAGGAACGCCATGAAGAGCACGAGGGCGACCCCGAACACGATGTTGCTGTACTGGCCGAGCACGCTCGTCTGCTCCACCACCAGGCGGATGACCACCGCGCCCACGATCGCGCCGGGGAGCGAGCGCACCCCGCCGAGCACGACCATCATCAGGATCGCCACCGACGTCGCCCACCCGAACGTGGGCGGGCTGATGAAGCCGTTCATGTGGGCGAGCAGGCTTCCCGCCGCACCCGCGATGGCGGAGCTGACCAGCAGCAGGGTGACCTTCACCCGCGTGACGTCCACTCCCGCGGTGCGGCAGGCGGTCTCGTTCTCGCGCATGGCCCGGAGCGCGGTCCCGAAAGGAGAATGCAGGAGCCGGAAGATCAGCAGGTACTCCACGACGAGCGCGGCGAGCAGCAGGTAGTAGTAGTGCTCGGGCTCTCGCGCGGTCAGCCCGAAGAGGGTGGGAGCCGGGATGCCGCGAAACCCGATGGGCCCGTTGGTCATGCCCGACCACTGGTTGTAGACCAGCTCGAGGATGAGCCCGAAGACGAACGTGGCCATCGCGAAGTTGACGTCGCGCAGCCGCACGATCGGGCTCATGATCACGGCGCCGACCACCGCGACGACCATTGCGGCCACGAAGGCGGCGGGGAACGGCCACCCGTGATGCACGGTGAGGATCGCGGAGGTATAGCCTCCGAGGCCGAAGAAGCCCGCGTAGCCGAGCTGCAGGATGCCCCCGTAGCCGAGCACGAGCTGCAGGCCCAGGGCCAGCATCGCGAACACCGCGATCGTGTTCAGGAGGAAGAGGTAGTAGGGGCTGTTCGCGAGCAGCAACGGCACCGCGACGAGCGCCGCCACGATCGCGCCGCTGCTGCGCGTCCAGAAGCGCCGCCGCCAAACGATCGCCATCAGTCGGGCCGGGCCCGGCCCGTCCCCAGCAGGCCCTCCGGGCGGACGAGGAGGATCAGGATCAGCAGGCTGTAGGCGACGATGTCCTTGTACGCCGACGACACGTAGAAGGCGGCGATGGTCTCGACCAGACCGAGCACGAGTCCGCCCACCATCGCCCCGCCCACCTGCCCGAAGCCGCCCAGCACCGCGGCCGCGAAGCTCTTGATCCCGATCAGGCCCAGGTCGAAGTTCGCGTAGACGATCGAGGCGACGAGCACCCCGGCGCCGCCGGCCAGGAAGCCGCTCATGAGGAAGGTCAGCATCATCATCCGCTCGATGCGGATGCCCATGAGCTGGGCCGCCACCGGGTTCTCCGCGGTCGCCCGCAGGGCCTGGCCCACCACGGTCCGCGTGAAGAACAGGTGGAGCGCGATCATCGCGGCCAGGGCCACCCCGAGCATCGCCAGGTTCTGCGGCACCACCACGATGCCCCCGATGATCCGGCCCTTCGGCAGGTACTCCTGCGGATACGAGAGCGGCGCGGTGCCCCACACGAACAGCGCGACGTTGACCAGGATGATGCTCCAGCCGATCGTGGCGATGATCAGGTTGAGGAGGGCGGCCTGGCGGCGGATGGGCCGGAAGCCCACCCGGTCGATCAGCCACGACAGCGCCGCCACCGAGAGCCCGGAGCAGACGAACAGTAAGGGCATCGGAAGACCGGTGCGGGTGGCCAGCGTGTAGCCGACCATGCCGCCGATCATCATCAGGTCCGGGTGGGCGAAGTGCACGAGCCCGGTCGCCCGGAAGATCATGCTGAAGCCGATGGCCACGAGGCTGTATATCGATCCGATCGCCAGGCCGAAGACGATCAGGCCCAGGGCCTCGGAGAGCGTTCCGCTCACGCGCGGCGGGTCCGCGGCCTCAGCGGCCGACCGCCACCGCGCGCGCCCGCGCCGGCACGGCGGCCCACGCGGCGACGATCGCGTCGATGGTGGCCACCTGCCCGAAGAACTGGTCGATGTTCGCCAGGGTCGCGTCGTGGGCCGCCGGGGACGTGGTGGCGGTGCCGTCGCTCACGAACACCAGGTAGTAGTCGTGCATGTACACGTCGCGCCCGGTCGACTCCACGCACGCGTTGGTGGCGACGCCGGTGAGGATGACCGTCTGCACCCCCGCGCTCCGCAGCAGGAGATCCAGGTTGGTGCCCTTGAAGCCGCTGTAGCGATGCTTGACCACGATCTCCTCGCCCGGACGCGCGTCGATCCCGTAGAGCTCCGCTCCCCACGTGTTCTTCAAGCAGTACGGGGCATCGCGAAGCGGCCGGCCGTCCTGCTCCATGGGCAGTCCGTGGCGCAGCTTCTGCTCGGTCACCACCGGCGAGGCGTACTCCTCGTCGTGGTGGCTGATCACGTGGGTGACCGGCACCCCGCGCTCGCGGGCCACGCCGAGAAAGCGCGCGAGGCCGGGCACCATCGCCTGGATCAGGCCCATCGGCGCCCCGAGGCGTCCGAGAAAGCCTTCCGAGTGGCAGAAGTCGTTCTGCACGTCCACCGTGACGACCATCGCCCGGCCGGGTGCGACCTTCTCTTCGAGCGTGCGCAGGAGCTCCATGTCGGATCCTCTCGGACGTCAGGGTGAACGGTGACGACGACGGACGATCACGGGCGGCTCCTCCACCACGGCCCCAGCTCGGTCCCGATCACGGCCAGCTGCTCGACCGGATCCGGCTCGCCGGCCGGCAGGGCGATCGGGGTGTCGAGCCCGGCGTCGCGCCAGTCCCGGAGCCGCGCGCGGACCTGGTCGGGCGTGCCGGCCAGCGCGAAGGCGTCCACGTGGGCGTCGGTCACGAAGCTCGCCCCCGAGTCTCCCGCCGCGCGCGCGGCCCGGATCGCGAGGGTCTCGGCCTCCGACACCCCCGCGTCCTGCAGAATCCCCTGCCCGTGGAGATGGGCCAGGTACCGCGCCAGCAGGGGCCGGACCGCGTGGCGCGCGGCCGCCGCGTCGCGCCCGATCGCAACCGGCACGTAGGCCAGGATCGGGAAGCGCGCCGGATGCCCGGCCTCACGTCGCGCCTGCGCGGTGGCCTCGCGCACCCGCCGTACGTGGCCCGGCGAGGACATGACCGAACAGAGGACCCCGTCGCCGACCGCGCCGGCCAGGGCCAGCGCGCGCGGCCCCTTCACGCCCAGCACGATGGGCAGCTCGGCCTGCGCGGGCTTGTACTCGAGCGCGATGTCCCGGAGGGAGAACGCGGTGCCCTCGTGCTCGACACGCTCGCCCGCCCAGAGCCGGCGAATCACGTCGATGCACTCGCGCAGCGCGCCGAGCGGCCGCCCGGCCGGGATCGCCATCTGACCCTCGATCCAGTGCCGCACCCCGGCGCCCAGCCCGAGCACCACGCGGCCGGGAGCGATGCCGGCCAGCGTGGCGGTCTCCATCGCGAGCAGGGCCGGATGGCGCGTGTAGGGATTGACCACCCCGAGACCCAGACCGATGCGGGTCGTCACCGCGGCGGCCGCGCCGGCGATCGCGAAGGCGCCGGTCTGGAAGTAGTCCTCGATGAACCAGAGGCTGTCGAAGCCGGCCCGCTCCGCGCCGCGGGCGCGCTCCACCACGTGACCGGACGCGCCCTCGCCCAGCAGGGCCGCGCCGAGGCTAGGTCCGGAGCCGAAGCCCATAGTGCGACTCGATCGTCCGGAGGGTCGCGGCGAAGTCGCTCCCTGCGGCCGGCACGTCGGGGAGCCACGCGCGGCTCGCCCCGTAGTCCTTGAGCCCGCCCGAGGTCAGCACCACGACGACACGCTGATCGGCCTGCAGGCGGCCCGCGCGCGCCTGCTGCATCACCGCGGTCAGCCCGACCAGGGCGGAGGGCTCCGCGTAGATTCCCTCCTCGCTCGCGAGCGCCCGCTGCGCCTCGAAGATCCCCTCGTCGGTGACCGGCACGCCGACGCCGTCCGAGTCGCGTAGCGCGGTGAGCCCCTGGTAGGTGCCGTACGGCGAGGCGATCGAGAACGCGACCGAGGAGCCTGCCACCACCTTCTCCGGCGTCTCGAGCTTGCGCTCGAGGGCGTGGGCGAGCGGCCCGAACGGCTCCGCGGCCAGCATGCGCGGCCGCGCCTTCACGAGACCCAGGCGCTCCAGCTCGACCCAGCCCTTCCAGATCCCGAAGAGGCCGTCGCTGTAGCAGCTCGGCACCGCGACCACGTCGGGGGCGGTCCAGCCGAGGTCCTCCGCGATCTCGTAGGCGATGGTCTTGTAGCCCTCGATCCCGAACGGGTTCGAGCCGATCGGCGGCACCACCCATCCGCTGGTCGGGTACCATCCCTCGCGCTCGATGCCCTCGCGCATGAGCGTCCAGCGCCGCTCGGACGTCGCGCACGCCACCACCGCCGCCCCGTATGACTGCATCAGGGTCTTCATGGTGTCCGGCACCGAGGCGAGCGTGAAGATGACGCACGGCAGGCCGGCGCGCGCCGCGTATGCCGCGGTGGACGCGCCGTGATTGCCGGTGGAGGAGATCGTGATCACGCGCGCCCCGGTGGCCACCGCGTGGGTCACCGCGAGCGAGCAGAGCCGGTCCTTGTAGGACCACGTGGGGTTCTGGCTCTCGTCCTTCGCGAAGAGCTGGGGCACGCCGAGACGACGGCCGAGCCGCTCGAGCGGGATCAGCGGGGTCGCGCCCTCGCCGAGCGAGACCGGCTCCGCGTCGGGCAGCGGCAGCAGCCGGCGGAAGCGCCAGAGGCTGCGCGGGGCGGCGGGAAAGTCGTCCGGAGTCAGCGCGCCGCGCGCGGCGGCGGGGACGCGGACGGTGAGGTTGACGTTGACCGACTGCCGCGCGCAGCGCGGGCACCCGGTGAAGAGCCGCTGATCCTCGTAGACCGCGTGACAGCGAAGACACTCGAGCTCGCTCACCACCGAGGCGGACGCCATCGGCGGCGAGGTTAGCAAGCGTGCTACGGGGTGTCAACCGCGCCGGACACGGCGGCGTGTCCCGCGCGAGCTCGCACGCTCGCCCAGACGCGGGCCGGGGTGATCGGCAGCTCGTTGACCTCGACGCCGAGCGGCGCCAGCGCGTCCGCCACCGCATTCGCCAGCACCGCGGGCGGCCCGAGGGTGCCGCCCTCTCCCACCCCGCGCGCCCCGATCAGGTTCTCGGCCGGGACCTCCACGTGGGCCAGCTCGAAGGCGGGCAGGGCCGCCGCGGTGGGTAGCGCGTACTCCATCAGCGTCCCGGTCAGGAGCTGGCCCGCGTCGTCGTAGATCAGGTGCTCGAGCAGCGCGCCGCCCACACCCTGCGCGATCGCCCCCTGCACCTGGCCCTCCACCACGAGCGGGTTGATCACGCGCCCGGTGTCCTCCACGCAGACGTAGCGGCGGATCTCGACGCGCCCGGTGGCCGGCTCCACCTCGACCACGGCGGCCTGCGCCCCTGCCGCGAAGGTGCCGCGGATCGGATCGTAGAAGCGAGTGGCCTCGAGGCCGGGCTCCGTCTCGGGCGGCAGCCGATGGGTCTCGAGGTGCGCGACCCGCGCCACGTCCAGCAGGGTCACCCCGCGATCCGGCAGGCCGCGCACCGCGATGCGGCCGTCGGCCAGCTCCAGGTCCGCGGCGGCGGCCTCCAGCAGATGCGCGGCGATGGCGGTGATCTTCTCGCGCAGGGCGCGCGCCGCGCGCGTGACCGCGCCGCCTCCGATCACCGCCTGGCGCGACGCGAAGGCGCCGAGACCGAACGGCGTCGCGTCGGTGTCGCCCAGGATCACCCGCACCGCGTCGAGCGGCAGCCCCAGCTCCGCCGCCGCGAGCTGGGCCATCGTGGTCTCGAGCCCCTGCCCCTGCGAGGTGACGCCGGCCAGCACCGTCACCGCCCCCGAGGGATCCATGCGCACCGTCGCGCCCTCGTGCCCGGTGCGGAAGGGCATGCGCGGTCCCGCGGAGGCGGCCTGGCCGAGCCCGGTCAGCTCGTTGTAGTTGGCGAAGCCGATGCCGAGGTAGCGGCCCTCGGCCCGCGCGCAGGCCTGCTCGGCGCGAAAGCCGGAGTAGCCGATGGCCTCCACTGCCTGCTCGAAGCAGAGCGGGTAGCTGCCGCTGTCGTGCACCAGCCGCGTGGCGGACGTGTAGGGCAGGTCGGCGGGCCCGACCAGGTTGAGGCGGCGCACCGCGACCGGGTCGACCCCGAGCGCGCGGGCGCCGAGATCCAGCAGCCGCTCCATCACGAAGGTGGTGGCCGGGCGCGCCACCCCGCGATAGGGCCCGGCCGGGGTGGTGTGGGTCGCCACCGCGGTCACCTCGCAGCGGTAGTGCGGCACCTTGTAGGGCCCGGCGAGCAGCCCGCCCGCCATCAGGGCCTCGATGCCCGCGGTCCACGGGAAGACCGAGTACGCGCCCGCGTTGCACGCGACCCGCGCGTCGAGGGCCAGGAGGCGGCCGTCGCGATCGAAGCCGGCACGGACCGCGTAGCGATGGTCGCGGGCGTGCGCGGAGGCGAGGAAGCTCTCGCGCCGCTGCTCGACCCACTTCACCGGACGGCCGAGGCGCATGGCCAGCAGACAGAGCGCGACCTCCTCGGGATAGACCACCGCCTTCATCCCGAAGCCGCCGCCCACGTCGGGGGCCACCACCCGGATCCGGTTCTCGGGGAGCGCGAGCATCTCCGCGAGCGCGTGCCGCACCAGGTGCGGCACCTGGGTGCCGAGCCACAGGGTGAGCTTGCCTTCGCCCGGGCTCCACTCGGCCACCCCGGCGCGCGCCTCGAGCGGAGCCGCGGTCTGGCGGTTCGTACGGAACACGCGCTCGATCACCACCGCCGCGGCGGCGAGCGTCGCGTCCACCTGGCCGCTCTCGAACCGCCGCGCCAGAAGCACGTTGCCGGGCGCGGCCTCGTGCACGATCGCGTCGCCGCGCGAGGGATCGACGATGTCGAGCGCGGCCGGCAGGGGCTCCCACTCCACCGCGACGAGCGCGGCCGCATCCTCCGCCGCGTAGCGATCGCGCGCGACCACCGCCGCGACCGCTTCCCCCGCGAAGCGCGCCTCAGGCCACGCGAGGATCGGCTGGCCGGTCATCACGTAGCCCGGCAGCGCGGAGCGGGCCTCGATCCGGTGCGGGGCCACGTCGGGGTCGGCGCCGGTGACGACCGCGGCCACGCCCGGGGCCGCGCGCGCCGCCGCCGCGTCGACCCGACGCATCCGCGCGTGGGCGTGCGGGCTCCGCACGAAGGCGACGTGAAGCATGCGCGGCAGCTCGACGTCGGTCACGTAGCGCCCCCGGCCCGCGACGAGCCGCGCATCCTCCTTCCGGGGCAGCGGCGCCCCGAATACGCCGGACGGGCGCTCGCGGATCAGCGCGACACGCCGGTCAGGCCGAAGGCGGCCCACGCGAAGGGATGGGGGAAGGCGTGGAGCGTCTCGAGCTGGGCCTGACGGAGCGCGACCATCGGCCCGGCCCCATCGAGACGATCGTAGAAGGCGCGGACCAGCTCGAAGCTCGCGCGGTCGTCGACCTTCCACAGCGTGGTCACCACCGCCGGGGTGCCCGCGTAGAGGAACGCGCGCTGCAGCCCCACCAGCTCGTCGCCACGCGAGAGCTGGCCGAGGCCGGTCTCGCACGCAGACAGGACCACCAGGCGCGCGTGCAGGTCGAGCCCGAACACCTCGCGCACCTCGAGCCGGCCGTCCTCGCCGCCCCCCGGCACCAGCAAGATGGCGGAGGAGAGCGGGTCGGACTCGCTCAGCTCGCCGTGGGTGGCGAGATGCACGAGCCCCACCGTCGCGATCAGCGCCTTGACCCGGGCCTCGGTCGCGTCGGCGCGGACCAGCACCGTCGACTCCCGCTCGTGCTGGCCGACCATCCGAGCCTCCCGCTCGGCCCACGGCAGGGCGAGGGCCGAGCCCAGGTCGGGGTTGCCGACCACGAGGGTCCGGGCGGAGGCGCCCGCGCCCTTGTCGACCAGGTAGCGCAGCACGCTCGCGCTCGGCAGCGTGCTCAGCGCGAAGTCCTCCACGAGCCAGCGGCCGGCCGGCGAGCGGAGCGCCGCGAACGGCAGGTAGTGCAGGATCCCGTGCGGCACGATCACCAGCTGATCGCCGTGGATCTCGGCGCGGGCTGGCTCGAGCAGCCGCCGGTGAAGCGCGCGGGCCTGCTGCTCGACCTCGCCGAGCGGGGCCTGGCCGGTGATCGCGGCGCGGAAGCGCCGCACCTGCGTGAGGAGCGAGGACCGGTCGCCGGGCAGCCGCACCATCGCGAACCGCTCGCGCTCCACGATCCACACCACCGCCCCGCCCTCGCCCACCAGGTACTCGAGCAGCGTCGTTCCCGGGGGCAGCAGGCGCTGGATCTCCGGCCGCGACACCGGCTCGACCGCCATCAGGGAGGCCTGCTCCAGGTTCTCCTTGCGCACCCGCTCGAGGAACGCGCGGTAGTCGCGCTCGAGCGTCTCGGCCTGGCCGCGGGCGCGCTCCGAGTCCGCCGATCCGTCCGCGTCCTCCGCGTCGGCGCGGGCCTCGGCGAGGCGGGCGCGCAGCCGCACCTCCTCGTCG
>Ga0075435_100002403_pt1 | contig 12421 bp, 15 predicted proteins | sample RhiMethybrSRZTD4_FD_75302 | JGI IMG/M metagenome (GOLD analysis project Ga0075435, IMG submission 75302) | Populus rhizosphere microbial communities from Tennessee, USA - Rhizosphere MetaG P. TD hybrid SRZTD4 | ecosystem: Host-associated > Plants > Roots > Rhizosphere > Soil | place: USA... | reverse complement strand
CGGCGCGCCTCGGCCAGCATCTCCGGGCTCTGGTCGAGGCCGACGACGGTGCAGCGCTTCCGCGCGAGCAGCTCGCGTGCCACTGCGCCGGTGCCGGTTGCGACGTCGAGCACGGTGTCGCGCGGCCCCGCGTCGATCCGGGAGACAAGAAAGCGGCGCCAGCGCGGGTCCTGTCCGAACGACAGCAGCGCCGCGTAGCGGTCGTACGTCGGCCCGAGCGGGGCGAAGAGCGTCCGCGGGGAGACGGCTCCTCCCACGGGGCGAGTTTATGCTCGCGCGGTGGCGCTGAGCGAGGACGTCAGCCGGATCGCCGGCATTGCCGCGCGCCATCGTGCGCCCGGGCAGCGGGTGGTCGCGGTGCTCACGGTCGAGACGGCAAGAGGGGAGCGTGTGTATCTCGCGGCGTTCGAGGACGCCGACGGGGAGCGGGAATGGCTCGCGCTCGACCATGACGGCGCGCCGGTGACGAGCCGCGACCGCGTGCGCGAAGCCGCGTCGATCGCGGCGCTCGTCGAGGTCGCCGAGGAAACGGCCGAGCACGTCGCGGAGGGCCCGCGGGTCGCCTCGCTTCCGTATCTCGACTCGATCGGAGGAGACAGCAGCATCGCCGGCGCGCTCCCCGCGGTCGAGGAGCTGACGCGCGACGTCGAGCGGCACTACAAGCTGGAGCTCGCCTGATGCTGCCCGACGGGGCGCTCGCCGGGCGCGTCGCGCTTGTCACCGGCGGCGGCAGCGGCCTCGGCCGCGCGATGGCGCTCGAGCTCGGACGGCTCGGCGCGAAGGTGGCCGTCCTCGGCCGCCGGCGCCACGTGCTGGAGGAGACGGTCGCGGAGCTCGGCGACGGCGTGGCGGTGCCGGGGGACGTCCGCGAGCCGAACGTCATCGCGGAGGCGTTCGACGTCGCCGAGGCGGAGCTCGGCCCGATCACGACGCTGGTGAACAACGCCGCCGGCAACTTCCACGTCAAGGCGGAGGAGCTCTCGCCGAACGGCTGGCGCGCAGTCGTCGGCATCGTCCTCGACGGGACGTTCTACTGCTCACGCGAGCTTGCACGCCGCGTGATCGCGCGTGGCGGCGACAACGCGCAGATCGTCAACATCGTCGCGAGCTATGCATGGACGGGCGGGCCGGGCACGGCCCACTCCGCGGCGGCGAAGGCGGGGGTCGTGAACCTGACCCGGACGCTCGCCGTCGAATGGGCGCCGCACGGCATTCGCGTCAACGCGATCTCGCCGGGGCCCGTCGACACGGCGGAGACGCGCGAGCGTCTGTGGCCGACGGAGGAGATCCGGGAGCGGGTACTGCGCCGCATCCCGCTGCACCGCTTCGGAACCGAGCAGGAGATCGCGCACGCCTGCTCCTATCTCGTCAGCGACTACGCGGCCTACGTGACCGGCGACGTCCTCAGCATCGACGGCGGCGCATGGCTCGAGCAGGGAATGTTCTCTACGGACTGAGCTCGGGCGGCGGGCGGCGCACGAAGCGCTGCGCCCACGCGCGGCCGTAGCGGTGCTCCGCCATCCCCGCCGCGAAGATCGCCAGCGCGAGCGCGATCAACGAGACCGCGAACGGCCAGCGCCTCTCGTCGAGCCCCTTCGCCAGATAGTGGACGACCGCCGCATAGACGCCGAGCACGCCGTAGACCGCCCACGACGCGCGCCTCACCGGCCCCGCGGCGACCAGCAGCACGACACCGCCGATCAGCATCGGGATCCAGCCGCGGTCGGGGTCGCCGCCGGGCTCGACGGTGAAGTAGACGAGCCCTGCGGCGACGCTGAAGAGGCCGAGCACCTCGAACCAGAACGCCTCGCGCCGCCGTCCGAACACGTCGACGAACACGCCGGCCACGAAGAGGATCGCGCCGATGACGAGCGCCGTCGCCGCGCGCTCGCCGCCGCTCGGGCTGTCGTCGAAGCACGGCGTCAGCAGTTGCGCAGAGACGAGGATCGCTCCGAGCGCGACAGCGAGCACGAAGGAGAAGCGCGTCAACCACCACGCGACGAGCCCGACGAGCGCGGTCGCCAGCCCGACGCCGAACGTCCAGCCGCTGAACTCTTCGAACGGCTCGAAGAACGGATCGCTCGGCCAGACGTCGACCAGGGTCAGGAACGAGACGGCCACGGCGGGGAAGACGCCGACGGCGAGTGCTGCGGCAAGCCCGCCCGGCACCCACCAGTCGCGGCGGACGAGCAGCGCCGAGGCGACGGCGAATCCGACGAAGAACGCGACGGCCGTGACGAGGAGCCAGAGCCCGCTCTGGCTCCTCGGGAGGGTCTCGATCAGGCCGTAGACCCCGAGCTCGAGCGCGAAAGCGCCGAAGAACCAGAAGACGTTCGGCGGGTCCATGCGGGGCTGGTGACGCTCGGCCGCAACGCCGTTCTCCACAGCCCGGACCCTAGTGCCTATCCTTGACGGCATGGAAGGCGGAGGCTTTCAGTTCGGCGGCGATCCCGAAGATCTGCTGCGCGGCCTGCGCGAGTTCGCCGAGCAGCAGGCGGAGACGGTGCAGGAGGCGCAGCGTGAGCAGTTCGCGACGCTGACGCTGAACACCGCCGTCGAGCTGACCGCCGCGGCCCTGTCGCAGATCAACGTCGAGGGCTCGAGCGACGAGCAGGCCCTCGCACTGCGCGACTCGATGCGCGTGCTCTTCCCCGAGGCGGTTGCGCTCGTGAGCGCGGCGCGTCAGGGGTTCATGCGCGAGGGCTGATGCTTCGGAGGATCCGCGAGTGGCGGATCGACCGCATGACCGACCGCGTCGCGCGCCGGCCGCACGGACGCGCCGCGCGTAAGACCTACGGCGCGGACGACGTCCACTCGTGGGCGTGGGACCCCGTCCTCGACGCGCTGCAGCTGACGCCCGACGACGCGCTGCTCGACGTCGGCTGCGGGGGCGGCGTCTTCCTGCGCCGCGCGCTCGAGACGGGTTGCGGCGCGGTCGGCGTCGACCACAGCAACGACATGGTCCAGCTCGCGCGGGAGACCACCGGCGGCCGCGCGCCGATCGTCCACGCGTCCGCCGAGAAGCTGCCGTTCGAGCAAGGCGCCTTCACGGCGGTCTCGTCGCTCGTGGCGTTCTTCTTCTTTCCCGATCCGGTCGCCGCGCTGCGCGAGTTCCACCGCGTGGTCGATCCGCAGCGCGGCCGCATCGCCGTCTACACGACGGCGCCGGAGCTGAAAGGGACGCCGGCGGCCCCGTACCCGCTCGCCACGCGCGGGCACTTCTACGAGGACGAGGAGCTCGAGGCGCACGCGCGGGAGGTCGGGTTCCGCGAGGTCGAGGTGCGGCGGCCGGACGACGGAGCGCAACTGCTGGTCGCCCGGCCGTAGAATCGCCGCCCGTGGCGATCTTCGACCGTGCGATCGTCCGCCTGCTCCCGGCCGTTCCGCGGCCGGTCGTGCAGAAGCTCTCCGAGCGCTACATCGCCGGGCCCGAGCTGAAGGACGCCCGCGAGACCGTCCGGCGGCTCAACGCCGAGGGAAAGACCGCGACCATCGACGTCCTCGGCGAGGAGATCACGACGGAGGAGGAGGCGGCGGCGATCGTGCGCGCCTACCAGGACGTGTTCGCGGACATCGAGCGCTGTGGGCTCGAGTCGGGCGTGAGCGTGAAGCTGACGGGGCTCGGGCTCAAGCTCGACTACGACCTCTGCCGGGACAACCTGCGCACGGTCGTGCAGGACGCGGCCTCCCGCGGCAACTTCGTGCGGATCGACATGGAGGACTCCTCGACGACCGACGACACGCTGCGGCTGTACCGCGAGCTGCGCGACGAGGGACACGACAACGTCGGGGTCGTGCTGCAGGCGATGCTGCGGCGCACGCTGTCGGATGTCACCGCGCTCGCGGAGCTGAGGCCGAGCGTCCGCCTCTGCAAGGGCATCTATCTCGAGCCGCCGGACGTCGCGTATCCGGATTACGAGGCGGTGCGCGCCTCGTACGTGCGCGCGCTGGAGGCGCTGCTCGACGCCGGGTGCTACGTCGGCATCGCCACGCACGACGAGTGGCTGCTCGGCGAGGCGCGGCGGCTGGTCGCGGAGCGCGGCCTCGAGCGCGAGGACTACGAGTTCCAGATGCTGCTCGGCGTGCAGCGGCAGCGCGGCGACGAGCTGGTCGCGGAGGGGCACAAGCTACGCATCTACGTGCCGTTCGGCAGGCAGTGGTACGCGTACTCGCTGCGCCGGCTGCAGGAGAACCCGCGCATCGCCGGCTACATCGCCGCCGACACGGTCGGGCGCCTGCTCGGCCGAAACGGCGCTTGATCTGGTCGCGCGCCGAGGGCTGCCGCGTCTGGGACGAAGGGGGGCGCGAGTACCTCGACCTCACCGGCGGCTTCGGCGTCGCGGCGCTCGGTCACGGCAATGCGAAGATCCGGGAGGCGGTTGCGGCCGCCCCCGTCGTTCACGCGCTCGGGGATCTGGCCGAGGCGGAGGTGACGGAGCGGCTCCGCGCCGCGCTGCCCTGGCCCGCAAAGCTCGGGGTCACCGGCGAGGACGCGGTCGAGATCGCGCTGCGGACGGCGCTCCTCGCGACCGGGAAGCCCGGCATCGTCGCGTTCGACGGCGCGTACCACGGAACCGGGCTCCTGGCACTGGCGGCGACCGGGCTCGAGCGCTTTCGCGAGCCGTTCGCGCCGTGGCTGCCGGGCCCGGTGCATCGACGTGTCTACGGCGAGGACCCGGGGCGGCTGCCGGACGATGCGGCCGTCGTGATCGCCGAGCCCGTGCAGGGACGCGGGGGCTCGCGCGTCCCGCCCGACGACTTCCTCCCGGCGCTGCGCCGCCGCTGCGACGAGGCGGGCGCGCTGCTCGTCGTCGACGCGATCTTCACGGGGCTCGGGCGCCTGGGCGAGCTGTGGCCCGGCTCCGACGTGGCAGACGTGCTCTGCGTCGGAAAGGCGCTCGGCGGCGGGCTCCCGTTGTCGGCCGCGCTCTTCGTGCGGCGCGACCTCGAGAGCGTGTGGGACCTCGGCGTCGAGGACGTCTACACGCACACGCACACGGGCAACCCGCTCGCGTGCGCGGGAGCGCTGGTGGTCCTCGAAGAGGTGCCGAAGCTCCTGCCGCGCGTCGAGGAGCTCTCGAGACAGTTCGACCGCGCCGGCTGGGATGGAAAGGGCCTGCTGCGCATCACCGGCGGCGATGCCGAAAGAGCGGAGCGCGCCGGCGTGCTCGTGATCCCTGTCGGGGACCAAATCCAGGCCGCGCCGCCGTTCACGCTGGCGGACGGCGAGCTCGACGAGGCGCTCGCGCGGTTGTCGGGCTAGGGCGGCGGGGGTGGTGGATCCGGCGGCGGCGGCCCGCCCGGAGGCGCGTCCTCTTCGACGACCGTGCGCCGGCGTCCGTAGCCGGGCCCGCCCGGCCCGGGGCCGTACGGGCCGGGGCCGCGGTGCCAGCCCCACTGGCCCGGACCGAACCGCTCCCACCAGAACAGCGACAGGAGCAGCCCGACGAGCCCGACGATCATGAGGATCCAGCCGACGATGTCGATGTCGACCGAGGCGCCGGGATCCTGGTTTACCGCGAACGCGAGGATCGCCCCGACGGCGATCAGGATGAGGCTGACGGGAACGCCCACGCCGCCCCTATGCCCGTTGCGCGTAAAGCAGGAACGTCCCCGGTACGCGGGCATCGTGTCGCCGCCAGCCGTCCCGGGCCGGGTACTCCTCGAGCGCACGCACGGCGAAGCCGTTCCGCGCGGCAGACGTGACGATCTGCCCGAGCCGGCGCGAGCCTGGATCGAAGTAGCTCTCCCGCCAGTGCATCAACCCGTCGACGACGAGCGCCACGGGATGCTCCTCGTAGAGGAGGAGATCGCCACCTTCGCGCAACGTCGCCGCCACGCCGCGCAGCCACCCGTCGAGGTCGCGAACCGCGGCGAGCGAGCCGAGGCCGGAGTAGACGAGATCGAACCGGCCGCGACGCAGCTCGCGGGGAAGCGTCTCCGGGTCCGCCTGCACCCAGAGGATCGACGGCCAGCGTTCGCGCGCCGTCTCGAGCGACGCACCCGCAGAGTCGACGCCGGTGACCGTCGCTCCGAGCTCCGCGAGCTCCGCCGTCGCCTCGCCGGTCCCGCATTGCAGGTGCAGCACGCGCTTCTCGCTGAGGTCGGCCAGCGCGTGACGAACCTGCTTCGGCAGGCCGCGCTCGCCGGCGAGCGCCTCGGCGCGCAGGCGATGGATCTCGTCCCACGCGCGCCGGTTGTGGTCGGTGGGCTCCATCAGGTGTGCAGCGAATAGCCGCCGTCGAGGATGAGCGTCTGGCCACGCACCATCTCGGCGTCGGGGGAGCACAGGAACGCGACGGTGCCGGCGACGTCCTCGGGCTCGACCATGCGGCCGGCCGGCGTCCGCGTGCGCGCCGCGCGCACCATCTCTTCGCGGTTGGGGAAGTGCTCGAGCGCCTCGGTCTCGACGACGCCCGCGGACACGGCGTTGACGCGAATGCCTCGCGGCGCAAGCTCGACCGCGAGGTAGCGCACGACGGATTCCAGGGCGGCCTTCGACGTCCCGACCAGGAGGTAGTTCTCGAGCACGCGGATCGAGCCGAGCGAGGAGATGCCGACGATCGACGAGCCCGGCTTCATGTCGGGCGCGCACGCGCGCGCGAGGGACAGCAGGGCGCGAGCGTTCGCCGCGAGCGTCCAGTCCCAGTGCTTGTCCTCGGTCTCGAGCGCCGGGCGGATGACGCCGGTCGCCGCGTTGTGGACGACGACGTCGTACGGACCGTGCGAAGCGAACTCGTCGACGACGCGCTGGGAGCCGACATTGCCGCGCACGAGGACGGGCTCCGCGCCGGCGGCCCGGATCTCCGCGGCCGCCGCCTCCGCGGCCTTGTCGTTGCGCAGGTAGCCGAGCGCGATGCGGCGTGCGCCGGAGGATGCGAAGCGAAGCGCGATCGCCTTGCCGATCCCCCGCGTCCCGCCCGTCACGAGGACGCCGCCGATGTCGGAGCTCACGACCGCGGTGGGAGCGGGTCGTACGCGGGGGCTGAGCTCGGGAGCTCCTCCCAGCCCGGGCGCGAGCGCGGCTCGCGTTCGCCCTCCTCCGCCTTCGACGACGCGTGGCCGAGGCGGTCGAGGAGCTCCATCTGCTCGTGCCCGTACTGCTTGACCGGGTGGGTGTCCGGGAGCCCCTGGATCACCTCCTCGACCCGCGCACGCAGCTGGTAGGCGAAGTGCGGCGTCGCAGGCCCGACGAGTGCGTCGATGTCTTCCCTGGTCGGCTCCGCCATCCGCCGAAGCCTAACTTGCGAAGCGTGCGGGTCGACCGCCTACGCCGGCGGCGCGGCGATGTAGACGCGCGCCTCCAACGGCGCGAGCGTGACGTCGAAGCTGCCGTCTTTCGCCGTCGCCTTCTGCTGTCCGTCGAGCGTCACGAGGGTCCGGTCGACCAGGGCGGGGACCGTGATCGTCGCGGACGCCGGCGCACGGCTCGCGTTGACTGCGATCACGTACACGGCGCCGTTGTGATCGCGTGCGCCGACCTTGACCGTGCTGCCGAGCGATGCGCTCGCGGCGATCGCGGGCTCGACGAGCGCCGGCGCCAGCGTCGAGATCTCGTGGTCGACCTCGGCGATCTCGGCGCCGACGGGGGCGCTCCAGTTGTTCGGGAAGTAGCCGATGGCGTGCGCGCCGCCGGCGATCGACAGCCACGCCTCGGCGCGCAGCGTCGCGGGCGTCGGGTCGAGCTCGGCGCCCCTGCAATCCATCTGCCGCGCCTCGATCCACTGGAACGTCGGCTTCCCCCGCCCGAGAGCGACAAGGTCGAGCTGCGAGTCGAAGACGTCGCCGAAGCTGTCGAAGCGGCACCAGTTCTGCAGCGGGTAGAGGTCGAAGCCGAGCACATCCGCGCTGGCGGCGAGCGCCGGGTACATCCCGCGTCCCTGCGGGAGCGGTGCGGCGCCCCGGTAGAAGTGATTCGTCAGCGTCAGGAAGCGAGGCCCGGAGCCGGGGCTCGGCGGGATGAGGCGCGCCGCATCTGCCGCGGTCAAGTCGTTAGGGAGGTGCGTGTCCCATTCGTCCGGCAGGAAGGTGCCGATCGTGCCGGCCCGCGCAGGCGCAGCCTCCTTCGCGTCCCCGATCGCGTACGCGCTGCCGCTCAGCCAGGTCGCGAGCTGCGCGCTCGAGCCGCAGCCGTTGCCCATGAAGAAGTCGATGCCGACGGCGAGGTTCCCCGACACGGCGTCGGGGCACTGATTCCAGACGAGCTTCGGAAACGACGGCTGGCCGTCCAGCAGGATCGCGCCGTTCCCGGTCGACACCTGCACGGGCGCGAACAGGGCGGGCGTGGTGAGCACGAACTGGGAGACACCGCCGCGGCCGTCCGACGTCGTTGCGGTGACGTCGAGGTGATACGAGCTGGCCGGCATGAGGCCGGAGAGCGTCACCTCGTGCGCCGTGCCGGAGACGGTCGGCGCCGTCCAGACGACGGGCACGTCGAGCCCGTAGACCGCGCGCGACGTCGCCGCTTCGCCGGTGCGCCACGACAACGTCGCGGAGAACGGCGTCAGGGCGACTGTCTGCACGTCGGAGATCGTGGGGGGAGGGCCGCTCGGGACGGCGGGCGTCGTCGCGGTGGTCGAGCCCGTCGTCTCGGCCGGCGCATCCGTGGACGGGACGGTTGCACCGCTCGGGAAAGCCATGAACGTCAGGTCGCGCGCGTACGGCGCCGCGGAGGAGACGGCGCCACCGCCGGTTGGCGTGTCGCTCGCTGCCGCGGGGGCGGCCTCGACGCCCGAGACTCTCTGCAGGCCGACGGGTGCCTCCCGTCCGGTGTAGAGGCCGACGGGCGTGACCGGCCGGCGGCGGGTCGCGGGCGCGAACGCCAGCCCGGCCGCAGCCTCCTCCTGCGCGCTCGAGGGCGACGCGGACACCGCGGCGCCGGAGCCGGGCAGCCCGATCTTCAAGCCGATCGCGGTACCGGCAACGACCGCGAGCAGCAGCCAGCAGACGTGTCGCAGGGGCACCTAGTAGAAGTCGGCGTTTCAGCCCCGCGGCTCTCCCTCGTTCGAGTGATCGGAGCGGCTTAACTAACGTTGATGCGGCGTCCCGAGGCGGATCTGATGCTGCTCGGGACCGTCACGCTCTGGGCGTTCAACTTCACGGTCTCGAAGTACATCCTCGACCAGGGGTTCCAGCCGCTCGCGTACGCCTCCGTCCGCTACGCCTGCGCGGCGCTGATCTTCATCGCGATCACGCTCGTCTGGGAAGGCTCGCTGCGGAGCGATCGCGCGCAGCTGCCGCTGATGCTGGTCTGCGTCGCTCTGCTGTTCGCGAACCAGCTCAGCTTCGTCTACGCGCTGAAGTTCACGACGGCGACGACGGTGGCCCTGCTCTTCGGGACGCTGCCGATCTTCACCGCTCTCCTCGCGCGCGGCTCCGGCGTCGAGCAGCTGAGCCTGCGCTTCTGGGCCGCTGCGCTGCTCTCGTTCGCCGGTGTGGCGTTCGTCGCGGCGGGCTCCGGGGGCAGCCTCTCGGCGAACCTGAAGGGCGACGCGCTCGCGATCTCCGGCGCGATCACCTGGGCCGGCTATTCGGTTGCGATCGCCCCGCTGATGCGGCGGTACTCCCCGTTCAGGCTCAGCGCGGTCTTCCTGGGGGCGGTCACGATCCCGCTGGCGCTCGTGGGGTCCAAGCAGCTCGCGCACCAGAGCTTCGACTTCGGCGCGCTCGTCTGGATCGGATTCGTCTTCGCCGTGCTCGGGCCACTCGTGACGACGAACTTCCTCTGGTTCACCGCGATCGACCGCGTCGGGCCGTCGCGTGCCTCGCTCTTCGCGAACCTGCAGCCGTTCCTCGCCGCGATCATCGCGCTCCTGCTGCTGTCGGAGCCGATCACGACGCTCGAGGTCGTGGGCGGGCTAGCCATCGGCGGCGGCATCGTTCTCGCCTCGCGGCGTGGCCCGGCGCCCGAGCCGCCTGCCGAGTAATCTTGAAAGCGATGGGGCAGCACGACGACTTCCCGATCGACGGCTGGGACCACCTCGAGCTCTACGTCGGGAACGCGAAACAGGCCGCCTTCTTCTACGAGCGCGCCTTCGGCTTTACGCCCACCGCCTACGCGGGACCGGAGACGGGCATCCGCGACCGCGCGTCGTACGTGCTCGAGCAGGACGACATCCGCTTCGTCCTCACGACGGGGCTCCGCCCAGACAGCGAGCTGACGCGCTTCCCGTGTGCGCACGGCGACGGCGTCAAGGACGTCGCGCTGACCGTGCCCGACGCGGCCGCCGCGTATCGCCACACGGTCGAGCACGGCGCTCGCGGCGTCGTCGAGCCGCACTGGGTCGAGGACGAGTGGGGCCGCGTCCAGCTCGCGACCATCGCGACGTACGGCGAGAACGTGCACACGTTCGTCACGCGCAGCGAGTACTCCGGCCCGTATCTGCCGGGCTACCGGGAGATCCCGCGCACGAACGGCCGGCCTGCGACCGGCGTCGGGCTGAAGACGATCGACCACGTAGTCGGCAACGTCGAGCTGGGCCGCATGAACTACTGGGTCGAGTTCTACGAGCGCACGATGGGCTTCACGAACATCATCCACTTCGGCGACGAGCAGATCCACACCGAGTACTCCGCGCTGATGTCGAAGGTGATGGCGGACGGCGAGGGGAAGATCAAGTTCCCCATCAACGAGCCGGCGGAGGGGAAGCGGAAGAGCCAGATCGACGAATACCTCGAGTACTTCGGCGGCCCCGGCGTCCAGCACATCGCCCTGCTCAGCGACGACATCGTGCGCACCGTGGAGACGCTGCAGGAGCGCGGCGTCGACTTCCTGTCGACTCCGGAGACGTACTACCTCGAAGCCGAGACGCGGGTGGGGGAGATCGGCGAGGACTGGGACGATCTCAAGCGATTGCGCATCCTCGTCGACCGCGACGAGGAGGGCTACCTGCTGCAGATCTTCACGAAGACGGCGCAGGATCGCCCGACGCTCTTCTTCGAGGTGATCGAGCGGCACGGGGCACGCGGCTTCGGCGAAGGAAACTTCAAGGCCCTCTTCGAAGCGATCGAGCGGGAGCAGGCACTCCGGGGCAATCTCTAGGGGTCGCATGAACGTGCGGGAGCTGTTCGACACGCCCGTGCGGCAGGCGTCGACGCTCGACGAGACGGCGCACCGCCCGTGGCCCGTGCCCGACCGGCCCTGGGTGATGGGGCAGACCTGGGACGACCTGCTGTTCGTCCATTACGACGTGCCCGTCGAGAAGCTGCGACCCCTGGTCCCGGACGGCCTCGAGGTGCAGGAGCACTCCGGCACCGGTTGGCTGGGCGTGACGCCCTTCGTCGTGACGGGGCTACGCGCGCGCGGGCTGCTGCCGCTTCCATTCGCCTCGAGCTTCCGGGAGCTCAACGTGCGGACGTACGTGACGCGGGGCGACAAGCCGGGAATCTGGTTCTTCTCGCTCGACGCGTCGAGCCAGTTGGCGGTCGAGGCAGCGCGGCGCCTCTACCGTCTGCCGTACTTCAGCGCCGACATCTCCCTGCGACGTCGCGGCGATGAGGTCGTGTACGACTGCAGCCGCGAGGGTGGCAAGGCGTTCAGCGCGACGTATCGTCCCGACGGCGACGTCTTCAACGCCGACGCGGGCTCGCTCGAGCACTTTCTCACCGAGCGGTACTGCCTCTACGCCGAGCACGAGGGACAGCTGTGCCGGGCGGACATCCACCACCGCCCGTGGCCGCTGCAGCCTGCGGCGGCGCGCGTCGACCTCAACACGATGCCGCCGGTGAAGGTGTCGGAAGGCGACCCTTTGGTGCACTACTCGGCGCGCCAAGACGTCGTCATCTGGCCGCTGCACACCGCCTGAGCACGGCGCAAGCCTCGCCGCCGAGCGGCGTCTATTCAGCGATGAGACGCATACTCACGACAACCATGTTCATTGCGGCCGCGCTCGCCCTCGCGGCGGCCGCGCTCGCCGACCCCGGCGACAAAGGGAAGGGCAAGGCCCAGGGCAAGAACAAGTTCACCTTCCAGCTCGTCAACACCGACAACCGCTGTGACGGCAGCGGTGCGTGGGCGACGTTGAAGGAGACGAGGACGTACCAGCTGCACGACAACGGCGACGGCACTTTCCGTCTGCGCCGGGTCGACAAGGGAACGTTCACGACGCTCGCGGGCACGAGCCCGGGCAACTGTGCGAACAACAAGAGCAAGCACGGCCATCTCATCCGCGCCGGCGTGACCGGCGGGTTCGGCGGCTATCTCGAGGGCACGATCACGGGCGGCACGTTCAACAAGAAGGCGACCTGTGCCGCAGCGTGCTTCACGAGCGACTTCATCACCGCGTTCTTCGGCGCGGGTGCGACCTTCTCGTGCGACGTCAACAGCACGGACTGCAAGTTCAACTTCAACTACACGGCCCCGAGTCGCTCGGCCAACCGGCCCCGGCTGCTCGTCCGCCACTGGCAGGACCGCGGGAAGGGC
>Ga0075435_100002398_pt1 | contig 12430 bp, 10 predicted proteins | sample RhiMethybrSRZTD4_FD_75302 | JGI IMG/M metagenome (GOLD analysis project Ga0075435, IMG submission 75302) | Populus rhizosphere microbial communities from Tennessee, USA - Rhizosphere MetaG P. TD hybrid SRZTD4 | ecosystem: Host-associated > Plants > Roots > Rhizosphere > Soil | place: USA... | reverse complement strand
AGAACCTTTCTCATCTCCTGTCCTCCTCAATCCGGTGCATCCATGGATCGGAAGCCGCCGAGACTCCGTCCGCGCACTCGGGGAAATGAGAATAGTTCGAAGCTGCGGCCAATCGCGGCCGCCGGGTGCAACATCGGTGTAACAAATGACGCCGAGGCGCTCGTCAGAGCGTGCGCAGATACGCGAGGAGCGCAGCCCGCTCCTCCGGCGTCGGATGCCGATCGAAATGCACGCCGTCGGTCGTCGCCACCGGCGGGACGACGCCGGGCGCGGCGTTGATCTGGACGCGCTTGAAGAACTCGATGTAGTGATCGACGACCTCTTCGAGCGTGGCCGCGCTGTTGTTGTGGAAGTACGGCGCGGTCCGGCTGATGCCGTGCAGCCCGGGCGTGTCGAGCTTTTCCCAGTCGTCAAGCGGCGCGGGGCCGCCGACGACCCCGGTCAGCAGCGCGCGGCCCGGATCGTCGGACGTGCGCCGGATCTTCGTGCCGTTCGCCATGGTGATCTCGTAGGTCCGCGCATTGCGCGCGAGCTGCGGCGCGCAGGCGGCAAACGCGAAGCGGGCCGGCGTCGCGGTATCGACGGGCCGCGGACACTGCGCAAAGATGTCATGGAACCGGATCACCGGGGCCTGCGGCGTCGATCCCCCCGGACCACCGTGACACTGCGTGCAGGCGCGATCGAAGACGACCTTCCCCTGCTGTTCGATCTCGGTGAGCGGGCGATCCGCGTCCGGCAGCGGGCTCGCGCCGGTCCTGACCGCGTCGGCCAGCCGGCGCACGCGGTGGCTGCTGAACAGGACCCGCTGAAACGCGGACAGGTCGTCGAGCAGGCCCTGCGGCGGCGCCACCTGTATTTCGGCGTGCCGCGTCAACGCACCGAGCGCCTGCTCCTGGAGCGTGCCGACCCGCGCGTCCAGCTGATAGCCGCCGAACTCGTTCGGGCCGCGCGGCCACGGATTCACGTCGTCCGGCCCGGTCAGTGCCACGTTGTCGACGCTCGGCACGCTGCGCCACACGTCGACGAACGTATCGGCCGACGGCGCGTTGGTCGAGGGGTCGATGACCTTGATGTTCGGCGGCAGCGCGAAGGTGATCCTGACCAGGCCGTTCTGGCGAAGATTGCTGAAGTCGGTCGCGTTCTCGCCGTTGACGCGGAAGTCGTCGGCGTCGAGCGGCCGGAACAGCGGATCGTCGGCATCGGGATGATGCAGGCGGCGGCTCTGCAGCCGCTGGAACCTTGCCTCGACGTCAGCGGGCGACAGCTGGAAATGGTCGTTCGCCATGTGACAGTCGGCGCAGGCGCGGCCGTTGCCGCCCAGACCGTCGAGGCGGCCGTCGAAGAAGGCGCGGAGGCCGCGCTCGACCGCGTCGCACGACTCGCCGCCGCACTCGTGGCCGCGTCCGGCGTTGACCCCGGTGTGAAAGTCCTGCGCCAGCAGCGGCACTTCGGCCGTGCCGGCTCGCAGCAGCACCATCGAGAACACGGCGAGGGACCCGGCGATCAGCACTGATGATGTTTTCACGGTTGCTCTCCCGCGGACGGCCATTCGTCCTTCGTCAGATAAGGCGCGGCAGCCCGCGCAAACCGGCAACCGGCAGCGCAAATAGTCCGCGCCGGCGCGAGGTTGCGGTTTCGACGGCGTTTTCGCGCCTTCCCTGGTGATGCCTGCGTGCGCCGCGGCCGCTCTGCTAGACTCGCCCCACGTCCCCGAGATGAGGCCATCACCACCCGGTCAGGGCGAAGTCACGACGCTGCTTCGCGCCTGGAGCGGCGGCGATGCCGACGCGTTCGACCGGGTCCTGCCGCTCGTCTACGACGAGCTGCACCGGATGGCGGCGCGCTCCCTCGCCGGCGAGCGATCGACCATCAGCCTCCAGGCGACCGGCCTGGTCAACGAGCTCTGCCTCCGCCTGCTCGGATGGAGCCCGGACACCTGGCAGAACCGCGGGCATTTCTTCGGCGTGTCGGCGCAGATGATGCGGCGGGTCCTCGTCGACATCGCGCGGCGGCGTCGCGCGGAGCGGCGCGGCGGCGAGGGGGCGATCCGCGTGCCGCTCGACGGGATCGACGTCGCCGCGAGCGAGCCGGGTGCGGACGTGCTCGACGTCGACAGCGCCCTCGACCTGCTCGCCCTCGAGGACCCGCGCAAGGCGCGGGTCGTCGAGCTTCGCTTCTTCGGCGGTCTGTCGATCGACGAGACCGCGCAGGCGCTCGGCGTGTCCGCACGAACCGTGCAAGGCGACTGGACGTTCGCGCGCGCGTGGCTGTATCGAACCTTGAGCGCCGCCGATGCCGACTGACCGCTGGCATCGCCTCGACCGGCTGTTCACGGAAGCCGTCGAACAGCCTGCCGACACGCGCGCGGCGTTTCTCGCCGCGGCGTGCGGGCCCGACGCGAGACTGCGCGACGAGCTCACCGCGCTCGTGACGGCCGCCGAGGCATCGGGCGACTTCCTGTCGGCGCCCGCGCTGGCGGTCCTGGCGCGGCAGATCTCCCGCGAGGGATGGAGCGTTCGGCCCGGCGATCGCATCGGCTCCTACACGATCGAGCGGCGGCTCGGCGCCGGCGGAATCGGCGAGGTGTGGCGCGCGCACGATCACCGCCTCACGCGCGACGTGGCGATCAAGCTGCTGCTGCCGCACCCGTCGGCGAGCGCCGCAGAGCGGGTGCTCGCGCTTCAGCACGAGGCGCGCGCGGCGGGGGCGCTCAATCACACCAACGTGCTCACCGTCTACGACGTCGGGGAGCACGACGGCGCGCCCTACCTCGTGACGGAGTGCCTGGAAGGGGAGCCGCTGCGCGCACGTCTTGGCGCCGGCCCCGTCGCGATCGACGCCGCGCTCGACATTGCGCTCCAGGCGGCGCGTGGCCTGGCGGCGGCACACGCACACGGCATCGTCCATCGCGACCTGAAGCCGGAGAACGTCTTTCTCGCGCGCGATGGCCGCGTCAAGATCCTCGACTTCGGGCTCGCGACGCTGCGCGACGCGCCGTGGACGGCCTCAGCCTCGCCTGCGCCGACCGGCGGACCGGCGCGATCGCTGTTCGCCGGCACGGCCGGGTACATGGCGCCCGAGCAGGTGCGCGGCGAGGCGAGCGATGGGCGCGCCGACATCTTCGCGCTCGGCGTGATGCTCTACGAAATGCTCGCCGGCAGCCGGCCCTTCGCGGCCGACAGCACGCTGGCGACGCTGGACGCGGTGCTCACGCGTCGGCCCGCCGATCTGTCGCAGGTGAATCCGGCGATTCCGCCGGCCGTCTCGGATGTCGTACGGCGGTGTCTCGAGAAGTCTCCTGATGATCGTTTCGCGACGATCGCCGACGTCGTGCCGGCGCTGGAGGCGATCGTCGCGGCGCGAAGCCGTCCGCCGCCCCCGGGCCTCGGCGCGTACCTGCGCCGTCCGCGCGCGCTCGTGGCAATCACCGTGATCGTTCTGGCGGCGCTGGCTGGAGGGTGGCACTGGCGCACGACGACGGCCCGCGCGAGGTGGGCGCGGACCGTGGCCGCGCCGGAGATTGAGCGGCTCCAGAATCACGGCGCCGCCGCCGAGGCGTTTCTTCTCGCGCGCCGGGCGCTCGACGTCCTGCCCGAGGATCCCCATCTGCAGCAGCTCTGGCGCGAGGCGTCCATCCCCGGGGCCATCACCAGCGATCCCCCCGGTGCCGATGTCACCGTCTCGGCGTACCTGACGCCGACGGAATGGGCGCCGCTCGGGCGTACGCCGCTCGATGGCGTCCGGCTGGCCCGCGGTCTGCTCCGGATCCGGATGTCCAAGGCCGGGTTTCAGCCGATTGAGGCCACCGTCTCACCACCCGGCCAGCGCTTCCGGCTCGATCCCGTCTCCACGGTGCCGCCGGGGATGGTGCGCGTGCGCGGCGGGCGCGATGACCTCCGCTTCGGCGCCGTCGGCGACCTCGACGACTTCTGGATCGATCGATTCGAAGTGACCAACCGGCAATACAAAGCGTTCGTCGATGGCGGCGGCTACACGCAGCGTGCTTTCTGGCGCGAGCCGTTCGTCCAGGACGGTCGATCGGTGGAGTGGGAACGGGCAGTCGGGAAATTCGTGGACGCGAGCGGACGGCCTGGGCCCGCAACGTGGAAGGCTGGAACGTATCCCGAGGGCGAGGCGGATTTCCCGGTCGGCGGCGTCAGCTGGTACGAGGCGGCAGCCTATGCGGCGTTTGCCGGCAAGAGCCTGCCGACGTTGTATCACTGGTACCGTGCGGCGGACCTCAGACGGCTCGCGGACATTCTCACCCTCAGCAACTTCGACGATCGGGGGCCGGCGCCGGTCGGCCGCTATCGTGGCCTCGGTCCGTTCGGCACCTACGACATGGCCGGCAACGTCAAGGAATGGTGCTGGAACGCCGTGCCCGACGCCCGGCGATTTCTCCAGGGCGGCGCCTGGGACGAAGGGAAGTACATGTTCGCGGACGCCGATGCGCGCGGGCCGTTCGAGCGTGCGCCGGAGTACGGCTTCCGGCTGGCCAAGTACATCCGTCCGGTTCCCGAGGCTGTCACCGCGCCCATTCCGATCGAGGAGCCACGACGGCATCCGCTGACGAAACGCCCGGTCAGCGATGAAGTCTTCGCCGTCTATCGACGGCAGCGCGAATACGACGCCACACCGCTGCGCGCCGTCATCGACTCGACCGAAGAGACGGCGACGTGGGTGAAGGTCGCCGTCGAGCTCGACGCCGCGTATGGCGGCGAGCGCATGCGGGCCTATCTGTTTTTGCCGAGGACCGGATCGCCGCCGTACCAGACGGTGGTCTTCTTTCCCGCGGGGGACGCCTTCGTCGTGCGGTCGAGCCGTGACATGTCCCTGAACGGCGCAGATTTCATCATCCGCAGCGGCCGCGCTCTGCTCTATCCGATCTACAAGGGCACGTACGAGCGCACAACGTCGGATGTCAACGGCGCCAACGGCGAGCGGGATCTCGAGATCGCATGGTCGAGAGATCTCGGACGCGCCATCGACTACCTCGAGACGCGGCCGGACATCGACCGCACGCGCCTCGTGTTCTACGGCGTCAGCGTCGGCGGAGAGACCGGCGCGATGCTGGTGGCGCTCGAGCCGCGCTTGAAGGCCGCCGTGCTCCAGGCGTCAGGGCTCAGCAGTGAGGTGCCGCCGGACATCGACCCGATCAACTACGCGCCGCGCGTGCTCGTCCCGACCCTGATGGTCAATGGCAGATACGACTTCGGCGCGCCGGTCGAGACCGCGCAACGTCCGCTGTTCGATCTCATCGGCGCCAGAGACAAGACGCTCCGGCTGCTGGAGTTCGGCCACAAGCTCCCCACCGACGCCGTGGCCGCCGAGATTCTCCCCTGGCTCGATCGTCATCTCGGAGCGGTCGCGCGCTGATGTAACATCGGCGCCGATTCGGAGAGCACACCTGATGACCAGCCGCATCTCGCTTCCTGTCGGACTCGCCGCGCTGGCCGCGGCCGCACTGTTGCTGGATCTTCCGTCGATCGGCGCGCAGGCGCCGGCGGCCGGCGATCACACCGCGCACCTGAAGGCCTGGGACGCGCACAAGGCCCTGGCCCAGTCGTCGCCGTACCGCGCCATGAAGTGGTCGTACCTCGGGCCGACCAACATCAGCGGCCGCGTGACCGACGTAACCGCCGTCGATCACGGCAGCGCGCGCCGCCTCTACGCCGGATCGTGCTGCGGCGGGCTGTGGGCCTCCGACGATCTCGGCCAGACGTGGCAGCCGGTGTTCGAGAACGAGGCCTCCACGAGCATCGGCGCGGTGGCCGTGGCGCCGTCGAACCCCGACATCGTCTGGGTCGGCACCGGCGAGTCGAACATCTTCCGCAGCTCGTACACGGGCGTCGGCGTCTACAAGTCCACCGACAACGCGAAGACGTTCCAGAACATGGGGCTGACCGACACCGGCACGGTCGGCCGCATCGTCATTCACCCGACCAACCCGAACATCGTCTACGTCGCGTCCGCGGGTCAGGAGTGGATGGAGAACGAGATGCGCGGCGTCTTCAAGACGACCGACGGCGGCCGCACCTGGACGCCGTCGCTGAAGATCAGCGCGAAGACCGGCGTCAACGACATCGCGATCGATCCCGGCGATCCGAACACGCTCTACGCCGCGGCGTGGGAGCGGCAGCGCCGCAAGTGGAACGACCCGCGCGTCGAGCCGGACTTCAACGAGAGCGGCCTGTTCAAGACGACGGACGCGGGGAAGACGTGGTCGCGGCTGACCAACGGGCTGCCGCCGGCAAAAGTCACCGGACGCGTCGGCGTCGCGGTCGCACCGTCGAACCCGAAGGTCGTCTACGCGTTCTTCGACAACTACGAGTGCGACGCGCAGGCGCCGGCGGGCGGCCGCAATCCCGGCGGACGAGGGACGACGTGCGCGATCAAAGGCAACGAGGTCTATCGATCGGACGACAAGGGCGCGACGTGGAAGCTCGTGAGCGGGCAGGATGAGGCGCAGCGCACGTTCATGAAAGCGATGTCGAACACCTACGCGTGGGTGTTCGGGAACATCCGCGTCGATCCGACCGACGAGAACACCATCTATACGCTCGCCCTCGGCGTGAGCGTGTCGCACGACGGCGGCAAGACATTCACCCGCTTCGGGACGCCGGCCGCAGGGGGCGGCGGCGGACGCGGCATCGGCGGCGACAACCACGCGATGTGGATCGATCCGAAGGACCCGAAGTTCATGCTGAGCGGCAACGACAGCGGCTTCCGCCTGACCACCGACGGCGGCCAGTCCTGGCGCCGGGCCGACCTGCCGACGGAGACGCTCTTCGACATCGCCTACGACATGGACACGCCGTTCCGCATCTACGGGTCGGTGCAGGATCACGGCAGCTATCGCGCCGCCGTCGATCTGCAGAACGGCCGCGACAACCTCAAGCCGATGCCGTTCGAGAGCGCGCCCGGCGGCGAGTACTGCGAGCACGCGATCGATCCGACGAACCCGAACCTCGTCTACTCGGGCTCGCTGACCCGCACCGACTACAGCATTCCCGCTCCGCCGGGCGGCCGTGGCGGCGGTGGACGGGCGGCCGGGGCCGGCGAAACGCCGCAGGGTCCGCAACGCACGACGAACATCCGTCCGCCGGTCGGGCCCAGCGACGATCCGCTGCGCATGCAGGTCCTGGCGCCGATCCTCCTGTCGCCGTCCGATCCGAAGACGATCTACTTCGGCGCGCAGTACCTGTTCCGCTCGCACGATCGCGGCGACACGTGGGAACGGCTCACGGGCGACCTCAGCTACAACGACAAGAACCGGCTCGGCGACATCCCGCACCAGCTGGTGATCACGATCGCCGAGTCGCCGAAAAAGAAAGGCGTCATCTACGCCGGCACCGACGACGGCCGGCTGCACGCGTCGATGGACGACGGCAAGACGTGGACGGAGCTGACGTCGAACCTGCCAGACAAGCAATGGATCGCCAAGGTGCTCGCGTCGCAGTTCGACGAGGGCACGGTCTATGTGGCGCAGCAGGGACGCTATGACGAAGACTTCGCGGCGCGCCTCTACAAGTCCACCGACTACGGCAAGACGTTCAAGAGCATCGTCGGCAATCTGCCGGGCGGGCCGATCAACATGATTCGCGAAGACCCCGCCAACCCGAACGTCCTCTACACGAGCAACGACTTCGGCGTCTACGTGACGACCAATGGCGGCGCGCGATGGGACGTGCTCGGCGGCAACCTGCCGTCGGTCAACGTCATGGACTTCATCATCCACCCGCGCGACCGCATGCTGGTCATCGCGACGCACGGCCGCGGCGTGTGGGCGATGGATGTGAGCAAGCTCGACAGCCGGTAGACGCGGCGGATTGATACACTCGCGGCTCGATGTCCCGCCCGGGTGCCCATGCTCGCGCCGCGGCAATGCTCGTTGCCGCGCTGTCGCTCTCGATCGCGACGGCGGCCATGGTCGCCCGCGGGCAGATGGCCACTGCGGACCGAATCAAGGATCCCGGATGGTGGCCGACCAAGGGGACCGCGGCGCGCTCCGAATACGCCGGGACGGCGGCGTGCCGCGACTGCCACCCGCGAGAGTCGGCAAGCCAGCCCTCCACCTCGATGGCCCGGACGGCCGCGCGAGCCGATCGATCGGACGTCCTCCGCGCCTCGCCGCGCCTGACGTTCGACAACGCGGGCTACGCGTACGCGATCGCCTCGGACGGGCCGCAACCGCTCTATGGCGTCACGCAGAACGAGCGATCCTCGTCGGCGCCGCTGACGTGGGCGTTCGGCGACGGCAAGGTCGGCCAGTCCTACCTGTTCGAGCGTGACGGCGCGTTCTACGAGGCGCGCGTCAGCTACTACCAGTCGGTCCACGGACTCGGTTTCACGCCCGGCCGCGCCCTGGCCGCGCCGCGCAGCATCGACGAGGCGATGGGCCGCCGCCTCGACGACACCGAGCTCCGCCGCTGCTTCGCCTGCCACACGACGGCCCCGATCGCCGCGGGCAAGTTCGACGCGTCGACGGCCGTCCCGGGCATCACCTGCGAGGGCTGCCATGGTCCGGGCCGCCGCCACGCCGAGGTCATGAAGCAGCCGCGTCACGTCGCCGGCGACGCCCCCATGCTGAACCCGGCGAACCTGACCGCCGAAGAATCGCTGGACTTCTGCGGCGCGTGCCACGGATCGTTCTTCGACGTCGTGCTGGCGGGCGAGACGGGCATCGCCGCCATGCGATCGCAACCCTATCGCCTTCGCACCAGCCGCTGCTGGACGAAGGCGGACGCGCGGCTCGCGTGCATCGCGTGCCACGAGCCACACCGGCCGCTGGAGACGGGCGCAGATGCGTACGACGACCGCTGTCGGAGCTGTCACGTCTCAGCGGGCGCGCAGCCGTCAGCCGAACACCCGGGACGGGCGTGTCCGGTCGGGACCGCCGGCTGCCCCGCGTGCCACATGCCGAAGTTCGAAGTTCCCGACATGAAGCACCGCTTCACGGATCACCGCATCCGCGTCGTCGAGCGCGCGGCGAAGAAGCTCGGGGGTCAGGGCCGGCCGTAGGTGTCGCGGATGCCGACGAGCGTGCGGACGATCGATTCGCGGGCAATGCGCTCGATGACGGGACGGACGACGGTGGCCAGGCCGAAGGGGATATTGCGGCTGAGGGTCAGCGACTCGAGCTCGACGATCACACCGCCGGGGACTTCCTCGTACCGCCAGTAGGAATTGAGGCGCCACAGGAACCCGCGGTCATCGCCTGGCGCCCGCTCGCGCTCCTCGGGAGTGCCGGCGCCGTCCACTTCGGCGATCTTCGTGGCCACGCTGCGGCTCGACACGCGATGCGCACCGGAACGCCGGTACGAGACGTCGTGCTCGGTGTCGTAGGTCACGGTCACCACTCGCGATCGCGTCATCCTGATGAAGAGCGTCAACCCGTCGGGCCGGCGCTGCAGCACGCGCAGCGCGAGCACGTCCTGCGGGAAGGGCCCGCGTTCGGGCGGATGCTGAAGACGATCGAGGAGGGTCGCGAGGGTGACGCCGGGAAGGAAGATGGCGCCGCGCCAGTGCGAGACGATGGCGTCGGGCACCGACAGCGCCTGGCCGCCGCGCGTGCTCGAGGGCATCTCCGAGACGGCCGTCTCACCCCGCAGAATCCGGCCGCGGGCGTCCGCGGCCTCGGCAGAGAAGTCCGACACGAGGAACCCGCGGGCCGACGCGACCTCGGCGGCGATCCGCGCCTCGGTGGCCGCGACGTAGGCGTCCCAGGCCTTCACGGTGTGCGGCTGGAGCGTCGCGGCAGAGGCGCCTCGCGGAATGAGGGCTATCGCCATCACCGCCACAACCATGAGCCATCGCCGCACCAGCACAATAGGAAAGGTGCAAAACGGTGCCAAAACGGCTCATCCAGGGGTCATCGAAGTGGATCCACGCGGGACACACCGTGATATAACCGCTCGGCTGCATGCCTTTCGCTGCTCCGGAACGGCCGGTGCTCGTGGTCGAGGACCACGATGACACACGACAGATGGTGCAGGATTTTCTCGATTCCCACGGGTTCCACACGGTGGGCGCCCCCAACGGCGCGGTCGGGCTGACGATTCTCAAAGACCACCGCCCCTGCCTGATCCTGCTGGATCTGACCATGCCGATCATGGACGGCTGGCGCTTTCGCGAAGAGCAGTCGCGGCTCGGGGATCGCCAGCTGAAGGACACCCCGGTGCTGATCCTCAGCGCCCTGCCCGATCTCGAGCGACAGGCGCGCACGCTTGGCGCCGTCGACGTCATCCCCAAGCCGATCGACTTCGACCGGATGCTGGACGTCGTTCGCGCCCACTGCGGAGATCCCGCGGCGACCTGACGCGCCGTTTCGAGAACGCGCCGCTACGTCGACGCGGCCATGCGGTGGAGCAGGCGGCGGCGATCGCCCTCGAAGTGGTACAGCTTGGCGACCCCTATCCGGCGCGCGAGAAGACTGCAGACGACGATCGCCGCGATGCCGCCCAGCAGCGGACCTTCCCAGTAGATCCACCACGCGTCCCAGCGGCCGGAGATCAGCGCCGGACCGAAACTGCGCGCCGGATTGGTGCTGGTGCCGGAGACCGCCGCTTCGAGCGGCACCATGATGGCGTAGAGGATCGGCATGGTGAAGGGCGTGAAGCGGCGCAGCTGCCGGAAGGCGAGGAAGACGCACAAGGTGGTGATCAGCGCGAAGGTGGTCGCGGCCTCACCGATCATCGCGGCACGCGTCGAGTAGCCCACTCCGGGGACTGTCGCGCCGAAGTCGACGCTGCGCCCGAGCGAACCCCACAAGAGGAGCGGCAGCGAGCCCGCGGCGGCGCCGATCAGTTGCGCGGCGACGTAGCCGGCGGCGACGCGCGCCTCCAGCTTGCGCATCATCCAGAAGCCGAGCGTCACGATCGGGTTGATGTGCGCGCCGCTCTCCTTGCCGACCCATGACAGCGCGATCGACCCGCCCGTGCAGCCAAACAGAAAGCCGGTGATGGTCTGGCGCAGCGTCTCGCTCGGCAGCAGGCGCACCATCGGACTGCCGTTCCCGAACATGACGATGACCACCGACAGGCCGCCGAGGAGCAGGAGCGCCGTGCCGATTGCCTCCGAGAGGAACAGTCGCGGTTGCTCCGCGCGCACCACAGCGGACATCGCAGTCTCCGGATCGCAGGAGGGTCCGCATCAGCAGATCGAGTGCCAACGCGGTACGCGCTGTTTCCTTGGCGGCAGCCGTCCCGGTCGCTCCGATATGCCGGAGGCCCACGGCGCGCGGCTCCGACCCAGCGCACCGGTAAACTGAGGCGTCGCTCACGATGAAGCTCACCAGCCGTCCGGCCACGCTCATGATCGCCAGCCTGATCGTCACCGCCGCGCTCTACACGATCCCCTACGTGCGCGTGCTCGCCTGGCCGCTGGTGCTGCTCTCGACGCTGGCCCACGAACTCGGCCACGGGCTCGCTGCGGCCGTGCTCGGCGGACGGTTCGAGGCGCTGCGCATGTACCCGGACGCCAGCGGCGTGGCCACGTGGAGCGGACCGCTCGGCCGCATCGGCGTCGCGACGGTGGCGGGCGCAGGCCTGATCGGCCCGGCGCTCGCCGCGTTCTGCATGCTCGCCTTCGGACGCACGCCGCGCGGCGCGCGGATGATGCTCGGGTGCGTGGGGACGGGACTCGTGGTGGTGGCGCTCCTCGTCGCGCGCAACCCCTTCGGCTTCGTCTTCATCCTGCTTCTCGCGGGAACGCTGATCGCCGTCGCCACCCGATCGGATCGCCTGGCGCAGATGACCGTGGTGCTGATCGCCGTGCAGCTCGCGCTGGCGGTGTTCTCCCGCAGCGACTACCTGTTCACGCGAACGGCGATGACGTCCGCCGGGCCCGCGCCGTCCGACGTGACGGTCATGGCCTCGGCGCTGTTCCTGCCCTACTGGTTCTGGGGAATCCTCTGCGGCGCGCTGTCGCTGGCGCTGCTCGCCGCCGGCGCGCGGCGATTCCTCCGCTGATCTGCCAGCGATCCGCACGCCGGTCTGGCAGATCTAACAGATCCGCTCGCCGCGATCGCGTTGCTAGCATGCGCCATGGTTCGCCGGCTCTGGGCATTCACGGCCATCGTGGTGCTCGCGACCGCACAGGCCATGGCGCAGACACCTGTGCCCGAGGACTCCTCCCCTCAGCCTGCGGCGCAGAAAGTGGAAGAACGTCCCTGTCCCGGCTGTCCGCCACGGCGGCTGGGCAAGGCCTTTCTGCAGGTCACGATCGTGAACGGCTTCTACGAGCTGGCGAACCTCGTTCGCGGGCAGGCCACCGCGCACATCACGCCCGAGTCGTTCGGCGGCGCGTTCGTGATCCGCTGAGACGTGCCACGCGCCCGCGAGACGCACCGCCACGTCGCGGCGAGCGACCCTGCCGCGGCGAAGACGTTCACGCCGAGCTCCCTTCGCTGATCCGCAGAGGAGGAGAGAGC
>Ga0075435_100002397_pt1 | contig 12431 bp, 10 predicted proteins | sample RhiMethybrSRZTD4_FD_75302 | JGI IMG/M metagenome (GOLD analysis project Ga0075435, IMG submission 75302) | Populus rhizosphere microbial communities from Tennessee, USA - Rhizosphere MetaG P. TD hybrid SRZTD4 | ecosystem: Host-associated > Plants > Roots > Rhizosphere > Soil | place: USA... | reverse complement strand
CACATCAACCCCGAGGTCGACTGTGATTTGGATGACTCGCTTCCAGGCCCGTACGGCGGCCTGCCGCTGATCTTCGTCCGGACCGGACCAGCGCAGCACCGGTAGCACCGATGCGACGCCGACCCCGGCATCGGAAGCGATCTTCTTGAGTTTCTTGACACCGGGGTCGTCGATCCGTGGGTATTTGAAGAACGGAACGAAGTCAGCCTTCGGCGAGAGCTCCATCCAGTCATAGCCGAGATTCGCCACAATGTCTGGCAACTCGTAGACCGAGCTGCTCGAGAAGAACATCTGAGGGTCGAGTGCAAGTTTCACGGCCACGCTCCCTCTAGGTCGGGTGCCTGAATTCCGGCGTGCGGCTCCTCGGGCTCAATGGCCGCGACACTGCCGCCAGCGAGGTGCACGTGGAACTTCGCCCCACTCCGGAGCGCTTGAACGCCGGCCTCACAGACGGCAACTGCGGCATAGCCGTCCCAGGCGCTCGCGCCATCGATCGTTCCCGCCTTTGCTGCGTCCACCCAGCGTTGCAGCTCGATGTCGTACGCCTGGCCGAAACGTTCCACGAAGCTTGGGGTGATCTTGCCGCCCCACCGACCATCGGTGGACTTGAGCTGGAGGTTCTGGTCTAGGCCGATGAAGGCGCTGCCCGTCTCGCCCACGACCTCGGTCCGTACCTCGTACGCCACGCCCGTCCGAACAAAACTCTCAACGGTGACAATCGCACCCGACTCGGTCTCGAAGATCACCAACATCGGGTCGTGGACGCCGTGCGGCGCATTGCCGGTGGCAGCGCCCTTGATCACTTCGACACTGGTGAGCTCCTCACCCAGCAGGAACCGAACTGAATCGACCTCGTGGACCACCGAGTCCCTGATCATGAATTCAGAGTTGAAATGATCACCAACCGCGGGATTGCGATGGATGCAGTGCACCATGAGAGGCTTGCCGAGACCGCCATCGGAGATCAACTTCCGCAGTTCGGCGTACTCCGGATCGAAGCGCCGCATGAAGCCGACCTGGATCAGTTGCTTGCCGAGCGCCTTCTCCTTCTGCACGATCGCATAGGCCGAGGCGATATCAGTCGTTAGGGGCTTCTCACACAGCACCGGGACACCCCGGTCAAGGCACGCATTGAGCTGCGCCGCGTGGGCGTCACCCGGGGACGCGATGAGCACCGCATCCACCTCTGAATCGTTGATGGCCGCGATCGGATCATCCTCGACACGGGCCCCGACTTGTTCAGCGACTTCGGCCGCCTTGTCGGCCAAGTAGTCGTTGACGACCGTCACTGTGGCGCCACGCACCCGTTTGCTCAGTGCGTCGACATGGAAGGAGCCCATCATCCCGACCCCAAGAACGGCGATTTTCAGGTCATCGCTCATAGCTGCCTCCGAAACTCGATGTTGGCATTACTGCAGGAACTCAGATACGCCTTAGTCCGCTTGGCAATGGGCAGCGGCAGATCCGGCGAACAGGGATAGAGGTCGTGTTCGATGATGCCGTCAATGTCTCGGTCTAAGGCCGACACCGCCTCCAGCAGGGCAGGCATCTCCGGAACACCCAACGGTGGCTCGATCATTGCGCCCATGCGTACGGCCTCCGGGAACGAAAGGTCCTTGTCCAACACCTGCTCAATGACCTGGGGATTGACCTGCTTGAGGTGCAAATAACCGATGCGATCGGGATACTTCTCGATCAACTCCAGGCAGTCGCCGCCGTAATAGGCAATGTGGCCGGTGTCGAAGCAGAGGTTCACCCAGTCCGGATTGGTCGATTCCAGAAAGCGCTCGATGTCTGGCTGGTAGCCGACGTGGCTGTCTGCATGGGAGTGGAACTGCACATGCAGTCCGTACTCGGAAAGAATCCTCCGACCGAGCTCATCCAGTCCGCTCGTCTTCTGTTTCCACTGCTCCCCAGTCAGATCGCGGTTCTCAACGGGCTCCCCCGTCTTGTGATGGCGCCACACGTCCGGGATCACGACGATGTGCTTGCCTCCGACAGCTTGCGTCAGCGCGGCGACGTTGGTCACTTGGGTCCACACGTCGTCCCACGAGTCAGACCGATGCAGATGCTCGAACACCGTGCCTGCCAGCACTCCAAGCCCATATTCGTCGAGCTGCTCGGACAACTTCGCCGCGTCGGAAGGCAGATAGCCATAGGGGCCCAGCTCGATCCACTCGTAGCCGGCCTCGGCCACCTCGTGCAGAAACACATCGGGAGGCACTTGCTCAGGATCGCTAGGAAACCAGACGCCCCACGAGTCCGGGGCCGTGCCTATCGTGATCATGGATGACACGAAATCTCCTTTACAAAAACAATTTCTGAGTGGCCTTGTGCTCCTCGTATGTCTTGCGAGCTTGCTGCGTCGACTCGAGACGTGAAACTTCGCTCACCGGGACGTCCCACCATGACTTCGAGTCAGGGGCGCCGATCAGGGGATCGGTCTCCACATAGATCACGATGCTGTGATCCGCGGACTTGGCAGCCTTGACCGCCTCGGCGAACTCACCGGCAGTAGTGGTTTTGATCACCTCCACGCCGAGGCTGGCAGCATTCGCAGCAAGATCAACGGGGAGCTTTTCGCCGTCCAGTCGACCGGTCTCGGGATTCCGATAACGGTATTTGGTTCCAAAGCGCTGGGAGCCCAATGACTCCGACAGCGAGCCAATCGAGGCATAACCGTGGTTCTGCACCAGGACGGTGATGATCTTGATGCCTTCTTGGACCGCAGTCACCAGCTCGGTAGCCATCATCAGGTATGAGCCGTCGCCGACCATGACAAAGACGTCGCGGTCCGGGCAGGCCAGGCGTATGCCGAGTCCGCCGGCGACCTCGTAACCCATACAGGAGTATCCGTACTCCACGTGGTAACCCTTCGGGTCGCGGGTCCGCCACAACTTATGAAGATCACCTGGCATCGAGCCGGCTGCACACACCACAACGTCGCGCGCATCGGACAGCTCGTTCACCATGCCGATCACTTCGTTCTGGGTGAGCAGGCCGTCGGCGCCGGCATTGGGAGTCGCCGGCAGGTAAACCTTCTGTACTATGTCGTCCCATTCGGCGTCCAACTCGGTGTATGTCCTGATGTAGTCCTCGTTGACCCGATATCCATCGAGCAATGGCAGTAAGGCGGTAAGGCTCTCGCGCGCATCCGCTTGTACGACAAGCCCGGCGTTCTTGATCGCGTCGATTCCGGCGACATTGATGTTGACGAACCGTACGTCGGGGTTTTGGAAGGCCGTCCGGCTCGCCGTCGTGAAGTCGGAGTAGCGGGTGCCGATCCCGATCACGACATCGGCTTCTGCGGCAACCGCATTGGCCGCTGTAGTGCCAGTGGAGCCGATAGCTCCGAGGCACTGCGGGTGGTCGTACACCAGGGTTCCCTTGCCTGCTTGGCTCTGCCCGACGGGGATCCCAGTCGCCTCGCAGAAGGCCGCGAGCGCATCCTGCGCCCGCGAATAGGTGACTCCACCACCCGCGACTATCAGCGGCCGCTCCGCCGACCTGATGATCTCTGCGGCGGCCTGGAGCATCGATTGCTCCGGCAGTGGCCGGGCTATGTGCCAAACGCGTTTCTCGAACAATTCTGGAGGCCAGTCGTACGCTTCCGCCTGCACGTCCTGTGGGAAGCAGAGTGTCACTGCGCCGGTCTCGGCCGGATCCGTCAGGACTCGCATGGCCGCGAGCAGCGCCCCCGGCAATTGCTCGGGTCGCCAGATGCGGTCGAAGTACCTGGACACCGGACGGAAGGCGTCGTTCACTGTGACATCGCCCGAGCCGGGCAGCTCAAGCTCCTGGAGCAACGGCGATGCGCTTCGGTCGGCGAAGGTGTCGGCGGGCAGCAACAAGACAGGCAGTCGATTGATGGTGGCGAGCGCCGCACCGGTCAGCATGTTGGTAGCGCCGGGGCCAACACTTGTGGAAACCGCATAGGTCTGTCGGCGGTCCTTCATCCGGGCGTACGCGACGGCCGTGTGGACCATCGCCTGCTCATTGCGACCAAGGATGTACTTCAACGACTCAGGTTCTTCAAGCTCGGCCTGAAGTAAGGCCTGGCCGATGCCGGCGACGTTTCCATGTCCGAAGATTCCAAAACAGCCGGCGAAGAGCCTCTGCTCCTCGCCGTCGGATTCTGAATATTGGGCGCTGAGGAATTTCACTAGCGCTTGCGCCACAGTAAGGCGGATTTTTTCTGACATCTCAAGCCTCCTAGACGGTCTCCGAAAGGAGTCTCGGGTCGACGGATTGAGTTTCCCAGGTGTCGCGAACCCACGCCTGGTCGGGATGGTCGGTGATCTTCCAGGCCCGTTCGGCACCCGGTCCGGCCATGACATTCAAGTAGTACATGTCGAAACCCGGCGCCGCGGCGCAGGGGCCATGCCAACCATGCGGCACCAGCACCGTGTCTCGATCATGAACTTCTTCCAAGAGCTCAATGTCATGGCCTGGCGAGGACGAGGTCCGCATGAATCCGAAGCCGGGTTGGCCGCCCGGCCCAGCAGCGATCTCGAAGTAGTAGATCTCCTCCAGTGCGGACTCGGTGTCAGTCGACTCGTCGTGCTTGTGAGCCGGATAGGACGACCAGTTCCCAGCTGGAGTGATCACCTCGCAGGCGATGATCTTGGAAGCATCAAGTGATCCCGGGGTGCCGAAGTTACGCACCTGGCGGCTGGATTGGCCGGCGCCCCGTAGCTCGAGCGGCACCTCGGATGCCGAGAGATAACGGACTGGACGTGCTGATTCGGTACGTGCTCCGCAGAGCGCGAACCGCCCGCCTTCCGCCGATCGCAAAGTCACCGTTTTGCCGGTGCCGACGTATACAAGATCAGTTGGGCCCTCGAAGACCGAAGAACGGCCCTTCAGTTCGCAGTCCATGTCATCGACCTGGACCACGACCGACCCATTCAGTGGCAGCACGATCATCTCGTCCGAACCTGTCTCGAAGCGATGGCTTCCCGCTGCCCGCATGGAAATGATCTTGAGGGAGGAATAGCCCCAGCCCGCGGACTCCGGAGTCACCTCGACCTGGTACGAACCCAAGCCTGTCGAGTCGGACTGAAGCAGGTAGCGGGAATCCATCGTCGTTACCGGACAAGCGAGACGGCGGTATCGACTGCCTTTGCAACATCGTCATCGGCCGGATAGAGCATGGTGCGTCCGAGCACCAGCCCGCGTACCGACGGCAGTGCAAGCGCCGCCTGCCAGGCGGCGTAGGTCTCGTCCGGCGCGCTGTCGGGGTCGCCGCCAAGCAGCAACGTTGGCAGCGTCGTCGCCTCCATCACCCGTTCCATCTCGTGCACCACTGGCAATTTCATCCAGGTGTACGCACTCGATGCGCCAAGGCCCTGGGCAATGTGCACTGATTTGATCACGGCCTCCGGGGACAGGTCGACGGTAATCTTGCCGTCAAAGCGACTGGTCATGAAGGGCTCCACCATCGCAATCAGCTCAGCACGATTGAGCTCAGTCACTGCCTGGCCGCATCGCTCCAGAGTGGCCACCGTGCCCGGGTCCTCAAGATCAATCCGGAGCAGCATCTTCGCACCCTCGAACCCCGCCTCGACGGTCCCCGGTACGTCGTATCCGGTGTTGCGATCATCCATCTCGAAGACTGCGCCTTGTAGGCCGCCCCGGTTCATGGAGGCGAACACCAGCTTTTCCTCCAAGACGCCAAGCATCAGCAGGTCCTCGGCGATGTCAGCGGTGGCGAGCAGGCCATCCACACCCGGACGGGTCAGCGCGGTCACGAGCCGGTCCAGCAGCTCCGTCCGGCTCGCCATAGCGGTTGCCTTGCCCCCCGCGCCGATAGCGCCCCGTGCTGGATGATCACACGCAATGATCATCAACTTGCCGTCAGGCCCGAACAGTTCTCGCTTGCGCCGAGCACTGAGGAGTTGCTTGATGCGTTGCGGTTGACGGCTTCGAATCTCATTGAGCTCGCCGATCGAGCTCGCGAACTGGGTTTCCGACGTAGCGTCGGTCGCGGTGCTCATCGAGTGCTCGCCGTCTCGAAGTGGACAGCCAGGGAATCTGCGAGATGCTCGTTGGGATCGCCACCGTCGAGCAGGGTTTCGATCTCCGCGGCGGTCGGCATAGCGGTCGAGCACTCCAGCCGGGAGGCGACGATCGCGCCAGCGGCATTGGCGTGCTGCAGCACCTTCTCCAGCGGCCAATCCGCCAACAAGCCGTGACACAGAGAGCCGCCGAAGGAATCACCCGCGCCGAGGCCGTTGAGCGGTCGAATCAGAATCGGTGGCGACTCGACACGTTCACTTCTGGTCTTGGCTAGCACACCCTTAGGTCCCTGTTTGACAATCGCCAGCTCCACGCCTGCGTCGAGCAGCGCATTCGCAGCCTCCTCAGGCTCGGTTTCCCCGACTGCCACCTCGCACTCCTCACGATTGCCGACCGCGACCGTCACCTGCGGCAGAGCGCGCTGCACCTGTTCGGTGGCGTGCGCCGGGGTATCCCAGAACATCGGACGGTAATCAAGATCAAGTACGGTGAACTGCTTGCGCGCCCGAGCATCCAAGACCGCGAAGTGCGACTCGCGGCTTGGCTCCTCGCTAAGACCGGTTACCGACAGCCACATCAGCCGAGTTCCGCGTACTGCATCGAAGTTGATGTCCGATGGTCTGACCTGCATGTCGGGCGCGGACGGCTTGCGGTAAAACCACAGCGGGAAATTGTCGGGTGGAAAGATCTCGCAGAATGTCACCGGAGTTGCATATTCGGTGTTCGTCACGACGTAACGATCATCGACATTCAGCTCACGAAGTGCCTTGCGCACGTACCTGCCGAAAGGATCATCACCTACTCCGGTAATGATGGCCGCCTTCCGTCCAAGTCGAGCGGCCGCCACGGCTACGTTGGCCGTGGTGCCCCCAAGGTATTTGCCAAATGTCTTGACGTCCTCAAGTCCAACGCCGACTTGCAACGGATAGATGTCGACGCCACTGCGACCAAATGTGAGCACATCCAGGGGCGGCTCACCTTGTGCATCCGGACGGTCTTGAGGATCGCTGGTCATCGCTCTCCTTTGAGATCAAGATCAAGATCTGGCCGCATTGTGGCTCTCTCAGCAACGTATTGTTCTCCCCCATTGCTGTCAAGACTTTGTCCAGACAAAGCGTCCGGCTTGACCACTGATGTCAGAGTGCCGTCCAAGAACTGTGCCTGGCCGAGACCGAACGACCAATCGACGTGCCGGTTCGCCATCACCGAAATGATCAAGTCTTCTGGTCGCACACCACAGTCGGCCTCCAGTCGCTTGGCTAGCTCAGCGTACGCGGCCACCTTCTGTTCAGTTGATCTTCCTTGCTGAAAGATCTGGATGATCACGATGCCGTTCGTACGCTCTAGGCCAAGGCCGGTGTCTTCAGCGATGATCTGGCCCTCGGCATGCTCGGTAATGATCTGGTATCGATCACCCGGCGGAGCCGCAAAGACATCGAGCATGACGTCTTGGACAGTGTCGGCCAACCTACGGAGCTCCTCCGGCGTACGCCCTTTCTGGACATCGATACGCACCAGCGGCATGAGTCACCCTAACTTTGTTAAGACATAGTGTCAATCCGCGAAGAGCCGTCCACAGCGACCCGAATCATGAGCCGTAAACGCCTGCCGGAGGCGTATGGACGAGATGCGCAGCATCGTGCTCGCGGAAGTCGTCCTCGAGCTCCTCCAGTGTCCGGCCACGAGTCTCTGGACAGAACTTCCAGACGAACAGGAGCGAGATCGCATTGACGATCGTAAACAAGCCGAACGTCAGCGTCGCACCCAGCGCCCCTACCAGCAGTGGGAAGACGAAAGAGATGATCGTGTTCGTGGTCCACAAAATGAACACGGCGGTGCCCATCGCGAAGCCACGGATTGTCATCGGGAAGATCTCAGACAGCAGCAACCAGATCAGTGTGCCGATGAAGGTCTGCACGAAGAACACTACGACCAGCATCCCCAGGAGGATGAGGTAGGCCCGAGTCTGGGACTCTGGAAGCAGGAACATCAGGGCGAGAATCAAGTGGCCTGCCGCCACTCCAATGAAACCGGTCATCACCAACGGACGTCGGTTTATGTGGCCCAGTAGATATATACCGAGAATGGTTCCTCCGACGCCCACGACACCAACGGCGATTGTGAGTATCAGCGCCGCGCTGGTTCCGACACCCGCTGACTCCAGGATCGTGGGCGCGTAATAGTTCACAGTGTTGATCCCGGTCGCCTGCTGCACGATGGCCAGGCCAATCCCGATCCACAACAACCGACGCATCCAGGCATATGACCGGAGGTCACGGAGCGCCGCGCCCTTGTCCTCAGAGACATCCCGTTGGGCGTGCGTCGCGACAACCTTGTATTCCTCGGCCGCCTCTTCCGGAGGCCGGCTGAGGTGGAGAACGCGCTTGGCGTCGTCGAGCCGCCCTCGCACCGCGTACCACCGCGGAGACTCGGGCAAGAAGAAGAGGCCGATGAACAGTGCGATCGCCGGAATGGCTGCGACAATCAGCATCCAGCGCCAAACGCTCGCGCCGCCAAACAGGGCGTTGATAAGCGCATTGATGGCGAAGGCCAAGAACTGACCACCAACGATCATCAACTCATTTATCGTCACCATTCGGCCGCGGCGATGAGCCGGCGCCATCTCTGCCAAATACACAGGTACCGTGGCGGCCGCAGCACCCACCGCGATTCCAAGGATGATGCGAGCGGGCAGCATGACCCCGAACGACGGCGCTAGGGCGGTGCCACACGCACCAATAAAGAACACGATGGCGCAGAACCGCAGAGCGCCCTTGCGGCCCAAAGCGTCGGATAGCTTGCCGCCGATCAAAGCTCCGATCATGGCGCCGAAGAGCAGCGCGCTGACGACGCTCGCCTCCTGCAAATCCGACAGGTTCAAATCCTTCTTCAAAAATGGCAGCGCGCCGGAGATGACACCTGTGTCGTAGCCGAACAGCAACCCACCCAACGTGGAAATTACTGTCAACTTGATCAGGTAGCCGGTGTAGTCTCCGGTCGCGGCCCGCCCGACCGGGACATTCGAATGGGCATTAGCCCCGTGCGTAGTCGACATGGCGACTCTCCTTTGGGTAGCCGGACGGCGCGTTCCATGCCCCTCGCCTCGCAGTCCCCCGAACGGCATGGGCCGTTCCGCCACGCGGTACAGCGTTCTACTATGCGGCACGCTAGACCTGACAATCATGAGCTGTCAACAGGTGAAAATGAAGGTCTAGCGGGCTTCAAAACAGTGCCGTATACCCACCTTGACCTGTGCGAAAAACAAACAGGGACGTGGAGGTTCAGCTCACTGACTCAGTCAGCCGTAGAGGCAGGACTATCAGTGAGGTGATTTCCGGCGGGCCAGAGGTCATCTCGCTGCCAGTAGCCCAGTCGCGTCGAGAGCTCTTCGCAAGCGTGCAACAGGCAAAGCACCTGTCTTCGTTTCGGTGGCAAGATGTTCTGGCGTAGGCCGCCGAAGCTAAGGGCCGCGAGGGCAACGCCGTCAGTACCGAGAATTGGGGCTCCGATGGCTGCAATGCCTAGCGTCACGTCCTCGTCGGAAACGGTATAGCCGCGGCGTCGCGTCTCAGCCAGATCGCTCCGCAGATCTGTAGGATCGACGAGGCTGTGCTCAGTCCTCCGGCTCAGACCCTCCTCCAGCAAGGAAGGCAACAGCCTGTCCTCGTCGAACGCCAACAACGCGCGGGGCGCAGCTCCTAGGTTCAGTGGCTGCGATCCCCCGACATACAGGTCCGCCATTCGCACCCCCTGCCCGCCGTCGACACGCTCCAGACACACAGCACGCGTCCCGGCGGCGACAACCAGGTAAACCGCTTCGTCGAGCTCAGCCACCATTTTGGCCATGATCGGTCCCGCCTCGCGCCGCAACTCCAGGCTGTCGACGAGGACACTGCCGACCTGAAACGCCTTGATCGTCAGCCGAAATCCGTTGCCAGGACTGCGCTCCAGCCACCCCGCCTCAACCAGGGTGATAAGCAGTCGGTAGGTCGTCGACTTCGAGTACCCGCTCCGGCGGGCAAACTCAGCCAGCGACATCTCTGGCCGGCCGCGATCGAACAGATCCAACAGCCGCATTGCTCGGAGCACCGACCCCACCAGGGACCGCCCGTGGTCCAGCTCAGTTGACGTCACCGAGATCGAAACTCCTATGCATACGAACAGCGTGCCGCAATGCGGAACAGGATCGAGTGTGCCACAGCCAGGCGAGGGCCTCCACTACCGGGAGGACGCTCGGCCAATCAAGAAGCCAGCTCCCCATGCGAGATGAGTCGCCGCCAACACCAGAGGTAGTCGCAGCCGAGCTGCCGCGGGTATCCGTCGGGCGGTGGCCAACGAACCACCCGTGATCAGCGCGAGATATCCAACTGGCGCAAGAAAACCGGCTCGCATCAGCCGGGAATCGAAGACAACACCCAGCAGTCCTAGAAGCGAGCCGCCCAGCACACCCAGCAATGCGAGCGGTGGGGCCAGATAGCGAGCGTTCGCGGTCTCCGGATGGCGCCTCACAAGCTCACGACGCCACTTACCGGTCTCATACATCTGCTTCATCAAAGCCGGCAGGCTAGATCGCGGGCGGTAGGTCACCCGCAGCTCTGGAGAGAACCAGATCTTGTGACCGCTGGTGCGCAAGCGATAGTTCAGCTCCCAATCCTGTGCGCGGTGCATGGTCTCGTCGAAGCCGCCCACCGCAATCAGGGCGTCCTTGCGAAAAACGCCGAGAAATACGGTCTCCGCCTCGGCTGCCGGCGAACCGACGAGATGGAATGCTCCACCGCCCAGTCCAAGTCGCGTCGTGTACGCGACGGCCACTGCCTCCTCGAACGGTGTCGTTCCCTGTGCGTCCATAACACCGCCCACATTCGCGGCACCGGTCTCGTCGAGCAGTTCGACGGCTCTTTTGATATAGCCCTCGGTGAGTTCACCGTGTCCGTCGACACGCACGATGATCTTGTGCTGGGAGGCTGCAATGCCCAGATTCAGCGCTGTCGGCGTACGGGCGGCCGGGTTGTCGACTACGCGAATTCGCGGATCTGTCCCCGCAAGATTGTCGGCGATGGTGCGGGTACGGTCGCTGCTCGGGCCTACGGCGATGATCACTTCCAGGTCACCGGGATACTCCTGGTCGAGCACCCGGCAAACAGCGGCCTCAAGGTGGCGTTCCTCATTTAGCACCGGCATGACTACCGACACACCAGGCCAGCGGGTGCCGCTGCCATCGATCAGCGAGATCACGCAACCTATTTTGGAGCTGCTCGCGCATCGCGCGCATTGATCCGCCTACTTCGTCGTCGCTCGCCGTGGAAAAAACGCCTCTGCTCACTCCTCCTCAGCACGGCGGGCGCGCGATTTACCGACGCTCGCAGCTGATACTTGTGCTCTTCAATCAGGCCGCACAGACCTTACTCAGATCGTCAGTCTGAGCACCCCGAGACGGTGTGGCTGCCGGCTTGGGCTTTGGTGTGGCCTCGGGCGCCGCTGCCGGTGTTGGCTCTGCCGTCGGACGATCGATCGCTTCCGAGGCGGTGATGGTCTTTTCGACCGTGCTGCGCACCACGTCGTAGTTGGGAAAGTTTGGGTTGATCAACGGAGGCACCATGGCGGCACTCGATACCGGCAGAGCCTTGGCCTTGAGCGCGAGATCCATCATGGTGGCGATTTCCGAGGGCGGGATATCGGTCGCGACTACTTCCTTGCCGGCTGCCGCGATTTTGTTGAACTTGGTCAACACGGTGATCGGGTCAAGCTGATTGAGCATGGCACGCATGACGCACTTCTGCCGGACCATCCGGTCGTAGTCGGAGGAGTCTGAGCGAGAGCGGGCGAACCACAATGCCTCGTAACCGTTGAGGTGCCGGTTCTTTCCAGCCTGCACGTAGCCGAAGATCTTGCTGCTACCACCGCCGATTGGAACCCGGCGATAGACATCCATGGTGATGCCGCCAACTGCGTCGACCAGAGACTCAAAACCCTTCAGATCGATCAGTGTCCAGTAGTTGATCTTGAGTCCGGTAACACCTTCTACCGCCTCTTTGGTCGCCTGAGCACCGGGATTGTGCACTCCTGGATAAAGATCGCGATGCTCCGAGGCATAGGTGTAGACCGCGTTCAACATGCAGGAGCCATTGGCGCAGTGAAAGCCTTGGGGAAACCGTGCATGCAGTGGTGAATAGCTAGGAAACGGTGCGGACTGGAGATTGCGGGGCAGGCTGATCAACACCGTCCGGCCGGTCTCGGTGTCCACGCTTGCGATGGTCATACTGTCCGGACGAAGTCCTACCCGATCCCGTCCTGCGTCGCCGCCCATGAGCAGAATGTTGATCCGGCCACGCTCGGCGGTCTGATCGCCACCACCGGAGAAGACGGCCGTCGTCAGGTCGTGTTGTGCTGAAGCCATCGAGGCAGCTGCGATG
>Ga0075435_100002395_pt1 | contig 12435 bp, 9 predicted proteins | sample RhiMethybrSRZTD4_FD_75302 | JGI IMG/M metagenome (GOLD analysis project Ga0075435, IMG submission 75302) | Populus rhizosphere microbial communities from Tennessee, USA - Rhizosphere MetaG P. TD hybrid SRZTD4 | ecosystem: Host-associated > Plants > Roots > Rhizosphere > Soil | place: USA... | reverse complement strand
TCGGTCCCGAGCTCGTCCGCGGCGGCCATCAACGCCTCCGCCTCCGCGGCCTTCTCCATCGCGTCGGTGTGCAAGGCGTCGGCCGCGACCGCCTCCGCTACGGCGTCGTCGGCTGCGTCGTCCGCCGCGTCGTTCATCTCGTCGCTCATCGTTCGCTCCCCTCGATCGGTGGCGCCCACGATATGCCGGTCCCGGCGGAAGCGCGACCTCGTGCGACGTGCTACACCCGTGGCGCTGTGACCGACCCAGCCATCGATCTTCGCATCGCCGACGACGCCGGAACGCTGGCGACGACCGCGGCGACGTTCGTTGCCCAGCGGGCTCGCGAGGCGGTCGAGGGGCGCGGGCGTTTCGGTTTCGCCGTGAGCGGAGGACGGACGCCATGGGCGATGTTCGGCGCACTTCGACGCTTCGACCTGCCGTGGTCGTCGTTCGACGTCTACCAGGTGGACGAACGGATCGCGCCGGCCGGTGACCGGACACGGAACCTCACGCATCTGCTCGCGGCGCTCCCGGAAGGACCCGATGTGCATCCGATGCCCGTGGAGGACGCGGACCTCGATGCCGCCGCGGCGCGGTACGCGGACGAGCTCCCGCCGCGTTTCGACCTGATCCATCTCGGGTTGGGGTCCGACGGCCACACGGCGTCGCTCGTGCCGGGCGACGAGGTGCTCGACGTGACGGACCGGTTGGTCGCCGTCACCGGCACCTACCAAGGCGAACGGAGGATGACGCTCACGTATCCGGCGCTCGAACGCGCGGTGAACGTGATGTGGCTCGTCGAGGGGATCGACAAGCGAGGTGCCCTGCGGCGTGTGCTCGAGAGAGATCCGTCGATACCCGCGGGCCGCGTCAGCGCGCCGAGCCAGGTGGTCTTCGCGGACCGATCCGCCGTCCGAAACCAGTCCGCGTAGTCCCTTCGGGGCGGCACGAAAGCGCATCTTGGTGGAGACTGCAGGTGTCTCCGCGGCTCGGCCGTGGGTTCGCCTAGGGAGGGATCATGTCATCGACGGCTCCGCAGCCATCCACACCCACTGCACCGGCAGACGTGTTCGTGGTGTTCGGGATCACCGGCGACCTCGCGAAGGTGATGACCTTCCGGTCGCTGTACCGGTTGGAAGCACGCGGACTGCTCGACTGTCCGATCGTCGGCGTGGCGGTCGACGACTGGACGGTCGAGGATCTGAGGAAGCGCGCCCGGGAATCGATCGAAGGAGCGGGCGAGACGATCGACGAGGGGGTCTTCAAGCGGTTCGCCGACCGGCTGTCGTACGTGAGCGGCGACTTCTCCAAGCCCGAGGTCTACGCGAAGGTCGCGAAGGCGATCGACGGGAAGCGCACGCCGGTCTTCTACCTCGAGATCCCGCCGTTCCTGTTCGGGACCGTGATCGGATCTCTCTCGAACGCAGGGCTGACGACGAACGCAAGGGTCGTCGTGGAGAAGCCGTTCGGCCATGATCTCAAGTCCGCCCACGAGCTCGCGGACCAGATCCACCAGTACCTCGATGAGTCGCAGCTGTACCGGATCGACCATTTCCTCGGGAAGATGGGCCTCGCCGAGATCCTCTACCTGCGGTTCGCGAACACGCTCCTGGAGCCGATCTGGAACCGGAACCACGTCGCGAGCGTGCAGATCACGATGGCCGAGGACTTCGGCGTCGAGGACCGGGGGCACTTCTACGACCCGGTCGGAGCGGTCCGGGACGTGGTCGTGAACCACCTGATGCAGCTCGTTGGAGCCTCCGCGATGGAGCCACCCTCGTCGCGCAACCCCGACGTCCTGAAGGACGCGATGGTCGGGGTGTTCCGATCGATGCCCGAGGCGGATCCGGCCAACTACGTACGAGGCCAGTACGACGGATACCTGAAGATCGACGGGGTCGCGGACGACTCCACGACCGAGACCTTCGCGGCGATCAAGCTGGAGGTCGACAGCTGGCGGTGGGCCGGCGTGCCGTTCTTCATCCGCACGGGCAAGCGGCTGCCCGTGACCCAAACCGAGGTGCGGCTCGTCTTCCACCGTCCGCCGAAGGTGCGCTTCTACGACGCACAGTTCGATCCGGAGCCGAACCAGCTCATCATCCGCCTGGACCCATCGACCGGGATCCGGATCCTGGCGCAGGCCCAGCGCGGCACGACGATGCGACCCGAGGAGATCTCGCTCGACATGGAGTTCGCCGAAGAAGGCGGCGAAGGCCCGACCCCGTACGAGGTGCTGCTCCATGCGGCGATGGAAGGCAACAGCGCCCGATTCACTCGGCAGGACCAGGTCGAAGAAGCGTGGCGCGTCCTCGAGCCGCTGAACGATTCGCCGCCTCCCGTTCACGGGTACGCGCCGGGGACGTGGGGACCGAAGGAAGCCGATGAGCTGATCGCCGGGTCCGGCCGGTGGCACGAGCCTTGGATGGGCATATGACCCCGGCCGGCACGCAGAGCGCAGCGGCGCCCTCGCCGTTCCCGCCCATCGATTCGTACGCGTTCCTCTCCGACTGTCACACTGGCGCGCTCGCTGCGATCGACGGCTCGATCGACTGGCTGTGCGTCCCGCGGTTCGATTCGCCGAGCATCTTCGGGGCCTTGCTGGACCGCGAGGCCGGCAACTTCCGGATCGCGCCGTTCGGCATCAACGTTCCCTCTTCGCGTGACTATGTCCCGGGAACCAACGTCCTCCTCACGACATGGCGAACGAACGAGGGCTGGATCGAGATCCGCGATGCGCTGACGATGGGCCCGCGCGAGGGGGAGGACTCGATCACCCCGCACAGCCGCCCGCCGGCTGACGACGACGCAGAACACATGCTCGTCCGGACCGTCGAATGCCTGGATGGCCGGGTGGAGGTCGAGCTGATCTGCGAGCCGGTGTTCGATTACGGACGTGAGTCGGTGGAGTGGACGCTCGTCGACGACGGCCGTCACGCCGCCGACGCGAGGGCTGCAGGCGTGACGGTCCGCTTGATGACGGACATGCCGCTCGGGATCGAGGGCGGTCGGGCGCGCGCCCGTCACACCATGTCTGCGGGGGACAAGGTCTACTGCGCCCTCTCATGGGCCGAGGACCTCGCAGGGCCGTCGACCGCGGATGAAGCGATGGCGAAAGTCGACGCGACGGTGCGTTTCTGGCGCGATTGGCTCGACCGCGCGCGCGCGATCGATCACCAGTGGCGACCTGTGATCGAGCGCTCAGCCCTCGCGATCAAGGGCCTGACGTACATGCCGACGGGCGCGACGGTCGCCGCACTCACGACCTCGCTCCCGGAGACGCCGGGCGGCGAGCGGAACTGGGACTACCGGTACACCTGGATGCGCGATACGACCTTCACGCTGCAGGCGCTGCACCTGCTCCAGCTGGATTGGGAAGCCGACGAGTTCATGCAGTTCGTCGCCGATGTGGAGCCGACCGAGGACGGCTCGCTCCAGATCATGTACGGGATCGACGGCCGTCGCGATCTCACCGAGACCACGAGGGACGACCTGTCCGGCTACGCCGGCGCCCGTCCGGTTCGTGTAGGGAACGGGGCTTGGAACCAACACCAGAACGACGTGTTCGGGGCCGTGCTCGACTCGATCCTGCTGCACACCCGTCGGAGCGAACGTCTTCCCCGGCGGCTCTGGCCGATCGTCCAGCAGCAGGCCGAGTGCGCCATGAAGATCTGGCAGCAGCCGGACCAGGGGATCTGGGAGGCGCGCGGCGCGCCACAGCATTACGTCTCGTCGAAGCTGATGTGTTGGGTCGCGATGGACGGAGCGGCCAACCTCGCGCAGATCCGGGGCGACAAGGACCTCGAGGGGCGCTGGCGGGCGACCGCCGACGAGATCCGAGCCGACGTCCTGAAGAACGGGGTCACCGATCAGGGTGTCCTGACGCAGCACTATGGGAGCGACTCCCTGGATGCGTCAGTCCTGCTCGCCGCGCTCTTCGGATTCCTCCCAGTGGACGATGAGCGGCTCCGCGCGACGGTGCTCGCGATCGCGGACGACCTGACGGAAGAGGGCTTCGTGCTCCGGTACCGGACCGACGAGACGGACGACGGCCTCTCCGGCAAGGAAGGGACCTTCCTGATCTGCTCGTTCTGGCTCGTCTCTGCACTCGCGATCATCGGTGAGGAGCAGCGAGCGCGTGACCTGATGGAGCGGCTGCTCCGGGTGGCGTCGCCGCTCGGTCTCTATGCGGAGGAGTTCGATACCGAGACGGGACACCACCTCGGGAACTTCCCGCAGGCGTTCTCGCACCTCGCGCTCCTGCAAGCCGCCGGCCGCTTGATCCTGTCCGAGCGGATGAAGGAGATCTCGTGAGGGCTCCCCGCCGTCCCTAGGAGCGCGTCGTGTCGTCCTCACCGTCCGGTGCCCAGCACGAGATCAGCTACGGCCAGGCGACGGCCGTCGTCGCAGAGGTCGGCGCCACGCTGCGATCGTTCCGGGTCGATGGCCGCGATGTGATCGACGGGTTCTCCGCGGACGAGCCCGCTTCGGCGGGTCGCGGCCAGGTGCTCGCGCCCTGGCCGAACCGGCTCGAGGACGGCACGTACTCCTTCGCGGGTCGCGAGGCACACGCCGAGCTCGACGAGCCCGCACGACGCAACGCGATCCACGGGCTCGTGCGCTGGCTGCCGTGGACGGTCGGGCTCCACACCTCGGACTCGGTCGTGCTGCGATGCCGAGTGGAGGCACAACGCGCGTACCCGTGGGAGCTCGACCTCCAGGTCGCGTACTCGCTGACCGCTCAGGGTCTGCGCGTGAGCACCCAGGCGACGAACGCCTCGGACGAGCCGGCGCCGTTCGGGATCGGGTTCCACCCCTACGTCACGGTCGGGACCGACACCGTGGACGAGGCTCGGCTCACGATCCCCGCGGAGCAGCGCCTGACCACCGACGATCGGGCCCTCCCGATCGGGCGGGAACCCGTCTCGGGCACGGATCTGGACTTCGCCGACCCTCGGCCGATCGGACACACCTGGATGGACACCGCGTTCACGGACCTCCGCCGTGATGCATCGGGACGCTCGGTGATCCGGCTCGAGGGTGCGGACGTGGACCGGGCCGTCGAGGTCTGGATGGATGAGGACTTCCGCTACGTCATGGTCTACACGGGCGACACGCTCGAGCCGGCATCGCGACGGCGTCAGGGGATCGCGATCGAGCCGATGACGTGTCCGCCGAACGCCTTCCGCTCCGGAACCGACGTCATCACGCTCCGGCCGCTGGGCTCGTGGAGCGCCGACTGGGGGATCAACGCATGAGCGAAGACAAGGAAGCCAAGGGAGCCAAAGACGTCGTGATCGTCGGTGCCGGGTTCGGAGGGCTCGGATGCGCTCGGGAGCTCGCCAAGCACGAGGACGACGTCCGCGTCACCCTGATCGACCGACACAACTACCACCAGTTCCTGCCGCTCCTCTACCAGGTGGCGACCTACCAGCTCGCATCGGCCGACGTCTCCTCGGACATCCGTCAGCTGTTCCGCAAACACGACAACGTGAGCGTGAAGCTCGGCGAGGTCGCGTCCGTCGAACCGTCGTCGAGGACCGTCACGATGGACGACGGTCAGACGTACGCCGGCGACTACCTCGTGCTCGCGGCCGGGAGTCAGGCGAACTTCTTCGATACACCGGGGGCCGAGCACGTCTTCCCCCTCTACTCCCTGGATGACGCTCGCCGTCTGCGCTCCCGGATCCTCGCGGTGTTCGAAGACGCCGACCGCGATCCGACCCGCGTCGACGAGGGGGCGTTGAACTTCGTGATCGTCGGGGCCGGAGCGACCGGAACGGAGGTCGCCGGCGCGCTCGCGGAGCTGATCCGCCAGGTCCTCCCGTCGCAGTTCAAGGAGCTCGCACTCGAGAAGGCGCGCGTGATCCTGGTCGATCTCGGCAGCGCTGTGCTCGGTCCCTTCTCGCCGAAGGCGCATGACTACGTCGCGAAGATCCTCTCGAGAGACGGCGTCGAGATCCGGCTGGGCACATCGGTCAAGGAAATCACGACGACCCACGTTCTCCTGTCGGACGGCGACACGATCCCGACCCACTGCGTGATCTGGGGTGGCGGCATCAAGGCCGCCCAGCTCGCGGACACGTCCGGGTTGAAGCAGGGGCGTGGCGGGCGGATCGACGTCCTCCCCGATCTCAGCGTCGAGGACCACACCAATGTCTTCGTCGTCGGCGACCTCGCGAACATCCCCGATCCCGACGGGAAGGCCTATCCGCAGCTCGGCTCGGTCGCGCTGCAGGCCGGGGTGTGGGCGGCGAAGAACATCCTGAACGACGTTGCCGGGAAGGAGCGCGAGCCGTTCGACTACCACGACAAGGGGATCATGGCGATGATCGGGCGCAACGCTGCCATCGCCGAGATGGGTGAGCATCGCCATGAGCTCCACGGTTCCGTCGCGTTCGCGGCGTGGCTCGGGGTGCACGTGTGGCTGATGAGCGGCGTCCGGCAGCGCGTCGACGCGTTCGTGAGCTGGGCATGGGACTACTTCGGGAAGACGCGGGCTCCGCAGGTGCTCGACAGTTCGGACGTGGCTCGGATCGACTGGGACGACGACGATGCTTGAACGTCCCGCGTGATCAACCCCGTCCAGCCAAGCTCGTCACCCGATCGACGAGCTCGAGCGGAGCGGGGCGGTGCGTCACGATCAACATCGAACGACCACGCGCGAACGCATCGAGCCTGCCGAGCACGGCGCGCTCCGTACGCGGGTCGAGGTTCGCGGTCGGCTCATCGAGGACCACGATGGGAGCGTCGCGCAGGAAGACGCGCGCGAGCGCCACGCGCTGGCGCTCCCCGCCCGACAGCTTCAGACCGTGCTCGCCGACCTGCGTGTCGAGCCCGTCGGCGAGCGACGCGATGAAGCGGCTGAGCTGGGCCCGCTCGCACGCGGCCAGGATCGCTTCGTCGGCTGCCGAGCCGTCGGCGACGAGCAGGTTGTCGCGCAGCGTCCCGTTGAACAGGTAGGGGTGCTGCGGCACGACCGCGAGCTGGGCGCGGACGTCGTCCGCGCGCAGCCGCGGGAGCGGTGACCCACCGAGCACGATCTCCCCGTCGTCCGGATCCCAGAACCGGAGCAGGAGGTTGACGACCGTCGTCTTCCCGCTGCCGCTCGGCCCGACGAGGCCGATCCGGCCGCCCTCGGACAGCTCGAAGCTCACGCGCTCGAGCGCGGGCGGCGCATCCGGCGCGTAGCGGAAGGAGACGTCGAGGAACGCGACGCCGTGGCGCCCCGGTATCGGGTCCGACGTCATCGGATCGGCGACGCGTGGGGCGGTGTCGACGAGCGCGAACGTTCGGATCGCCGCGGCTCGGCTCACCTCGGTCTGTCTCGCCGCGTCGCCGAGCGGCCCGACGGCCTCGAACGCGGCGAAGGCGACGAGCGGGACCACGGCGAGGAACGTGCCGGCGATCTCGCTGGAGCGGACCGCCGGGATCGCGAGCCAGAGGCATGCGATCCCGGCGCCCCCCGCGAGGAACGTCGACGCGCCGGCCGCCCAGCCGAGGGCGGCCGCGCGCCGCCGTTGCGCGTCGCGGATCCGATCCGCGGCGCGAGCGTCGGACTCGGACGCGTTCCCATCCCCGCCGAACGCGATCAGGTCGGCCATGCCGTCGATCTGCTCGGCCAGGTCGGCGTGGAGGCGGCCGCGAGCCTCCACGAGGCTCGCGGCTGCTCCCCGGCTCGCCGCTCGCGTCGCGAGCGGCACGCCGACCCCGGCAGCGAGCAGGAACACCGCCAGCACGGCCGCGAGCTCGGGCAGGATCACGCTGAGGACGACGCACGCGACCGCCGATGCGATCGTCGCGGCCGCGATCGGCACCACCCCTCGCACGAAGAACACGTCCAACGAGTCCACGTCGGCATCGATCCTCGCGAGGAGGTCGCCGCTCCTGGCGTCGGGCAGGTCGCCCGGCGCCAGGCGCGCCACCGCGCGGTAGACCGTCGTGCGAAGCTCCGTGAGGATCCGGAGCGCCGTCGTGTGGGACAACGTCCGTTCGGCGTACCGGAGGGACGCCCGCGTGATCGCGAACGCTCGCACGGCCGTGACCGCCACGGACAGCGCGGCGAACCCGGTCACGAGGGGCGCCTTCGACAAGAGGTACGGCGCCGCCGTCATGAGACCCACGTTCGCGATCAGCGCACCTGCGGCCGCCGCGATCGCGAGCACGAGCCACCACCGCACGGGGGCCGCCAGCCGGAGGACCCGCCGGAGCGGGCTCATCGCACCACCTCCTGAGCCCCGGCGCGAGCCACGCGCCCCGCTTCCATCGCGACCACGAGGTCGGCGATCCGCGCGACCTCCGGGCGGTGCGCGATCAGCAGGACCGCATGCTCCCGCGAGACGTCGGCGACCGCCGCCAGCACCCGTTCCTGGGTCGGCTCGTCGAGGTGCGAGGTCGCCTCGTCGAGGATCAGCAACGGCGCATCCCGGAGGAACGCCCGGGCGAGCGCGATGCGCTGCCGCTCGCCGCCGCTCAACCGCAGCCCGCCCTCCCCGACCGGCGTGGCGATGCCCAGCGGCAGGCGCTCGACGAAGCCGGCCGAGGCCGCGGACGCGAGGGCATCCCAGAGATCGGCGTCGGATGCGTCGAGACGACCCAGACGGAGGTTGTCGGCGATCGTGCCCGTGAAGAGCGACGGCCGTTGCCCGACCCAGGCGATCCGCGATCGCCACTCGGACAGGTCGACGTCGGACAGATCCACGTCGCCGACCATCACGTGGCCCCCGTCGGGCTCGACGAAGCGCAGCACCACGTCCGCGACGGTGCTCTTGCCGGCGCCGGTCGGGCCGACGAGCGCGAGCGAGCCGACGACCGGGATCTCGAAGGACACGCCGCGCAGGGCCGGCCGAGCGCCGCCGTCGAACGCGACGGAGACGTCCTGGAAGCGGATCGTCGCGCGTTCGGGGGTGGGCGTGGCGGCGGCGGGCCGGACCGCCGCGGGCCGGTCCAGCACCTGGAAGATCCGGCCCGCCGCCGCCACGCCGGCCGGCCCCGTGTGGTACTCCGCCGACAGCCGCCGCAGCGGCAGGAAGAACTCCGGCGTGAGGAGCAAGACCGCGAGCGCATGCGCGAACGCGATCTCGCCTCCCATCAGCCGGACGCTGACCTCGATCGCCACGAGCGCGGTCGCCGCCGTCGCTCCCCACTCGAGCACGAGCGTCGTCTGGAACGCCGTTCGCAAGACGTCCATCGTCGTGTCCGCGTTGCGCCGCCCGACCGCCTCGATCACGGTCGCGTGCTCGTCCGCACGGCCGAAGATCCGGAGCGTCGGCAACCCGCGGAGCACGTCGAGGAAGTGCGCGCTCGTCCACGCCAACTCACCCTCGCGTCGCGCCGTGGCGTCGCGCACGCGGCGCCCGATCAGCGCCAGCAGCACGACGAGGACCGGGCCGGCCACGACGAGGATCAGCACCGACCACGGATCGAGCACGAGCACGATAGCCGCGACGACCGGGGGAACCACCGCGGCCGTGATCCGGGCCGGTCGGAACCGCGCCAGCCACGGGCCGACGTTCTCGACGCCGTCGCCGGCGAGGCGAACGAGCTCACCCGCTCGTTCGCCGCGCACCGCCACCGGTCCCGCTCGGAAGAGCGCGCCCGTGACGCGCCCGCGGAGCGTTCGGACCAACGACGCCGCCGCGGTCTCCCCCGACCACTCGGCCGCCCCCGAGCACGCAGCCCGGGCCGCGACGAGGGCCAGTAGGACCGCGACGCGGCTCCGGACCGCCGTCGCCGACGCGCCGTGGAGGAAGACCTCGTCGACGACCCTGCTGAGCACGACGATCGCCGCGAACCACACGAGCGTCGCGGAGATCCCGCATGCGACGCCGATGTTCGCGCGGAACCGGGCCGGGCGATCTTCACGCCCGAGCCGGCGCTCGACGGACCCACGATCCTCAGTAGCTATCGGGCGACAGCCTGACCTTTCCCCGGAACAGGTACTGGACGCCCGCGGTGTACAGCAGCACGAACGGCAGCCCTACGATCGCGACGACGAGCATCACCTCGAGCGTCGTCTGCGCCGAGGCCGCGTTCGACACCGTCATGTTGTAGGCCGGATCCGTCGTCGAGATGAGCAGGTCGGGGTACATGCCGACCCCGGCGGAGAGCAGCAGGAACGCGAGCATCACGCAGGACGAGAAGAAGGCGGCGGTGTCACGACCCTTCGCGCGGTACCACCAGATCGCCCCGAACGCGGCGGCGGCGGCCAACGGGAACTCGTCGAGCCACCAGTGGTCCCTGAAGGCGGTGAAGACGTCGTAGTCCTCGATGGCCGTCCAGATCGCGACCGCGATGCCGAGCACAGCGAAGAGCGCGCCGAGCGACGGGAGCCACCCACGGACACGGTCGTGCATCGGCCCCTCGGTCTTCACCTCGAGGTACAGGCCGCCGTGCAGCGCGAGCATCGCGATCGCCGTGACCCCCACGAGCAGCGGGAACGGCTTCAGCAGGTCGAGGACGCTCGAGATCACGATGTCGCCGGAGCTCGCGAGCGGCACGCCCGCGATCACGTTGCCGAGCGCGACCCCCAGCAGGAGCGCCAGCGCGATCGACGAGATCGAGAAGACCCGGTCCCAGAACGAGCGCCAGGCCGCGGACTCACGCTTGCTGCGGAACTCGATCGCGACGGCACGCAGGATCAGGAAGAGCAGCACGAGCATGAGGGCCACGTAGAAACCCGAGAACAGCGCCGCGTAGACGACCGGGAACGCCGCGAACAGGACGCCGCCGCCGACCACGAGCCAGACCTCGTTCCCGTCCCAGATCGGCCCGATGCTGTTGAGCGAGATCCGTCGCTCCTCATCCGTCCGCGCCGCGAACGGATGCAGGATCCCGACCCCCAGATCGAACCCGTCCAGGATCACGTACCCCGCGATGATCACGACGAACAACGCGAACCAGAGGTCAGCGAGCGACATGCTCGTCCACCTCCTCGGCGTGCGCGCGCGGTTCGCGCGCGCTCCGGAACAGCTCGCGGATCGTGTTCGGGAGGGCGTTCGCCTGCTCCTCGCCGCTCACCCTCTCCGGCCCGTGCTTGATCTTCCGATCGAGGAGGAACACGAACAAGACGAGCAAGAGCGCGTAGAGGAGCGCGAACATGACGAGCGACGCGAGCGCCTGGCCGGTCCGGAGGGTCGGCGACACGGCGTCGGAGGTCCGCAGTACGTTCCAGACGATCCACGGTTGTCGGCCGATCTCCGCGGTCCACCACCCGGCGATCGTCGCAACCTCGGCGAGGAACACGGTGGCGACGAACGCCCACAGGACGGGCCTCGGCATCTGCCCGTCTCGTCGCTTGCGCCAGGAGAGCCATCCGACGACTCCGATCAGCGGGAACAGGAATCCGAGATCGATCATCACGTGGTACGCCTGGAACGTGAGGTTCACCGGTGCCCACACGTCGCTCGAGAACTGCGTGAGGCCCGGGACGGTCGCCTGGAAGCTCCCGTAGGACAGGAAGCTGAGCAGGCACGGGACGCCGACCGCGTAGGTCTTCTGCGCGCTCTCGTCGACCCATCCGACGACGTACAAGGGCGCGCAGGAACGAGGCTGCCAATTCCCCTCCATCGCGGCCAGCTTGGGCTCCTGGTCCTTCGTCACCGCGATCGCCATCTGCGCCCCGAAGATGAACACCTGCAGGACCGCGAGCACGGTGAACCACTTCAGCGCGAGCGACAGGTTCTTCCTCGCGAACTCGAGGTGTTGCTGCTGCATCACGTACCAGGCGCTCACCGAGAGCACGAGGGCCGACCCGATGATCCACGACGCGACCCACGTGTGGAGCAGCCTCGGCAGGAACGACGGGGTCCACACGACGTCCTTGAAGGTCGTCATGAGGGCCTGCGCTCCCCACTGCGTCGTCGTGACCGTGTACCCCTGCGGCGTCTGCATCCACGAGTTCGCCATGAGGATCCAGAGCGCGCTGAAATGCGCGCCGAACACGACCAGGAAGGATGCCCAGAACCAGATCCGCGGGCCGAGCCGATCCCCGCCGAAGAGCATCAGACCGAGGAAGCCGCCCTCCAGGAAGAACGCGAAGACGCCCTCGGCCGCGAGGAGGCTCCCGAACACGTTCCCGACGAAGCGCGAGTACGCGGACCAGTTCGTGCCGAACTCGAACTCCTGCACGACACCGGTGGCGATCCCGAGCGCGAACACCAGGCCGTAGACCTTGACCCAGAAGAACGAGGCCTCGCGCCACGTCTGATCCTTCGTGCGGAGGTACTTCCAGCTCATCACGAGGATCATCAGCCCGAGGCCCATCGAGATCGGCGGGAAGATGAAGTGGAAGCTGATCGTGAGTGCGAACTGCAGCCGCGACAGGAACTCCGGGTTCATCGAGCCCTCAGATCCTTTCCGAGGACCACCCTAGCCGCGCCTTCGGGAAACCCTGTGCCGGACCGTCTAGGTGATCCGCGCCAGTCCGGCCAATCCGATCCCGTACGCGATCAGGAC
>Ga0075435_100002390_pt1 | contig 12446 bp, 9 predicted proteins | sample RhiMethybrSRZTD4_FD_75302 | JGI IMG/M metagenome (GOLD analysis project Ga0075435, IMG submission 75302) | Populus rhizosphere microbial communities from Tennessee, USA - Rhizosphere MetaG P. TD hybrid SRZTD4 | ecosystem: Host-associated > Plants > Roots > Rhizosphere > Soil | place: USA... | reverse complement strand
GGCGGGTGGGGCAGGTGGGGCAGGTGGGGCGGGTGGGGGGGAGGGCCGCCTATCCTGCCCGTTCCGCGACGCGCGTTCTCACGAGCGTCCGAACGAGCGACGCCGGCAGCGGGTGTTCGGGCTGGAAGCGGATCGTCCCTTTGCTGGTTTTGTACTTCGTCAGTCTGTTCCGGTGTTTCGCGATTGGGTACGCGCCCGGATAGAACGCGCAGTGGCTCGACGCCGCGCCGTACCAGACGAGAACCTTGCCCTCGTAGCGGAACGCCGGAATGCCGTAGCTGATGATCTCCTCGGATTTCGGGACGGCGGCTTTGATCGCGCGCCGCAGCTTCTGCAGCGCCGCGCGCTCATCGGGGCTGAGGCGGGCGAGATAACGCGTGATCGCAGTGCCCGCCGCGCCTGCGCGTATCGCGCTACCGCGGGCAAGCCTGCCCATCCTGCCTGTCGTGCCCGTCCTGCCTGTCCCGCCCATCCTGCCCGTCCTGCGCTACTTCTGCGGCGTCTGCGTCTTCAGCAGCTCCGCGTAGCTCGTGATCGTCCCGTGGATCGGCAGAATTCTGTCGACCGCCAGGCCGTGCTCCTTGATGTTCTCGATCAGGTTCGCGGCGTACGGCTGAATGGCGGCCTGCGGACTGTAAACGTCGGCCTCGACGAGGATCTTTTCTTTCGGCAGGTACGCCATCAGAAGCGTGTCCGCGTGCGCGCTGCCCGAGATGTGGTACAGGGTCATCGTCATCGCATCGTCGTGGAGCGTGCGCTCATCGTCGACCGGTTCGAGCTTCAGCGGCCTGCGGTTCCGCGTCAGGCGGTCGGGGGCGATCATGTGCGGCTTCGTCAGCGCCGACTGATAGAACGCGATGTTGTTACGGCGCGTGTAGACGGTCAGCCCCTCCGAAACCGCGGCGCGCAGGCCGCCGGAATGATCGAAGTGATGATGCGTGTTGACGACTTCGGTCAACGGTTTGTCGGGCCGGAGCTCCTTCGCCTTCCTGATGACGGCGAGCGCGCGCACCTCGTTCTGCGGCGCTTCGACGAGCGTCAGGTGGTCGGCGAACTCGACGAGCACACTGTGATGCGACTGCCCGGCGAGGAACCAGACGCCCTTTGCGACCTCTTCGGCGGTGACGACGGCCGGCGGCGGACCGACGATCGGCGTCGCCGTCCGCACCGCCACCGGGGCGTTCAAGTCGCCGACGAGGCCGTCGAAAAACTGTTTCTTGACGCGGATGTCGGCGGTCAGGTACCGATCCGTCTTCGTCGTGATGTGGAACGGCATCTTGAGGCCGTTCACGTCGCGGTAGTCGGCGAACGTCGTCTCGATGGCGACGTCGCCAAGATTCGGGTTGTCGGTCATCGAGACGACGCGTGTCGGCAGGTGCGTGCGCTCATCGGTCGCCAGCGTGAACGGGATCCTGCGATCGGTCAGCACTTCGACGATCCGCTGGCCGCTGGCGGTGCGCGGATTCGAGAGCTTCGCGCCATCGAGCAGTGCCGCGCGGACCGCCGTCAGCGGGTGATGGTACAGGTCGCGCAGACGATCCTTCGCGACCGCGTCCGACACGCGCGTCGTCGTGCCGTCGGCGCCGAGCGTATAGCCGACGTCGCCGTCGACGCCGACGATCTGCAGCTGCGGCTGCGGCCCCTGAAAGTACACGAAGTTCGGTGTCCGGGTCTGTTCGATGCGCACCCGTCCGGCGTTGACGTCGATCGACCGCCGGTAGCCGAACAGCTCGAAGATCTCGCCCGTGGCCTCGGGCGTCATGTCCTGACCCAGATTGCCGTTCGTGCCCTCGCCTTCGATCACGATCGTCTTGAGATCGATCAGACGCTGCCGGCCGCCGAGCGCGGCCGCCGACTCGTCGACGATCTGGCGGTCGAGGCCCGGCTTCGAGCAGGCGCTCGCGGCCAGCGACAGGAGTGCAACCGCAGAGCACGCTGAGATCGCGGACAAAGCAGTTCTTGCCGTGCTCCGCGGTCTCTGCGGTTGCTTGGTCATGTGCGTCTATTTTGCCAGAGGATCCGGCCGGATCTGGAAGTGCATCACTTTGCTCGTCGTGCCTTTTCCTGTCTCCATGTGAAATGGTGTGCGAGTGCTGATCGTCGCGTAGAGGCCGCGCCCTTTCCAGCCCGCCTTCGCATCGTCGATGCGGCCGTCCATCCATTTCGTGTAGAAGCCGATCGGATACGGCACGCGCAGCACGATCCATTTGCCGTCCTTCAGCACGAGCAGCCCCTCGGACGCGTTGCCGGTGTCGATGGGGACGTTCTCGCCCAGGCCGAGCGAATTGTGCCAGTCGACCCACGTGTAGTAGCTCGCCTCCGAGCTGCCCGGCTCGGTGACGCCCTTCATCTGCGGCAGCGGCTCCGCGTAGAGCGTCCAGCCTTCGGGACAGTGCTGGCCGGTGGCCTTCGGCCCGTTGAGCGGCCCTTTGCACTTGCGCCGGTCGAAGCTCGCGAGGTGCCCGCTCGCGAGAGCCGTCCAGTAGACGCCGTTGCGATCGACGTCGCCGCCGCGCGGCGAGTAGCCGGGCATCGGCGGTTCGTAGACTTCGGCGAGCGCGGTCTCCGGGGGATTGCTGCCCGGATTCAGCCGGACGACGGCGCCAGGGAAGCCGAGGACGCTGCCCCAGACCGAGCCGTCGGGCGCCGGCGCGACGGCGTAGAACGCGCTGCCAAAGCGATGATCTTTCTTCGGATCGATCGCCTGGTTCGGTTCCGTGTAATCGTCGCGCTTCCCGTTTCCGTTCGTGTCGATGACGAGCGCCGTCCAGCCCTGCGACCTGGCTTCGTCGTGCGTCTCCTCGAACATCTTCGTGTTCAGCCAGCCGACCACCTGTCCGCCGCCGCTCGTCCACAGCGTGCGGTTCGCGTCCTCGGCGAACATCAGATGGTGAGTGCCGAAGCAGGTGCTGATGTGCGTGATCGAGCCGGTCTTCGGGTCGTACATCGCGAGCTGGCGGCCCGAGTTCGCCAGCGGATACAGCTTCGACGAGACGTTCGATCCGTCCTTGCAGAACTCCGGATTCGCCGACGGACGGACGACCGACGTGATCCAGACGCGGCCTTTCTCGTCGAACATCGGATTGTGAACGTTGTTGCGGCTCGTCCAGATCGGCTCCTCGCCCCAGTAGGGCGACGGCTGCGGCATCGCGGCGGACGTCCGAGGGGTATTCGGATCGCGGACCGTGAGCGTCACCTGATCGATCATGTTGCGCACCGGATCGAGCACCGGAAGGTAATCGGCGCTCAGCTCGAGCGATCCATAGATCTTTCCATTCGCGTTCAGCGTCGGATTGCGGCGATCGGTGGACACCTCGTCGTGCAGATACGCTTTCGGATCCGCCCAGTCCCACTGCGTGATGACGACGTTGCGTTCGACGCCCTGCGGCCGCGGCGGCGCCGGCGGCACTTCGCCGGCGGCGATGCGATCGGTCCAGTCGGCGAACATCGCCAGCGCGCGATCCTTGCCCATCGCGTTCAGACCGCCGGCCATCTGCGCGCCCGCCTGTCCCGACTGAACGCGGCGATCCCATGCCTCGCGCGACGAGTGGAACGTTCCGAGCTCTTTCGGCACCTCGCGCGTGCCTTTCGTCCCCAGCTGATGGCACGCGGTGCAGCCGCCCGACTTCAGGCGCTGAATCCAGTCCGCCTGGCTCTTGACGTTCGGGTTGATGCCGTTGCCGCCCGGCGCGTTGCCCGGGAATTCGCTCTTCTCCGGAATGCGGATCATCGAGAACCAGAATCCGGCGGGGTAGTACTCGGCCGCCGCTTTCGCGGTCGGCGCGACGACCGCGGTGAGATTCAGGTTCTTTCCCGGCGCCGCCTTCACTTTAGGCGAGTCGACCAGGCCGTAGCCGCGAACAAAGACGTTGTAATTCGCCTTCGGCAGATCGGGCAGGAGATAACGTCCGCGATCGTCGGTGACGACGATCTTCACGAACTTCGTCGGCAGGTCGGGCGTCTCGGCGATCACCCAGACGCCGGCTTCAGGTCCTTTCGAGCTGCTGACCACGCCTCCAATATCGTCCGCGTCGATACGGACGGCGTCGTTGGCAGTCTGAAATGCGTGGACGATGGCGAGCGAGGCCGCGAGGAAGAAGACGACGCTCAGGACGGGCAGCGCGCGTTTCATGGAACACCTCACGAAAAAGACGAACGTGCAGGATCAGCGGCGCTGCAACATCGTAAACGGATTCGCCGTCGCCGCGCGCACGTTCGGTGCATGGCACTGGACGGAAGGGCCGGAGTCCTGGACGCCGCTCGTCGTCACGAACTCCCAGCTGTAACTGCCGGTCGTCAGAGTCAGCTTGAGGACGCCGAACATGTTGTTGCCGGGAGAGCTGTGGACTTCGCCGCTGAGCCGGCGTTCGCTGTTCGGCTGTATGGAGGAGAACCCGTAAGGCACGGCGCCGCCAGTGCCGACGACGAATTCGCGAATGCCGTTCGGATCGAAGATGCCGTCCGGCGTCTGAGGCGCGAATCGCTCGTAGGAATGATCGTGGCCGTTGATGACGATCTCGACGCCGGCCTGGTACAGCCACGTCCAGGCGTCGCGCGTGAAGCCGGCGTTGCCGTTCTGGCCGGAAGAGAAGAGCGGATGGTGCCAGATCGCGACCGTGCAGCCCGTGTTCTGATGCTGCGCCAGGTCCGCCTTCAGCCAGTCGATTTGCGCCGAGCCGTTGGCGAATCCGCCCTGCGTCCTCAGCGCGCTGTTCAGCGCGATGACGTGCCAGTCGCCGACCTCGTAGCTGTAGTACCCGAGCCCGCGCGGGCCGGCCAGTGCGCCGAAGTAGTCGAAGTAATTGTTCGGATCGCCGGGCGGATCGTACTCGTGATTGCCAGGCACCGGACGCGTTCGCGCCTTATGCGGTCCCCAGTACGGGTCGTAGTTCCTCTGGAACTCGGCGGCCGTCGCGTTCATGTATGCGTTGTCGCCCGCGGTGAAGACCTGACCGCCGATGGTGTTGAGGATCTGACCTGTCAGCTTCGCGCCGTCGAGGCCCGCGTAGCCGATATCGCCCGCGCCGACGAAGAGTTCCGTGATCGGCGTCCCCGTCGACCCCGTCGGCCCGGTCTGTCCGATCGGCCCGGTCGGCGGCGGCGGCACCGACGGCGCGGTCGTCCCTCCGCCGCCGCACCGTGCCATCGACAGCCACGCCGCGAACGCAAGCGCCGAAACGGCGACCGTGCGGAGGGTTCTGAAGCGCTCGTGCATCAGAACCTCACGATCGCGGCGAGCTGAATGCGCCGCTGCGGAAACGCGTTGATCGGCTGCCCGTAGTACGTCGAATTCAGCGTCCCGACATATTCGTCATAGTTCGTCGTGTTGAACAGGTTGAAGACTTCGAAGCGGCCTTCGATGGTCGTCGCGCCGGCGGGGAACTTCCGCGCGAGCACGACGTCGACGTTCTGATAGCCGTCCGTCTCCAGCGTGTTGCGGCCATCCGGTCTGGCGTCGTGCTGCGTCGTGCCGTTGCGATCGTCGCCCCACACCTGGGTGTAGGGCCGGCCGCTGCGGAAGATGCCGATGCCCGAGAGCGACCAGTTGCGCATCAGCGCACTTTCGAACGGCACCTGCCACGTCATCCCCACCGACAGATTGTGCCGGACGTCGGTGTTCGCGCGCGCCTTCTCGGCGTCGAGGTTGCGGCTGTCCTCGGGAAGTTGGTAATTGTCGAGGTCTTCCGCGTGCGCGTAGGTGTACGACGCGAGCGTCTGCAAACGCCCGGTCGTGCGTTCGAGCTTGATCTGCAACGCGTGATACCAGCTCTCGCCGGCGTTCCCGAGCGTGAGGATGTTCCGGAACAGGCCCGGCACCACGGGCAGCGGACGCGTCGCGTCCGCCTGCGCCACGCTGCGCTGGTTCGGCTTGACGATCGACGCAGGCGCGTTGGCGTCGACGAGGCTCATCAACTCGCGGCCGTTCAGATAGACGTAGTCCGCCGACACGACGCCGATGCGCGACATCCGCTGGACGCCGACGGTCGCCTGCAGCGAATACGGATTGTGGAAACCGCCGTCGACTTCGTAGATGTCGCGCGGCGGCAGCGTGCCGGCCGGCAGCGAGGTCAGCGGCTTCGGAAAAGTCGGAAAGAACGGCGTGCCTGGCGCGAGGGAGACGGTGACGACTCCGTCCGGGCCGTCGATCTGCACCCGGTTGATGTAATAGAGCAGCTGCTGCTGCGAGTACAGTCCGACGCCGCCGCGCACGAGCGTCCGCCCGCTGCCCGTCGGGTCCCACACCCCGCCGACGCGCGGCTGGACGTTGTTCGTGTCTGCGGGAACGTTGAAGTTGCGGACGTCGCTGACCTGCTCGACGTCGTAGCGGAGGCCGAGGTTCAGGGTGAGGCGCGGACCGAATGCCCAGTCGTCCTGGATGAAGGCGAAGCCGGAATCGCTCCGCGGGTTGACGACCGCCGAGTCGGGCGTCAGCGCGAACGACTGGACGAACAGGTACGGTTGCGGAAACCGCTCCGGCGGGCCGGCGAAGTAGTACGCGCCGCGCCCGTACGACAGCGACACGTTGTGCGCCCTCACGTGCTTGCCCCCGCCGCCGATCCGCAGCGTGTGCGGCCCCTTCGACGTCGAGACCGTGTCGGCGGCTTCGATCGTGTCCTCGGGGTCCGCCCCCAGTCCAAGCGGTCCGATGCTGCCGCCTTCCTGCGAATGGCCGGCGCGCGACACGAACACGGAAGGATTCAGATCGTTGCGGACGTCGACGTAGCGCGCGAACTGGAAGCGGACCTCGTTCGTGGTCCGCAGAGACAGCTGCAGGCGGTCGGTCGCGAGAAACGTATGGACATCGTTCCTCCAGTCGGTACCGCTGCCCGGCAGCGACAGGCCGCCTGGCTCGTCGTGCCAGCGGAACCACTGACCGTTGTAGCGCGCCGTCATCACGTGGCGATCGCTCAGCCGGTGATCGATCTTGAAGAACGCCAGGTGTTCGTCTTCATCGGTCGGCACGAAGAAGCCCGTCGTATCTTCTTCCAGCGACGTGACGATGTTGTGATTGCGAGCGACGCGGCCTTCGTAGCTGCCGAAGAAATGCGTCCGATCCCGGACGAACGGGCCGCCAAGCGTGACGCCGAAGCGATCCTGATGCGCCGGCGGGTTGACGAGCGCGAACGTCGGTGTCCAGTTCAGCGCGTCGTCCTGAAGAAAATAGAGCGCGGCGCCGTGCAGGTCGTTCGTCCCGGCCTTGGTCACGGCGCTCGTCACCGTCGCGAGCGCCTCGCCGTACTCCGCCGAGAAGCGGTTCGTCAGGACGTGGACTTCTTTGATCGCCTCGAGGCCGTAACCGGAATAGAACGACCGCGGCGCGCTGCGCCATTTCGAAAAGTCGCTCGCGCCGTCGACGACGACGTTGTTCGACCAGAAGGTCTGCCCCTGCGGATTCGGATAATTCGGATTGCCCGTGAAACCCGCGGCGAGACTGGCGAGCGGGATGAAGTTCCGCTCGACGAGCGGCAGCGTGCGCACGAGCGCCTCGGGCACGGTCTGCTGGACCGTCGACCGTACGCCTTCGAGCAGCGGCGTCGAAGCGCTGACCGAGATGTTTTCGGTGACCGACAGCTTCAGCTTGAAATTGACGATGAGGATCGCGCCCTTCACGAGCGCGACGCTCTCGCTGGCGCCGGTCGCGAACCCGGCGAGCGCGACGCCGACGCGGTATTCGCCCTCGACCGGCAGATTCGTGAACTCGTATCGGCCGTCCGCGCCGGTCGTGGCCGTGAAGCGTTCGCCGGTGACCTGGTTCTGGACGGTCACGGTCACCGCTTCGAGACGGTTGCCGGCGTCGCCCGTGACGGTGCCCTGAATCGCGCCGGTGGCGGGCTGCGCCGCCGCGAGGCGAGAAACAAGCATAAGCGCCGCGACGAGGGACACCCGGGCTCGGAACTTCAATGTCAGTGCGTGCAAGGGGACAGCAAAGTATCGCAAGAGTGACGGGAGGATTCCACGAATTAATGATGAGCTTTTGAGGTAACATTTCGCGCGGCTTCCCACAAAAGTGCGAGTGGACCGAGTTGTCACCTCAGTCGAGGACCGTCGCGGGACGATCGTCGACGTCATCGAAGGCGCGCGGAAATCGATCCGGCTGTCGCTGTTCCGCTGCAACGATCCGGCGATTTTCGAGGCGCTGGCGGCTGCGTCGTCCCGCGGCGTCGCGGTCGACATCCTGCTGACGTCGCGCGCGAAGGGCGTTGCGACCAAACTCTCGAAGCTCGTGTCGAAGCTCGAAAAGGGCGGCGCGACCGTGCACGCCTACAAAGATCCCGTGGTCAAGTACCACGCGAAGTACCTCGTCGCGGACGACGGCCCGGCGGTCGTCGCGTCGTTCAACTTTACGCGCAAGTGCTTCGAGAAGACGTTCGACGCGGCCGTCGTGACCCACGATCCGGCCGTCGTCGCGGGGCTCGACGCGCTGATGGCGGCGGACTGCGAGGGCGCGCCGCTGCCCGCGGACGTCTCGCCGCGCCTCATCGTCGGCCCGGAGCGCGCCCGGACGCAGTTCACCGCGCTCGTCGAGAGCGCGAAGACGAGCATCCGGCTCGTGGACAAGAAACTGTCCGATCCGGATCTCGTGACGCTGCTGAACGCGAAGCGCGACGCCGGATTGACGGTGGACGTCTTCGCGTCGAAGCGCATCGGAAGCCTGAAGTCGCACGGCAAGATGATGGTGATTGACGATCGCGTCGCGGTCGTCGGCGGGCTGGCGATCGCGGCGATCAGCCTCGACTTCCGCCGCGAGGTGGCGATCGTCGTCAACGATCCGGCGGCCGTTGCCGGTGTCGTCGAAACGTTCCGCACGATGGACGCGGTGCCGACGCAGGGGGCGCTGCGCGCGTCCGATGAAACGGGGTTGTCGTTGTGATTGCTTACGTGCTCGCTCTGACGATCGTCTCCGCCGGGGCCCCTGTGGACCAGGCCCCGGCGCAGCCGCCGCAGCAGGCGCAGAAACCCGCGAAGGAAAAGAAGCCGAAGAAGGACAAGAAAGAAAAGAAGGCGAAGAAAGAGAAGCCCGCTCCCGATCTGCCCGATGACGCGACCGACGAGCCGGACCCGCAGGTCGTCCTGCCGCCTCCGGCGCAGGGCAAGGGCTTCGAGTGGGAGCAGCACCCCGGCATCCGATTCGGCAAGCACTTCAACATCGAGTTCGAAGCGAAGCTGCAGGAGGACTACCACACGTCCTACGCCGGCGCGGAACAGGTGGCGGGTCTGGAAGACTGGGAGCTGCACCGCAACCGCATCGGCGTGCTGGGCAACGTCGGCAAGCACATCGAGTTCGAAGTCGAACACGAATTCACCGAGCACGAGCTGTCCGAGAAGGACATCGAGGCCGGCGTCACGCCCAAATCGCAGTGGAAGGACGTGCGCGCGAACTTCGACTACATCAAGAACGCGCAGATCCAGGTCGGCAAGTTCAAGATTCCTTTCGGGCTCGACCAGACGACCGGCGTCACGCACAACGACTTCGTGTATCGCTCGCTCGGCGCCATCTATCTGTCGCCCGGCCGCGACATCGGCGTCATGGTGCACGGCCGCTTTTTCAAGCGCGGTCTCAACTACTGGGTCGGCGGCTTCGAGCACGACGGCGACAACGCGAAGTCGAAGAAGATCGAGGGCGGCGACCAGACCTTTGCCGGGCGCGTGACGTTCCGCCCGCTGCGCGGCGTTGCCCCGGCGTTCGATCTGATGGAATTCGGTGTCAACGCCGCGCTCACCAGCCTGTCCGACGACAACTTCCGGCCCAACGGGCTGCGCGGACGCACCGTCGTGTCGCAGGACACGTTCTACGAGCCGGTCTACGTGAAGGGCCATCGCACGCGGACGGGTGCCGATCTCGACTGGACGATTGGCCCGGCGTCGGTCCGCGGAGAATTCGATCAAGTCCTCGACACACGCGACGGCCAGGGGATCGACAACGCCACGCTGCCCGACGCGCGGTACCGATCGTGGTTCGTCTCGGGGACCTATCTCCTGACGGGCGAACACAAGGCGCGTCCGGTGAAAGCGGACAACGACTTCATCACCGGCGGCGGGATCGGCGCGATCGAGATCGCGGCTCGCATGGAGCGGCTCTTCTTCGACAGCGTCGAAACGAACGGCGGACCCGTGTTCGCCACGCCCCGGACCCTGAACATCCAGCCATCCGGCGACAAGCTGTTCACGATTGGCGTCAACTGGACGCTGAACCGGTTCCTGAAGATTCAGTTCGACGTCATTCACGAACAGGTCGAGGGTACCTATCGCAATCCGATTCCCGACGGGAGCGCATTCTGGAACAAAGCCCTGCGCCTGCAGATCGTCCTATGAGCCGCACAGCCGCGAAACGAATCGTCGCGTTCGGCGTCGCCGTTCTGTTCTGCACCGCCTGCTCGGGCGGCGGTGGCGGCGGCTCGTCGTCGCCCGGCGCGCCCTCGGGATCGGGATCGACGGACCTCAACGGCACGTGGAGCGGCACGGCGGAGGACACGACCGGTCCGGGCTCGCTGACCTGGAAGCTGACGGGCAGCGGCTCGTCGTTCTCCGGGCAGCTGACGATCACCGATTCGCAGACCGGCATCACCGGCCGCGGTACCGTTTCGGTGACGGCGTCGGGATCGTCGCTCACCTTCACGATGACCGTGCCCTCCGGCGGCTTCGACAGTCCCTATCAGACGTGCACGACGACGGCGTCCGGCAGCGGGACGCTGAGCGGCGCGATCACGGGCACGTATACCGGCAACAACTCGTGCGCGGGGGCGATCGCCTCGGGCACATTCACGTTGACGAAGCAGTGACCATGATGCGTACTCGCGCCGCCCTCGGCCTCTCCTTCGCGTCCGCGGTTCTTGTCCTCTGTGCCCTCGGCACCGTCAGTGCCCAGGTCAGCCGGCCGCAATTGCTCGGGCCGGGGGTGAACGCAGAAGGCTTCTTCGACGACACCAAGCTCCACTCGATCTTCATCTCGATCAATTCGAAGGACTGGCAGTCGCTGCGCGACCACTTCCTGGACAACACCTACTACCAGTGCGACATGAAGTGGCAGGACATCACCGTGCGCAACATCGGCATCCGGTCGCGCGGCACGGGCAGCCGCGATGCGACCAAGCCCGGTCTGCGCGTCGACTTCGATCGCTACACCACCGATCAGAAATTCCTGAACCTGAAGTCGTTCATTCTCCGCAACAACACGCAGGACGCGTCGGGCATGCACGAGCGGCTGGCGATGGCGCTCGCGCGCAAGATCGGCATCGCCGAAGCGTCGCGCGAAGCGCACGCGAAGCTCTTCATCAACAACGAGTACTGGGGCCTCTACACGATCGTCGAGAACGTCGACAAGACGTTTCTCAAGCGGATCTACGGCGACGACAACGGATATCTGTTCAAGTACGACTTCAACGTCGGCGATTCCGGGTATTACTACGAGGATCGCGGCGACGATCCGGGTTCGTACGTGCCGAGCCCGTTCAAGCCGGAGACGCATGAGTCCGATTCGCGGCCGGAATTCGTGCGGGACTTCATCCGCATCGTCAACCAGACCGGCGGCGACACGTTCCGGTCGCAGATCGCTTCGTTCATCCGGTGGCCGAATTTCCTGAAGCACATCGCCGTCGAGAACTTCGTCGCCGACCAGGACGGCTTCAACGGCAACTACGGCACGAACAACTTCTACTGGCAGCGGTTCGACAACCAGAATCTGTTCACGTGGATCCTCTGGGACAAGAGCGAGGCGTTCAAGGATCCGGTGACGCTGTCGATCGTCCACAACGTCGAGGAAGGCGCGCCGCCGGAGAAACGGAACCGTCTGAGCCGTCAGGCGTTCGGATTCCCCGATCTGCGGAATCAGTATTTCGACGCGCTCGTGTCGCTCGCCAACGCGGCGTCCGAAACGATCGCCGGCGATTCGCGCGGCTGGCTCGAGCGGGAAGTCGAGCGCATCTACGCGCAGACGCGTCAGGCCCAGCTCGACGACACGAAGAAGCCGTACACCAACGATCAGTTCGAGGCCGACGTGAACGTGCTGCGCAATTTCGCCCGGCAGCGCTCGTCTAACGTCCTCTCGCAGGTCGGCGCGCTGCGCTAACACGGCGCGGCGGCCGCGCCGCTTCGGTCATCCACGCGAGCGTCCGCGGAGCGATCTCGCGCGCCGCGGCGGGCGACAGCGCCTCCAGACACTCGCGGCCGAACTCCACGAAGCCCGATCGGCCGCCGGCGTTCGCGGACGGCCGCGCGCGCACATGCAGCGTCTCGTCCGGACGCGTCGCGAACGCGAGCAGGTCCTCCATCCATGCCGGGTCGAGCCCCGCGGCCCGCCCGAACGCGACGACGGTCGCGATGTAGGGCGCCGCGACGACCGTCTTGCCCTCGTCGACGGCGGGACGGATTTCCCATCGAATGCGGAACGCGAGGTCGGCGGCGTACACGAGGACGAGCGTCCGCGCCGACGGCGAGCCCGCCGCCGG
>Ga0075435_100002389_pt1 | contig 12446 bp, 14 predicted proteins | sample RhiMethybrSRZTD4_FD_75302 | JGI IMG/M metagenome (GOLD analysis project Ga0075435, IMG submission 75302) | Populus rhizosphere microbial communities from Tennessee, USA - Rhizosphere MetaG P. TD hybrid SRZTD4 | ecosystem: Host-associated > Plants > Roots > Rhizosphere > Soil | place: USA... | reverse complement strand
GAAGGCGTGAGCATGGCCTACACGTGGGACAAGGCGAACGCCAACGCCAAGACCCGGCACACCACGCAATACTTCGAGATGCTTGGCAATCGCGCGATCTATCACGACGGCTGGGTGGCGGCGACGACGCCGGTAACTCTCCCGTGGGAACTCAGCACCAAGACACCTCCCGATGTGATCAGCGGGTACAATTGGGAGCTCTACAACGTCCAGGAAGATCCCACCCAGTTCAACGATCTGGCTGCCAAGATGCCGGAGAAGCTCAAACAGATGCAGGACCTCTTCTACGCCGAGGCCAAGAAGTACAACGTGCTACCGCTCGACAATACGACGCTTGCACGCTGGAACACGCCGCGCCCAAGCCTCACGGCGGGTCGGACGGTCTTCGAGTACGCCGGCGAACTTACTGGTGTCCCGAGCGCCGCTGCTCCGGACATCAAGAACAAATCCTACACCATCACTGCCGAGGTCGAGATCCCTGACGGCGGCGCAGAGGGCATGATTGTCACCCAAGGCGGGCGTTTCGGCGGCTATGGCCTGTTCCTCAGCAAAGGTGAATTTGGTGTCGGCCGCGGCAAGGCGGTGTTTCTCTACAACCTTCTCGATCTCAAGCGCACGACATGGGAGGGGCCCGAGCTGACAGCCGGCAAGCACACCATCGTCTTCGACTTCAAGTCCGACACTCCGGGTCTTGGTAAAGGCGGCACCGGCGTGCTCTCCGTGGATGGCAAGGAAGTGGCCAGAAATTCCATAGAGCACACCACGCCAATCACGTTCCCGGAAGACGAGACCTTTGACATTGGCCAGGACACCCGGACCGGCGTCGCGCTGGTCGAATATCGCTACGATCCTCCGTTCAAATTCACCGGCAAGATCAGAAAGCTGACATTCAAACTCGAACCGGAGAAGGACATGGCAAAGCAGTAACGCAATGAAAAAGGTGCTAACTTTTGCCGCCGTCGCCGAAGCTGCGACCGGAATAGCGTTGCTGGTTGCTCCTTCGTTTGTTGGGCAGTTATTGTTCGGTCAGGAATTCACGGGCGTCGCCATACCGGCAGCACGCGTGACAGGCATCGCCTTGGTCGCGCTGGCCATTGCTTGTTGGCCGGGCCCTGCGCTGGCTGGCATGTTGGCCTACAGCGTAGCGGTGACTTTGTATCTTGCTTACTTCGGTCTCGCAGGTCGTTTCACCGGCGTTTTTCTCTGGCCTGCCGTTGTGTTGCACGCCGGTCTGTCAATTTTTCTCGGCCGCGCCTGGCTTACAAAAGATGCGATGAGACGGTAGTGCGAGCTAGAGCCGAATGTCCGCTATTGGCCCAAAGCGGACATGAGCTAGTGTAACGCACACGACCGCTTTCGAGGGTAAAGCAGACATGACCTTTTGCGGCGCACATGTCGCCTTTTGACCCAAAGCGGACATCACAGAAAGTATTCGATACAGCCTCGTTAGCTCGGGAAAATGAGACAGGTCGTCGTACCGTGCGCGAGCAATCGACCGTTAGCGTCCATGACGCGGCCTTCGGCTGTGCCAACACGATGGCCACAGTTGAGGACCTTGCCCTCGGCCCTGATCGCGCCGGTATCCACCGTGATGGCGCGAACAAGCGAAATTTTGAACTCGAGCGTGGTGCTGCCGATGCCTTCGTCGAGCATCGATTGGATGGCTAGGCCCATACAGCTATCGAGAAGAGTGGCCGTGAGGCCGCCATGCACAGTGCCCCATGGGTTGAGGTGAGCGCCTGTCGGGGTGACCGTGATAGCGACGCGGCCGCTTTCGGCCTCTACCACGTCATAGCCTAATGTTTGTGCCATCGTACTGAGGGGCAGTAGTCCGCTGGCGAGGCCCTTGACGAACTCTAGCCCGCTCATCGCTCTCTGTTGTTCGGGACTGACCGTGCCATAGCTCTTGGTAGGCATGTTTGACCTTCGGTTTATCAACGTTGCCGCTGACGACACCCACTGTATGGGGCAGCGAAAGCCACGCGAAACCTGCTCGCCGCGGAATGTCCGCTTATGGCCCATAGCAGACATGGGCTGTTGCACTGCAAATGTCCGCTTCGGGGGTAAAGCAGACATCGAAGTGAAGGATTTTACTTCCGCTTTTGACCCAAAGCGGACACTAACGGCGGCACTAGATTGATCTCCAGATCGCTTTTGCTTGAACGATACTTCACGACTTTCACCGTGAAATTGGGACACATCGGACATTCAAAGGTGCGCTTATCGTAATCAGGCTGGTACGGCTCTATACAGGCCAGCCACATCTGTGCTCTGCAAAATTCACAAAATGGTCGGCCGATGATTCGTTGCTGCGGAAGAGTCTGATCCCTTCGCATGCTACACCTCCCCGAGTAGTTGGCGCGCATACGCAAACCTAACAATTACAAGGAAAGAAAAGGGTCAGCTTTCAGGGGACCGCAGCTGACCCTTTTCCTGACCGCGCTCCGACAGTCCCACGTGGTATGCGCGGTCTTCGAATTAAACGCGATCATGCCTGAGTCCGTTCCCCGACATTAAGTTCCAATTTTGTGGTTCCAATGTTGCTGGTTCCGCACGAATTCGGAGCCATATTTCGAATGACGCATGGAGGGTTTAGCGCGTCAAATGCACGAACTAACTCTGGCGACCCTTTAGTTTCGCCGAGACGAGCACTGAGGTCTATTCTCGCTCATAGCGGACATTCCAACCGCGACCCTGAAGCCCCGCTTTCGGGTAAAGCGGACGTCACAAATTCACGCTGTGATGCCCGGCTGGGCCTTACTTCCTGCTACAATAAGATTCGGCGATTCGCTTTAAGGCCCGCCCTGCGGCTAAACCTCGGAAGCATGAAAATGGCAACACGAGAGGCTCGCCTAGCTGAATTCAGCCAAGGCTCCCCGAAAGAAAATCGTCCGCTGCAAATTCTTTGCGAGGACAAAAGCGGTACTTACATAATTCCGTATCTCTGCCAGTGGTCAGACGGCGCGTGGCGAAAAGTTGGAAGCGCCAAAACCATTGAAGCAACTGTAATCGGTTGGCGGACGGCGCCGCGATCTTGGCGATAAGATGGGCACATCGGCTTCTGGCACTTAGCGGACAATCCAACAGGCTCCTGAAATGTCCGCTGTCGGAGGTAAGGCGGTCATCGCGATTGCACCGCGAAATGTCCGCTTATGATCGAATAGTGCGATGTCCGTAATTGGCCCAAAGCGGACATTGAACAACATCCAGACTTATCGCTCTCAGGCCGCACACACATCAAACACCACAAAAAGCGGATGTCGCGATTCGCGCTGCGCAATGTCCAAGTGGATCTAAAGCGGCCTCGCAACGAAACATGATTTTTGTCTTGTCCGTGCGGCCGCAATAAACGTTAGATAAAAACGATGTTTTGATTTCTCAAACTTTATTGCGCCATTTAGCAGATTTCTAAAGTAGACCGAACATAGGTTATCATTAGAACAAATCTAATATTTCTTTCATCTGTTGACTTGATTGCTCCGTCGCGCGCAAAAAAGGCAAGAGCAGTTTGCTGAGAGCAGATGGCACGCACTATGCCCATCAGTGTGGACGGTGACAGTTGTCGGATGAGATCTGCTCCATTCGATCGTCTGCGAACTCCTAACATGTGCATCGCTGTGGCTAGCGCTCTGATCGCCGTGAGCAATGCCAAACCGATACGAGCGCAAGATGGATTCTACGACGTCGAAACAAAATACATCTTCGGATTTACCGAAGGCTCTGGCGTTGGTCTCGAAGGTGAAAAAGAGTTCTCGGCGGAGAGCGTCGCCCGGATCGGCAAAGCTCAAGGACGTTATTGGGCAAGTGAGACAAAACTTGAATATGAATTCACACCGAACCAATACGTGCAATTCGAACTGGGGCCATTGGTCTCCACGCACGTCATCAAGAATGTCACCGATCTGGAAAATCGAAACAACCTCGCGATGAGCGGCTTTTTCGGCGAGGTGCGTTATCTCGTGCTTGAGCGCAATGCGTCCTCGCCGTTGGCAGTGACTCTTTCCGCAGAACCGGAATGGCACCGCATCGACGAGACCAGCGGCACGCGCGTGACGAATTTGGGTCTGGAGCTGAAAGTCAACGCCGATCTTGAACTCATCAAGAATCGGCTCTTTCTTGGCAGCAACCTGCTCTATGAGGTCGAAGGTACGAAGGATCCCGATCACGTTGGAGCCGGCTGGGAGAAAGAATCGATCGGTGGGGTTTCGGTAGCGTTGTCCTATCGCATTATCCCTTCGGTCTTTATCGGCGCGGAGGCCTGGTATTTGCGTCACTACGCCGGAAACTTTTTTAATTCGTTCACCGGTGACGCGATTTTTGTCGGCCCAGCTCTTTACGTGCAGCTCGGACCCAAGGCGTTCATGACTGCGGCCTGGAACGCGCAGGTGTCAGGTCACGATATCGAAGTTCCTGGCTCCACGCTTAATTTTGGTGAGTTCACGCGGTCCCGTGCCAAGTTGAAATTTGCTGTCGAGTTCTGAACGGAGTAGCGAAGATGGTCGGAACGATTGCAAGAATTGCGCTTGCTGCCTTAGGGGTTGCGGGCACCTGTCTTTCTGCAACTGCGCAACAAACGGCGTCCGTCACCATCAGCGTCAAAAATCACCGGTTTCAGCCGACGGAGATCCATGCACCCGCTAACGTCCCTATCGAACTCCGTGTGAAGAACCTAGACTCCGCGCCGATGGAATTCGAAAGCGTCAGCTTGCGCGTGGAAAAGGTAGTGACCGGAAACGGCGAGGGCGTCATTCGGCTCAGGCCGCTTGCTCCCGGCCGTTACGAGTTTTTTGACGACTTCCATCAGGAAACACGTGGTGCGCTGGTCGCGAGATAGCGTTTAAGTCCGTGATGTCCGCTTTTGGCCCTTAACAAATCGCGGGTTACTCAGCCGATCGACCGTCAAACAAAGCTCTCTCACGGCGGAATAGATCAACTAGAAAGTCTGTCACCGTCCGCAACTGCGACGCGCGGCGCACATCGCGGCGCGTCAACAGCCATAGTTCGCGTGCGGGCGGCACTTCGGGCAGTCGCACTTCGACGAGCGCGGGGTCTCCAGCCGCGAGGAAATGCGGCAGCAGAGCAATGCCGAATCCGGCGCGCGCGGCCGCGATTTGACCAGTCTGATAATTGGCACGAAAAGCGAGCCGTTGGCCGCGAAGTTGGCGTGCCAACCATAAGGCTTCGGGAAACTGAGCGCCCGCTTCGTCGAATCCGACGAAGAGCGGCAAGATGCCGTCCTTCAGCCGGTCACGCCACTTCCGGTCGCAATAGAATCCGTAGCCGACCCGGGCGAGGCGTCGTGCAAGGATATCACCCCGCTCGGGCCTGCCGAGACGCAGGGCGATGTCCGATTGATGTCGTGGCAGGCTCACTCGCCCTCTTTCTGCGGTCACTTCGAAATCGAGCGCAGGATAAAGCTCATGAAGCGCCATTAGCCGTGGTGTCAGGAACATCTCGGCCAAGCTAGGGGTCGCCGTGATCCTTATCAGGCCGGTCAGCGATGCTTCGGACCTGACCCGGCCCAGCGTTCCCACGGCGTCCTCCATTGCGGACGCGGGCTCGAGCGCTTGGCGACCCAGGGCTGTCAGCACATATCCCGTTGGGCGACGTTCGAACAGCTTGGTACGGAGAGCCTGTTCAAGGCCGGCAAGGCGGCGCGCCACGGTCGCATGGTTTACCCCAAGGACGCGCGCAGTCGCGGACAAGCTGCCGTAACGCGCGAGCGCAACAAAGACGCGGACGTCCGCCCAATCGGGCCCTGTGCGCAAACGATCAGTCATTGAGCAAAGTTAGCGAATTCTCGCCCAATGCGCGAGAACCTATGTAGCAGTGCCTGGCAGTAGCAGATTGGAGGTCACGGTGAAGAGAACGACAATCAGTGCGAACGACCCGCATCCGCGTCGGCGGGTACGCGTCGCAGGAACCGAGATCAGCTACGTCGAGACGGGGCAGGGGAGGCCCCTTGTGTTTCTGCATGGCAATCCAACTTGGTCGTATCTTTGGCGTAACATCATTCCGCATGTCAGCGATCTCGGTCGTTGCCTTGCGCCGGATCTTGTCGGCATGGGCCAATCGGGACCCTCACCCACCGGTTCTTACCGCTTCGCGGATCACGTAGCCTGCCTCGACGCTTGGTTCGACACACTCGGTCTCAGCAGCGACGTTGTGCTGGTGGTTCATGATTGGGGCTCCGCACTCGGGTTCCATCGAGCGTCACGCTATCCCCAACAGGTCAGTGGCATTGCTTATATGGAGGCCATCGTACAGCCGCGCCGCTGGACCGATTTTCAGGACGGACGCGATCGCGCTTTTCGCGCGTTGCGCTCACCGGACGGCGAACGGATGATCTTCGAGGACAATTTTTTTGTCGAGACGGTATTACCGAAGAGCATCATGCGCCGTTTGAGTGATGACGAGTTCGCAATGTACCGGAAACCGTTCGTCACCCGCGGCGCGCGCAAGCCGACGCTTGAGTGGCCGCGCGAGCTACCGATTGAAGGCGAGCCGCCTGACGTAGTCGATATCGTGGAGCGCTACGGCAAATGGCTGGCCCGGTCGCCTGTTCCAAAGCTTTTCATCAGCGCGGAGCCAGGTGCTTCGTGCCTGGCCCAATCAGCGCGAGGTTACTGTCAAAGGCATCCACTACGTGCAGGAGGACTCGCCAAACGATATTGGCGTGGCGTTGAGGACATTTATAAAAGGCCTTCGCGATAGCCACGAGGGCAAAGCAGATAGCACGAGTAAGCGCTGATGTCGGCAGACCTCTCATTTACATCGACGAATGTCTGCTTTTGAGGGTAACGCGGACATGGCGCGTGCAAAGCGAAATGTCCGCTTTTGGCCCTTAGCGGACAACACGATGGTTGACCACGACATCCACGATGTCGAGTTCTGGTATCGTAGCAAGTCACCCAATGCACACTGGCTGTCATAGATAGCTGCTGATAATTGCGTCCAAGCTCAGCGGGCCTGCCCCCGCTGCCACGAAGAAACTCAGTAGGATGATGTAAACAAATTCAGGCAAGTAGAGCAGGTCATCAACAGCGTCTGCCTTATCTAGCGGTTGCCATGACCTGATACGCTTGACCCCGTCTGTGCATGTCGCGACGACACAGATCGCAATGAGCCCCAGCGCTGCAAGTGGCGTAAGGAAGCCAAAGGCCAGGCCAAGGCCTGCCGAAAGCTCTACGCCCGGCACGAACCACTGCATGGCGGGTACACACGGCACTCCGCAGTCCTTTAGCGTGTTGACCAGCGTGCGGTGACGTGCACGATTAAATAGCTTGTGAAAGCCTGACAGTGCGAAAAACAAGCCTGTGGCAACGCGGGCGATTGCAAACGGGATTTCGGTGTCATTGAGCAGGCCTGAATTGAGAACGTTGTGCAGCATTGTCGTTACTCTTTCAGCCGTCACACGGGCGTAAGCCCCGATCTTCTCGCCCTGGGCCCGCCAACTCCCCCTGGGGCTTCACGGTAGGCACTCGCGCCAACTGGGCTGTGTCGGCGATCACAAAACGGTGGATTTATCGGGGTGTGTCTGCACGTGTACCCAAAAGCGTGCAAATCTCAGGAACTAATCAAACGTATCTCAAGCGCAAATCAAGCTCCTGTCAAAGTCTTTCGGGGCGGCTTTTGGCATCCAGTTCGAAGAAGAATTTGATCCGAACGTTGTACGGTGAGGTGAAACGTGTCTGATGCAAATCGCCTGCTTTTTCTGCGGATCGCCCTGGTCGTCATCGGTCTAACGTTCATATTTGGCATATACACCTTGGGCATTGTGTGGCCTTCGGGCTGGACTTGGGGCCACGGACATTCGCACTATCTGCTGATGATCATCGGAGTGTATGCGACACTGGGCGTATTTCTGCTCATCGCATCGCGAAATCCTTATGCGTACGCGAGCATCATCTGGTTTACCGTGTGGTCGAGCGTGGTTCACGGCGCGATCATGGGTGTCCAGGCCTTCAATGATCCGGCTGAACGCGGCCATTTGATTGCAGATGTGCCGGCGCTCTTCCTCGTGGCGATCGTTCTTGCAGTACTAATGCCCCGGGCCGCGCAAAGCATGAGTACGCCCGGCTAATTCTGCTTAACGCCCCTTGGCGGGCATGTCAGTCGCGCGGCAGTTCAGCCAGCCTTGCGTATTATTGGTGACCTGTAGTCGCCGGCTGGCGTGTGGAACGCTACGTTGATTCGGTTCCAGCCATTGATTGCTACAATCGCCAGGGTGAGTTGAATCAATTCGGCCTCACTGAACTCGCGACTTGCGACATCGTAGACCGCATCTGGAACCTGGTTTTCAAGCCGGGTCACGGCCTCGGCCCATGTCAGCGCAGCGCGCTCGCGATCGCTGTAAAGATGCGGCGCCTCGCGCCACACGCTGATCATGTAGAGGCGCTGCTCGGTCTCCCCGCGGGCGCGCAAGTCCTTGGAATGCATGTCGAGACAATATGCGCAGCCATTGAGCTGGGACACGCGATAATTGACAAGGTCGATCAACTGCGGCGCAAGACCCGTCTTTTGGACCGCCTTGCTCAAGGCCAGCATGGCCTCTAACGCTTCGGGATAGGCTTTGCTGTGCACTGGGCGCTTTTGCATGGGAACCTCTTTTTGTCTGCCGCCCCTGTGATCGTACTTTCTTCTCCGTCGCACAAATCAGATGCCCTTTCGAGGCGCACCCCAATGTCCGCTTTTAGGGGGCAAAACGGGCATTGCTGAAATACTGTCCCCTAATGACACAAAGCGCCCGTCAGCGTCCGGCGTGCGTAGTTACCGGCGCCGCAATTCAAAACTGTGGTATTCTGCCTGCATGCCCGGCGTGGCCCTCGGCACGGAAAGTCCATCGAACGGGTAGCGTGGGTGGACACAGCTCGATCAGATGGCGGCCACATGAAATCTTGTGACTTCAATCCCAAGCAGAAACAGACGGGCCGGCGCGTTGCCCATATCGCTTTTGCGAGCCTGGCCGCCTTGATAGCGGCGAGCGATCTTACGGATGCCGCAAGGCTTCGGCACGAACAGTCGGTGGCGATGCGCCCGGGTGGCGAGCCAATCATGGCGATCGTTTCGCTCCGCGATCAGCAGATCACTGTCTACGATGACAAAGGCTGGATCATGCGAGCGCCAGTGTCGAGCGGCCAGAAAGGACGCGAGACGCCGGCCGGTATCTTCAGCATTATCCAAAAAAAGGCCGAGCACTACTCCAATCTGTATGACGACGCCTTCATGCCTCACATGCAGCGCATCACTTGGTCGGGCATCGCGCTTCACGGCGGACCTCTGCCAGGACATCCTGCATCGCACGGCTGCATCCGGATGCCGTACGACTTTGCCGGACGGCTGTTCGGCGTAACAAAGCTCGGCATGCGCTTGATTGTGGCGCCAGGCAACGTTGCGCCCATAGCGATTGATCATCCAGCGTTGTTCCAACCAAAGACAGGTCAGGCAGCTGCCGCAGCAGCGGCGGCAGCTGCAAAAGCGGAAGAGGCGGGCCGCAACGCCGATAAGGCAAGGCTCGCTGCCATTACGGCCAACCGCGAATCGGCGCTTGCAGCGGCATCGGTGCGCAAAGCGGAAACCCTGAAGATCAGGGCCGAAACGGAGTTGGCGTCGATCGAGCGCGCAATTGCCTCCGCAGCCTCGCCCGAGGCGAAGGAGCAGGCTGAAGGTAGCAAAGCAAAAGTGACCGCGCGGATCGGTGAGGTCGAAGCGCAATTGGTCGCGGTCAAGTCCGACCTGCAACCGAAGCTCGATGCGGTGGTAGCCGCGCGGGAAGCAGCCGCTGCAGCGGAGAGTGCGCGCGTTGCCGCGATCGAGGCGGCACGCAAAGCCGCGCGTGACCTCGAGCCGGTGTCTGTCTTTATCAGCCGCAAGACCCAGCGCCTTTATGTCCGCCAAGCCCTTCAGCCCGTACTGGAGATCCCTGTCACCGTTCAGGATGCCGACCGTCCAATCGGCACGCATATCTTCACGGCACTGGAACGCGCCGGCACCAACATACGATGGAGTTTGGTGTCATTGGTTGGCGGAAGTCCCGGCGGTAGTGCAGGCGAGCCGCACGGCTCCGTGCGCAAAGATCGCGACAGGGCTGTCGGCGCAACAGCAGCCGACCTGGAAAGCGCAAAAGCAGCGCTTGGCCGGATCACAATTCCTCAGGACTCGCTTGATCTTATCGCAGAGAAGATATGGCCACGATCGTCTCTCATCATATCAGACGAAGCCTTGAGCTCGGAGACAGGAAACGGCACGGAATTTGTGGTCGTCTTGAGCGGCGAGCCGCAGGGAGGTCTCAAGAATCGACGTCCCTCGTCACAGATGGAAGTCCGTTACGATCGTCCAAATATGCGTTATTGGCGCGCGCCATTCGCGGAGCAGTATTTCAATCGGTGGCGTCGTTTTTGAATAGCACCGTTTAGGATGCTTTCCCCTGCGCCTCACCGACAATCCGCAGAATGCGGCGCGTTTCATCCGGCCCATTTTCACACGTGACGAGAGCCGCCGCCGCGGCGATCATGTGTTTCGCTGCCTGCACCGCTACGTCTGCGCCGTCGCGGCAATAGACCGCTTTGAGCATGGATATGACGACGTCGACGTCGTTGTAATGGTCCGAATCATCAGCCATGCCGCGACAGCATGCGCCTATGGCTTTGTCGCGGCAACTTGCGGGCCAAAAAATTGAGATATGGCCTGTTAATTAATGGGCCGGAAGTGGTCGTCGGTTTGTCGCGACCGAATGTCTGCTTTCAGGGGTAAGCGGACAGACACGCCGATGTCGGCAAATGACCCAAAGCGGATATTGTTGCTCGATAGACACACCGCGCCCCCGACCATAAACTCTACTCGATATCAGGGACGATGCTATGGCCAACCCGCACGTTGAACGGCATTTGGCCGCCATCCTCGCGGCCGATGTTGCCGGCTACAGCCGGCTGATGGGCGTCGATGAGGAAGGTACCCACGCGGCGCTCAAAATCTATCGACGCGAAATCATCGATCCCAAAATAACAGAACACCGCGGCCGCATCGTGCGGATCATCGGCGACGGTCTGCTGGTGGAATTTGCCAGCGTGATAGCCGCGGTGCGCTGGGCCGTCGACGTTCAACGTGCGATGGGCGAGCGTAACGCCGGCCTGCCTCAGGAGAAGCGGATCGAGTTTCGCATGGGCATCAACGCCGGTGACATCATTGTCGACGGCACCGACATTTGGGGCGATGGCGTAAACGTCGCGGCACGATTGGAAGCGCTAGCCGAACCTGGCGGGATTTGCGTTTCTGGCCGGGTGCAAGAGGATGTTCATGGGACTCTCGAAATCGCGTTCGACGATATTGGCGAGCAGCAGCTCAAGAACATTGCGCGGCCGGTGCGAGTCTACCGAGTGCGGCTCAAAGGGGCAGCGAAGGCAATGCCTTCGTTGCATCAGCCCACCAAACCGTCGATCGTCGTCCTGCCCTTCAACAATATGAGCGGCGACCCTGAGCAGGAATACTTTGCCGATGGCATGGTCGAGGAAATCACGACTGCCTTATCGCGCACTCGCTGGTTACTCGTAATTGCGCGCAATTCGAGCTTCACATACAAGGGCCGGGCGGTAGACGTAAAACAAGTCGGACGTGAACTGGGGGTGCGCTACGTGCTCGAAGGTGGCGTGCGCAAGGCCGCGGATCGGGTGCGTATCACGGCGCAGCTCATCGACGCGTCAAACGGAGCCCACCTCTGGGCAGATCGCTTCGATGGGCCGCTGGAGGATATCTTTGAGCTGCAAGACCAGGTCACCGCAAGCGTCGTGGGAGCGATCGCTCCTAGATTGGAACAAGCCGAGGTCGAGCGTGCGAAACGCAAGCCGACTGAGAGCCTTGATGCATACGACTATTATCTGCGAGGGATTGCGAGCCTTCATTCCTGGACGAAAGAGAGCAACGACGAAGCGCTGCGGCTATTCACCAAAGCCATTGAACTCGACCCTGATTTTGCCTCGGCCTATGGCATGGCCGCGTGGTGTTACGTCCGGCGCAAGGGAAGTCGTTGGATAGTTGACCGCGTGCAGGAGACCGCCGAAACCGCACGGTTGGCTCGTCGTGCGGCGGAATTGGGCTGGGATGACGCGGTTGCGCTTGCTTGGGGTGGCTTTGCGCTTGCATATGTTGTCCATGACGTCGAAGTCGGCGCGGCCCTCATCGATCGCGCTCTCCAACTCAATCCGAACCTGGCGGAGGCGTGGCATTTTAGCGGCTGGGTGAGAATCTATTTGGGCGAGCCGGAAGTTGCGATCGAGCATTTGACGCATGCCATGCGGCTGAGCCCCCTCGATCCACTCACCTTCGTGGCACAAATGGCGATCGCATTCGGGTATTTCTTCGCCGGCCGCTACGATGATGCCTCAACATGGGCGGAAAAGGCGTTGGCGACATCGCCTCCTGGACTGCGGGAAAGACCGGTATATCACCCC
>Ga0075435_100002387_pt1 | contig 12450 bp, 11 predicted proteins | sample RhiMethybrSRZTD4_FD_75302 | JGI IMG/M metagenome (GOLD analysis project Ga0075435, IMG submission 75302) | Populus rhizosphere microbial communities from Tennessee, USA - Rhizosphere MetaG P. TD hybrid SRZTD4 | ecosystem: Host-associated > Plants > Roots > Rhizosphere > Soil | place: USA... | reverse complement strand
TCCGTCCCGCGGCAGGTCAGGAAATCCACGTGGCGGTTTCCTCAGGCGTCAAGGACGCTTCCTGAGCGGAGCATTCCAAGGCCATGCCCTGCGACAAAATGACGACCGCCATGGCAAGGCCGCAAACACGTTGAAGTCGCATGGGACCCCTTGGAGCCGGCTTCCGCGAGCCGACCAGCCCGTGTTACATCGTCGTCGACACATTTGCCAATGTGGCCATATGTAGCTATATTGTGCAGATGGCGTCAACCGGCATTCGTGAGCTGAAAGACAATCTCAGTCGGTACATCCGCCGCATCGAAGCGGGGGAGCGCATCGCCATCACCGCGCACGGTCGGGTCGTCGCGGAGCTTGTTCCGCCGGGAACCGCCGGCAAGGGCCGCGGTCCAAGCCGTTTCGACGACCTTGTCGCGGCGGGCGTGATCCGTCCGCCGCTCGAGTCCGGCGACCCAACGGAGGGTTGGCCCGACATCCGACTGCGCGCTGGTACGGCTATGGAACTGATTGACGCGGATCGTGGCGAAGCGTAGCAGCCGGCCTTCGCGTGCTGTGCGCAAGCCGGCGCGTGCGGTCGTCGGCATGCATTACATCGAGTCGAGCGCGCTCGTTGCTGCGCTCCTCGAACACGAGGCGGACGCTCTGAAGTCGTTGCGCGCGCCGGCACGGCAGATCACGTCAGCGTTGACGCTTGCTGAAGCGGCGCGCGCAATCATGCGTGCACGTGTCGGCGAACGACTGACACCTGACGCGGAACGCGCAGCCGTTCGCGCGCTGCGGCGGTTTGAGCGGCGGTGCTATGTCGTCGCGGTCACCGACGACATCCTCGCGCGCGTGAGGCGCCCGTTTCCTGTGGAGCCAGTTCGCACGCTCGATGCGGTGCACCTCGCGACCGTCGAATCACTCGGCGAGCCTCCGCAGCTCATCTCGGTTGTGACGCGTGACCGACGAGTTCGCGAAAACGCCAAGGCGCTCGGCTATGCCGTGGGATGACGGCAATCGCACACGCGTGCGTCGGCGACAGGCCAAGCGATCGCCGTCCGGATGCATGAACTGCCAGTCGGATGATATGAAGGGCGGAACCCCGCTGTCCCCCGTGCGGACGGCCGCGCGCAACAGAGGGCTCTTCCCATACGCAGTGGGTGACGGTGATCGTCTGGCCGTGAAACGGGTACGTGAACTCGTCCAGGCCGCGATAGATGCGCGGTGGTTCTGATACGCTACGCTTTCGTGCAGCCCACGATTCGTTCGTTCGACCTCGCTCACCTCGCGCACGTCGAACTGCTCTCACCGAAACCCGATGACAGTCTGCGGTTTTTCGCGGACGTGATGGGGATGACCGAGAGCGGCCGGCGCGGCGATTCGGTGTACCTGCGGGGGTGGGACGACTACGAACACCACACCCTGAAGCTCACCGCCTCGAATGTCGCCGGCATGGGTCATGTCGCGTTTCGGGCGACGAGCCCTGAAGCGCTCGAGCGGCGCGTCGCGATCATCGAAACCGCGGGGTTCGGCACCGGGTGGACCGACGGCGATCTCGGGCACGGGCCCGCGTATGCGTTCACCACCACCGACGGCCACGCGATGGAGATTTACTACGATACCGAGTGGTACGCGCCACCGCCGGCGCTGAAGCCTGCGCTGAAGAATCAGGCCCAACGCTTTCCCGCCCGCGGCATCAACGTCCGGCGGCTCGACCATCTCAACCTGCTGGCGGCCGACGTTCGGACGCTCCGTCTGTTCTTCGAGAACGTGCTCGGCATGCGGACGACCGAAATGATCGTCCTCGACAACGGCGACGAGGCCGGCGCGTGGGTAACGACGACGAACAAGAGCTACGACCTGGCGTTCACCGCCGATCATTACAGGGCGCGCGGCAGATTCCACCACCTCACATACGCCGTCGACTCGAGAGAAGAGGTGCTTCGCGCGGCGGATATCTTCCTCGAGAACGGCGTCTACATCGAGACCGGACCGCACAAGCACGCGATCCAGCAGACGTTCTTTCTGTACGTCTACGAACCCGGCGGGAATCGTGTCGAGATCGCCAGCGCCGGCGCGCGGCTCGTGCTCGCGCCCGACTGGCCGCCCATCGTCTGGACGGAGGCGGAACGGAAGAAGGGCCAGGCCTGGGGACTGAAGACGATCGAAAGCTTCCACACTTACGGGACTCCTCCAATCGAGCAGGACACTGACCCCCGGCGACGGTAAGCGAACGCGATGATCATCGACTGTCACGGTCACTACACGACAGCGCCGAAGCCATTGATCGCCTGGCGCGAGGCGCAGATCGCGGCGCTGGCGGACCCGTCCAGACCTCGCGAAAAAGGCGTCATCCGCATTTCAGACGACGAGATTCGGGCGAGCGTCGAAGGGGCGCAGCTCAAGTTTCAGCGCGAGCGCGGAACCGACGTCACGCTCTTCTCGCCGCGCGCCGCCGGGATGGGCCATCACATCGGTGACGCCACCGCGAGCCTGCACTGGTCCCAGCACTGCAACGACTTGATCCATCGCGTCTGCTCGCTGTACCCGGCGAACTTCGTCGGCGTGTGTCAGCTTCCCCAGTCGCCGGGCGTGCCGCCGGAGAACTGCATCGGGGAGCTCGAGCGCTGCATCACCCGGCTCGGATTCGTCGGCTGCAACCTGAATCCCGATCCATCGGGCGGTCACTGGACTGCGCCGCCGCTGACCGATCGGTACTGGTACCCGCTCTACGAGAAAATGGTGGAGCTCGACGTGCCGGCGATGGTGCACGTCAGCGCGTCGTGCAACCCGAACTTTCACCACACGGGCGCGCACTACATCAACGCCGACACCACGGCGTTCATGCAGTTCCTGACGGCGGACCTGTTCAAGGATTTTCCAACCCTGCGGTTCATCATCCCGCACGGCGGCGGGGCGGTGCCGTATCACTGGGGACGCTATCGGGGGCTCGCGCAGGACCTCAAGCGGCCCCCGCTCGGCGATCTGATCCGCACCAACGTGTTTTTCGACACGTGCGTCTATCACCTCGCCGGCATCGAGCTGCTCCTGCGGATCGTGCCTGCCGACAACGTCCTGTTCGGATCGGAAATGGTCGGCGCCATTCGCAGCATCGACCCGGAAACCGGTCACTACTTCGACGACACGAAGCGCTACATCGACCAGGTGACCACGTTGACACCCACCGACACGCACAAGATCTTCGAAGGCAACGCGCGGAAGGTGTATCCGCGCATCAACGCGCGAATCGCAGCGGCTGTATGAAACCGGCGATCGTTCGCAACATCAACCGCACCGACGCCGACACCGTCCGTCGTCTCGATCGACTCGAGCGCCAGGGTCAGCGGCAGCGCGAACTTCATCCCAATGCACCCGCCTCCTTGATGTTCAACAGTCGCTCGGCGTTTCCGCGGTAGATCTGGCCCTTCTCCGCAGTGGTCAGCTGCAGCCCTTCCACACACGCGATCGTCTCGCGCGCGTAAAGCCCGGGTGTTGGCTCGAACGGCATGTCCGACGCGAAGACGACGCGGTCGAGCCCGAAGAAGTCGAAGCCGCATCGAGTGGCGGACGCCGCGCCGAACAGCGCCGTATCGGCGTAGAACATCTTGAAGTAGTCGATCGGACGCCTCTTCATCGATTTCAGCAGCGAGGTGTAATCCACATCGGATGTTCGAGTGCCGAGCTGGTCCCAGCCGTGACCGACGCGTCCCTCGAAGTACGGAATCATGCCGCCCATGTGATGCGTGATGACCTTCAGCTGCGGGAACCGGTCGAAGCACCCGCTGAACACGAGACGCGCCATCGCCACGCTCGTCTCGTACGGCCAGCCGAACGTCCACCAGATTTCATACAGCGACCGTGCTTCGGTCTGATAGTCGGCGAAGTCGGCGCCGCGCGCGGGGTGCAGCCAGATCGGTACGTCGCGCCGGACCGCTTCCTCGAAGATCGGCAGGAACTCGGGAGCGTCGAGCGGCTTGCCCGCGACGTTGGTGTACACCTGAACTCCGAAGGCGCCGAGATCGTCGACGGCTCGACACACCTCCCGGGCGGCCGCTTGTGGGTTGTTCATGGGCAGGGCGGCCGCGAAACCGAGGAAGCGGTCGTGCTTCGCGACGAGCTCGGCCAGTCCATCGTTGGCCTCCCTGGCCAGCTGCGGCGATTTATCGGGCGCTGCGATGATCTCCAGCGGCGGCAGCGGAAGCGATACCACCTGCACGTACTCGCCGAATTGATCGAGGAGCCTGAGACGGGCGTCGACGTCGACGATCGTCTGGATGTTCGACACGCGTTTGCCGATGTCGAGGCCGCCGCGTCCGGCCGCGATGTGGCGGTCGAAGAACGGCTTCGGAAAGATGTGATTGAACATGTCGATCTTCATGGCTGTGTATCCTGATGGTGGTGCGTGCGTAACGAGATCGCAGCGGCTGCGGCGACGAGGGGCGGAACGGCCGCCGCCCAGAAGAGACGTTCAACATTGCCTGCATACGAGAGCAGCAGGCCTCCGAGCACCGGGCCGAGAATGGAGCCGACTCGCCCCACGCCAAGCGCCCACCCGATGCCGGTTGCCCGGATGTTCGTCGGATAGAAGGCCGCGGCGAGCGCGTTCGACGCCGTCTGCCCGCCGATGACGCACACTCCCGCCAGCGTGATCGCGACGGCGAGCCAGCCGATGGACGCGCCGGATGCGCCAATGAGCGCGATGAATCCCGCGGCCGACGCGTAGATCAACGCCAGCCCGCCGAACGAGAGCCGGCCGCCCAGAATTCCTGCCAGCGCGAGCGATCCGACGACACCGCCGACCTGGAACAGCGAGGTGATCAGGCTCGCCGTTCCAGGCGCGATCCCGCCATCGTTCAGGATCGTCGGCAGCCAGTTGTTCAGAAAGTACAGATCGAGGAGGTTCATGAAGAACAGCAGCCACAGCAGCAGCGTTCCAGCGCCCCGGCCGCCGGCAAGCAGGCGGCCGACGGGAAAGCGAGGACGTTCGTCCGCGGCGACGACCCGTTGCTGCGTGAACGATGCGCCCGGCGCGATGCGCGACAAGTACTTGGAGACGCGCGACTCCTGCGTGCCGCTGACGACCAGAAACCGGATCGATTCGGGCAGGAAGGCGACGAGCGCGATCGCGACGACGATTGGAATCGAGCCGCCGACGATGAAGACCGAGCGCCAGCCGAAGGTGCCGATTGCCGCCGCCGCCACCCAGCCGGCGAGCGCCGATCCGAATGCAAAGCCGCAGAACATCGTCATCACCGCGGCATCGCGGCACCGCTGCGGCATGTACTCGGATGTCAGCGCAATGGCGTTCGGCATCGCGCCGCCGAGGCCGAAACCCGTCAGCATGCGAAATGCCGTCAGCTCCGCGATCGTGTCGACCCGTGCCGTCAGCAGCGATCCGACGCCGAAAATCACAGCCGACGCCACGAGGACCGGTTTGCGTCCGATGCGATCCGCGATGGGACCGAAGGCCAGGGCGCCAATCATCATGCCGACGATGCCACTCGAGATCACGCTGCCGAGCGCTGCCCGCGGGATGTGCAGCTCACGAGCCAGCGCGGGCGCGACGTACCCCATGACCTGCGCATCGAAGCCGTCGACGCAGACGACGGCGGCGCACAACGCGGCGACGCGCAGTTGATACGCGCTGACCGGCAGATCATCGATGACGCGACGGACGTCGAGCACGGTGGCCGGACTTCCCGCACGATCCATGCGCACGGGATTATACGAATGTCAGACGGGGCGGGCGTGTCACGCGCGCCGTCAACGATCGATTACGATGGCGAGGTGAGCGCCGGAATCGTTCTGTGGCTGTTGGCAACCACTTCGTTCGTGCCGCAGGTCTACGCGGCGCACCAGGACACGACGCAGGCCGAACGTGGCGAGCAGATCCTCAACACCGCCTGCACGACGTGTCACGATACACGGCCGATTGACACGCAGGCGCTCGACGAAGAGGCGTGGACGAAGGAAGTCAAATCGATGGTCGAGAAGGGCGCCAAGCTGAACGCCGACGACGAGCGGCCGCTCGTCGAGTATCTCGTGAGGCACCACGGTCCGATGCCGGACGGTGCCGGCAAGGAGCTCGTCCTGAACATCTGCACGCAGTGCCACGATCTCGACCGCGTGCGGCGGACGGGACGGACAGCGGAAGGGTGGCTCGAAATCCTTGAAAACATGCTGAACGAAGGGGCGCCGCTCTCGGACAAAGATTTCCCGGACGTACTCAGGTATCTCGCGCGGAATTTCAAGCCGCGTTTTCGATAATGATAATGATGTAGCGCGGGGCTTTCAGCCTGCGGCACGCGGCCCTGAAAGGGTCGCGCTACACGCATCTGGAAGCCGCACTAATCGCCGTCACTGTTTCTTGGGGGTTCTCTCCTGACACATCTCGACGACGCAAATCGATTCGATCACGCGGTTGGGTGGGGGGAACGGCAAGCCGCGGTCGGCCATCATCTTGCGCAGCAGCGCGGCGGTGCCGGGCCGTGGTACCGCGGACTGCACTCCCACCCGGACCAATCCATCGGCGTAGTCGAGCGCCTGCCAGGTGTGGCCTGAAATCGCCGAGACGTTCGTGTCGGTGTCGCGGCTGCCGCCGTCGCGCGTCTCGAGCCGCGCGCCGCGCTCGACGAGCATGGTCACGACGTCGTTTCGGCCCTTCAGCGCCGCGCCCATCAGCGCGGTGCGGCCCTCGCGATTGGCCCAGTTCGGATCGAGGCCGAGGTCGAGCAGCATCCGCATCGCTTCGACGTTTTCCTTGGCGGACCGCTCGTAGGTGACGCCTTCCACCCAGCCGATGCCCCCGCACGCGGTGAGTGCGCTGTCGCCGTTATCGGTGACGAGGAACAGGTCGGCGCCGTAATCGAGCAGCAGCTGCATCAGCACGGTGTCGCTCGACTGCGCGGCGCGGATGAACGGCGTCGCGCCGGCTTCGTAGAACCACTGCATCGTGAAGATCGTCCGCGTCAGCGTGTTGTCCTTCGCGCGCGCGTTCGGATCGGCGTCGTGCGCGAGGAGGAACTTGATGAAGTCGAGGTGATCCAGGTCGGGCTTGGGTACCGGATAGTCGCCGCCTTCGATGTTGCGGTTGTCGGTCGCGAGGTAGAGTGGAGTCCACCCGCCGTTGTTCGCGATGTTCGGGTTGGCGCCGCGCTCGATCAGATACTCCGCCAGCCTGTAGTGGCGGTTGTTCGTCGCGGTGAGCAGCGGCGTCCAGCCGTACTCGGTCGTCTGATTCACGTCGGCGCCGGCGTCGAGAAGGGTCCTGGCCGATTCCAGATCGCCTTCGCGGGCCGCGAAGACCAGCGCGGTGAGTCCTCCGCCTCCGGTTCCGACAAGCCCGGCGACGATGACATCAGTGTCGTCGAACGCGTCGGGAGGCGGTTCGGCGGCGGGCGGCGCCTGCGCCGGCGCCGCAGTTGATGCCGGTGCGCCGGGGGCTCCGCCGGGAGATGGCGCGGCCGCGTCAGGCTGACCCGCCGCCGGCGCACCCTGAAGATCCGTCCGACGATTGTTCAGCACGCCGCGGAAGCCGATGTTGATTTTCGCGCCGTGTGCGACTTCCCATTCGAGCTGCTGTTCGTACGTCCGTCCAGCCGCAATCGCATCGGCGTAGCGCCGCTGCGCTTCCTTGACGGCCGTCGTGTTCACGCGCGGCGCCATGTAGTTTCGAGGCAGACCCGCCGGTCCGGATTTCGCGCTGAAGTCGGCGCCGACTTCCAGCAGCATTTTCACGGCCGCGGGATGCCGCTGTTCGGCGGCCCACATCAACGCGGTCGTTCCACGAAGATTTTCCTTTGCGTTGATGTCGGCACCTGCCGCGGCGAGCAGCTTGATCGCCTGCGGGTTGCCGTTCCGCGCGGCCAGCATGAGCATGGTCTCGCCATTGGCGAGGCGCCGCTTCGCGTCGGCGCCGGCCTTCAGCAGCCTCTCGATCATCGGCGCGCTGCCGTAGAGCGACCCCAGCGCGAGCGGTGTAAAGCCTTCGCGGTTGGCGGCCGCGACGTTGGCGCCCGCCGCGATCAGCAGGTCCGCGGCAGTGAGGTCGTCGCGGTACACGGCCCAGTGCAGTGCGGTCGCGCCGTCGATCTGAGGAGCGTTGACGTCGGCTTTCGTCTGGAGAAGCGTCCGCAGCGCGGCCGTGTCGCCTTTCATGACCGCGTCGGCGACATCGCTCTTTGCGGCCGCTCCGACGACCGCGGAGAGGGAGAAGAGCAACGTCACGGCGCCGCCAAGTCTCAGGTCTGACGTCCGAAGTCTGAAGCGCATGATGATCGTTACAACTCTCCGAGCCGACCTGTGCTGTCTCCCTGCGACTCCTTTTCAATCCCGAACATGTCGAGCATCGTCAGCAGCAGGTTCCCCGTGGTCACGGTCTTGCGCTCGTAGGCGAGGTGCCGGCCACCTTTGAGCTTGCCGTTGGCGCCGCCGACGAGGACGTGCGGCACGTCGTAGTGCTGGTGCTGATTCGAATTCCCCATGTTCGTGCCGAACATGATCAACGAATGGTCGAGCAGTGTGCCATCGCCGTCCGGAATCGACTTCAGCTTCTCCGCGAAGTACGCCAGCGTCGAGACGTGGTACCGGTTGATGTCCGCGTAGCGGCGGATCTGCACCGGGTCTTCCTGATGGTGCGAGCCACCGTGGAAGCTCGGACTGACGCCGCCGTCCGGGAACCATTCGCCCTTGGGGTACATGTAGCTCCGGGCGGTCAGATCGCGCGCGCCGAGCAGCGTTGCCACGCGCGTGATGTCGGCGCGGAAGGCGAGCGCGGTCATGTCGAAGTGCAGCTTGATGTGTTCGTCGAACGATTCGGGGATTCCGCTCGGCAGCGGGATCTCGGGCACGGTGGCTGACGCCTTTACGGCGATCTGGATGCGCCGCTCGATCTCTCGAATCTCGTCGGTGTACTGGCTGATGGTGCGGCGATCCGACGCGCCGAGCTCCTTGTGAAGGCTCGTCAGCTGGCCGAGAACCGAGTCGAGGATGCTCCGGTTCTGCCGCATGCGTGCGGCGCGCATCTCGGGCGTCGAGCCGCTTCCGAACAGCCGCTCGAACACGTTCTGCGGATTGAGCTCCATCGGGATCGGACTCGTGTGCACGAACGGCTCGTTGGGCGGCGTCGGCAGTTCGATCCATGAAATCGAGTTCGTGTACGAACAGCTGTAGCCTTCGCCGCAGTTGCTCGAGCTCGAGTTCGGGTCTTCGCACGCCAACTGCAGCGATGGCAGCAGCGTTTCCTGACCGATCTTCCGCGCGATGATCTGATCGATCGTGGCGCTGCCGACCGTCGCATCGGATCCCGCCGTCTTGCGGGGTTTGATTGCCGTCAAGTACGCGGCCGCCACCCAGTGATCGGATCCGGTCGTTCCTTCCGGCGGCTCGGCCGATTTCGACCACAGGCCGGTCATGATGACGGTCTGATCCTTGACCCGCTCGAGCGGCGCCATGATCAAGGGCAGCTGCTCGGGCAACGGTCCTTCGGGGCCGGGCTCCCAGTACCCGGGCGCCATGCCGTGCGGGAAGAAGATCCCGACAAACCGCGGTTTGGGCGACGCGGCCTCGGCCGCCGTGAGCGGCACCGACGCGGGCAGCATCGCCTCGAGCAGCGGCAGCGTCAGCGTGCACCCCGCGCCTTTCAGGAACGTCCGCCGCGGAATGTGTCGCTTGGTGATGAACATAGAACTATTTCGCTCCTCTGCCTCTGTCCTGCTTCGCGTTGTCGACCGCGTGGCTGGGAACGGGCTCAGTCACTTTCATGTTCATTTGGAACGGCTTGCTCGTGACGACGCCCATCACGAGCGCCGAGAAGCGGTTCTGATTCCGCATCGCGTCGCGGGCGATCGATCGCACGAGCGGCATGTCCTGGTATTCGACGCCGCGGCCGAGCGCGTACACCAGCAGCTTCTCGGTGACCACCTGAATGAACTGGGTGGAATAGCCCAGCAGCCACTGGCGCAGCGCCGCCGGCCCGTCGATCTTCGTTCCGTCGAACAGCTGTCCCGATGCATCGACCGTGGTGTCGCCGTCGGTCGAGCGCCAGTGGCCGATTCCGTCGAAGTTTTCGAGCGAGAACCCGATCGGATCCATCAGGCTGTGGCACTGGACGCAATCCGGCCGCACGCGATGATCCAGCATCTTCTGTCGCATCGTCGGCTCTTTCGTGTTGCCGGCGGCATCGCCCGTTCTGGGCGGAAGGGGCGGCACGTCGGGCGGCGGATCCGGCGGGCTCACGCCGAGGACGTTGGTCATGATCCACTTGCCGCGCGTCACCGGCGAAGTGCGTTCCGGCTTCGACGTGGTCACGAGGAACGCGCCTTTCCCGAGGAGGCCGCGCCGCACGTCCATCTCCGGCGGGAGCGTCACACGGCGGAACTGACTGCCGTACACGTTCGGAATGCCGTAGTGCTTCGCGAGCCGTTCGTTCACGAACGTGTAGTCGGCGGTCAGCAGATCCAGCACGCTCCGATCTTCGCGGATGATGCTGTCGAAGAGGAGCTCCACTTCGCGCCGAATCGCCTGCCGCAGCGGATCGTCGAAGTCGGGATACACCAGCGGCAGCGGACCGGCGCTCTGCAGACCGCGGAGGTTCAGCCACTGCCCGGCGAAATTCGCGGTGAGCGCCTCGGAGCGCGGATCCTTCAGCATGCGTCGAACCTGCTGGTCGAGCACCGCGGGATCCTTGAGTTTCCCCTGACTCGCCACGGCGATCAGCTCGTCGTCGGGGACGCTGCTCCAGAGGAAGAACGACAGGCGCGACGCGAGATCGAGATCGCTGATCCGGTACAGCTGGTTCGCCTTGGTGTTCGCCGGCTCCGTTTCGATGCGATAGATGAAGCGCGGATCGGCCAGGATGCGTGCGAGCACCATCTCGACGCCGTGGTCGAAATCACCTTCCTTGCGGCCCGCCTGGTAGAACTCCATCAGCGCCTGCACGTCGGCTGGCGACGCGGGCCGTCGGAAGGCGTGCGTCGCGAGGTTCGTCGTGATCTTCCGGGCGCACGCCGTTTCGTCGGCCGGCGACGTCGGGCGGCACGCGAAAACGCGCGCTCGCGAGGGCGATTCCTTCGCAGGCGTCGCGTTGAACGGTCCTTCGATGCGAAGCGTCCCCACGTGCGGAAAGAACGTGAACCCGGGCGTCGGTCCCGTCTGCAGCGTGTCGCGCTGGAAATGCTGATCGAGATCGAGCAGCGGCGCGAAGTTCGTCGCGGGGAACGTGGCGCCGATCCAGTGCGCGCCGGCCGTCGTCTTGACGCGCACGCGCATCGGTGTGCCGCCGCGGCCGCCGAAAAAGGCTTCAGGTCCCTGCTGACCGCCGCCAGGCGGCCCGGCGACGGCGCCGCGGCCGCCGCCCGGTGCTCCGCGACCGCGTGAGGAGCCGGATGCGTTCGCGCCGCCGCAGTTCGCCTGCGGCGCGCCGAAACGACGACTGCCGATCCAGTCAATCAGGCCGAGGCGATCGCCGTCGAGCAGAATCTCGAGCTTCTCGCACGGCACCGATCCGAATCCAGCGGGCGACATGTTGTCGCCAAAGATCGGCGTCACGGTGATCGTGTACTCCCCATCGGAAGGGAAGACGTGCTTGACGAGAATGCCGCCGCGCGTCCCGAAGGGAAGCCCTTCGATGTGGTAGTCCTGCGACGTGTCTTCGGGCGTGCGGTAGACGACCAGCGTCGGCGTCGTCGGCTCCCCGATCGCCAGCCGGCTGATTTTGCCGGCCGCGTTCACGTACGCCTCGATCAGCGTCGACGAAACTCCAAGCGCGCCGGCGATGTTATCGAAGCCGTGCGTGGAATCGTCAGACGGAAGGTAGGCGCCCGGATCGATGTCAAGCGCAAGAATGTCGCGGATCGCGTTGGCGTACTCCGTCCGATTCATGCGATGGAGGCCCGGCGGCGGCGCGTACGCGACCGCGGTGCGATCCAGCTCGTTTTCGAGGTACGTGATGAAGCCGTCGTACGTCGATTTGTCGGGTCTGCGGGAATTTGCAGGCGGCATCATCCCGGCGCGCAGCTTTCGCACGACCAATTCCCATTTGTCAGCGTGCTCGCTGACGCGCGCGGGATCGAGGTCGTCGAGCGTCAGCTTCCGGGCTGCCGCCTGTCCGGACGCCTTTGCGCGCTGGTTGTGACAACCGACGCAGTAGCGATCCAGGAGCGCGCGGTGCGGCGAGGTCGATGGCTGTGGCGTCTGTGGTGATTCAGGCGCTGCGCTCGTGGCGGCGGGCTGTCCCGTTTGGCCGCTTCCGGGACCGGCCGTCTGCCCGACGACGACGGTGACGAAGGGTGCGATGACGGCGCACCCGATTGCCAGCAGTCTTTTCCTCATTGCTCGACGCTCCGGTCGGGCTCGTCGTCGGCGGCGGTGGCGACTCGGCTCATGATAGCCGACGACCCGGGCTCCGGTGCGTCGCGAATTGTAACTGCGATGCCGTTCTGAGGCACTGGCCGCCGTCGCCCGACAGGAGTA
>Ga0075435_100002383_pt1 | contig 12455 bp, 5 predicted proteins | sample RhiMethybrSRZTD4_FD_75302 | JGI IMG/M metagenome (GOLD analysis project Ga0075435, IMG submission 75302) | Populus rhizosphere microbial communities from Tennessee, USA - Rhizosphere MetaG P. TD hybrid SRZTD4 | ecosystem: Host-associated > Plants > Roots > Rhizosphere > Soil | place: USA... | reverse complement strand
CAAAGTTGTTCTTTGGCATCGTGCCGAGACCGCTGCCGAACTCGTCGGTGTACACCAGCTGGATGCCATCCTTCGCGAGGTTGCTGACGAAGCTCGGAGAAAGCGCCTTGTTCTGCCAGACCGCGGGAATCAGGTAGCGCGACGGCGAGCCTGGCACCATGTTGGACTGTTCGCTTTGGTTTTCCTGTTCACGGCTGAACCAGTCCCAGCGCAGGCCGTAATTGACGGTGAGCTTGGACGTCGCGTGCCAGCTGTCCTGCGCGTAGGCGCCGTGGTAGGTCTTGAACGCGTCCACCGATCCGAACGGCGACGCGCGGAGCACGGTCAGCCCACCGAGGAAATCGACGCCGCCGGGCACGGTTGACGGAATCTGGTTGAGCAGCATCTGCGCTCGTGCCGTGCTGTTGTCGGTCTGGTTCACGAGCGACGTGTAGCCGCCGCCGAAGTTGTATTCGCCGCGCGCGTACGGCGGCTGCGTCGAGCCGAAGAAGATGTGCTGGTACATGTAGCCGCCCTTGAAGGCGTGCGACTTGTACACCTTGGTCAGGTTGTCGCTGAACTGCGCCGTGTTGCTGAACCGCTCGCTCACCACCCAGCTGGCGTGCCCCAGATCGCTGAGGTTGCCGATCTGCAGCAACGGCAGGCCGCCGTTCCCGGTCTGCTGCGGAATGCCGAGAATCCCGTACTTGGCCGGCACGTTGCTGGTGTCGTCGCCGTTCGGCTGCAGCCGATAGGTGTGCTCGCGCCCGATGCCGAAGCGCGCTTCGTTGATCAATGTCGACGACAGCACGTGCGTGTGGCTGGCCGCGAAGCCGTTGACACGCACCTTCTCGTCGCCTTCGGAGAACCCGCCGCCGTCGCCGTCGCCGTCGAACGGCGATGGCCGCACCTTGTGGTTGTTCGAGAAGCTGTAGCGCGCGAAGAACCGATCGTTGCTGCTGAAGTTGTGATCGACGCGCACGTCGAACGCGTGCGTATCGTCGTTGTTATTGCGGTTGACCACGTAGTTGTTGTTCAAGCCCGCCTGATTCGGCGCGGGATAGAGGTTCATCAGCTTGATCGCGTCCGGGTTGAGACGGTTCGCTGGAATCTGGTTGCCGGGGAACGCGTCGCGCACGAAGCCGGTTCGCGCCGCCACGATGCCGGTCAACGGATCCACCTGCCCCGCCAGCAGCTGGCGCGTCGTCGCCGGATCGAAGATGGTCCCACGCGCGAAGCTGCGGCCGAGAATATCCGCGCCGACCGTGCCGCTCTGCAGCGCGATGAGATCGGCGAAATTCGTGAACCCGCTGCTGCGCTCGAGCGCCGTCGGGACCGATCTCACCCAGGTGCGTCCCGACGTGATCAGGCTGCCTTCGTAGTCCCCGAACCAGAACGTCTTCGACGCGATGATCGGCCCGCCGCCGGTCAGGCCGAACTGGTTCGACTTGTATTTGGCCTTGCCGATGCCGGCGCGCTCGGCGAAGAAGTCGTTGGAGTTCAGTGCGTCGTTGCGATTGAACTCCCAGACGCTGCCGCGCAGCCTGTTGGTGCCCGACTTCAACGTCGTGTTCAGCACCGCGCCGCCCGCGCGCCCGTACTCGGCGCTGAACGAGCTCGTGAGGATCTTGATCTCGTCGACCGCATCGATAGGCGGCTTGACGACGTAGGCGACACCGCTCAGGAAGTCGACGTTGCTCGTGTTGTTGTCGATGCCGTCGAGCAGGTAGTTGTTCTGCGCCGGCCGGACGCCGTTGGCCGCGAACATCAGCGGCGCGCGCGCGCCCGGCTGCGGCGGCACGACGCCGGTCGTCAGACGCGCGAGGACGGTGTAGTCGCGCCCGTTGATCGGCAGGTTTTCGATCGTGCCCGATTTCAGCGTCTCGCCAACCGTTCCCGATCCGGTTTGCAGCAGCGGCGATTGACCGGTGACCAGCACTTCTTCGCTGACGACGCCCGCCTGCAGCGTGAAGTCGATGCGGACGTTCTCGCCGATGCCGACGGCGAGTCCGCGCCGGATCCCTTTCCTGAACCCGGGGAAGTCGACTTCGATCGAGTAGTCGCCGGTGCGGATGGGCGTGAAGATGTACGTGCCATCCTGACGCGTCACCGTGGTGAGCGTGAGCGCCTGGCCTTCGTGCGTGATCGTCACCGTCGCGCCCGGCAGCACGCCGCCCGATTCATCTTTGATGGTTCCGGAAAGAGTGCCCGTGTCGACCTGGGCACGTGCTGACGTGGAAAGTACTGCCGTCAAGGTGAGCGCCAACAAACAGCCCATGCCAGGTCCTGGCTGGATGCGCATCGCGTCCTCCCTCTCGACTGACCGCGCCAACGATCGCACGATTTGTCAGCGTGCAATCGAATACAAAAAAGTGAGGCTAGCTTGACCCCGATCGATTTGCAAGCCTATCCTCGACGCGAACGCGCGATTGCACGCGGACAGATCCACGCCAGTGAATCGGAAGCTCGTCATTTTCTCTCTCGGCGGCTCGCTCCTCATCACCGCCGTCTCGCCGTTTCACAAAAACATCGCGGGCGCCGACACCGCCATCGATTTTCGAGACATCGCCGCGTCTGCCGGAGTCACCGCGCGGACGATCATCGGCGGCGATCGCACCAAGCCATACATTCTCGAAACAACCGGCGGAGGGGTCGCGATTCTCGACTACGACGACGACGGATGGCCGGACATCTTTCTCGTCAACGGTTCAGATGCAAAAACGCCGGCGGCGGACGCGCCGCTCAGTCATCTGTATCGAAACAATAAGGGCGACGGCACCTTCACCGACGTCACCGACAAATCGGGCCTCACCGGCCGCGGCTGGGGACAAGGCGTCTGCGCCGGCGACTACGACAACGACGGCCACGTCGATCTGTTCGTCACCTATTACGGCGATCAAATTCTTTATCGCAACAACGGCGACGGCAGCTTCAGCGATGTCACCCGTCGGAGCGGACTCTCGCGTCCGAGCCCGCGCTGGAATACCGGATGCGCGTTTCTCGACTTCAACCGCGACGGCCGACTGGACCTCTTCGTCTCCGCGTATGTCGCGTACGCCGATGCGATGCGATACCCGCCCGGCAGCCGCGGCAACTGCAACTGGAAAGGTCTCGGCGTCATGTGCGGACCGCACGGTCTCGACGGATCGCACAACATGCTCTTCCGCGGCAACGAGGACGGCACCTTCACCGACGTGTCTGAACAAGCCGGGCTTCTGAAAGTTCGACCGGCCTTCGGATTCACGCCGCTCGTCCTCGACTACGACAACGACCGCTGGCCCGACGTCTACGTCGCGAACGATTCGAATGCCTCGTTCCTCTTCCACAACGATGGCCACGGCGCATTCAAGGACGTCGGCGTGCAGGCCGGCGTCGCGCTCACGGCCGATGGCCGAGCGCAGGCCGGCATGGGCGTGAGCGCCGCCGACTACGACCGCGACGGCTGGCTCGACATCGTCAAGACGAACTTCGACGACGACACGACGTCGCTGTATCGGAATCACGGCGACGGGACATTCGACGACACGACGGTCGCCGGTGGACTTGGTACGAACACTCGATATCTCGGCTGGGGCACGGGGTTCATCGACGTCGATCTCGACTCGTGGCCGGACATCTTCATCGTCAACGGCCATGTCTATCCGGAAGCGGATCGGATCGGCGGACGGTACTCGTATCAACAGCCGAAGCTGCTCTACCGGAACCTTGGCAACGGCCGATTCGAGGACGTCTCGGTGCGCGCCGGAGCCGGTGTGGTCGCCAAAAGCGCGGCGCGCGGCGCCGCGTTCGGCGATTTGTTCAACACCGGCCAGCAGGACATCGTCGTGAACAACATGCACGATTCACCGGCGTTGCTGCGGAACTGTGCCTCGCCGCCGGGTCATGCGCTGGTCATGCAGCTCGTCGGCACGAAGTCGAACCGCAGCGCGATCGGCGCGCGCGTGACGGTCCATGTCGCGGGGCGGCGATTGATCGACGAGGTCCGGAGCGGCGGCAGCTTCTGCTCGCAGAACGATTTGCGGATCCACGTGGGTCTCGGCGGACAGACGCGTACGGAGCGCATCGACGTCGTGTGGCCGAGCGGCGCGACGGAGACGATGGCTGGAGTCGATGCGGATCAGCTGCTGGTCATCCGCGAAGGCGGCGGCATCGTGGAGCGAAAACCATTCGCGCGACGAGCCATCGCCGGCTGCGCGGCACCTTGATATCATTCGCGAGGGAGAACGCCGGGTGGACGACCCGCGATTTGGATGGCGGCGGCGAGATGCGCTCCGCATCATGGCGGCCTGCATGGCCGACTGGTGGCTCCCCCGGAATCTGTTCGCCCAACGACCGGCCTCGAAAAAACCCGAACGACGCGCCATCGTCGTGACCTTCGGCGGCGGCGTCCGCTACGAGGACACGCTCGCGCCGGAAGGCTGGGTCAACATTCCGCATCTGTCGTCCGAGCTCGTGCCGCAGGGGATCGTGTTTCCGGCGGCGCGGCATGAAGGACTGACCGGACATTTCAACTCCACGGGCGCGCTCGTCACCGGCAGCCGTCAGAACGTCGACGCGTACGGCAGCGAGCCGCCGGTCACGCCGACGATCTTCGAGCTGTTTCGAAAAGAGCGCGGCCTGCCGCCGGACGAAGCCTGGGTGATCGCCACCAACAAGAGCTTCGGCCTGATGGGCGGCAGCAAGCTGCGGCAGTTCGGCGATCCGTATTCGGCCAACGTCGTGCTGCCGAAGCAGCTGCTGATCAAGACGATCAAATCGGCGGTGAGCACCAATGCGGGTCCTGGCGTCGAGGATCGACAGGCGCTCGCCGAGCGGATGATGCTGGCGCTCGACGAAGGGTATGAAGGATTCGGCTGGAAGGTGTACGAATCCGGGCGCGCGCTCAGCGCCGAGCTGAGGGCGAGCCTGGCGAAATCGCTGCTCGACTACTTCAACGATCCGGCGGCCCCGACGAGCGGCGACGAGCTGACGTTCTTCATGACCAAAGAGATCATGAACCGCTTCGCGCCGTCGCTGCTGCTCGTGAATTTCTGGGACATCGACATCGCCCACTACGGCGCCTACTCGCTCTATCTCGATGCGATCCGGCGGACCGATCGACTCGTGCACGAATTGTGGCAGCACGCGCAGTCGCTGCCCTCGTACCGCGATCGCACCACGCTGCTGGTGGTGCCGGAGATGGGACGCGACAGCGACGTCGCCGGCAACGGCTTCGCCAACCATCGCAGCGGCGACGAGTCGTGCCGCCGCGTGTGGCTGGTGGCGCTCGGCGCCGGCGTGCCGACCGGCACCGGCACCGAGCGCCCGATCCGCACGATGGACGTCGCGCCGACGGTGGCGCAAATTCTCGGCTTCAAGATGCCGGAGTGCGAAGGCAAGCCGCTCATCGAGCTGGTCTGATGCAGTTCAACGCGGAACTGACCGGCGACGCCGCTGCCCTGGCGCGAACGCACAGCGAGCTCCTCGCTCGTCTGCCCGCGACGGTCAGCGCGTTCATCCTCGTCGAGCTTCAAAAGTGGCCGCTGCTCTTTCCGCCCGAGCAACAGTACCAGCGCGCGTTGCTGGACGTGCTGTCGCGGATACCCTCCAGCGAGTTGGACCAGTCGGCCGCGGGAATTGCGCGCATCGAAGCGGATGCCGGAGCCAGTCGGATCGGCGAGCGCAATCCGGCGCGATTCCAGGACGAGGCGCAGGCGGTGCTGCGCAAACGCGGACTCTTCGTGGCGTGGCGCACCGAAGTGGACGGGTTCTTCCAGAGAATCGATCCGGCGCTCGAGGCGCAGCTCTATCCTGCCGATGCGCCGCGCCGGCTGATCGTCCAGATCTACGGCCGCGAGATCGCGGTGCAGCGGGACAGGATGTGGAACCGGTTCAAGCGCACCGGCGCGCGCGTGCCGCTCGACCTCGGAGGCGCGACTGATGCCGGAGAATTTCTCGCCACGGTGTTTGGCGCTCCACGGAGTCGCGGCGCCGTCCCGCCGCTGTTGAACGCGGCATGGATCATCGAAGCGCACGACGCGCTTCACGCGCTCTGCGACAGCAAACCGAGCGACGCGCTGACCGGCCTGAGCTACGACCGTCTGCGCAGCTATCGCGATGATCTGACGCGCACGCTCAACGCCAAGATTCAAAGCGGCGTCGAAAGCCCGCAGGCGTTCGCGGCCTACGCACGCAGCCTCCGCATCACCCCTTCCCCCGGCGCGATGCTCCGTGCCGACGATGTACTCGTCGCATTCGTGCGCGACGTGCTGCTGACCGGCAACGGCACGATGATCGTCAACAACACGTTCGTCGAGTGGGCGGCCGCGCAGGCGCTCCGCCGCGCGCAGCCGCGCATGCTGGTGACGCGCTACGGCGTGCGCGACAAGCTGAAGCCGTTCAGCAGCATGATCATGTTCTCGCAGGCCCGTCCGACCGATCACCTCCCGGTCGTCCAGGATCCCGCGGGATCGTTCATCGATGTCGAGCAGTTGTCGTACTACGTGTGGGTCAACGCCGAAAAGAATCCCGCGTATCGCGGGAAGACGCTCTATCTGTTCCTCGCAGAAGGCGTCGACGAAATGCTGGCGATCGGGCCTGAGACGGGAACCGCGCCGGCGGCCAAGATGGCCCCGGCGCGGCTCGAAGACGTGTGCGCCACCATGGCGCGATGGCTGGACGTCCCGATCCCCGGCGGATCGGGACGGCCGATTGCTCAATTGATCAACTAGCTGGTTCGATTCGCTGAGAAAGCACAAAGGACACAAAGCACACAAAGGACACAAAGAGAATTTTTCTTTTTCCTTTGTGTTCTTCGTGTCCTCTGTGTCCTCCGTGTTTCTCAGAACTGGAAGCGAATCTGCAGCTGCAGATTCCGCAGCGGCTGCGCGCTGGTCGCGGCGCCGAAACCAGCGTTGCGCGGCGTCAACCGCGTCGGGTCGAGCGTGCCGTCCGGCAGGTACTGCGAGTTGACGATCGTCTGGTCCGTCGGGCTGCGATAGATGACGTCCCGGTTGCGATCGTTGTAGATGACCGTGTTGAACGCGTTGAAGATGTCGAGCCGGAACTGGATATTGCGGTTCCCGCCCATCTTGATGTTCCGGGCAATCGCGAGATCGACGGTGTGATCCGGGCAGCCGCCGAGCAGGAAGCGGCCGGACTCGAGGCCGACGCTGCCGTAGGTCGGACCCTTGACCGCCGACGTGTCGAACTGCTGGTACTGATTGCTCGAACAACCCGAACCCGGATCGCCGACGTAGACGATGCGCGCCAGGTAGTCGGGCGAGCCGGTCAGGTTCGTGGCCGCGCCGTTGTTCTGATACGAGTAGTTGATGTCGTAGCGGCCGTTCGCGTCGGGCCCACGGTTGGCCTGTGCCACGCCGTTTGATTGAACCGCGCCGGGCTGGAACGCGGAGCCGGCGGTGAGCACGCCTGAAATCTGCCAGTCATTCGCCAGCGCCCGCAGGATCTGGTTGCTCGATCGCACGTTCGGCAGATCCCACACCGCATAGCCCTTGATGACGTGACGCTGCAGCGCGAGGTTTTCATTGAGCTGCTCGTACTGCGCCTGGTCGTCGCGAACCGAGATCGTGCCGTCGGCCGCGTGCTGGAGGCGCAGCTGCAGACCGGTGTTCCCCTTGAGCGACAGGCCGAGGTTGTAGTTGGTGCCGAACGCCAGGCCGTTCGTGTAGCGGCGGTTCACCGACATCTGGATGCCGTGGTACTCGTCCCAGAACCGCGTCTCCTGCTCGTTGATGTTGCTGAAGCCGCGGAACGCGCGCAGCATGTTCGCCGGGTACGCGGTGGCGCCCGGCACGGCGCTCGTGCCGAGCGTCGGATCCTGGTTTCTCGCCTGATACGCGGCACCGATGTCGATCGCATTCAAATCAACCGAACCACCCGTGCCGCCCTGGAACGCGCGCAGCCGGTTGAACCCGTGGTTGCCGACGTACGACACGTCGAGGGCCATTGCCCACGGCAGCGCGGTCTGAACGCCCGCCTGCCACTGCCACGACGAAGGCAGCCTTGCGTCGTACTGAAAATCGATCATCGCCGGAACGCCGATGGTGCTGAGACCGGTGCCGAGCGTCTGCAGTTGGCCGTTGCGGAGATCCTGCGACGACGAGATCGGCGGGTTGCCGGGAATCGAGAAGACCGTGTTGCCGTCCGGCCGATCGTAGAAGAGGCCGCCGCCGGCGCGCAGCACGAAGGTCTGCGTGCCCGACAGATCGTAGGCCATGCCGAAGCGGGGAGCCGCCGCGAGCAGCGGCCACGTGTACGACGTGTCCGCAATCCCGTCGCCGGCGCGATGCACGCCGTTGGTCAGATTCCCGGTACCGGGGATCACGGTCCCGATCGCCGCCGCGGTGTTCGCGGCGCCCGGCGCGGTGAGGATCTGGCCGGTGCGCGGGTCGACGGCGTTACGCGCGTTGCCCGAGCACACCGTCGCGCCGTTGTTGCAGCCCGACACGTAGAGCACCGGCGCCGCGCCGAACGACCACTCGTTCGGGAAGAAATTCGACATCTGCAGGAACTGGTCGTACTGCGGCTGCTGGCGTGTGAACCGCACGCCGTAGTCGAGCGTCAGGCGGTTGTTCACCTTCCAGTTGTCCTGCAGGTAGAACTCGGTGTTGTTGTAGATCATGCTGCCTTCGATCAGGCTCTGCTGCTGCAGGTACTGCGTGAAGACACCGGTGGCCGCGTTGGCGAAGCCGAAGCCGGTATCGAGCGCGTTGTTCGTATCGTTGCCGAAGTTCACGTAGCCCTGGAAGCCGAGGTTCGGCACGCCGCCGGCGCCGGTGTTCTGCGCCTTGAAGCTGTGATTGTTGTAGAAGCCCGCCTTGCTGGTGTGCGAGCTCCACACCTTCGTCAAGCTGACGGCCACGTCCTGCGTGCGGTTGATGTTCAGGAACCCCGGGAACACCTGATTGGGCGGGCCAGGCAGCGCGCCGACACCCTGATTACCTTGAATGCGCGTGCCCCAACCGAACGCCGGCGGCAGGTTGATGCGCGTGCCGTCGAACCACACAGGGTTGAGATTGTTGAGCACGCCGAACGCGTAGTAGCGCGGATCGACGACGCCGGCATTCGGATAGATGAGCGGGAAGCCGGGCAGGCTCTTGAGCCGGTTCGAGGAGTCGGTGACGAGGATGCCGCCCGTGGGTGTCGCGCCGATCGACGCGCCGCCCGCAAGCTGGTTGCGGATGAACCCGTAGGTGCCTTCCAGGAACGTCGAGTTGTTCACCTGATAGTCCACGGTCACGCCGTAATTCGTGATGAACGGGTACGGATTCAGCACGTCGTTGAAGCCTGGAATCGTGCCCGGTGTGACGAGACGCCGCGCGCGGTTTCCGGAGTACTTGCCGGTGGCGCGGAGCTTCGATGACACCTGATAGTCGACGCGGATCGCCGGCTGCTGCGTCAGGTTGTCGGTGGTCCCGGGCGCGGCCTCGTAGTTGTAGTTCTGGCCGGCCGCCTGATTGACGTTCGGCTGCGGATAACGGCCGAGGAGCGCGAGTCCCGTCGGATACAGAGCACTCTGCGGAATCTTGCCGAGCACGCCGCCGTCCTGGAAGCAGCCCGCCGTACTGCCCGCGGCGCACGGCAGCGTGGAGGTCGGATCCTTGATCAGGTTGAACAGCGCGCCGTTGTTGTCGCGCGTCTGCGAGAAGTCGCCGAGGCGCTCGAGCGCGGTCGGCACGCGCATCCGGATCGGGTTGCCGTTGTTGATCGCGGCTGTGACCGGTCGATATTCGTGCGAGTAGAAGAAGAACAGTTTGTTGTTGCCGCCGGGCTTGCCGACCGGTCCGCCGATTGTGTAGCCGAGCGTCTTCGTACTCGTCTTCACTTTCGGGTCGCCGTTATTCTGGTTCACCCAGCTGTTGGCGTCCCAGTCGGAATTGGTCTGGATGTCGTACGCCGATCCTCTGAAGCGGTTCGTGCCACTCTTGGTGACGGCGGTGATCTGCAGGCCGCTCGATCGTCCGTACTCGGCCTGGTAGCCCTGTGTCAGGATCTTCACCTCGCCGATCGAGTCCACGTTCATCTGCAGCATCTGGCCGTTGTTGCCGGTGTCCATCGCCGAGATGCCGTCCATCATGATGTTGTTCTGACCGGCGCCGCCGAGACGCGTGCCGCCGGCCGATGCGCCGGTCTGCACCACGCCGGGGGTGAACGCGGTCAGGGTCGTGAAGTTGTTGCGCGCAAACGGCAGGTTCTCGATCTCCGCGCTGGTGATCGCTCGCGACCGCTCGCCGCTCTGCGTCTGCACGATCGGCGACTCGGCGACGACCGTCACCGTTTCGGCGAGCGCGCCCGGTTCGAGCGTGAGCGGCGGAATGCCGACGCGGTCGCCGCCGCTGACGGCGATGCCGGCGCGGCGGACGGTCTTGAATGATTCCAGCGTGATCTCGACCGTGTAGGTGTCCGGCGTGACGTTGGGAAAGACATAGTCGCCGGTCTCGTTGGTGACGGCGGGCGCCGATCGCGTCCCCCGCGTTTCGCTGATGAGCACGACGGTCGCGCCGGGAATCACGCCGCCCTGCGCGTCCTTCACATTGCCCGTGACGGTGCCGGTGGTAATCTGCGCCTGCGCTGGGGACGACACCGAGAGGAGCGCAAGCACCAAACCGGCGCCGACCAGGAGCCTGCTACGTAGCATGTGTCCACCTCCGACTGAATGACGGATCGGTTCGTCGAGCGAGTTCAACCTTGCAACCGATTACATAGGCGCACAAGTTAGAGAGGACCGATTGATGAGTCAAGACAAAAAACGCCGCCACACGACGTTTCATCGGCCTCTCAGCGGAGAGATCCAATGAACCATATACGGGAGTTCGGCGTCGGCCTGACGGTGGTCTGTGTCGCCGCATTGATCCACGTTGCGCCAATCGCGCAGGCGCCGCCGGCGCCCGACTACAACGCCTACTACCAGGTCGGACCCGACTCTCTCGCCCACGACGGCGTCCCGAAGGGCGAGGTACGCGGCCCGTTCGTGTTACCGAGCCAGGCGTACCCGGGCACGCAGCACACGTACTGGGTGTATGTGCCCGCGCAATACGATTCCGCAACCGCGGCGAGCCTGATGATCTTTCAGGATGGACAGGCGTTCAAAGATATGGACGGCATGATCCGCGCGCCCAACGTTTTGGACAACCTCATATACCGTCGTGAAATCCCCACGATGATCGCGATCTTCATCAACCCTGGCCGCACGCCCGGGCAGCCGGAGCCGACGCCCTCGGACTGGGGCGACCGCTCGACCAACCGTCCGACCGAATACAACTCGCTCGATGACAAATATGCGCGCGTGATCGTCGACGAGCTGATGCCAGCGCTGGCCAGGGATTACAACATTTCAAAAGATCCGGATCGCCACGGCATTGGCGGCGCCAGTTCCGGCGCGATTGCGGCCTTCACCGTTGCATGGCAGCGGCCCAACGACTTCCGTAAGGTGCTGAGCATCGTCGGGAGCTTCGTGAACCTGCGCGGCGGCGACGCGTACGCGGACATCGTCCGGCTGAACGCGAAGAAGCCGATTCGAATCTTTCTGCAGGACGGACGGAACGACAACCGCGGGATCGGACGCGAGGGGAACTACGATCCGCGGCGCGATTGGTTTCTGCAGAACGTCCGCCTGATGCAGGCGCTCACCGACAAGGGCTACGACGTGAACTACGCGTGGGGCATGAACACCCACGGCCAGCGCATGGGCGGACCGATTCTTCCGGAGATGATGCGATGGCTCTGGCGCGATCACGGCGTGTCGACCGACGTCAACGACACGATCGAGCGCTCGTTCAACGCGCCAAAGCGCTAGTCCACAGTCGAACGACATCCACAGATACAAGCGGGCCACGAAGGCACGACCGAATCCGATGACCGGATCATGGTGAAGCTTAGCAGCTGGCGGAATTGGCCCGTTGTTGAGTCCCTGTTGTTCACTCGGAAAAATGATTTCCCGGAATGTTGGGAAGCGAGACAGCAGATTTCATTGCAGACCAGATGATTCCGCCAAAAGACGTTTGGCAGATCGCATTCGACGGAAGCGGACCGGTGACGGAGGACGACGTTCATTACGCTTTTGGCGGGCTGGTCGGCAGCCGCCCATCGTGGGGGGCATTCGCACAGCAGTGGGAGCCGATCCTCCACGAGTTCGATCTGCCGTACTTTCAGACGGTAGATGCGATGAATTTTCGAGGCCCATTCGCAGCGAAGTCCGCCGAATGGGGTGAAGGTCGGTTCGCCACGCGCGATGACTTACTTTGGCGACTGGCGCGATTGATACGGAATCTTGATTTGCGCCCGATAGGCTTCGCCGCCCAGGTGGGTGCACTTGCTGAAAAACAGGCGGCACTCCGTACCATTTTTTTTGGTTTGTCCTTCGTGCCTTCGTGGCCTTCGTGGCCTGCTTTTCTCGGGTGAAGATCGCGCGAATGACGAACTCTCACTTCATCATTCAGACTCTCTTCCCGTTCATCACCACCGCGGATGTCACC
>Ga0075435_100002380_pt1 | contig 12468 bp, 10 predicted proteins | sample RhiMethybrSRZTD4_FD_75302 | JGI IMG/M metagenome (GOLD analysis project Ga0075435, IMG submission 75302) | Populus rhizosphere microbial communities from Tennessee, USA - Rhizosphere MetaG P. TD hybrid SRZTD4 | ecosystem: Host-associated > Plants > Roots > Rhizosphere > Soil | place: USA... | reverse complement strand
GCCACCGACGACGGCCGTTGCCCTCCGCGCCCCTTCACGGCTCGGCTGCGTCCGGAGCTCGTGGCGAATCGGGAAAGCGTCCTGGCTTCCCTCGGCCAGGCGGGCACGTGCATGCTCAACGCGCTCACCGAGGAGCAGCATCGCGGCACGGGCGGCGTCAGCTACGGTCGAGCCGGGCACATCGCGGGCACCGGCAACGTCCCCGCCCGTGATCTCGTCGATCCCGAGACCCACGCCTATCTCCCCGACGATGCGCTACGCGCAAAATTCGCGACGGCCGGCGCCCTCGATGCGACGCGGGTCGTCACCTATTGCGGCGGCGGCATCGCGGCATCGAGCGATGCCCTCGCCCTGGCGCTCCTCGGCCGCGACGACGTCGCCGTCTACGACGCGTCGCTCTCCGAGTGGGCCGCCGATCCCTCGCTCCCCATGGAACGGGGCTAGCCTCGCCGCCGCGCGTGGACATCTGCTGCGCGTTTCCTCCGGTGCCGGACACGCCCGAGCACATCGCGCTCGCCGAGCGCCTCGGCTACCGGCGGGCCTGGGTCTACGACACCCCCGCGCTCCAGCTCGACGTGTGGATGACCCTCGCGCGCGCCGCGGAGCGGACGCGCCACATCGAGCTCGGCCCCGGCGTTCTCATCCCGAGCCTCCGCCACGTCCTCGTCACGGCCTCCGCGGTGGCCACCCTGGTCGACATCGCCCCGGGGCGCGTCAACGTCGGGATCGGCTCCGGCTTCACGGGCCGGCTCGCCATGGGACAGCGCTCCAATTCCTGGGCTTTCGTTGCGCAGTACGCGCGCCAGCTCCGCGGGCTGCTCGCCGGCGAGGTCGTCGAGGTGGACGGCGCGCTCACGCGCATGATCCACGGCCCAGGGCAGGCGCCCCCGCGGCCGATCCGCGTGCCGATGATCTTCGGCACGCGCGGGCTAAAGGGCGAGGCGGTGGCCCGCGAGCTGGGCGACGGCGTCTTTACCGTGGCGCCCACCCCAGGCTTCCGCTGGTCGGCCCTGCTCACCTTCGGAACGGTGCTCGAGACCGGTGAGCACTTCGACTCGCCCCGTGTCATCGCCGCGGCGGGCGCGGGCGCGGCCGTCCTCTTCCACCGCGCCCACGACCTGCCCGGCTCCCCGGGGCCTGGGCTCGAGGACCTGCCGGGCGGACAGGCATGGCGTGCGGCCATCGAGGCGGTGCCGGTTCGCGAGCGCCACCTGCACACCCATCTGGGCCATCTCACCTACGTGAATCCGACCGACCGCCCTGTGATCACGGGCGAGGTGATCCGCACCTACACCTTCACCGGGGAAGCGGAGGCGCTCCGCGCGCGGATCGACCAGTTCGCCCGGCGCGGGGTGACGGAGATCGCCTTCCAGCCCGCGGGTCCGGACATCCCGCGGGAGCTCACGGCGTTCGCCCGGATGGCGGAGCTCCCTGCGGGGCGAGCGCCCGCGGCCCGCTGACCATGCGCCGTCGGCGGCGCGACGACGGAACCTAACCAATGGCGAGATTCGATGTGGTGCTGCGTGGGGGGACCGTGTTCGACGGCAGTGGTGCGCCAGGCGTGCCGGCGGACGTGGCGCTGGCCGGCGAGCGGATTGCCGCGGTGGGCGTGGTGGCGGAGCGCGGGAGCACGGAGATCGACGCGCGCGGGATGGCGGTCGCCCCCGGCTTCATCGACGTGCACAGCCACGACGACTTCGCAGTGCTCCTGAACCCGACCATGCCGTTCAAGGTGATGCAGGGCGTGACCACTGACGTGGTCGGCAACTGCGGCTCCGGCGTCGTCCCCTACGAGGCGGCCGTGCGGCGCTTCGGGCGGATCCATCCCGGCGCGACGCCCCCCGAGTGGACGGGCTTCGGCCAGTACCTCGCGCGCGTGCAGGAAGCGGGGCCCAGCCTGAACGTCGCCGTCCTGATGGGGCACGGCTCGCTGCGCGCGGGCGCCATGGGCCTGGAGCAGCGCGCGCCCACCCCTGCGGAGATGGATCGCATGCGGGCTTGGGTACGTGAGGGCGTGGAGGCGGGCGCGGTGGGGCTTTCCACGGGCCTCATCTACGAGCCGGGGCGCTACGCGCGCACCGAGGAGATCATCGCACTCGCCCGCGAGCTGGGCGCACGCGGTGGCCTCTACGCCACCCACATGCGGGACGAGGCGGGCGGGCTCCTCGATTCCGTGCGCGAGGCCATCCGCATCGGCGAGGAAGGTGGGGTGCCGGTGCAGATCTCCCATCACAAGGCGAGCGGCCAGAGCAACTGGGGCAAGGTGCGCGACTCACTGCGCCTGATCGAGGAGGCGCGCGCCCGCGGCCTCGACGTGCACGCCGATCAGTACCCGTACACCGCGGGCAGCACTTCGCTCTACGCCGTGGTCCAGAACGGCGCGCTTCGACGGGACAGCCCCGGCGGCGTGGGCTCGCTGTCTGGCGACGCCGTGCTCATCGCCTCCGCGCCGAAGCATCCCGCCTACGAGGGACGGCGCCTGGACGAGCTCGCCGCGGAGTGGGGCTCGACGTCGAGGCGGCGGCCGCGCGCGTGATCCAGGAGGAAGGCGAGGCCTGCTTCGTCGTGCTCTTCTCGATGGACGAGGCGGACGTGCGCACCGTGCTCGCGCATCCCTCGACCATGATCGGCTCCGACGGCGTGCCCGCCGCGGGGAGCAAGCCGCATCCCCGACTCTACGGCTGCTTTCCCCGCATCCTCGGCCACTACGTGCGCGATGAGCGTGTGCTCGACCTGCCCACGGCCATCCACAAGATGACGGGGCTGCCCGCGGCCAAGTTCGGCTTCGTGGATCGCGGCACCGTGCAGCCCGGCGCCTTCGCGGACCTGGTCGTCTTCGATCCGGCCAGGATCACCGACGTGGCCACGTACGACGATCCCTGCCGCTTCCCGGCCGGGATCCGTGCCGTCTTCGTCAACGGCACCGCCGTCGCCCGCGAGGGCGAGCACACGGGCGCCCGGCCCGGACGCGCGCTGCGCCGGGGGGCGCCCGCGTCGTGACGCGCTCCGCGAAACTGGCGTAGAATCCGGGCACCTCACCACCACCACTAAGGAGGGCGCATGGACTACGGACTCTTCACCATGCCGTCGCATCCACCGGAGTGCAGGCTGTTCGATGGGCACCAGTGGGATCTCCAGCAGCTGCGCTGGGCCGACGAGCTGGGCTTCAGCGAGGCGTGGATCGGGGAGCATCACACCGCGCCCTGGGAGCCGCATCCCGCGCCCGATCTCCTCGTGGCGCAGGCGCTGCTCCAGACCACGCGCATGCGGATCGGCCCCGGCGGGTTCCTCATGCCCTACCACCATCCCGCCGAGCTCGCCAATCGCGTGGCCATGCTCGATCACCTGGCGCAGGGGCGGCTCAACTTCGGAGTGGCGGCGAGCGGGTTGCCGAGCGACTGGGCCATGTTCAACGTGGACGGCATGGCGGGCCAGCACCGCGAGATGACGCGCGAGGCGCTGGACATCGTGCTGCGCCTGTGGAGTGACGAGCCCGAGTTCGATTTCAAGGGCAAGTACTGGCACGTGACCAAGACCGGCACCCTGCTCGGCACCCTCAAGCCTCACATCGTGCCCTTGCAGAAGCCGCATCCCCCGATCGGGGTCGCCGGCGTGAGCAAGGGCTCCGACACGCTCAAGCTCGCGGGGGAGCGCGGCTTCTGGCCCATGAGCCTCAATCTCAATCCCACCTATGTGGGCAGCCACTGGGAATCGGTCGAGCAGGGAGCGGCGCGGAGCGGGCGCACCCCCAAGCGCTCGGACTGGCGGCTCGTGCGCGAGATCTTCATCGCCGACACCGACGCGGAAGCCATGCGCCTGTCCGCGGGGGGCATGATGGGCCGGATGATGCGGGAGTACTTCCTCCCGCTCCTGGCCTCTTTCGGCTTCCTGGAGTTCCTCAAGCACCGACCCGACGTGCCGGACTCCGACATCACCCCCGAGTACTGTGCCCGGCACAACTGGATGGTTGGCTCGCCGGAGACGGTGGCCCAGCGGCTCCAGGAGATCTACGACGAGGTGGGCGGCTTCGGCCACCTCCTGCTCTTCTGCTTCGACTACACCGAGAACCCCCAGGCCTGGCGCCACTCCATGGAGCTGTTCGCCCGCGAGGTGATGCCGCGCTTCAAGGAGCACGTGCCGAAGTAGACGATCGCCGTCGAGACCGAGGAGGACGCGGATGAGGAGAGTGTGGGGGGCGGCCGTCCTGGTGCTGCTGTTCGCGGGCGATCTGGCGGCGGGGTCGCCCCGCGATCATCGGCTGGCCCAGCTCTCCCTGCCCACGGGCGGGAACGTGGACTGGCGCCAGTGGGATTCCTTCTTCACCAACGTGGTCAAGAAGCTCGCCGAGGACCTCCCGGAGGCGCAGCGCGACCAGCTTCGTGATCTGTTCCTCGACTCGCGCTACCAGCTCGTGCAGTCTCTGTCCCTCGGCGCCTCCGATCCCGTGCCGAGCCTGCTCCAGGACTCGTGGAGCCGTCTCTCGCCCATCCTCAAGCAGTCGGTCTCGAGCCTGCCCCCGCAGGTGAGCGGTCGCTACACCGGCTTCATCTCCGCCATGGACGGCGCCGCCTCGCTGACCGGCCTCGGTCAGCGATTCGGCCTCGTGCAGATCACGCCCGAGATGCTCCGCACCGCGAGCTCGCTGCTTGGCACGGGAGGCGGCGACCCGCTCGCCTACGTGCTCGACGTGGACTCGGGACTCCGCTCGTTCATGGGCTTCGGCAGCGAGCTGCCAGCCCCGCGCGTCTCTCCGGCGCTCGGGCAGGCGCCGCCGCGTCCGTTCGGCCCGGGTGGTTCCTGGCGAGCCTCCGCGTCGTGGTTCGTGGCGCCGGCCTTCGCCGCCGAGGACGACTTCGACCGTCTCAACCAGTGGGTGCCGCAGACCCCCGAGCTCAACGACTACCTCGCCGAGGTACGCAAGCTCCTCACCCAGTCGAGCAACGCCGCCCTCGCCAAGTCGAAGGTGGCGCCGCAGTACGCCCCGCTCTTCCGCCAGATCGTGTTCAGCGCGGCCTGGCAGGAGAGCTGCTGGCGCCAGTTCGTCAGGAAGGGGGAGAAGCTCGCCCCGCTCGCCTCGAGCACGGGTGACCTGGGCCTGATGCAGGTCAACCGCAACACGTGGCGCGGGCTCTACGACCTGAATGGTCTCTCCGGCGACATCGAGTACAACAGCAAGGCGGGGAGCGAGATCCTCCTCTACTATCTCGGCCGCTTCGCCATTCCCAAGCGAGAGGACAAGCAGCCGGGCGGCAATCTCGCCCGCGCCACCTACTCCGCCTACAACGGCGGCCCTCGTGCGCTGGGCCGCTACCGGACGGCCAGCACCATTCCCGCCTACAAGAAGGTGGACGAGGCGTTCTGGACGAAGTTCCGCGCGGTGAGCGCCGGTCAAGAGCTGGCCGTGAAGAGTTGCTACGGCGGCTGAGGCCCACGGGGCAGGGCATGACCCGCGGATCGGGGGCGGCCGCGTGACGGCGCCAACGACGCGCCGGGCCTTCGCCACGATGCTGGCCTCCGGTTTCCTCGCGGCGCCGCGATGGTCACGGGCGCAGTCGGCGCGGAAGACCGCTCCGCGCATTGGCTTCGTCTTCTCCAACACGCCCCAGGCGGATCTCGAGGGTCCGCGGCCGGCGAGCCCCTATCTCCGGGCCTTCCTGGAGCAACTCCGCGAGCTCGGCTGGGTCGAGGGCCAGAACATCACCGTCGAGCGGCGGACGGCGGAGGGCCGGCTCGAGCGGTACGTGGACCTGGCGCGCGAGCTGATGGCCCTGCGCGTCGCCCTCATCGTGGTCTCGGGCACGGGCGGGGTCTTCAAGGTGAAGGAAGTGAGCGACACCATTCCCATCGTGATGGCGGGCGGCATCGCCGAGGCGCTCTTCTCCGCCGGAGTGGCAAAGAGCCTGGCGCGTCCAGGAGGAACCGTCACCGGGCTGACCACGGCCATCCCCGGGCTCGAGGACAAGCGACTCCAGCTCCTCAAGGAGGCCGTGCCCGGCGCCTCGCGGGTGGCGTATCTCGGCGCCACCGCGCCGCTGCCCGCCAACACGGACACGGCGGCGCGCGCCTTGAAGCTGACCGTGCTGCCCGTGGAGACCCCGAGGTCCGAGGAGCTAGAGAAGGCCTTCGGCGACCTCAAGCGGGCGCGCGCGGACGCGCTCCTCGTGGTGTGGGGCCCCACGTTCTTCTGGAGCTCCCGTCAGCGCATCAGCGATCTCGCCGCCCAGTACCGGCTGCCCGCGATCTACTGGGACCGCGCCTTCACGGAAGCCGGCGGCCTCATCTCGTACGGTCCCGACTACATGGATATCGACCGCCGCGCCGCGTACCACGTGGACAAGATCCTCAAGGGCATCGCCCCCGGCGACATTCCCATCGAGCAGCCGGTCAAGTTCGAGCTGGTCGTCAATCTCAAGGCGGCCCGCATCCTCGCCCTCACCATCCCGCCGCCCTTCCTGGCGCGCGCCGACCTCGTGATCCGCTAGCCGTCGCTCACGTCTTGGCGTCCCGAGAGCCGAGCCCATGGCCCGGCATGGTACGCTCGCTCCGTTTCCCGGGAAACCATGCGCGACCATCCGTCCGACTTCACGCCGTTCGCCGCCGATCCATCCGGCCTGCCGCCGGTGCGGGGCTTTCTCCACGCGCCCGCCGCCGCCGGCGACGACGGCCTCGTGCTCACCCACGGCGCGGGCGGGAACTCCCGCACCGCGCTCCTCGTGGCGGTGTCGCGCGGTTTCGCGGCGGCGGGCTTTCGCGTGCTCCGCTGCGATCTGCCCTTTCGCCAGGCGCGGGCGACGGGACCTCCCTCGCCCTCCGGGGCGGCGCGCGATCGCGCGGGCCTGCAGGCCGCCGTTCAGGCCCTGCGAGACCTCGGCGCGCGACGCGTGGTCCTGGGCGGTCTCTCGTACGGCGGACGACAAGCGAGCATGCTCGCCGCGGACGCGCCGGACGTCGCGCAGGCCCTCCTGCTCCTGTCGTATCCGCTCCATCCTCCGGGGAAGCCGGAGGCACCGCGGACGGAGCACCTGCCGCGGCTGCGCACGCCCGCCGTCTTCGTCTTCGGCACGCGAGATCCTTTCGGCGCCCCCGCGGAGATCCGCCAGGCCGCGAGCCTGGTGCCGGCGCCGACCGTCCTGGTGGAGCTCGACGGCGCCGGTCACGATCTCTCGCGCAACCGCCGCGCCGCCGCGGAGACGCATCGCGAGGTCGCCGCGCGGGCGCTGGAAGCACTGCGAAGCGCATCGCTCTCGCGCGGGTGAGCGTCGCCCCTTGACGCGGTTGCCGCCCGAGAGCAGGATCGGCAGGTCCGAAACCGGAGAGGAGGAGTGATGGCCAACGACCTGCACTACCTGTCGATCGGCGAGCTCGCCGGGCTGATCGCCTCGCGCAAGCTCTCGCCCGTGGAGCTCGTGGAGAGCCTGATCCAGCGCGTGGAGCAGCTCGACGCGCAGACCTCGGCTTTCATCACGCGCACCTTCGACCTGGCCCGGCGCCAGGCGCGGCAGGCCGAGGCGGACCTGGCCTCGGGCGAGCCGCGCAGCCCGCTCCATGGCATCCCCTTCGCGCTCAAGGACATCTACGACACCAAGGGCATCCTCACTTCCGCGCACTCGCGCGTGTTCATCGATCGGATCCCCTCGGAGGACGCCACCACTACCGCGAAGCTCTACGCGGCCGGCGCGGTGCTCCTCGGCAAGCTCGCCACCCACGAGATGGCGCACGCGGGGCCGTCGTTCGATCTGCCGTGGCCACCCGCCCGCAATCCCTGGAGCCTGATCCACTTCACGGGCGGCTCCTCCTCGGGCTCGGGCGCCGCCGTGGCCGCGGGGCTCGTCCCCGTGGCCCTCGGCTCCGACACGGGCGGCTCCATCCGCGGTCCGGCGTCGCACTGCGGGGTGGTGGGCCTCATGCCCACCTTCGGGCTGGTGAGCCGCGCAGGCGTGATCACCAACTCCTACACATTCGATCACTGCGGACCGCTCGCCCGCACCGTGGAGGACTGCGCCCTCGCCCTGGAAGCCCTCGCCGGCTACGACCCGAAGGATGCGGGAAGCCTGCGGCGGCCCATCCCACGCTATCGGGAGGCGCTCGGTCACGACCTGCGCGGGCTCAGGATCGGCGTGCTCCGCCATCACTGGGAGACCGACCTCCCCGCCTCCGACGACGTGCGGCGGGCCATGGACGCCGCCCTCGATGTGCTGCGCCGCCTCGGCGCGGAGCTGGAGGAGTGCCGGGTGCGTCCGCTCGCCGAGTACTTCGACGTGAAGATCATCATCGCGGAGAGCGAGATCTTCAGCGTGCACCAGCAGGCGCTGGTGGAGCGGCCGGAGGCGTTCGGGGCCGACTTCCGCTCGCGCGCCTTGCCTTCCGTGCTCTTCACCGCCCACGACTACGTGCAGGCGACTCGCGAGCACCGCCGCATGATGGTGGAGATGGAGCCGCTCTTCGCGCGCTACGACGCCTTCGTCACCGCAGGCCTGGGAGAGGCGCCGCGTCTCGCCGACTATCGCAGCGTGTCCTTCTGGCAGAAGCCGAGCCTGCTCACTGCCTGGAACGTCACTGGCCAGCCCGTGCTCGCCCTTCCCAACGGCTTCGGCCGGAGCGGCCTGCCGCTGGGCATGCAGATCCTCGGCCGGCCCTTCGGGGAGATGACCATCCTCCGCATCGGCCACGCCTACGAGCAGGCGACGGACTGGCACCTGCGCCGGCCCGCCCTCGTGCCGGGGGCCGCAGCGCCCGCCGTGACGCCGCCGCCCGTGCTCTCCGGCGGCACGGAGCCCGTCGACGGCGCCACGCGCGATCTCTGCGTGCACGCGGCCCGCCGAGCCGGGCTGCGTCTCGACGACCTGATGCTGGCGCAGCTCCTGGAGGGAGCGCCCTACGCGCTCGGCATGGTGCAGCGCCTGCGGCGGAGCCACGGGCTCCAGCACGAGCCCGCCAACGTCATGAGCTTCCCGCCGAGCTGGCTCGGCGACTCCCGGCCGGCCTAACCCGAATCGCGAGAAAGGGACCTTCGATGGAGATTCGACAGAACCGCGTGAAGCAGCGCCTCGCCGCCGGCCAGGTGGCGACCATCCTCGCCGGCACCAACGATCCGGACCTCATCGATCAGCTCGGCTCGCTGGGCGCCGATGGGATCTGGCTCGAGGGCGAGCACGGCGGCGTGGACTACGCCGACCTGGGCAACCTGACGCGGGCTTGCGATCTCTGGAACATGACGCCGGTGGTACGGGTGATGGACAATGACTACGCCACGATCTACCGCACCCTCGATCGCGGGGCGCAGGGCATCGTGGTGCCGCACGTGAATACGAAGGCGGAGGCGCAGGCCGTGGTAGAGGCGGGCAAGTTCGCGCCCATCGGCAAGCGCGGCATGTTCACGAGCCGCCAGGGATTCGGCGTGGGCGACTATCTCAAGGCCGCCAACGACCAGAGCCTCCTCATCGTGCTCCTCGAGGACATCGTGGCCATCAAGAACCTGGACGAGATCTTGAGCGTCGATCACATCGACGCCTTCTTCGTGGCCCCGAGCGACCTCGCCACCTCCATGGGCCACATCGGCGACCTCGGTCACCCCGACGTCCAGCGCACCATCGACGAAGCGATCGGCAAGATCGTGAAGTCTGGCCGCGTGGCGGGGACGCTGGTTACCCTCGCCAATGTGGAGCGCTACACGAAGATGGGCGTGCGCGCCCTCATGGCGAGCTTCTTCCCGTGGATCCAGGTGGGCGCCCGAGACCTGATGGACCGCGCGGCCGCCGCGGCCAAGCGCTAGCGGGGAGCCGACGGGCATGCGCGGCAAGCAGGTCTTCATGGAGAGCTTGATCGCCCACGGGGTGGAGCACATCTTCGGCAATCCCGGCACCACGGAGAGCCCCATCCTCGACGCGCTCCTGGACTATCCGCAGCTCCGCTACGTCGTGGCCCTCCACGAGGGCGTGGCCCTCGGCGCTGCCAGCTACTACGCGCAGACGAGCGGGAAGAGCGCGGTGGTCAATCTGCACGTGGCGCCCGGTCTCGGCAATGCCCTCGGCATGCTCTACAACGCCTACAAAGGGCGGGTGCCGCTCGTGGTGACGGCGGGGCAGCAGGACACGCGGCTCAGGCTGCGCGGCCCCGTGCTCGGCCACGACCTGGTCGCCATGGCCGCCCCGCTGACGAAGTGGAGCGTGCAGGTGGAGCGCGCCGACGAGTTCGCCTTGATCATGCATCGCGCGCTCAAGATCGCCGCCGATCCTCCCGCGGGCCCGGTCTTCGTAGCCCTGCCCATCGACGTGCTCGAGCAGGAGACGGAGGTCGAGCCCTTTTCCGTGAGCCAGCTGTACCGCGCGCCCGAGCCCGATCCGGACGGGATCCGCGCGGCCGTCGAGATCCTCGTGGGCAGCCGGCGCCCCGTCATCGTGGCAGGAGACGAGACGGCGGGCGCCACGGCGGAGCTGGCCGCGCTCGCCTCCGAGCTGGGAGCGGCCGTGTGGTGCGAGGGGATCCGCGCGCGCCAGGCGCTCCCGAGCGCGCATCCAAACTTCCGCCTCGGCCTGCCCTTCGACACGGTGGCCATCCGCAAGGCGCTCGACGGCGCCGACGTGGTGCTGCTGATCGGCGGACCGTTCTTCGAGGAGGTCTGGTACGCGCCGGGCCCGCCGCTGCCCGAGGGCGCGCTGGCCATTCACGTGGAGTCGTCGCCCGAAAGGCTCGCCCACAATCTCGCGGTGCGGGTGGGGCTGGTGGGCCGTCCCCGGACCGCGCTGTCGGCGATGCATGAGGGCGTGGCGCGTGCTGCGTCGTCCGCCTTCCGCGAGGCAGCCGCGAAGCGGAACGACGCGCTCCGCGCTCTCAAGACGCAGGAGGCGGAGGCGCAGAAGGCCCGCGCGGGCAAGCGCTGGAGCCAGTCGCCCATCTCCATGCCGCGGGTCATGGCGGAGATCGAGGCGGCGCTGCCTCCCGACGCCATCCTCGTGGACGAGGCGATCACCGCGGGGCCCGATCTCGTCCGCACCGTGCAGTTCGAGGCCCAGGGCGACTACGTGGGCGCGCGCGGGGGCGGCATCGGCCAGGCCCTCCCCGGCGCCCTCGGCGTGAAGCTCGCGCATCCCGACCGGCCCGTGCTCGCCGTGTCGGGCGACGGCTCGGCCATGTACAGCATCCAGGCGCTGTGGACGGCGGCGCACCACGACCTCGCCGTGGTCTTCCTCATCCTGAACAACCGCGAGTACCGGATCCTCAAGCACAACATGGACACGTATCGCCAGCGCTTCGGCGCCAAGCCGGATCGCGGCTATCCGAACATGGATCTCGTGTCGCCGGATCTGGGCTTCGTGGATCTCGCGCGGGGCATGGGGGTGGAGGGTGCCCGGGTCACCGCGCCGGACGAGCTGCGCCCGGCCCTCGACAAGGCGTTCTCCGCGGGCCGGCCCTTCCTGCTCGACGTGGCCATCGAAGGTCGTCCCTGACGCCATGGCCATTCCCGACATCCTCGCCATCGACTTCGACGGCGTGCTGTGCGACGGCATGGCCGAGTACTTCGAGACGAGCCGCCGCACGTGCGTCAAGACCTGGCCGCGCGAGAGCGCTCCCGGCGATGCGCTCCTCCCCGCCTTCCGGCGGCTGCGTCCCGTCATCTTCACGGGCTGGGAGATGCCGCTGCTCCTGCGCGCCATCGCCGGCGGACAGCCGGAGGCAAACATCCTGCGCGACTGGGCGGGCGTACGAGACCGTGAGCTCGAGGCCGAGCCGCGCGCTCACGAGCTCAAGGGTCTGCTCACCCATGCCCTGGACGACATCCGGCGCGAGTGGATCGCCGCCGACCGCGCGGGCTGGATCGCGAGCAACGCGCCCTACTGCGGCCTCGACGAGCTGCGCCGGCTCGTGGGCGAGCCCGAGCGAGCGGTGCTCGTCACCACCAAGGAAGGGGAGTTCGCGCGGCTCATCCTGGACGACTGGGGCGTGAAGCTCGCGGACATCCAGGGCAAGGAGGCGGGCACGCACAAGTGCGACAACCTGCGGGCCCTCATCGCCGCCTACACGGCCGCGCGCGGCCGGCGCCCCCGCGTGTGGTTCATCGAGGATCGCCTCGAGACGCTGGAGCACGTGACCACCCATCCCGACCTCGAGGACGTGGGGCTCTTCCTCGCGGCCTGGGGCTACAACACGGAGGAGACCCGGGCGGCGGCGCGGGCGAGCCAGCGCGTGCGCCTGCTCGAGCTGGATCAGTTCAGGCGAGGCCTCGCGGCCTGGACCTGAGGGCCCGCGCGCCGAGCTTCGGCCACCGTCCCATCGCCCGGCTCCACGCCCCCCGGGAATCACGCGGGCGCTAGCCTGAATTATTCACGAATGCCGCGCGTGCGATCGGCCGGGTGGCGGCGGGGGGAGGGGTGCCCTCAGGCGGAGTGGGACCCCCTCGTCCTGCACGCAGCCCGCAGGGCTGCGATTCAGGCGAGCGGGTGACGCAGCCTGAGGGCACCCCTCCCCCCG
>Ga0075435_100002379_pt1 | contig 12471 bp, 9 predicted proteins | sample RhiMethybrSRZTD4_FD_75302 | JGI IMG/M metagenome (GOLD analysis project Ga0075435, IMG submission 75302) | Populus rhizosphere microbial communities from Tennessee, USA - Rhizosphere MetaG P. TD hybrid SRZTD4 | ecosystem: Host-associated > Plants > Roots > Rhizosphere > Soil | place: USA... | reverse complement strand
ATGGGCTTCTTGACTCATCCGAACGACTCGGCACTGAAACGCGGCCGCCGCGATTTCGAGCAACTTCGCGAAATGCTTTCCACGGCTTATACCGTCGCAGCGCTTGCCTACTGTTACCTGGACGCAAGAGGGCGTGCCAAATTGTTCTTGGATAGTGCAACGGCAGCGAATCCAAACTTTACCGACGAAAGTCCGTTGTGGTGGTTGGCCAGGGCCGAAGCTGAAGCTGATGTAAACAAAAAGTTGGACTTCCTGAGAAAAGCTACTGAGTTCGACTCTTCCTTCGAAATTGCGCAATACCGTTTGGCGCAATTTTCTGAGATGAGAGTGCGCATGCGGGACGAGATTCCCATGGAACGAGTTGATAGTCTAATCGAGGAATACGACGAAGTGCTCAGAATTAACCCAGGTAACATCGGTGCTTTGTCCGCTCAAGGATATTTATTGTGGTTGGCCGGTAACCTAGAGGAGGCGCAAAAGAAATTTGATGAAGGCCTGCAAAGCAAAGCCATCGTGCGCCAGACGTTCGTCGGAGATCTCCAACATGGTCTGGCCAGAATTGCTGCTGAAAATGGGGACATTAATAGAAGCTTTAATCTTTACACGCAGGCGCTTTCTACCGACCCCGCAGTGGCGGTGCATTCATCCACCTCCGGACTCCAATCGAATTATGATTATATCGCCGATGGCATTCTGAAACGCTACCAAATGTTCAAGGCGAAAGTAGACGAAAAACTGGCCGAGGCAACCGTAAGGAATAATGACGGCGAAAAAATCGAAAGCCGCGCCAGAGTGTCCGGCAGGACTATTAACGCGGTGCGCAGCTTCACATTGAACAATTACGGAAATGCTTGTCTAAATTATTACCGCCGTTTTGGGGATCCGAAGCAGCTGCAACAAGCAATCAACGCGTTTGAAGAAGCGATCGACTGCAACAAGGACAACTTCGTTGCATATTACAACTTGAATAATGCCTACGGCTGGCGCGGAGCCGGGCCGAAGAAGGTGGAAGAGCCGCTGAAAGTGGCCATTGATCTGGCTCCATCGTGGCCAAAGTTGCGCATTGACGCGGCAACCGCGGCACTCTATCAAGGGCAGGCCGAAATCAAAAAGAAGAAAGAGGAGATCAAACGAACACAAACAAAGATAATCGAGGCAACGCGAGAGGCAATCAGAAAGGAAAAAGGCAGCAAAAAGACATGGACGCCGTCTCCGGCCTCAACGTCCGAAGGTCGCGGCGAACAAGCACCCAAACGGAGCGGTGTCGGCGCAACCGCGGGCGCGATCATCGGCGGTATTGCGGGCAGTGACAACGGCGCGGTGATCGGATTTGTCGATTTAGAAGCCCGTCCATCGCCCAGCAGCAGCGCCAAAGGAACATCGTCAAGCCATGATGATCAATCCGATGCGACGCTGATCAAAAGCGACGTAGAACGAACGCAAGAATTTCAAGAGCTTGAGCAGTTACAGAATGTCTTGGCGAAGAGCAACATTGAATTCGAAGGACTCAATCAAGAACTTGAAAAACTCGAACGTGAACTCAAAGAACTCGAAGAAGAACTCCAGAAGCGCCGGTCGTCCTTGCTCACAACCATGCTGAGTGATACCAAGTGGTCATTCGCGCTCAACCGCCCTGCCGACTCTGACGAAAACGGAATCGATCAATTATTACGCGAAAGAATTGAAAGGGATAAGCTGGATGAGGACGATATCCGGGCATTGCAGGTCTGGGCACGCGCGTATTCGACGAATGAGGACAACGACGAAGAATTAGAAGCCGCGCTGAAATTGTGCGATTACGTAACCGGTTATTTTGAGGAGAGCTGGGAAACGGAGACTGTTGTTTCTGATACTTGCAGAGCCCTCAAGAATCGGAAAAATCCCACTGTGCAGGTAACGGCGATTCACCATCCCAACGAGTTCGTGGCTGAATTACAATCGGATAATTGGAAATGTCTGCGAGATAAACTCTCCCCCGATGGCGCAAGCTTATTGAACGGGTATGCGAGTTCGCGACTCCCTCCGAACTTTCTCCGGTTAGCCCTGATCCATCAGCTAAATCAAATAATTGCAGAAAAAGAAGTTGATGAATCGTGTTTTGCCAGCCAGATTCAGAAGCTCAAGAATGCTTCTAAGATCCAGAACGGGAAAGCAGAACCGGTTCGGCTCAATGGCAAGTTGTTGAAAACGGCGTTCGGTCGGTATCTGGATATTAGCGGGCTAGACGCCCAGGAAGACGGTAATCATTACGACACAAGAAGGAAAACGAGTGATGGGTCTCTTGCGCGAATTATCGAATCCTGGCTGGATAGCGACCCGATTCATTTTGGTTCCCTTAAGTGGGCAACCGAATTTCTCGACGTTGTTGCTCCAAAAGATCAACTGAAATATTTGGAGAATGCGATCCACAGACTGGAGAGCGACAATAAAGCAAAAACCGATATTTATTATGCTCTACGGGGAGACGTCTACTGGCGTGTACCCGATTATAAGAAGGCCGCCTCGGACTACTTGAAAGCAACCGAAGTCAACTCAAGCGAGCCTCGGTATCTTAATGCTCTTGGAATAGCATACTCAACGCTGGGCGACTATGAACAGGCAATATTACCGTTCAGCAAAGCCAGCAAATTGGAGCCGAAAAGCGGTGTGTATTGCTGGAACCTCGCTCGCGCATTTACAGAAAGTGGGAAGTGGAAGGATGCTATCACGCAGTCCAAGAAAGCGATTCGGCTAGATCCCACCAACGCCGCTTACCACACTAATCTTAGATATGTGTATAGCGCCTTTGGGAACGAATTACTGGCGAAATCAAAGTTTCGGGAGGCACTCGCGCAGTACGACGCCGCGTTCCATGAATCTGACATGATCCCAAATCCAGAAAAAGCTGGATACTATTCAAGTCAGGCCAGTGCTTACCAGGGACTTAACGACTGGGAGCACGCAATTGAAGCGTGCCGAAAAGCTCTCGAAATAGATCCCGATAACGTGAATGTTGCTCGCCAGCTAACATATATCCACAACGCCGAAGGAAATGAATATGTCAGTAAGGGTGAGTTCCGCAAGGCAATTGAGAAATACGAAGAGGCGCTCAATGAACCAGCCGAATCGCTACCCTTAGATACTGCCGTTTACTATTCAAACCTGGCAAGTGCCTACCAGGATTTGCACGAATGGCAAAGCGCCATTGAGGCATTGCAAAAGGCCATCGAGCTTGATCCGAACAACGCCGCCTACATGCATCGGCTGCACAACACGGCAGGTAACGATTGTGTGGACAAGGGCAAGTTCGCTGATGCCGTAGAACATTACGAAAAAGCGGTCGCCGGGGATCCTGAAAACTCCATTTATCGAGCGAATCTGGCGCTAACCTTTAGTGACTTGGAGAGATGGTCCGAGGCTCTCGACGCATGGAACGAAGCCATCCGAATGGACCCGAATAATCCGATTTATCTTTCCAATCTAGCGGATGTTTATCAGAATCTGACCCTATGGGACGATGCTATAGCTACCTGGAAAAGGGTCCTGGCAAACGATCCGACAAACAAAACTGCGCAGTGGCAACTTTACAATACAGAGGGCGTGGCGTGCTTCGATCGAGGGGAATACGAGCGCGCGATCGAGTATTACACGCAATCCATCAGTATCAATGAAACGAATGACTTAAGTACGTACTCAAACCTGGCACTGGCTTGGAAAGAATTGATTCCGAAACTGGGCAAAGAAGCTCGAGACAACGCGATTTCAACCACCCAAAAAGCGATCGGCATCGCTCACACCAAGGCTGGCGCCGAACAGTTGCTAAGCGAACTCGAAAATGAGCTGGAAAGATTGAAGGCCCTCCCGGAAGGATCTTAAGTCGCACCGCAGACAGCCAGCTTCAATCCCTAAGTTCCCACCTGGCCGTTGACGGGGGTTCTTCTTTATTGTGCAAAGTACTTGACAGCGCAGAAAGAGGCAGTGTAGTTTGAAATTCAGCATGCCGCCGCTAGCCCAGCCAGACCAGCCTCCCGCAATTCACGATCGAGCGATCGACAACCTGCGTTACATTCGCGAAACGATGGAGCGCGCGTCCGCGTTCACCGCTGTTCCGGGATGGGGGCAGGTGGTGATTGGCGTGACTGCGTTGGCCGCGACATACCTGGCAGCGCAGCAGCCAACTTCGCGCGGTTGGCTTTGGGTGTGGCTGGCAGAAGCGATCATCTCGTCTCTGATCGCCGGCTGGTTGATGGATCGAAAGGCGCGCGCGTTGGGAGTGCCTTTGCTCTCGGGTCCGGGCCGCAAAGTCGCTTTCAGTCTTTCGCCGCCAATGATCGTAGGCGCGCTGCTCACCGTGGCGTTGTTTCGCGCCGGAATGATCGACGCAATCCCCGCAGTCTGGTTGTTGCTTTACGGAACCGGCGTCGTCACGGGCGGCATGTATTCAGTCGGCATTGTTCCGGTGATGGGAATCTGCTTCATGTTGCTGGGCGCGGTGGCGCTGTTTGCTCCCGCCTCGTTTGGAAACTGGCTTTTGGCGGCGGGCTTCGGCGGACTCCACATAATTTTTGGTTCAATCATTGCGAGGAAATACGGTGGCTAAACAAAGCGCGCTCAAGCGCGAAATAAAACGAGGTCAAGCAGAAAAAGAAAAGCTGCGCGGTATCCATGGAGGCGCGCCGCACAGCGCGCGCGAAATCGATCGGATGATTCATGAGCGGCTGCGTCTGGGAATTATCAGCGCTCTGGCTGGACACGAATCGCTGACGTTCAATGAACTGAAGCACGCGGTGAAAACAACTGACGGAAATTTGAGTGTGCATGCGCGCAAGCTTGAGGAAGCCGGCTACATCAGTTGCTCGAAGTCATTCGAAGGCCGCATGCCAAAAACCGAGTTCAGCCTGACCATAGCCGGACGGCGCGCACTCGAACGTTATCTCGATCACATGGAAGCTTTGATTGGCCGCATGCGCAAGGCCTAGCAGCCAAAAAAATTTGCTCGGTAGCTTTATCAGACAAAGCTCTTTGTTTTGCGCATGAGGAGGAACGTCTTATGTACACCAATATTAACCTCGCAGCGCCGGTCGGCGCGCTCGCTTTACTTGGCACTGCATTTCTCTTGTTCGTCGCGGCAATCGTGCTGATTCAATCGCTCATCGTGCGAAAGCGAACACGCGCGAAATTCGTCTTACTAACGATGCTCGTAATTGCAGGCGTGTATGTCGGACTGATGATCGTCTTCTCGTTTGCGAGTCATGAACGCATTCTCGCGCGCGGTGAGGAGAAACATTTTTGCGAGCTTGATTGCCATCTCGCTTACTCGATTGTAGGCACGCGCCAAACGAAAACGATTGGCGACGCTCCAAATCAAAACACTGCCCGCGGTCAATTCACTGTAATCACAATTAAGACTCGCTTCGATGAAACCACGATCGGGCCTCGGCGCGGCAACGGCTTGCTATATCCGAACAGTCGCGCGCTGACGCTCATTGATGATCGCGGCAATCGATACGGACCCGCCGCGCAATTCGGCGCCGCGCTCACGACGCCTCTGCGACCGGGCGAGTCCTACACGACCGAAGTTGCTTTCGATCTCCCGGCGGGGGTGAAACCTGCGACGCTGCTGATAAATGAAGGGGATTGGATTACGCATGTCGTCATCGGTCACGAGAACAGCCTCTTACACAAGAAAACGAGTTTTCAAGTCTAACTCCAAATGGAATCCTTCGACATAGCCGTTGTGGGCGCCGGATTGGCCGGGTTACAAACTGCGCTCTTATTGGGCGAGCGCGGGTTTCGTGTCCTCCTCATAGATCGAAAGACTGCTCTTGATCGATCGATTCACACCACGGGCATCTTCGTACGTCGTACGCTTGAGGACTTTGATCTTCCAAATGATTGCCTGGGTCCACCTGTGCGCAATGTCACGCTTTACTCGCCGGCTCGGCGATCTATGGATCTCGTTAGCCCGCATGACGAGTTTCGAGTTGGCCGCATGGGTGTGTTGTACCAGCGCCTCTTGAATAAGTGCATTTGCGCGGGAGTCGAATGGATGCCCGGCAGCAGATACGTGGAACATTCGCAGCTTAACGACGAGTTGGTGATGCGCGTTGAAACTGGGACCTTCTCTCGTTGCGTGCGCGTTCGCTATCTGGTTGGAGCGGACGGTGCAATGTCGCAAATCGGCGCGGCGCTGGGACTTGATAGTAACCGAGAGTGGATCGTCGGAGTGGAAGAGGTACTGGAAGGCGTGCCGTTGGTTGGCCCGTCGCGCTTTCACTGCTTTCTCGATCCGCGTCTGGCCCCTGGCTATCTCGCCTGGATCGTTCATGACGGCGAACAGGTCCACCTCGGTGTCGGTGGCTATCCTGCACGCTTTGATCCGCTGAAAGCTTTACGCGAGTTTAGGAGCAGCGTGGACAATGTTATCGATCTCCGCAGCGCTAAACTGATCGAGCGTCGTGGAGGCCGCATTCCGGTTGGCGGAGTTCTCCGACGTATAGCTAACGAACAGGGACTGCTGGTGGGCGATGCCGCCGGCGCCGTATCGCCTTTGACGGCCGGCGGATTGGATCCGTGCATGCGACTCTCAGCGTTCGCCGCCAAGGTAATCGGCGATTATCTTGAGACTGAGGACCGCACCGCGCTCTCAGCGTACTCGGGTGAGTTGTTTCGGGCTCGGTTTGTTTCACGTCTCTGGATGCGTCGAGTGATTGCAGCCGTGCGATCGCCCGCGCTCATCGAGCTGGGCTGTGCGTTGTTTCGTCTGCCGGTGTTCGATTCGTTTGCCTGGCATGTTTTCTTCGGACGTGGATCGTTTCCCGATTTGCACCCTTCGACGAAGACTGAGCCAGTAACTTCGATCATTTGATCTGAGAACGTAGCGTGGACGCAGGGTAAAGATGAGGTCCATAAGACGAGTCAAACTGATTCTTCCAGCGCTAACGGAAGCCACCAGTCCGTTTTGGCGGCCGATCAAGTACTCGCTGTTTCCACCGCTTGGTCTCGCGACGCTGGCTGCGTATCTCGATCCCAATCTCGAAATCTCTCTGCAGGATGAGCACGTTGAGAAGCTCGATCTCGACGACGATCCAGATCTCGTCATCATTCAGGTTTACATCACCAACGCGTATCGCGCGTACGCAACAGCCGATCACTATCGCGCGCGCGGCGCCTATGTCGTGCTCGGCGGTTTGCATGTAACGTCGCTACCGGACGAGGCAGCGCCGCACGCCGACACGATCTTTCTCGGTCCCGGCGAACACACGTTTCCAAATTTTCTACGCGACCTGGCGTCGGGAGTTCCGCAAAGAAGGTATGAATCTTCCGTTCGTACTTTGGAGGGAATTCCTCCGATTCGCCGCGATCTAATTCAACGGCATCGGTATCTGGTGCCAAACTCAATTGTCGTTTCGCGCGGCTGTCCGCACCACTGCACCTTCTGTTACAAAGATGCGTTCTTCGAAGGCGGTCGCGGATTTTACACGCAGATGGTTGATGACGCGCTGGCGGAAATCGAGCGGCTGCCGGGACGGCATCTGTATTTCCTCGACGATCATCTTTTCGGAAAGCCACGCTTTGCGCGCGAGCTGTTTCGCGGGATGCGTGGAATGAATCGAGTGTTCCAGGGAGCGGCCACGGTCGATTCGATCCTGCGCGATGATTTGATCGAGGAAGCAGCAGCCGCCGGACTACGAAGTCTCTTCGTCGGCTTTGAAACGCTTTCAAGCAACAGTCTGCAAGCCGCCGGCAAGCGCCAGAATCTCGGTCGCTCTTATCGCGAAGTAACGCGTCGCCTCGACAGCCTCGGCATCATGATCAACGGCAGTTTTGTTTTTGGTCTCGACGGAGACGATGACTCCGTTTTCGCGCGCACTGTCGACTGGGCCGTTCAAGCGGGAATCACGACGGCGACATTTCACATCCTCACGCCGTATCCGGGCACGGCCCTTTACACCGACATGCTCGCGCAGAACCGAATGACAACGCGTAATTGGGACTTATTCGACACTCGAAATGTTGTCTATCGACCTACGGAACTGACGCCGGAAGAACTGAAGCACGGTTACGACTGGGCGTATGAATCGTTCTATCGCTGGGGCTCAATCCTGAAGGCCGCATCCTCGCATTCAGCCATAAAGCATTCGCTGAAGCACTTCGCTTATAGCGCGGGCTGGAAGAAGTTCGAGCCCGCCTGGGACTTTGTAATACGAATCAAGCAGTTGTCACAGATGCGGCCGGTGCTGGAAGCGGTGCTCTCGCAGGTGGCTCAAACCGAGGCTAACGCGAATGAACAGCGCGTCAACGAAACGCGCCGAAAATCTTTACTTGCCCCGGCGCGTTGAGCCGACGCTCCGGCAGCAGGGCATTTGCCGTTCACTTCACACTGGTGCTTGGGCAAGCAGATCTTTCAGCTTTTCGAGTTGTTCCTGGAGAGATCCGGCCATCCAGCCTTCGGGCGCCTCGGCAATGGCTGTCGCCTTCTCAGCCTCGGCGCGATCGGATTCGCCGGTCCCCATCAGCGCTTCAATCAATGTTGCTCGTAACCAGAACTTTTGCTCAAGTCTTCATTGCCATGATCGTCTTTCACGCCTGCATCGAGGCGTTGCCTGGCTAATTCAATGACGCGTTGACGGACTCGACGCGCCCAGACGAAATCCGCAATTGCGTCGGACTTCTCAGTGGTTACACTTGCCCTGACGTTCAGCACATAGGCGTAGTTGATTCCGTTGTAGAAATCATCCTTCAAATTGAATCCTTTGCCGTAGGAACGGATTGCTTCATCCAGGTCTTCACGCTTGCCGTCTAGTTCCCACATCCGCTTATGGATCGCTCCCCAGACACCCAGCGTTTCCGGATCGTTCGTGGCTTCAGGACTTAGTTCCGTCAGAATGTTTCGAGCTTCTGCCAGCGCGGTCTTCGGGTCGGGCTGCTGGTCTTTGTAAGTTGCCACGGCAAGTTGTTGCACAACGAACGGATCGCCCGGCATCTTCAATTTCAATTGATCGAGGGCCATCCTGGCAGCGGCCCAGTTGGACTTGGCGCGCGCATCACGAAACATTTTCATCAGCAAACTAACTGTTTGATCGTCAGAAGTGGGCGCGGCCCGAGTCATGTCCGCAGACGCCGGCGCAGGCGCCGTGGCGGGGAGCGTTGGGCAAACCAGCGCGGGCAGGAATGTATAGACCGGACTATCAGAGTTGGTGCCGTTGACCAACTGCTCAATCGCCTGCTGAAGTTCGTCGCGGAATTTCTCAGCCACTTCCGCATCGATGCCTGGCCCCAGATGTTGGTACTTGCGAATCAACAGGTGATTGAGGTCAAACGGAAACTTAAACTTCTCTTCCGCGATCACGATTGTCGTATGCGGGCGGAGCGCGTGGCGCACCCCGAGTTCATAGATCGCATTCGCGTTGGACGTCGAGAGATCGGCTACGACGACATCCGCACTCAATAGTAACTCGTACATCGGCAGGTCGATGGTCCCTGCGTGTACGATGTCGTCGGCGCGAATGCATTCCAAGCCGGCTGCCTCAACAGCCTTCTTGACGATAATCCGGTATGACTTGTCGAGGTCGAATGTCTTTTGTTGTTCGAAGTCGGTCTTAGTCCCGAACCCCATCACCACAAAACACTTCTTCCGGGTCGCTTCTGGCGGCATGGCTTCCCCCTTTTTGCAAAGACTGCGTGAAAGTCGAACCTTCCGACTGCGGAAGTTAATCGAGAGTTGCGAGGCCGGCGGAGTATATCAACACGCCGAGTGACGACCAACAAAAATGTTATTGGAGACTAGGCGGCGTAACTCGCATAGACGCTTTTTGCTTTTTCCAGAAAATCGCGGCGGTCGATGAGGTAATGAAGTTTGACCGGCTCAGAAATAACTTCGTCCGGTTCGGGTTGTGCCGTTTTTGATTTCCGAGTCTTTGAGGACTTCTTTGCCGGCTTCCTGGAGGACTTCTTCGATTTGGTTTCCTTTAGACTCTTGGCCGGGGCGCTACGCGCGCGCGTCCAGTCATGCGTCGCGGCCAGATGATCGATTAGCTTCTCGAACACTTCGCCGGATTCGCGCTCAGTGATCCCAATCTGTTCGAGATAGCCGAAGTAACGCAGACGCCGGATCAACTCCATCAACGTCAGACGACCTTCAGAGGTTAATCCTCCGTGCGCGTGCGAGCGGCTGACGAGGTACTGAATCAGGATCGCTTCGGCGTAAATCTTCGGCGCGAGAAACAAACGCACGCCGTCAGCTTCGTAGCCTTCCGTCAAACGGCTCGAGCGCCGCACCGCGCGCATGTTCATAAACACATCTTCCCAATTCGTCTTCGGATCGCGTCGCGCAAGATAGTTTCGCGCGGCATTCAACAGCCACCTCTCATCGTTCAAATCGAGATTGACGCCCAGCGTGTCGAGCCATTCGAAAAGCACCGCGCGCGAATCAGATTTCTTTTCGACTATCACGAATTGGTCGCCGGCGGTCGGCAGTTTCTTAATCAGCGCCCGCCGCGGTGGGTCTGTCGACTTGCCGCCTTCGATGACGTAAGTATCGATTCGCGCGAGCCAGCGTTTCGCCGAACCGCAATAGGGACAATGCGGATGCGTTTCTTCAGAGTCGAAATATGGCCGCATCGCGCTGCGATTGGTGAGTTCTTCGATGGTCGGCGTATGACGCTTGATTTCTGAGAATGCTGTGCGCGGCGCCAGCCCGAGTTGTTTGGTGAAGATGTCGAAAATGCAGGCGAGACAAACCAGCGTGGTGAATTCGGTGACCGTCCCCGGCGGGAAATCTTTCAGATCGAGTTCGCGCTTCGCAGTTGTCATAGTTTATTTTGCCACAGAGGCACAGAGGCACAGAGGCACAGAGAAGAATAACGCTCAGTAGAAAGACTTGAAACTCTCCTTTGATCTCTGCGTCTCTGTGCCTCTGTGGCAATTCCCTAAGCAATCGCTACTAACGCAGGTTCGCTGTCGGTGTGACCCAGCGCGAGATCGAGTTCAGCCTCGACATCGCCAATGCCGCTCGATAATTTTGTGAAATCAAAAAGGTTCGGATCGAGGAGATGCGTCGGCGCTGCATTTCCCAGCGCCGTCAGCATCGATGCGCGCACATGCGGAATCTCTTTCTCGAGGTCTTCGATCAGGCGTTTGATCCGCGCGCGTTTCAGATTCGGTTGTGAGCCGCACAGGTCGCAGGGAATGATCGGAAACTGTGCTTCGGCGGCGAACTCAGCGATGTCAGCTTCGCGACAGTAAGCCAACGGGCGAATGACTGTGTTGCGTCCATCGTCGGAACGCAGGACCGGCGGCATCGCCTTCAACGAGCCGACGTAAAAAAGATTCAGCAGAAAGGTCGTGATGATGTCATCGGCGTGATGGCCCAGCGCGATCTTGGTGCAGCCTTCTTCGACTGCGATGTTGTAGAGAATGCCGCGCCGCAAACGCGAACAAACCGCGCAAGAGGTTTTACCCTCGGGCACCAACCGCTTCACGATTGAATACGTGTCGCGTTCGACAATGCGAAAGGCGACGCCCCGATCCCGCAGGTACACAGGCAGCACCTCTGCCGGAAAACCCGGTTGCTTCTGATCCAGATTCACCGCCAGCAGATCGAATCTCACCGGCGCGCGCTGCTGAACGTCGAGCAGCAGATCGAGCAACGTATAGCTGTCCTTTCCGCCGGACAGGCACACCATAATTCGATCGCCGTCTTCGATCATCCGGAAATCTCCGATGGCTTCGCCCATGCGACGCAGCAGGCGTGTCTTGATTTTGCTTGCAATCAACATCCGACAAAGGATGCCACGCGCAAGTTAGCGCTGACAAGAAGGCCGTGTGCGCTTGACGGGACGATGCGGCAAGCAAATAATGCGGGACAAGTTGAATTATCGGGAACTTGTTTCGAGATCCCGCGTTATTTTTTTGGATTCCCGGCCATAACTTCACATGAATAAAAACAAACTTCGCATCCTTCTGCTCAAATTCTGCCTCGCAGCGTTCTCGTTACCGTTCGTCAATGTTCATGGCGCCGGAGGCCGCATCGAAGGAAAGATTACCGATCCCAAGGGCGCCGTCGTCGTTGGCGCCAAAGTGACGGTAACGGATCCGGCCACGAACCAGAGTTTCAATGCGACCACCGATGCGGAAGGCCAATACAAGATCGAGGGACTCTCGGTCGGCGATTTCCTGGTAGTCGTGTCGGCGCCAGGATTCGCCGAAGCGCGTCGCGAAAATGTAAAAGTCGCGGATAGCGCGGTCGTAACGCTCGATTTTAAACTTGAAGTAGGAGCCGTTGAGGCTGTCGTAACTGTGGCCGCTAAAGCCAACACTGATCCTGTTTATCAGCAAATTCGTCAGTTGGCGAAAGCCGACGGAGATTTTGGCGGGCCATTCGCGACGGTCAGCAACATAGTGCTGAAGCGCGATGCAGGAATCTTCACTTTGCGAAGCGGAGAGTTATATTTCACCCGACCGATCGAGGGTCGCATAACCGCGGCTGTG
>Ga0075435_100002378_pt1 | contig 12474 bp, 9 predicted proteins | sample RhiMethybrSRZTD4_FD_75302 | JGI IMG/M metagenome (GOLD analysis project Ga0075435, IMG submission 75302) | Populus rhizosphere microbial communities from Tennessee, USA - Rhizosphere MetaG P. TD hybrid SRZTD4 | ecosystem: Host-associated > Plants > Roots > Rhizosphere > Soil | place: USA... | reverse complement strand
CCGCCGAGCGAGGTGAGGAACGCCGCCTCCATCAGGAACTGAAAGAGGATTTCCGCGCGCCGCGCGCCAAGCGCCTTGCGCACGCCGATCTCGCGCGTGCGCTCGGTCACCGTGATCGACATGATCGCCATGACGCCGATGCCGCCGACCATCAGCGCGATCGAGGAGATGACGACGAGCGCGAAGAACGTCGCGCGGCTGATCCGATCCCACAGCTTGAGGAACTGATCCTGGGTCACCATCTCGAAGTCGTTCGGTTGATCGAGCTTGAGGCCGTGCCGGCTCCGCATGATCCGCTCGATGTCGGTCATGGCCGCCGCCACGGACACGCCCTCGCGCGGCACCAACATGATCGCGATCGGCATGAGCGTCGCGTTGCGCATGATCCGCACCACGCGCAGGCCGAAGATGCGCTGGTAGGTGGTGTAGGGAATGACCACGAAATCGTCGGCGCCGATGTTGATGCCGCCCGCCGCGCGCTTGTCGTAGACGCCAACGACCTCGAACCGCTCCGGTCCCACGCGCACGGTCTTGCCGATCGGATCGATGCCGGACGGCTCGAACAGCAGCTTGTAGGCCGTGTTGCCGATCACCACGACGTTCTTGCGGTACTGCACTTCGGTGCCGTTGAAGAAACGGCCGGCGAGAAACGGAATGTTGTTGCCGTCCTGAAACTTCTCGGTCGTGCCGAAGACGATGATCGGCTTGGTGCGCAGATCGCGATAGAAGACGCGCTGCATCACGCTGCCCGGCCCGCCCCCGCCCAGCTGCACGTCCACGGTCTTCAGCGTCGTGGCCTGATCCTCGATGGCGCGGCCGTCGGAGATGGTCAAGTTCGGACGCTTGAGCAGCTCCTTGACCTCGTCGCCGTTGACGAAGTTGGCGACGCTGAAGCGCGAGACGATGATCGTGTTGGGGCCGAGCTGCTGGATGAGACCGCGCAGCGACTGGTCGAAGCCGCGGATCATCGCCGTCATGCCGACGATTGACGTGATCCCGATCACCACGCCGAGGACGGTCAGCGCCGAGCGCAGCTTGTTCGTGCGCACGGTGTCGAACGCCATCCCGATGACTTCCCAGACGAGCGCGAGCCTCAGGGCCATCGATCGAGCCTCATTCCTTGCGCAGGGCTTCGATCGGGTCGAGGCGGGCGGCCCGCATCGCCGGATAGAGTCCGAAGAACAGGCCCACCGCGGCGGTGATGCCGATGCCGAGCGCCACCGACCACGTTTCCACCGATGCCGGCACCGGCGTCAGCTTCGCGATGGCGGTCGCGATCGCGGCGCCGAACATCGTGCCGATGATCCCGCCGAACATCGACAGCACCACTGACTCGGTGAGGATCTGCGTCATGATGTCGGAACGGCGCGCGCCGAGCGCCTTGCGCAGACCGATTTCGCGCGTTCGCTCGGTGACGACCATGAGCATGATGTTCATGATCACCACGCCGCCGACGACGAGCGACAGGCCGACGACGCCGACGAGCACCGCGAAGATGCCGTTGGTCGCCGAGTGGTAGATGTCGAGGATGGTGTCGGCGGTGAAGATGCCGAAGTTGTCCGGCTGCTTCGGCTTGAGCCGGCGGGCGATGCGCAGCGCCAGCGTCGCCTCGTCCATCGCCTGCCCGATCTGCGCGACGTCGCGCGGCTTCACCGACACCGACAGCCGCGGCCGCGACCCGAAGATCATCTGAAACTGTGCGAGCGGAATCACGGCGAACTCGTCCTGCGACTGGCCGAGCAGCGCGCCGCGCTTCGCGCTGACGCCGACGACGCGGAAGTGCACGCCTTCGATCTGAATGACCTTCTCCAGCGGATCGATGTCGGCGCCGAACAGCCGGTTGGCGGTCTGCCACCCGAGGACGGCGACCGGCCGCGCGGTCTGCACCTCGGTCGGGCTCATCAGCCGTCCGCGTTCCGCATCGAAGCTCGAGAAGTCGACGTATTCGCCGGTCACCCCCTGGATGCGCGTCTGGTCGATCGACTTGTCGCGGAAGGTGATACGGCCCTGCGACATGGCGTCGGCCATCACCGCCGACGCCAGCTCACTGTAGCGCCGGATGGCACGCTCGTCGGCGATCGTGATGCGCGGGTTGTTGCGCACCTTGTCGAAGTCCTCGTCGCTGCGCGTGATCGGAAACTGCTGGATGTTGAAGGAGTCGGCGCCGGCCTGGTTGAGGATCGCGGTTTTCACCGACGCGTTGAGTCCCTGGATCAGCGACACCACGGCGATGATCGACGTGACGGCGACGATGTTGCCGAGCACCGTCATGAACGATCGGAGTTTCGCCGACCAGATCGCGGCGAGCGCGATGCCCGCCGCGTCGAGGAACTTGTTCACTTCTTGTTGATGTTGTTGTCGACCTTGACCGCGTCGCCGTCCTGCATGCCGCGGACGGAGTTGTACGGGCCGGTGATCACCTGGTCACCCGGCTGCAGCCCGTTGATCACCTGAAAGTACTTGTCGCCCGCGATGCCCATCTTGATCGGGACGAATTCCGCCTTCGCACTGCGGACGACGAACACCCCCTCGGTCTCCTTGCGCGTCTGTCCCGGCTTCAGCTCCGCGGCGGACGCGACCGGTTCGACGGTTGACGATGACGAGGGCCGGCGTCGCTTGTCGCTCTTTGGCTCTTTCACCACCTGGCCGTTCGCGTCGTAGACGAGCTCGCGGACCGCGACGGCCGGAATCGGGACGGACACGACCTCCTTCCGCGTCGCCGTCGTGATGTCGGCCGTGCACGTGAACCCTGGACGCACGTCCGGGACCGGTTCATCGAGGACGACCACGACTTTGAAGTTCGTCGCCTGCGTGCCGGTCGAGGCGCCGGGCGTATTGGACTGAATCGGACTGTTGCCGATCTCGGTGACGTGGCCCTTGAACGACTTGTCCGGGATGGCGTCAATCGTGATCTTCGCGGGCTGGCTGATCTGCACGTGCGGCACGTTGGTTTCGTCGACTTCCACTTCGGCCTGGATGATCGACATGTCGGCGAGCGTCAGCAGGACGGTGCCCGGATTGTTCATCGTGCCGAGGATCGCCGTTTCGCCTTCCTGGATGTTTCGGCGCGTGACGATGCCGTCGATCGGCGACTCGATGCGCACCTTGCTCAGGTCGTAGCGCGCGCTCTCGAGGGCCGCGCGCTCCTGATTGATGCGGCTGGACTGCGCGGTCACCTGTTTCTCGCGCTCGCGAATCGCCGACTCGGCCGCCTTGACGTCGTTCTCGGCGCGGTCGAGCGCCTCGCGCGTCGTGAGCTGCTGACGCCACAAGTCCCGCTGCCGCGTCAGCGTCTGCTGCGCCTGCGTCAACTGCACTTGCGCCGATTCGATCGACTGCCGAAGTTGCTCGAGCGACGCTTCCGCGGCCTGCAGCGACGCGCTGCCGCTGTCGACGCGGGTCCGCAGCGACTTCGGATCGATCTGCAGGAGGAACTGTCCCACCTTGATGCGGTCGCCTTCGTTGACGGCGAGGTTGACCACCCGGCCAGGCGTTTCGGTCGTGACGTTGACGAGCCGTTTCGGCTGAATCTTGCCCGACGCCGACACGATCGCCTCGAGATCCCGCGTCTTGATCGCTTCGGTCGTGACCGTGACGCCCTTTTCCTTCTTGAAATACAGGTTGGCGCCGACGACGGCGGCGCCCACCAGCAGAATCGCAAGCGTGATGAGAACATTCTTACGAGACATCTATGCTCCTGCAGCCGCCGTTTTGATCGCCGCGAGAATCAAGGCGATCGCGCCGTAGACCCCCAGCATCGAGATGGCGATCGGCGCGGTGCGCCGGCGAAACAGTACGCCCAATCCGATCGAGAGACTGACCACCCACCAGACGACGAACAGATCGATTCCACCCAGGAATCGGGCCAGGAACGTGGCGTCATCCAGGAACGGGAGGAAGACGCCGAGGCTCGTCGTGCTGGCCATCGACTCGCGCGCGTACGCGAGCGGCAGGCCGAAGAGCTGCGACAGCGTCATCACCACGTCGGAATGCATGACGACCGCGAAGACCTGCTTGAACGTCGCATCGCCGCCGAGCAGCGCGTTGAAGATTCCTAGCGCGATTCCGGCAATGATCGCGGCCACGGCCGGCCAGGCCACGAGCTGACCGATCCCGGCCGTGTACGGCGCGTACTTGATTCCCTGTTCCATCCGGGCGAGCTGTGCGTCGTTGATGCGCACGCCGAACGATTCCATGGTCGTCCGCTGCTGCTCGAATGCCGCCTGCTGGCCGATCTCGGTCGACAGGAAAGTGAAAACGGTCGCGGATCCGACGATGGCGACGAAGAGCAGTACGCCGAACCACCGTGGCCGCGCAGCCACATCCGCATAGGTCGCTCGCGGTGCGGTGAGCACGCCGATGATGCGCGCGGGAAGATTGAGACCTTTCGCGACCGGCGCCGTCGATTCAGGAGCGAGTCCATGTGTCACGTTGGGCCTCTCGCTTGTGCTTAGACACCATACGATCGCCGGCCGCGGCGGTTCTTTGGGCGGCCGGCGGAGACTGCAGTCTCCAGCGCGAAGATCTTGCGTAGGACGCCGAGGCCGTTGTGCAGCCGGCGTCGTGAAAGCATGTCTATTGGGGCCAGCATTTCGGCCAGGTGCATCTCCGCCGACCGCGCGACCCGATCCAGCGCCGCGCGTCCGGTGGCGGTGACCTCGATCATGGCGACTCGGCGGTCCTCTTCGGTCGGCGCCGTGCGCCGGACCCATCCTCGCTCTTCCATTGTGCTGATGGAGCTGGACATCGTCGGCAGGCTGACGCCCTGGATCGAGGCGAGCTCCGTCAACATTCGCGGTCGCTCGCTGAGGATCGACAGCAGGCCGAAGTGCGCCGGCGCGGGCAGCTCTCCAGCGGATCGCAGCTGTGCGGCGACGGTGCGCATGACTAAAGGAATGATTTGGAGGATGTCGCGCGCGCTTTCTCGCGCCTGGTCACGGGTCATTTGCTTAGGGGACCTAACCATTATACGCACGTCGGAGGGCGACGGTTCCTTGACAGTCGGAAACTTGGTGTTTACCATGCAGGTCTTTCCTTCGGAACAAAACTCGCGCGAAAGAACCGCGGGCAGTGGGCCAACTCAAGGAGCGTCGACGTGGTCGGATTCGTGCCCAAGGAGATGTTCTTCACCAAGGGTGTGGGGAAGCACCGCGAGAAGCTCACGTCCTTCGAGCTGGCGCTCCGCTCGGCCGGCATCGCCGCCTGTAATCTCGTTCGCGTCTCGAGCATCTTCCCGCCCAAGTGCCGCATCCTCTCGCGCTCGCAGGGCGCGAAGCGCCTCGAGCCCGGCCAGGTCACCTTCGTCGTGATGTCGGAAGCGGCAACGCGCGAGCCGCATCGGCTGATCGCCGCGACGGTGGGCGTCGCCATCCCGCGCGATCGAGAGCTGTACGGCTACCTCTCGGAGCATCACAGCTTCGGGGAGAGCGAAGACATCGCCGGCGACTACGCGGAAGAGCTCGCGGCGGAGATGCTTGCGACGACGCTCGGCCTGGAATTCGATCCCGACAAGAGCTGGGACGAGAAGAAGGAAGTGTACCGGCTCTCCAATCAAATCGTCCGGACGCAAAACGTCACGCAGACGGCCGTGGGCGACAAGAAGGGCTTGTGGACGACGGTCGTGGCCGCAGCGGTTCTCGTCGGCTGACTCCCATGAAAAAAACGTTGCTCGTGCGAGCCGCGATTGCGGCCGCCCTGGTCGAGGTGTCGGCGGCCGCCGCCTCGGCGCAGATGAGTGAGGCCGTTGGCATTCGTGCCCAAGGGATGAGCGGAGCCTTCACGGCGATCGCTGACGATTCGACCGCATCGTGGTGGAATCCCGCCGGCATCGCCTCCGGCCCGTACTTCAACGCGATCATCGAGTTCGGCAGTCAGCGACAGCCAGGCCCCGAGCGGGCGGTGCCGGCATCGGAAACCGGAAGCCGAGGATTTTCTATCGCTTACCCGGCTGCCGCATTGAGCTATTACCGCGTGCAGGTCAGTGCAATACGGCCCGTTCCCACTACAGCCGCTCCCTCCGCCGGCCGACAAGATGAGGGATCCACGGATATCCGTCTGCAGTCATTCGTCCTGAACCAATTTGGCGCAACGGTTGGGCAATCGTTGGGCCGCCATCTCGTTCTGGCGTCGACGGTAAAGCTCGTTCGGGCGAGTGTCGCAGCGGAGGTTCGACCTGCAGCGGCGGCGTCGCTCGATGCTGCCGCTGATCTGGATGGACCGACGGATACCCATGCGGGGCTCGACATTGGGGCAATGGCCCGCTTCGGTCAACTGCGATTGGGGTTGATGGTTCGAAACGTGAGCGAGTCGTCCTTCGGCGAGGGCGACCACGAGGCTCTGCTCGATCGTCACTTCCGCGCCGGGGTCGCGTTCAGCTCGCGGTCGAACTTGACGATCGTGGCGGCCGACTTCGATCTGACGACGACGATCGGCGCGACGGGCAGCGAAGAGCGTCGAGCCGCAGTTGGCGGCGAAGGGTGGTCAACAGGGAAGCGTTTCGGTTTCCGCGGTGGCGCGAGCGTGAACACGCTGGATGCGGCGAGGGTCGCGTTCAGTGGCGGTGTAAGCGCGGCAGTGCGTGCGGGGACATACGTTGATGTTGCGGCGGCCGTCGGTACCGACGATTCGCGGCGTGGTTGGGGCTTTGCCCTGCGAGTGACATTTTAGGTCACGCTTTGACATAAATTGTCAAGTTCAGCATAATTACCAGCTTTCATGGCCGTCCGAATAGGCGAACTTCTCCTCAAGGAGAAACTGATCACCCCGGAGCAGCTGCAGCAGGCGCTGACGCAGCAGAAATCCAACGGGGGAAAGCTCGGCTACAACCTCGTCAAGATGGGGTTCGTCAAGGACGAGCAGATCACCGCGCTTCTCAGCAAGCAGTACGGCGTCCCCTCGATCAACCTCGCGCAGTTCAAGATCGACCCGACGATCGTCAAGCTCGTTCCAACCGAGACGGCCCGCAAGTACCAAATCATTCCGCTGAGCCGATCCGGAAGCACGCTCACGATCGCGATGACGGACCCCACCAACGTCTTCGCGATGGACGATATCAAGTTCATGACCGGCTACACGGTGGAGCCGGTCGTCGCCTCCGAAATCGCGATCACTGACGCGGTCGAGAAGTACTACCCGGGCGGCAAGGGTCCGGCAGGGGCGAAGGGCGGGAAGCCCGGTGACAAGCCCGTAAGCGGCAGCACTCTCGAGATGGCGAGCCGCGGCCTCGAAGAGCTGCAGGCCTCGCTTGGGAACGAAGCCGCCGACGGCGTCGAAGTCCTCGAGGAGATGCAGGAGATCAGCGCCGAGGCGCTGGCCCGCCAGGGCGAGGACGCTCCTGTCGTCCGGCTGGTGAACGTCGTGCTGATGTCCGCGATTCAGAAGGGCGCAAGCGACATCCACATCGAGCCGTACGAGAAGGAGCTTCGCGTCCGCTACCGCATCGACGGCATCCTCTACAACATCATGGCGCCGCCGATGAAGTTTCGCGACGCGATCGTCTCGCGCGTGAAGATCATGTCGAAGCTCGACATCGCCGAGAAGCGCCTGCCGCAGGACGGCCGCATCAAGATCCGCTACAACGAAAGCGGCGAGCCGAAGGAAATCGACTTCCGCGTCTCGTGTCTGCCGACGCTGTTTGGCGAAAAGATCGTGCTCCGCTTGCTCGACAAGGACAAGCTGATGCTCGACATGACGCGCCTCGGCTTCGAGCCGGAGTCGCTCGCCAAGTTCGAGTCGGCGATCGCGCGTCCGTGGGGCATGGTGCTCGTGACCGGTCCGACCGGCAGCGGCAAGACGAACACACTTTACTCGTCGATCGCGAAAATCAACACGCCCGAAACCAACATCATGACCGCCGAGGACCCGGTCGAATTCAACCTCGCCGGCGTCAATCAGGTGCAGGTCAAAGAGAACATCGGGCTCAATTTCGCCGCGGCGCTCCGCTCGTTCCTCCGCCAGGACCCGAACATCATCCTGGTCGGCGAAATCCGAGACTTCGAGACGGCGGAAATCGCCGTCAAGGCGGCGCTCACCGGCCACCTCGTGCTCTCGACGCTGCACACCAACGACGCGCCGAGCACAATCAACCGCTTGATGAACATGGGCATCGAGCCCTTCCTCGTCGCCAGCTCCGTGCATCTCATCTGCGCCCAGCGCCTGGTGCGCCGGATCTGCACCGAGTGCAAGGAGGCGGCGCCGCAGTCACCCGAGGCGCTGATCCAGGCCGGCTTCAACGAGGAAGACGCCAACAGCGTCACGCCGATGAAGGGCGCCGGCTGCGAGCGCTGCAATCAGACCGGCTACAAAGGCCGCGTCGGCCTCTACGAAGTGATGGCGGTCGCCGACGAGCTGCGCGAGCTGATTCTGGTCGGCGCGTCGGGTCTCGAGCTGCGCCGCAAGGCAATCGACGAAGGGATGATCACGCTGCGCCACAGCGGTCTGCGCAAGGTGAAAGACGGGCTCACGACGCTGGAGGAAGTGGTACGGGAGACGGTCAAGTAACGTGTCGGGATTCGGGACTTGGGATTCGGGATTTGATGTCCGGGATTCGGGATTCGATGTCCGGGACTCGGGATTTGATGTCTGGGATTCGGGAACGGGGGATTAGGGACTGACGATGGCTACATTGCCTGAATTGTTGAAAACCACGGTGGAGATGTCCGGGTCGGATCTTCACATTGCGACCAACACGCCGCCGCAAATCCGCGTGCACGGACACCTCCAGCGGCTGCAGATGCCGGAGCTGACGCCCGCCGAGACCAAACAGCTGGTCTACAGCGTGCTCACCGACGCGCAGAAGAAGCGGTTCGAAGAGACGATGGAGCTGGACTTCTCGTTCGGCATCAAGGGCCTCGCCCGCTTTCGCTGCAACGTGTTCAACCAGCGCGGCGCGGTCGGCGCCGTCTATCGACTCATCCCGGAGAAAATTCGCAGCTTCGGCGATCTCGGTCTGCCGTCCGTGCTGGCGACGCTCGCCGAGCGGCCGCGCGGTCTGGTTCTCATCACCGGCCCCACCGGCAGCGGCAAGTCGACGACGCTCGCCGCGATGATCGACAAGATCAACGCCGAGCGCCACGATCACATCCTGACCATCGAGGATCCGATCGAATACATCCACCAGCACAAGAACTGCCTGGTGAACCAGCGCGAAGTCCACAGCGACACCGGCAGCTTCTCGAACGCGCTCCGCGCCGCGCTCCGCGAGGATCCGGACATCGTGCTGATTGGCGAAATGCGCGATCTGGAAACGGTCGAAGCGGCGCTGAAGATTGCCGAGACCGGGCACTTGACGTTCGGGACGCTGCACACCAACTCGGCGGCGCAGACGATCAACCGAATCATCGACATCTTCCCGGCAAACCAGCAGGCGCAGATCCGCACGCAGCTGTCGCTGGTGCTCGAAGGCATCGTCTGTCAGGCGCTCTTGCCGAAGGCCGACGGGAAGGGCCGCGTCTGCTCGCTCGAGATCATGATTCCGAACTCGGCGATCCGCAACATGATTCGCGACGACAAGGTCCACCAGATCTACGGCGCGATGCAGACCGGGCAGGAGAAGCTCGGCATGCAGACGGCGAATCAGTCGCTGGCGAGTCTGTGCATGAAGCGCCTGATCACGCTGGACACGGCGATGGGCGCCTCGTCGAACAAGGAAGAGCTCGCCGACATGATCAATCGGGGCGTCGGCGTGGTCGCCGGGGCCGGACTCGGACAGCGGCCGGCCGTTCAGCGGCCTCCGGTGCCGACTCGTTAACCGTACCGAACCAGCACAGAGGACTGAAGGTAGAACGTTATGCCGACCTTTGCATACTCGGGTCGCACGCGCGGCGGACAGACGGTCAGCGGCGAGCGGGTCGCCGACACCATCGACGCGGCAACGGCCGCGCTGCGGCGCGAGCAGATCAACGTCACGCGCATCACGCCGGTCGCCGCGCCTGCCGCCGACGCCAAGGCGAAGGAAAAGAAGGGCACGATCGGCAAGAAGGTCGCGGCGAAGAACCTCGCGGTCTTCACTCGGCAGTTCTCGGTCATGATCGATGCCGGTCTGCCGCTCGTTCAGTGCCTCGACATTCTGGGCAACCAGGAAGAGGACAAGAACTTCGCCGCGGTCATCCTGCAGACGCGGACCGACGTCGAGTCGGGGGCGTCGCTCGCCGACGCGATGCGGAAGCATCCCAAGACGTTCGATCCGCTGTTCACGAACATGATTGCCGCCGGCGAAGCGGGCGGTATTCTCGACACGATTCTGAAGCGTCTGGCGACCTACATCGAGAAGGCGGTCAAGCTGGCCGGCCAGGTGAAGTCCGCGATGATCTATCCCGTGGCGGTCGTCGTGATCGCCGGCGGCGTCGTCGGCGTCATCTTGTGGAAGGTCATTCCGACCTTCGCGTCGCTGTTCGCCGGCCTCGGCGCCGACCTGCCGCTGCCCACGCGCGTCGTCATCGCGCTCAGCAACGGCCTGGTTTCGTACTTCCCGATCCTCCTGGTCGTGGGCGGCGGCCTCGGCTGGGGCTTCAAGCAGTACTACGCGACGGACAACGGACGCCGGGCGATCGACGCGGCCTCCCTCAAGGCACCGGTTCTCGGGAACATCCTGCGCAAGATCGCCGTCGCCCGGTTCTGCCGGACGTTGTCGACGCTGATCAGCTCGGGCGTGCCGATTCTCGACGGCCTCGATATCACGGCGAAGACCGCCGGCAACGCGATCGTCGAAGACGCGATCATGACCACGCGCAAGAGCATCGAGCGCGGCGAAACCATCGCGGTTCCGCTCCGGGAAACGAACGTGTTTCCGCCGATGGTGACGCAGATGATCGGCGTCGGCGAGGCGACCGGCGCGCTCGACACCATGCTGGCGAAGATCGCGGACTTCTACGAGGAAGAAGTCGACACGGCGGTCGCCGGCCTGCTGACGCTGCTCGAGCCGATCATGATCGCGATTCTCGGCATTGTCGTGGGCGGGATCGTCATCGCGATGTATCTGCCGATCTTCGACTTGATCAGTAAGCTGACCTAATGCTCGATCGGGGTCTGCGGCGAACGCTCGCCTGGATGATCGCCGTCCGGGCGGTCATGGGGACGATCCTCCTCGGCTCGGCGACGTTCGCGCAGATCACGGCGCCGGGATCGTTCCCGGTCGATCCGTTCTTCTTTCTGATCGGGCTCACCTACGCGCTGACGATCAGCTACGGCCTCACGCTGCGATTCGTCGACCGCCACCGGTGGCTGATCGATCTGCAGCTGGCCGGCGACGCCCTGATCGTCTCCGCGTTCATCTACTTCACCGGCGGCATCAACAGCTACTTCACGTCGCTGTACGTCCTGCCGATCGTGGCCGCGAGCACCGTGCAGTTCCGGCGCGGCGCGCTGATGGTGGCGATGCTCACCACCGTCCTCTATTGCGGCCTCGTGCTGGCGCAGTACCTGGCGGCGTCGGGACTGCTCGTCGCCCCGTGGCTGCGCGCCCTCTTCGTCGTGCTTCCGCCGCGGTCGGTCGCCCAGTACACCGTCGCGCTGAATGTGTTCGGGTTCTTTGCGGTTGCGTTTCTCAGCGGTTCGCTGTCGAACAGCCTGCTCTCGGCCAGCGCACGGCTGCGGGAGGCGTCGACCGAGATCGCGGATCTTCAGGCGCTCAATCAGCACGTCATCGACAGTCTGCCGAGCGGCCTGGCCACCACCGACAACGCGCAGCGGATTCTGACGTTCAACCACGCGGCCGAACTGATCACCGGCGTCCCGTTTCGGGTGGCCGCCGGCCGGCCGGTTGGTGAGGTGCTGCAGCTGCCACCGGCAGTGATCGAATCGATCAACTCTGAGGTGAAAGTGGCGCGGCGCCACGAATTCCGGTACCGTCCGGTCGATGGACGTCATGAGCTCGAGATCGGGTTGACCGCGACGCACCTGGTCACGCCGGGCGGGCGGGCCGGGTTCCTGTTCACCTTCCAGGACGTGACGGTCATCAAGAAGTTCGAGCGCGACGCGGCCATTCAACAACGGCTCGCTGCGATCGGCGAGATGGCCGCCGGGATCGCGCACGAAATCCGCAACCCGCTGGCGTCGATGTCGGGGTCGATCCAGATTCTCCGACAGGAGCTGCCGCTCAGCGCCGAGCAGGAGCAGTTGATGGACATCGTGCTCCGCGAATCGGAGCGGCTCAATACGACCATCCGGTCGTTTCTCGCCTACGCGCGGCCGCAGCGGTTTCAGATCGCGCGCTTCGACGTGCGCCGTGCGTTGAACGACACGGCCCTCCTGTTGCGGAACAGCGCGGAAGTCCAGGATCGCCATGAGATCGTCGTCGACGTCCCCTCCACCGAGCTGTGGTACGAGGCCGACGAAGGCCAAATCAAGCAGATCATCTGGAATCTGGCGACCAACGGACTTCGCGCGATGCCCGACGGCGGTCGCCTGCGATTGATTGGCGCGCGGGAGCCCTCGTCTGACGGCGTCGTCCTGACCGTCCAGGATCAGGGCGTCGGC
>Ga0075435_100002376_pt1 | contig 12478 bp, 4 predicted proteins | sample RhiMethybrSRZTD4_FD_75302 | JGI IMG/M metagenome (GOLD analysis project Ga0075435, IMG submission 75302) | Populus rhizosphere microbial communities from Tennessee, USA - Rhizosphere MetaG P. TD hybrid SRZTD4 | ecosystem: Host-associated > Plants > Roots > Rhizosphere > Soil | place: USA... | reverse complement strand
CGATCCAGATTTTTCGGAACGAACAGCCACGCGGGCACCGGCTGGCCGTCGGGGCCCGGGTAGTGGACGAGTTCCGGTTCGACAAATGCGGAATGATCAAGGTTCGCGGGCATGGAGTCGCTGAGGCGCACGAGTTTGGCGCCGGAATTGGCCTCGCTCACGTACAGATCTGCAGAGTTATGCGTGTCCGTATGCTGGTAAACCAAACGTTTGTCATCAGGCGACCATTGAGGCTCGACGTTTGTGCCCTTGCCTGCGGTGATGTAGGTGACGGTGGCGTGGGCGGGGTCGTCGCCAATGCTGGCGATACCGATGCGGCGGTCGCCTTGATGATCGGGTTCGCTCGCGTCGAATGCAATGCGGGTGCTGTCGTGCGACCACTGGGGACGCCAGGCTTCGAATTTTCCCTTCGTGATTTGAATTGCCTGGCCACCTGAGGGGGCCACTACATAAAGGTGATCCCAGCCGTCGAGATCCGTTAGGAAGGCAATCCATTTTCCATTGGGCGATGGCTTGGGCTTTGCTTCTGCCTCCCAGTCGGGCAGGCTCCAGAACTTCTCTTCTTTATCTTCGTGAATCGCTTGCGGCGAACCGCCGTCCACCGGAGCAATGTAGATCGTGCGTGTCTTGTAGTGGTCCGACTGACGGTCGTAGGTGACGTGAGTGGCGTCGACCCAGGCGAGACCGTTGTATTCACCGGGGGTATCGATTGCTGTGGGTTTTCCGCCGGAGGAGCTGACGGTATAAAGCTGGCCGGGAACATATTCAGATACGGCGAAGATCAATTTCTCTCCGGAGTAGGATGGCCACTGATCATGGCGAATGATTTTTCCGCCGCCAACATAGGCGATCTGCTTTCCATCAGGCGACCAGACGGGAGAGTAAATACTCTCATCATCGTGCGCGATTTTGGATTCGGAGCCGTCGGTCAGCGAGCGCACGAGCAGATCGGCGCCGTGCCGCGCCTCGCCAGCCTTGGCGGGACGTACGAAAGCGATGCGATCGCCATCTTTTGTAGGAGAGATCTCAATTTCTGGAGTGGGGGTAGCCCATACTTGGCGCGGCTCACCGCCAGTTGTCGCAACTTGCCAAAGATCACCATTGCGGGAGAAGTAGACGGTGCTGCCGTCGCGACTCCAGAAGACGTCACCGACTTTGCCGTCAGGATACGAAGTTAGCGCGAGCGGCTGCCCCTGACCGTCGCCGTTCGCCACGTAGAGATTCACGATGTCGGCCCGATCCCACAGGAAGGCAACCTGCCGTCCATCCGGGGACCAGACGGGGCTGGAGGGGTGCTTGATGTCGATGAGTTGGTCGATGGTGAGGCGAGCGGCGGGCGTCCGCTGCGCCGCAACACTTGTCATGAAGACCAATGTCGCGACAAACAGCAAATACCATCGGGTCGATCGAAACATGACACCTCCAAGCAAGAAAAAGGCGGATGCGATTCTACATCCGCCTATTACCGGATTCATCGAATTGCAAACTAAAAGTCGATCTTCAATCCAAACCTAGCGATGAAAGGATTGATTGTGTTATTCGGTAGCAGATAAGTCGAACTCGGATCGTTGAACGCCGAAGGCAGCGTCTGGTTCAAAGATATTACTGTCTGGCTGTTAGTCAGGTTGAACAAGTCGATCAGTGGCTTAATTGTGAAGCGTTCGCCGACTTTGAAGTCTCGCGCTATGCGAAGATCGAGTAAATTTACGCTCGGCAACCTCACTCCCCCTGCTGGCTGCAAAATGATCTGCTCGGATCCTTGGTTGAGCTTCGTGCTTTGGTGCAGCGGGTCGCTGGGAATCGGATCCAGGAACGTATCTCCTCCGAGGAAAGCAACCGGCTGAATAGGATAACCGGTGTAATGTTGGAAGTTTATGCTGGTGCTAAGTTTCCATGGCAACTCATAGGTGCTGTCGACCTTGAAAACGTAGGTGGAATCCAGGTTGAGGTAGTTGTCCGCGCGATTGATGTTGTTGTTGGGATCATTAAAATTATCAAAATATGCGTCATCAGAGTAGCCACGACCGAACGCACCCTTTTGCCGTTGAATTGTGAAGCCACTCAGGATCTGCCAGCGATGTGAGAGACGTTTTACAGCAGTGAACTCCACACCATGATAGGAGTTGTCGTCTAGCGCGGGAATGTTGGTCACGATGAAATTCGCTGCGCCAACAAGGCTTGGATTGAGATTATGGAGCGTTAGAGGTTCATTATTGAGAGGGTTAATGATCGGACTACCATCGTTATATTGGTTGACTTGCGTGTAATCACTCGGGAGGGCTGCGAGATTGGTGGTTCCGAACAGATTTTTCTTCTTCCGGAAGTAATAGGCGACTCCGAGGCGGAGATCCTGCCAGACCTGTTGTTCGTAGTTGACACTGACCGAGTCAGTGTAGGGACGGCTTAGATGCGGATCGATGTGAGTGCCGACGGCACCGCCTGTTTGTGAAATGAGATTCGCCGCGTTTTTCCATTCGCTCTCCTGCGGGATCTTATCGCCATTGGAATCATTCCACGTGTATGTCTTGCTGCTGAAGCCGATCGGGTTCACCGTCTCAATCAGACCCGTTCCTTCCATTTTGTAAAAGCGGCCATAACTGAGGCGTAGAACCGAAGTGCCCCGGCCCGTAATGTCAACAGCCAAGCCCAATCGTGGAGAAACATTGTTCCAGGTCACGATATTCCCTGATGCCGGGAACGTTGTCGGCGGGAAGAGATCTGGGAACACCAGATTGGGATCGCTTGTTTCTTTGGGATAGAAACCAATAAAGCGGTCGAACCGAAGGCCCAGATTCAGGGTAAACCTGCGGCGAACCGTCCACGTGTCCTGCACGTACGCGCTAGTGTCGTGGAAATATGATTTTGCAGTGAAGGGAGTATTGAAAGCGGTAACTTGAACCGGAGCACCGTTATCGTAGAACGCGTTGATACCCTGGTTTACGTACTGAATATATGGATTGTAGTTGTCACCCCATTCAAAACCAAACTTGAAGTTATGAGTCCCGGCGAGAGACCCCTTGTACCAGGAAGCGCCGGCGGCGATTTTGAACAGCCACGCGGGATTGGAGAAATAACTCTGGGCAGCGCCTGTCTGCGTTCCGGTAACACGGTCAGTACGATTGAAGTCTGTCGGCTTGACTCCAGGCTGTGGGCCTAGCGGAAATACCTCTTTGTTGTATCCGGCCCGAACATCCAACAGGAGGTTGTTTGTTATCTGACTCGTCCACAACGCCTGAAGAATGTAAGCGGGCTCGATCTGCCGCCACGACGCTTCGGGGCTCACCAACGCAGAGTCTCGACGGAAGAAGCGGTTCTGCTCGTTGTACAGCCAGATGAAGCTCAACTTGTTCTTTTGATTGAGTTGCCAGTCACTACGCAGATCAGTGTTGCTCTGGTGGTTGGGATCGGCTATGGGATTACCATTCTTGTCAGTGACGGCGAGAAAAACGGAACGCAGATCGTAGCGGCGGTACGATCCGAACAGCCACCACTTATCTTTGATGATCGGACCTCCTAAGCTTGCGGTTGTGTCTCGAACCATCACAATTGGCGAGCCGGCGGGAATTTCCGTACCCTTGTAGGTTGGAAATTTGGTACCAGCCTCGAGTGCCCCGGTGCTGTAATAGGCGCCCAGATTCCCATGCACCGTGTTGGACCCTGACTTGGTCACCATATTCATGTAGATTCCACTGATCGCAACCGAACTTGGAGTGCTATCAGAAACGACTTGGAATTCCTGGAAGGAGTCGTGGTTGGTATAGAATTGAGTGTAACCTCCGTTTGCGCCGGGCCAGTTCAAATCCAGTCCATTGAAACTGAAGACCTGCTCGGCGGGCGTGCTGCCATGCACCTGCATGGTCGATTGCTGCATGCTCTGGTTGCCACCAACGTCGAATGTGCTAGAGGTTGCGCCAGGCATTTGCGCAACGGTGGACCAGGGATCACGTCCTGCTGGAATATCCTGCAATAACTGTTGATCAAAAGTTGTCTCAGTCTGTACATTCTGCACGTCGACCACGGATTCCGCTGCCACGTTAACGGTCTGCTGCACCTGGCCAACTTTCAGATTCGAGTTCACGGTTGCCGTGAAGCCGGCGGTGATTTGAACTGCGGTATGTTCCACGGTCTGAAACCCGCTCGCGGTCACCGTGACCTTGTATGTGCCGGGAGGGAGCAGGTCGAAGAGGTAGCTGCCGTCGGCGTGGGTGGTTGTGGTGCGCGGCACCATGAGCGCTGAGCTCTCGACCTTCACGGTTGCGTTGGGCACAGCAGCGCCCGACGGGTCGGTGACGACGCCCGCAATCTTTCCCGTGATCGAGACTTGAGCGAAGAGGGCACAACCGAAGGTGAGGATCAGGAGCAGAGGCAAATAACGTTTCAAGCTGGATGCGGTTGCTGGCGTGTACACAGCAGAAGTGCAAGACACGGCCCACCTCCCTGGTTTTGAACAAGTAGCTGGCGGCAAACTGTATACAACATACGATATGTTACAGTCAACCTAAACGCGTTTTTTGGCGGTAGTTGACGCCTTTCGTGCCAATACGTCCCCTTCAGAATGAGGCTTAAGCGGGACGGAGGACGGGTGTCCATACTTGCATGGCAGTGGCGTTGCGATTCGCCCACGCGTAATAAGGGATGAAGGTCAGCGGCACGCGGCGGGTCTTTGTGGCACGAGGCCAGTACCGTGAGTAGAGCGCGAGTTCAGTTGCGGGTCTTTGGATCGCTACTCCTTCGTGCCACAGCACGATCACGCCGCCAAGGAGGTCGTCCTTTCGCTCGGGGCGGAAGGCTGCAGAGGGATTTTTCCCTGCATCAATTGCAACGTCGCTCAACGGGACGTTGGGCTGATCTTGTTCTTCCAGGCAGTAGAGCACAGGCCCGCGCTGAACTGCGACGCGTCCGCTGTCTTCCGTGACGCGGTAATTCGCTTCCAGCACATGCACCGGCATTTCCATCTGCAATGTGATTCTGTCACCGGCAGACCATTTGCGCTGAATGGGCAGGTATTCGCCGGGTTTTGCTCCGGTGACGGGCTTGCCATTTACAGCCACCAGCGTACGTTCGGCCCACCCGGGGATGCGAAGGTGGATCACGAAGTCAGTGGGGTTCTCCGGCGTCACGGCGAGTTCTACGTTTCCCTCCCAAGGATAGTTGGTCTTCTGCGTGAGCTTGAGGCCGGTGCCGTCCTCAAGATGCCAGTGCAAATCGGAATTGTCGTAGAGGTGAACATAAATTCCGTCGTTGCTGGTGCTGTAGAAATATCCGGGCAGCGAGGCGAGGGTGCGCTCCAGGTTGGGAGGGCAGCAGGTGACGTCATACCAGGGGTTGCGAATCTTGTCGCCGGTGGAAGGATCGAACGCGAGCGGGTTGCGATAGCAGTAGAGTGTGCCATCGAGCGACATGCCGGAGTTGATGCCGTTGTAGAGCGCGCGTTCGATGACGTCGGTGTACCTGGCCTCCCCGGTGGCTGCGAGCATGCGCCAGTTCCACATCATGTTGCCAATGGCGGCGCAGCTCTCACCGTAGGCGCGGGCGTTGGGCAGTTCGTAGGCGTCACCGAAGGCTTCGCCGTCGCTGCGGGCACCGACTCCACCCGAGATGTACATCTGGTGCTTGGTCAGGTCGTCCCAGAGGCTGTTGAGAGTTTTCCAGTAGGTTTGGTCGCCGGTTTCGAGATAGTAGTCAGTAGCGCCGCAGCACGCGTACATGGCGCGCACGGCGTGGCCCTCGAGCTTAGTGCGCGCGGTGAAAGGTGTGCCGCTATACATGTAGATGGTGCGGTGCTCAGGGAGCTTGGCACGCTCGTCGCCCTGCAGAATGTAGCCGGCGAGATCGAGCTGGCGTTTGTCGCCAGTAATGCGATAGAGCTCAATGAGCCCCATTTCGATTTCCGGATGGCCGGAGACGATCGGCTGCTTCGGCGCAGGTCCGTAATTGGGAATCAGAAAGTCGTCGACGAAACGGATGCCGGCGTCGAGCAGGCGTCGGTCGCCAGTACCGCGATAGTAGGCGATCGCGCCCTGGAGCATGTGGCCGATGTTGTATAGCTCGTGGCCGGTGGTCTGGGTTTGAACCGTCATGCGCAGAGGCTTGCGGTCCTCGACGTAGTAGGTGTTGAGATATCCGCTGGGTTCCTGGACGGCGATGACTTCGTCGATCATCTTGTCGACCGTCGGGCGCAGGTCCTGGAGATCCCCGGACTGGAGGACAAACCCGACAGCTTCGGTCCACTTATATATGTCGGAGTCGGAAAACACGGGGCCGTGCTGCGGGGCATCGCTCTTGCCAACCAGGCGTCGGAAGTTGTTCATGCGTCCGTTGGCCTCAAGCAGATCGTGCATGGTGGGAATGCTGCGGGTGACGTTGATCTTGCGGCGTGGGCTCCAGAAGCCTTCTTTGATCGTCACCGCGTGCACGGGGATATTGCGCAGCTTGGCGTGCGGAGACTTCGTGAGGTTCTCAACGCCCTGGTCTCGCCAGGGTGGAGTCGAGACAAGCGAGACTTGTTCGCTGTAAGCGCGAGCAAGATGGGGAGAGAACGCCGCGGTGGAGAGGGCAGCGGCTACGAAATCTCGGCGGGAAAGAGTAGCCATAACAGCTTCAGATGATGTCGAACACGCAGGATCGTGATCTGCGTCGTGCCAACGTCGGCGTTCCTTCAGTTCAGAACGCTATCTTCGCTCCCACTTGCCAGTTTCTTGGCAGTTGCTGTGAAGTGGACTTTCCAAATGTGCCGTGCGCCAGATCATTGTCCAGGTTCGCAAAGTTGACACGATTGAAAATGTTGAAGAACTCGAAGCGCAACTGCAGGTTGACCCTTTCGGTCAAGCGCGTGTCTTTGTAAAAGTTCACATCCGTCTCGGCGAAGTTGGGTCCGCGGAATGGATTAGCTTTCTCGTTCCCCTGCGTCCCGAACCCGGGTTGGGTGAACTGCCCGGAAGAAAAGACGCCGTCCAGAAACGCGCTTTTGGACGTGCCCTGGTGGTAGTTGCTGACGTCGGGGTAGTCGAGGCCCACTCCGGCTACACCACCGGTGTCGCCGTCTGCATTGAAGTCGCCACTCCCCGGAGCGAAACCGATGGCAGGATTGGTTGCTGACGGACAAGAATTCGTAGGTGTACCGGGTGAAGGGCACACGGGCTGGAATCCTGCTGTCGTCCAGACCATAACCGGGTACCCGCTCTGGAAGATGCTCGTTCCGCTGATTCCCCAGCCTCCGGTTAACCTTCCGAGAAATCCGTGACCGGCATTCAGCCCGGGAAGTTGGTAATTCAGGGTAAGCGAAAAACGATTGGGTACATCCCAGGGCGAAAGCCCGTAATACTGCTCCGGATTTGCTTCTGCGGGATATGCTGATGCGTTATCTTGAGACCGCGACCGGGTATAAGAGGCGTCAAAGAAGCCGCGGTGCGAAAAACGTCCCTTAAATTCGAAGAACAAACTTTCATAGTTGCTGTGACGGTTATTGTCCGTGTAATTGATCGCACCAAAACTATGGTTCAGTCGGATCGGAGACAAGCTGTTGTTCACAATCAGATCTCCGGCGAAGGCATTGATGTCCTGACCATAGCTCACAATACCGGCCTGGTCACCTCCAGCCACCATGTTGTAGCCATGCGATCCTGCATAGCCGATGCTGGTCGAATAGTTGTTTCCCAGTTTCCGCTCCAAAGTTAAGGACCAGATATTCGCCTTAGGAGACTTCAAATTGGGGTTTATACCCCCGATCCCGAAATTCGCACCAACAATGCCGCCTTGCGAATTAAGGCAGCCGTTCGCACCGAGCGTTGGACACAGGGGCGAACCGACCAGGGCAGGATAGGTAAACCCGAACGGAGGTTTTTCGCTGTTACCCAAGACAAACAAGGGAGGAGTAGCCGTGCCTGTAGTGAAATTCGGAACAATGGGCCCCGGCGGACTACCGCGAAATTCCTCCTGAACATTGGCCTGCGTCAGCCAGTTGTTATATATGCCAAATCCTCCGCGTAGGACAGTGTTGCCAGTTCCCGTGACATCCCAGGAGAAACCTACACGAGGACTGAGAAGATTGTTTACGGAGTGATTCAGAGCATTGTGTGTCGCTTTAGCAAAACCATTTGCCACTTGCTGATTGATGGTTTGGCCGGGACCCAGATAAAAATTTCCGAATACGGTCGTTGAGCTTCTCGACCACGGATTACCGCTGTCATCCCATCGGAAGCCCAGGGTTAAAGTAAGATTCTTTCTCGCTTTCCATGTGTCCTCCGCAAACAGGCCCCACGTCCTTGACGCGGCATTCCACGACCATAGAACCGGTTTTCCGGTGATCGGGTCGTACATGACGTGGTTTTCGCTGACGGGAGCATCTTGAGCAAGCTGCAGAAGGTTGTTGAAATTGAAGGTGGGCTGTGACCACGGTCCCTGGAACGGTTCTACATCGTCTCCAAACCAGCCTTCGTAACCAAACTTTAGCGCGTGCGCGCCGCGGACATGCGTCAAAACATCGCGCCAGTGGTAGTTGTGCTGGATGAAATCGCCTTGCGCAAAACCCACACCAAAGGCTTGGCCCGCTTCCGTCACAACCCCCGTCACGCTCACAGAGGGGACAGTGTAATCCTTAGCACCGCTGCCCAAAACTCCTTCTACGCGGTTGGCGGCGAAGATCGCTTCGTTCAGAGTGGTTGGAGAAAACGTGTGCGCCCAATTCACCTGCAAGGCTCGTTGCCAATTGTTGTTTAGCGCAGAAAACGCCGGAATCGCTGATGCGGCGCCATAGTTAAGGAGCGTCCGATAAAAACTTCCGTAAATGCGGTCGCTCTTGAAGACCTTGTCGACACGAACGAAGTATTGTGTTCCATTGCGGATTTGCGGTGCGCTGAACGAGCCCACGTCTATGAGGGGGAGATTACAGGGTAAGTTGTTTGTTGCTGCTGTGCCGCACCCGGGAATGGTTGACGCAGTGGATTGGACGCTGGTGCCGGTTACGTTTGTGGGAAGGTACGTGGAAAGCAGATGGGTCCCGATCGTATCAGGGTAGTTTTGCTGGGCCCAAGTTATGAATTGCGGATCTGCAAATGTTATGGATCCATTGGTAGCCAGCGAGGACCTCAGCGGCTCCACCGCGAAGTAGAAGAAGAACTGTTTTCGCGGGATGATCGGTCCCCCGACGCTGAAGGACATGTTATTCCCGTGGAAGGGGAGGTACTTGGGCCCGGAAAAGTGGGTCGTGGCGAACATGTTCTGGTAATAGAACCAGTCTGCGGCGGAACCGTGGAACCGCTCCGATCCGGACTTAGTCGTCAATACTTCCTGCACGCCGGTTGCGCGGCTGAACTCGCTGGAAAAGGTGTTGACCTGAATACTGGTTTCCTGAATCGACTCTGGATTCGGCGTGAGATTCAACACGCCCTGGCGAATTCCGCTGGTCACGTCCAGGCCGTCGATCACGTACATGTTCGACATCTGTCCCTGGCCGTTCGCGCTGGCATCGACCTGGGTCTCCGTAGAGTAGTTGTCAACGCCCGATCCGGGAGTGCCAGCCCTGCCGGGCTGGCCGCCACCGGTAGTTCCCAAGCCGGAAACTCCAGGTGCGAGAGTCGTCAACGTAACCAAGTTTCGACCGGCAACCGGTAGCTGCGCGACGCCAGCATTGTCGAGGGTCAATTCGTTGCGGCTATCGGCGGTGTCAACGACAGGCGCTTCAGTGGTCACGGTCACAGTCTCAGTAGCAGCGCCGACCTTTAGTTGCAATGGTACGTCCAGATTCTGTTCAGTGAGCAAAGTGACTTGACCCTCAGCCTTGGAGAATCCCGGCGCCTCCGCAGTGATCTTGTATGATCCGGGTGCCAGGCTTACGAAGCGATAGTTTCCCCCCGAATCCGAGATCGTAATCGCCACAACTCTGGTAGCAGTGTTTACGAGTTGTAGTTTGGCCTTGGCGATACCGGCGCCGCTTGGGTCCTGCACGACACCCTGGATGTTGCCGGTGAACTGCGCGTAGCTCAGCGAATTAGCAAGCAGAACAAAAAGCAGGGTCGAAAAGCGAAGATTGGCGGACATGGTGCTACCCCCCGCGATTGAAAGTCAGAACGCACTCATTGCGCGATCAGGGAAAGCGTTTACCCAATTTTCCAGGCGAAAGTTACACGTGGATAAAGTATGTTGTCAAGAAAAATTTAGGTTGTCTTAGGATTGCACGCACCGGCGGGCCGCCCGTGTCTCTCCACCATGGTAAGCGCGATTTTCAGCTACGGACTAAGCCTGAGCCTTCTTTGATCGTTATCACCTGGTTGGTGGGAAGGCGACGGAATTTTTCTACTGATCCGCTAGGCCAGCGCACTTCGAGGTCTGGGAACCTCTCCCGTCCCAGACCGAAGTGGAGCCTCGGATCATTCGCCGAATAATAGCTCGACTGGCTTAACACCTCTTGTGCCTGTACTTTACCGGCATAACGCACCAGCACGCGCGCCCCGATCGCGCTACGATTGGATTTCGTTCCCATCAGCTTCACCTTGAGCCAGTGGTTGCTTCCGGTCACATCGTTACGCAGCAGGGAAGGCGGTTCATTCAAATTCACGATCAATATGTCGAGATCGCCGTCATTGTCAAAATCGCCGAAGGCACAGCCGCGGCTGCAGTGTGCCGCAGCGACTCCTAGGCCCGCCTGCTCGACTAACTCCTCGAAGGTGCCATTTCCCAGGTTGCGAAACACTATCCGCGGGTTCTTGTTGGCATACTGAGGCAGCTTTCGCTCGATTTCCGGGTAAACGTTGCCCGCGGTCATGAACAGGTCTGGATAGCCGTCATTATCGAGATCCAAGATGCCCGCTCCCCAGCAGATGTAGCGGGTTTCTACGCCTACACGGGCGGTTCGGGTGGCGTCGTCGAAGTTGCCCTTGCCGTCGTTGTGGTAGAGGCCGTTGGCGTCGTCTGCAAAGTGGGTTTTGAACAGATCGATATGTCCGTCGAGATTGTAATCTCCAACCCCGACACCCATACCGGCCTGCTCGGCGCCGTCATCGCTAAGCGCTACGCCGCGCTGCACGCCTTCCTCGCGGAACGTACCGTCGTGATTGTTCATGTACAGCAGACTTGGTGTGGAATCAGAAGCGACGTAGATATCCGGCCAGCCGTCTTCATCCAAGTCAACGCCGATGGCGGTCATTCCATAAGAGGTATTGGCTGCCGCGATCCCCGATTGCTGGGTTACATCGGTGAAGCTGCCATCGCCGTTGTTGCGATAGAGCGAGTGCCGTCCCATGGGCAGTCCGCGCGGGCCGCACAAGACAGGCAGGCCCTTCCAATTGCAATTGTTGTTCTCGCCGGGATCGGGCGCGTGCTCGAAGGAAAAACGGACGTAGTTGGAGACGAAGAGATCGAGGTGCCCGTCGCGGTTGTAGTCGACAAACGTGCAGCCGGCGCCCCAACGCGGCTGTTCGTTCCACAGGCCGGCTTCCTTCGTCACATCAGTGAACGTGCCATTGCCGTTGTTGCGATACAGCTTATTCTGTCCGAAGTATGTACAGAAAAGATCCTCGAAGCCATCGTTGTCGTAGTCGCCAACGCACACGCCGCAGGCCCAGCCAACCGCTTTTAATCCGGCTTTCTCCGTGACGTCGGTGAAGGTGCCGTCGCGATTATTTTTATAGAGCCGGTTGGTTGTGCCGTAGGGCGCTCCTTCGAGGCGAGTGCCGGTAAGAATGAAAAGATCCATCCAGCCGTCGTTGTCGTAATCGATGAAAGCACAGCCACAGCCGGTGGCTTCGAGAATGTATTTCTTCGAGTCCACGCCACCGTAGATGACCGGTTCGCGTAACCCAGCGGAAGCGGCGACGTCTACGAAATGGGCATGGAACGGTCGTCCGGAAGGCGCGGGCCGAGCCAAAGCCTTGGCTGTGTGGGTCGCCACACCTTGTGCGAATAGGCGCTGGGCGCCCGCCGATATAGCTGACCCGATGGAAAGTTGCAGAAAAGTGCGGCGATCGAGGGACATGGTGGAGGAAGCGACCTTAGCCGTTGGCTCTAGCGAAAGGCAGCGAGCTAACAGCCAAGAGCCGATTATCACGTGAGATGTGCGCGTGCGTAAAGGTTTTCGCGAACTCAATCGCCGGGCCGGTGTACCTGGATTTTTTCTCCGATCTCAATGCTCATGAGATCTTCTCCCACTTCGAGCGGGCCGGAATAGGTTTTCCGTGTGTGGGCGATGATCTCAGGAACCTGTGGCGGCACGATGTGCGAATACACCGCCAGCTTCGGTTTGACACGCGTGAATACGACACCAGCTTCCTCGGGCGTCGTGTGGTGGGCGACAACTTTCTGTTTCTGCTCATCGGTGAAAGTCAGGTCCGCCTGGTTGTAGGCTGCGGGGTCCAGGACTTCGTGAATCAAAACGTCTGCTCCTTGCGCGAAATGGATCAGGTTTTCTGAGAAACGGGTATCGCCCGAGAGCACGACGGAGTGCCCCGCGAACTCCACGCGATATCCGAATGCAGGCTTCACG
>Ga0075435_100002374_pt1 | contig 12484 bp, 11 predicted proteins | sample RhiMethybrSRZTD4_FD_75302 | JGI IMG/M metagenome (GOLD analysis project Ga0075435, IMG submission 75302) | Populus rhizosphere microbial communities from Tennessee, USA - Rhizosphere MetaG P. TD hybrid SRZTD4 | ecosystem: Host-associated > Plants > Roots > Rhizosphere > Soil | place: USA... | reverse complement strand
TCGACGGCGCCGACGAGGTCACCGAGCACCTGCACATGATCAAGGGCGGCGGCGGGGCGCTGACGCGCGAGAAGATCGTCGCCGCGGTGGCGAGGAAATTCATCTGCATCTGCGATAGCTCGAAGCTGGTGCCGGTGCTGGGGAAATTCCCGCTGCCGGTGGAGGTGATCCCGATGGCGCGCAGCTACGTCGGGCGACAGCTCCTCAAGCTCGGCGCCCAGCCGGTGCTGCGCGAAGGCTTCACCACCGACAACGGCAACCTGGTGCTCGACTGCCACGGCCTGACGCTGCTCGACCCGCCGAAGCTGGAGATGGAGCTGAACAACATCGCCGGCGTGGTCACCAACGGCATCTTCGCCCGCCGGCCGGCGGACGTGCTGCTGCTCGGCAGCGCGCAAGAGGTCAGGACCATCGCGCGGAAATGACGATGCAGCAGGACGGCAAATTGCGCGTCTACGACGTTCTCGCCAGGGCTTTCATCCAGGAAGAGGTGCGCACCTGCTTCGCGCTCCTCGGCGATGCGAACATGAACTGGGCGGCGCGCCTGGCGGAACAGGGCTGCCGGATGATCTATGTCCGGCATGAGCACTGCGCGCTCGCCGCGGCCATGGCGTACGCGCGCAAGAACCAGGACGTCGCCGTTGCCACGGTGACCTGCGGGCCGGGCGTCACGCAGCTGATCACGGCGCTCCCCGCCGCCGTGCGCGCGCGCCTGCCGATCGTGGTCTTCGCCGGCGAAGCGCCGCTCAAGAGCGGCTGGTACAACCAGGCCATCGACCAGGCGCCGCTCATCGCCGCGACGGGCGCCGCCTACCAGGCCCTGCACCTGCCCGAGCGCATGCCGGTCGCGGTGCGCGATGCGTTCGTCCAGGCGCGGCGCGAGCGCCGGCCGGTGGTGATCGGCATCCCGTTCGACCTGCAGGCGCGTGCCTGGGAGGGGCCGGAAAAGCTGCCTACGCCGTCGCGCCAGCTGCTGCCGCGCGTCTCGCCGATCCCGCCGCACCCGGACGACGTGGCGCGCGCCGTGGCGCTGGTGGCGGGCGCCGAGCGCATCGTCGTATTCGCCGGCCTGGGCGCGGCCGAAGCGAAGGCCGCCGCGGCGTGCAGGGCGCTGGCCGCCAGGACGGGCGGCCTGCTGACGACGACGCTGCCGGCGCGCGGCCTGTTTCATGACGATCCCTACTGCATCGGCATTACCGGCAGCTACTCGACGGAAGCCGGGCTCGAATACCTGGCGCAGGCCGACCTGGTGATCGCCGTCGGTTGCTCGCTTTCCTACCATGCGGGCGGCGGCGGGCAGCTCTATCCGAAAGCGCAGACGCTGCAGATCGACGTCGAGCCGGTCGCGCTCAACCAGGGCCAGGAAGTGGCGCGCCATCACCTGCGCGCCGACGCGCGCCTGGGCGCCGAGGCACTGACCGCGGCATTGCCGGCGCGCGCCAGGACCTGGCGCAGCGAGGCGATGGCAAAGCGCATCCGGGAGTCGAAGCCCGATAGCCATCCGTTCAAGATCGAGCCGGGCCTGCTTGATCCTCGCGACGTAGTCGAAGTGCTGGAGAAGCACCTGCCGCGGGACTGGGAAATGGTGAATTCGAGCGGCCATTGCTCCTGGTTCTTCGCGCAGATGCCGTCGCGCGCGCACGAGCGGTTCATGACCATCCGCGAGTTCGGCGCCATCGGCAACGGGATCTCGTTCGCCATCGGCGTCGCGGCTGCGCGCCCCGACCGCCGGGTGGTGCTGTTCGACGGCGACGGCAGCCTGATGATGCATGTGCAGGAGCTGGAGACCATCAAGCGCCACGGCCTGAATATTCTCATCGTCGTGCTGAACGATGGCGCCTACGGCTCGGAAGTGCACAAATTCCGCGCGGAAGGCCTGCCGGAGGCGGGGTCGGTGTTCGGTTATTGCGATTTCGCGGCGATCGCCAGGGGCTTCGGCCTGGCCGGCGAATCGTTCAAGAGCCTCGATGGCGTGCCGAAACTGGTGGCCGAACTCGCCGGCAAGAGCGGCCCGGCGATCTGGGACTTCCACGTGTCGGACAAAGTGGTGTCGCCGACCCTCCGCCGCGCGCATCCGCAGCCGGGCAAGAACGGCTGAGCGTGCCGGGTTACTTCGCGGGCGGGACGTAGCCCGAGGCCTGGTCGGCGCCGCCGCCGAAGAAGTGGCGCTCGGTCTGCTCCATCAGGTATTTGCGCGCCTTGGGATCGGCGAGGTTCAAGCGGTTCTCGTTCACCAGCATCGTCTGCTGCTTGAGCCACTGCGCCCAGGCTTCCTTGGAGACGTTTTCCCAGATGCGCTTGCCGAGCGCGCCGGGATAGGGCGGAAAATCCAGCCCGTCGGCCTCGCGGCCGAGCTTGACGCACTTCACGGTTCTTGCCATCCGAAAATTATAGGCGCTTCAGGAATACCTTCGAGCCGCGCTTCCAGTTGTACAGCGCCTGGCGCCGCGAAGGCAGCGCGGCGATGTCGGCGGCGCGAAAGCCCTGCTCGAGGAACCAGTGCGCGGCGTGCGTGGTGAGGGCGAAGATCTTTCGGAGCTTCAGCGCCTTCGCCCGTTCCTGGCAGGCGAGCAGCAGCCGCTCGCCGTAGCCGGCATCGCGATAGTCGTTGCCGACCGCGAGGCAGGCGAACTCGGCGCTCTTCTCCTCCGGGAAGGGATAGAGCGCGGCGCAGCCGACGATGGCGCCGTCGTGCTCGACCACCAGGAAGTTGCCGATCTCGGCCTCGAGCAGCTCGCGGCTGCGCTTCACCAGCGTGCCCTCGGCCTCCAGCGGCTCGATCAGCGAAAGGATGCCGCGCACGTCCTCGATGCGCGCGGCGCGCAGCTTCTCCAGCGCGCCGGCGGTGACCATGGTGCCGACCCCGGCGCGGGTGAAGAGCTCGAGCAGCAGCGAGCCCGGCGCGCGGCGCGACACCAGGTGGGCGCGCGTGACGCCGGCCGTGACGGCGCGCGCCGCGTGCTCCAGCGCCCGGGACGTCGTGGGCGTCAGGGCGCCCTTTCGGGCGGCGAGCGCGGCGGCGTCACCTGCGGTCAGCTCGCTCAACACCTTGCCCTTGCGGTCTTCCGGCAGGCGGTCGGTGTACATGAGCAGCTTGTCGGCGCGCAGCGCTACCGCCACGCTCTCGGCCACGTCCTCCCAGGCGAGGTTGAACACCTCGCCGGTGGGCGAATAGCCGAGGTGGGGCACCACCACGATGTCGCCGACGTCGAGGTGGCTGCCGATGGCCGCCGCGTCCACCTTGCGCACCGCGCCGGTGAACTGGAAGTCGATGCCCTTGCGCACGCCGATCGGCCGCGCGGTGATGTAGTTGCCGGACGCGACGCGGATCTGCGCGCGCGCCATCGGCGAATCGGGCAGCCCCTGCGACAGCAGCGCCTCGATCTCGACGCGCAGCATGCCGGCGGCGCCCTTCACCGCGGGAAGGGCGCGCTCGTCGGTGATGCGCAGCCCCTGCGCGTAGCGCGAGCGCACGCCGCGCGCCTTCAGCTCGGCCTCGATCTGCGGGCGCGCGCCATGCACCAGCACCAGGCGGATCTCCAGCGCCGCGAGCAGGTTGAGGTCGTGCACGAACGCGGTAAAGCGCGCGCGCTCCGCCATCATCTCGCCGCCGAAGGCGACGACGAAGGTGCGCCCGCCGAAGTCGTGCACGTAGGGCGCGACCTGGCGGAACCAGCGGACGAAGGCCTCGGGCGGCGGCAGGTGGTTCATGCGCGTAGTGTACCGGCCCGCTAGAAATCGCCGCGCAGGGCGGCCAGCGCCGCCAGCGCCGCCAGCGCCGCGGTTTCGGTGCGCAGCACGCGCGGCCCGAGGCGGGCCGGGACAAAGCCCTGGTCGACGAAGGATCGCTCCTCGTCGGCGCTGAATCCGGCCTCGGGCCCCGCGGCCAGGATGAACTGCGCTTGTTGCCCGGAAATTGCCTTGGAAAAGGCCAGTTCCGAGCTCGGAGACAGGAGGATCCTTCCCGCAGCCCCCTCCTGCCTGTAGGCGCGGGCCTCGATCAGCGGGTGGACCACCGGCACGCGGTTGCGTCCGCACTGCTCGCAAGCGGCGACGGCGACGCGCTGCCAGTGCGCCTGGCGCGAGGCGGCGCGCTCGCCCTTGGGGCGTGCCACCGAAGCCGCAGCCAGCACCGGCCGGATCTCGGCCGCGCCCAGCTCGACCGCCTTGCGGATGGTGAATTCCATGCGCTCCCCCGAGGAGACGCCCTGCACCAGCGAGACCTGCAGCGGCGACTCGCGCTCCACCGCGTCGTGGGCCAGCAGGTCGATGGTCACGCGCAGCCGGTCGATGGCGGCGACGCGCGCCCGGAATTCGCCGCCGCGGCCGTTGAACAGCGTGACGTCATCTCCGGCGCGCACGCGCAGCACGTGCACCGCGTGGTGCGCGCTGTCTTCGGGCAGCGTGCAGGTGGAGCCCGCGCGCAGCAGCTGGTCTAGAAAAAAGCGAGGCACTACGGGGACTACATGGTCGCGCCGAGCGTCCAGGGCGCGAATTCGTCCTCGCCGTAGCCGAGCTCCTCGGACTTCGATTTCCTGCCGGAGGCGGTCTCGAGGATCAGCTGGAAGAAGCGCTCGCCGACCTGCTGGATCGACTCGGTGCCGTCGATCACCGTGCCGCAGTTGATGTCCATGTCGTCTTCCTGGCGCTGGAACAGCGGCGTATTGGTGGCGAGCTTGAGGGACGGCGAGGGCTTGCAGCCGTAGGCGGAGCCGCGCCCTGTGGTGAAGCAGATCATGTTGGCGCCGCCCGCCACCTGGCCGGTGGCGGAGACCGGGTCGTAGCCCGGCGTGTCCATGTAGACGAAGCCCTTGGCGGTGACCGGCTGGGCGTATTCGTAGACCTCGACCAGGTTGGTGGTGCCGCCCTTGGCGACCGCGCCGAGGGACTTCTCGAGGATGGTGGTGAGCCCGCCCGCCTTGTTGCCGGGCGAGGGGTTGTTGTTCATCTCGTTGCCGTTCCTCCGGGTGTAGTCCTCCCACCAGCGGATGCGCGCGATGAGCTTCTCGCCGACTTCCTTCGATACCGCGCGGCGCGTCAGCAGGTGCTCGGCGCCGTAGATTTCGGGCGTCTCGGAAAGGATTGCCGTGCCGCCATGGCGCACCAGCAGATCCACCGCCGCGCCGAGCGCCGGGTTGGCGCTGATGCCGGAGTAGCCGTCGGAGCCGCCGCATTGCAGGCCAAGCGTCAGGTGGCTCGCCGGCACCGTCACGCGTTTCACCTTGTTCGCCTCGGGCAGCATCTCCTTCACGCGCGCGATGCCGGTTTCCACCGCCTTCCGGGTACCGCCTTTCTCCTGGATCGTGAAGGCGCTCTGGTTCTTCAGCTTTTGCGAGGCAATCAGGACGCTCACCTGGTTGGCCTCGCAACCCAGGCCGACGAGCTGGGACGAAAAGAAGTTCGGATGGCGCGCATATCCGGCGATGGTCCGGCGCAGGAGGTCGGTGGCTTCGCCCTCGCTCGCCATGCCGCAGCCGGTCTTGTGGGTCAGGGCGACCACGCCGTCCACATTGGGGTACTCGGACAAATTGTTTTCAAAATGGCGGGCGATCATCCGCGCTACCGTCGCGGAGCAGTTCACGCTTGTCAGGATGCCGATGTAATTGCGCGTCGCCACCCGGCCGTCAGGCCGGATGAATCCTTGAAAGGTTGCCGGAGTCTTAACGTATTCGGTTTCGGTTTTCCCCAGGGTAAAGGCGTAATCCTTTTCAAAATCCCCCATGGCGAGGTTATGCACGTGCACGTGCTCGCCGGCGGCGATGTCGCGCGTGGCGAAGCCGATGATCTGGTTGTAGCGGTGCGCCGGCTTGCCCTTGGCGATCGGGCGCACCGCGATCTTGTGGCCGGCGGGGATCAAAGCCGCAGCCCGCACGTTTTCTCTGGCGAGCAGCGTGCCGCTCGCGATCTCGAGGCGCGCGATCACCACGTCGTCCTGCGGGTGAAGGCGGATGGTCAGGTCGGCGGCTTGCAGCATGAAGGACCTCTAGAAAAATTGCCTTGGCAGCCAGAGCACGATCGCCGGCACGTAGGTGCACAGCAGCAGCGTCGCGAACAGCGGCACCAGCCAGGGCAGGATGGCGATCGTGGTGCGCTCGAACGACAGTTTAGCCACCCGCGACAGCACGAACAACACGGTGCCCATCGGCGGGTGCAGCAGCCCGATCATCAGGTTGAGCACCATCACCAGGCCGAAGTGCACCGGGTCGATGCCGAGCTTGAGGCAGATCGGCATCAGGATCGGCACCAGCAGCGTGATGGCCGCGGTGGGCTCGAGGAAGCAGCCGACGAACAGCAGCAGCAGATTGGCGAGCAGCAGGAACATGTTCGGATTTTGCGTGAAGCCGAGCACCCACGCCGCCACTGCGTCGGTGAGGTGCGTTACGGTGAGAAGCCAGCCGAAAATCGAGGCCGCGGCGACGATGAACAGCACCGCCGCGGTGGTCTCGATGGTGTCCATGGTGAGCTTGACCAGGTGCCGCCAGTCGAGCGTGCGATACCACACCAGGCCGAGGAACAGCGCCCACAGCGAGGCGGCAATCGCGCCTTCGGTCGGCGTGAACACGCCCATGGTCATGCCGCCAATCAGCATGACCGGGGTGAGCAGCGCCATCACCGCGGAGAAGTCGAACAGCTTGTCGAGGATCAGCAGCACGGCGAACGCGAGGATCACCGCCCAGCCGCCGGGCATTCCCATGGCCGCGAGCGCATAGGCCCCGCCCGGGACGCAGGCCACGGTCGCCACCTCGAGCGTCGCCTTGGCCAGCTTCTTCGCCGAGAACGGCACGTCGCGGCCGAAATTGCGCGTGTGCGCGAAGTAGGCCACGGTCAGCATCATGGTGATGCCCATGATGATGCCGGGGATCACGCCGGCGAGAAACAGCTGCCCGATCGAGACGCTGGCCATCATGCCGTAGATCACGAACGGCAGCGACGGCGGGATGATCGGCCCGACGGTGGCCGAGGCGGCGGTGACGCCGACCGAGAATTCCTTCGAGTAGCCGTGGTCAGTCATCGCCTTGATTTCGATGGTGCCGAGGCCCGCCGCGTCGGCGATGGCGGTGCCCGACATGCCGGCGAAGATCATCGAGCCCACCACGTTGACGTGGCCGAGGCCGCCTTTCATCCAGCCCACCAGCGCGAGGGCGAAGTTGTAGATGCGGTTGGTGATGCCGGCCGAATTCATCAGGTTGCCGGCCCAGATGAAGAACGGCACGGCGAGCAGTGGAAAGGAATCGACGCCGCCATACATGCGGTGGATGACGACGAAGTCCGGGATGTTGCCCGAGACCATGACATAGACCAGCGAGGCCACGGCCATCGCCATGGCGACGGGCAGGCCGCTGACCATCAGGGCGACGAATCCGGTGAGCAGGCCCGAGCCCATCAGCCCTCCGGGAATTCCGGCCGCTCGAGCACGCTGTAGCCCTGCTTCCAGTGGCGCCAGGCGACCTGCAGCGAGCGCAGGAACATCAGCACGAAGCCGAACAGCATGCAGCCGAACACCAGGCCCACCGGCAGGTCAATGACCGCCATCTGCTGGCGTCCGATGCGGTTCATCAGCAGCCAGGTCAGCCAGACTGCATAACCGAGAAACAGGCAGCGCACGACGTCGACCAGCGTCGACAGCGTGCGCCCCATGGCGCGCGGCATCAGCCGGTAGAAGTAGTCGACCTGAATATGGTTGTTCTTGCGCACCGACATCGAGGCGCCGATGAACACCACGGCCACCAGGAAGTAGCGCGCGATCTCCTCGGTCCAGCCCGCGGAATCGGCGAGCACGTAGCGCGTGAACACCTGGTAGAACACCACCGCCGCCATCATCCAGAACAGGGAGAACGTCACCCAGTCCTCCCAGCCGTAGCGGCCGAGGTCCACCGCCTCGTCTTCGACGTGAAACTGCCCGTCCTCGCCGAGCACGTGCTCCTGCTCGGCGCTCACCTAGTGGTTGTCCCTGGGGACAAACGCGCCGCTCTTGCCGGCGAGGAAGTCGAGGTCTGCGCCCAGGTGGGCCTGCGTCACGTGGTCGAAGTAAAGCCGCCAGTATCCGCGCTCGAGCTGCGGCTTGGGTTTTTTCCAGGCGGCTCTTCGTTTTTTCATTTCTGCGCTCGATATCCGGAGCTGCAGGACGCCTTTTTGAACATCCAGATCGATGATGTCGCCGTTTTGCACCAGCGCGAGCGCACCGCCGGCGGCGGCCTCGGGCGACATGTGCAGCACCACGGTGCCGTAGGCGGTGCCGCTCATGCGCGCATCCGAGATCCGCACCATGTCGGTGACGCCTTTTTTCAGCAGCTTGGGCGGCAGCGGCATGTTGCCGACCTCGGCCATGCCCGGGTAGCCCTTCGGCCCGCAGTTCTTCAGCACCATGACGCACTTGGCGTCGATGTCGAGCTTCGGATCGTCGATGCGGCGGTGGAAATCCTCGATGTTCTCGAACACCACGGCGCGGCCGCGGTGCTTGAGGAGCTTCGGCGTCGCCGCCGAGGGCTTGATGATGGCGCCGTCCGGGCAGAGATTGCCGCGCAGCACCCGGATGCCGGCGTCCTTCTTGAACGGTTTCCTGAAGCGGTGGATGACGTCGCGGTTCCAGCAGGGCGCGTCCTTGTTGTTCTCCCAGATGGTCTTGCCGTTGACCGTCAGCGAATTCCTGTTGAGCAGATTGTTTTCGCCGAGCTCGCGCAACACCGCGGGCAGGCCGCCCGCGTAGCAGAAGTCCTCCATCAGGTATTTGCCGGAGGGCATCAGGTTGACCAGCGTATGCACGCCCTTGCCGAGCCGGTCCCAGTCGGCAAGCTTGAGGTCGACGCCGATGCGGCGCGCGAGCGCGATCAGGTGGATGACCGCATTGGTCGAGCCGCCGATCGCCGCATTGGTGCGGATCGCGTTCTCGAAGGCCTGCCGCGTGAGAATTTTCGAAAGAGTAACCTTTTCTTTTACCAAGTCGACGATGCGCCTGCCTGCCATGCGGGCGAGCACATTGCGGCGCGCGTCCACTGCCGGGTAAGCGGCGTTGCCGGGCATGGCCACGCCCAGCGCCTCGGACATCGAGGCCATGGTCGAGGCGGTGCCCATGGTCATGCAGTGGCCGTGCGAGCGATGCATGCACGACTCGGCCTCGTGGAATTCCTCCAGCGAAATCCGGCCGGCGCGCAAGTCCTCCGACATCGACCAGGTATTGGTGCCCGAGCCGATGTCCTGGCCGCGGTACTTGCCCGAGAGCATCGGCCCGCCCGACACCAAAATCGTCGGCAGGTCGACGCTCGCCGCGCCCATCAGCGTGGCGGGCGTGGTCTTGTCGCAGCCGGCCAGCAGCACCACGCCGTCGAGGGGGTTGCCGCGGATCGATTCCTCGACGCTCATCGCCGCGAGGTTGCGGTAGAGCATCGCCGTCGGCCGCAGCAGCGTCTCGCCCAGGGACATCACCGGAAACTCGAGCGGGAAACCGCCCGCGTCGAGCACGCCGTTACGGACGTGCTCGGCGAGGACGCGGAAGTGCGTGTTGCAGGGCGTCAGCTCCGACCAGGTATTGCAGATGCCGATGACCGGCCGGCCGTCGAACTGGTCCTGCGGGATGCCGCGATTCTTGGTCCAGCTACGGTAGATGAAGCCGTAGATGTCCTGGCGCGAGAACCACTGGATGCTCCGCCAATCGGCCTTTTTCTTGGCCATTTATTTGATGGCCTGCACCTTGTCGTACAGCGCCTTGTCCCAGGGCACGTCGGCGCCGACGTGGAAGGGCGTGAAGACCTTCTTGAACGCGTCGCGATCCGAGCGCACCACGGTGCGGCCGTACTTGGTGGCGAAGTCGCCGACCAGCTGCTGCTCGGACTTGACGATCTCGGCGTTGGACTTTTCGGCAGCCTCGCGGAACACCGCCTCGAACGCCTTCTTGTCGGCGTCCGACAGCTTGCCCCAGACATGGCCGCCGACGATGGCGATCAGCATCTCGGTGATGTGGCCGGTGAGGTTGACGTGCGTCTGCACCTCGTAGAATTTCTTGGCGAGGATGGTCGGCAGCGGGTTCTCCTGCGCGTCCACGGTCTTGTTCTGCAGCGCGAGGTACACCTCGGCGAACGCGATCGGCGTCGCATTGGCGCCGACCACCTTGGGATACATGATGTAGAGCGGCGCATCCGGCACGCGCAGCTTCAGGCCCTTCATGTCCTCGGGCTTGTTGATCGCTTTGTTGGCCGTGGTGTGGCGCACGCCGTAGTAGAACGCCGCGATCGGCTTGTTGCCGCCCTTCTTGAAGTAGCCGTCCATCAGCTCGGCGAGCACCGCGCTCTCGGAGTACTTCTTCCAGTGGTTGAAGTCGCGGAACATGTAGGGTGCGCCGCCGATCGACAGCGCCGGGAAAGTGCGTGCGGCGAACGCCTGCCCGGTGTAGATCAGGTCCACGGTGCCGAGCGACAGCGACTGGTTGATCTGCGTCTCGTTGCCGAGCTGCGAAGCCGCAAACACGTCCATGCCGTAGCGGCCGTTGGTGCGCTTGGCCAGCTCGCCCGCCGCCCACACCGCGTAGACGTGATAGGGCTCGGACGTCTCATAAACATGCGCGAACTTGAGTTTCTGCTGCGCGAAACCTGCCGCCGAAAAAACAGCCAACACGGCGAAAACCAGAATCCTTTTCATCACAGCCTCCTCAGTAAGTAGCTCTGCCGCCTGAAATATCGAATACCCCGCCGGTGCTGAAGGAGCAGTCCTCGCTCGCCAGCCAGCACACCATAGCGGCGATCTCCTCCACCTTGACGAAGCGGCCCATCGGGATCTTGGACAGCATGTAGTTGACGAACTCCGGCTTTACCTGGTCGAGGATAGCCGTCTGCGCCGCGGCCGGCGTCACGCAGTTGACGAGGACGCCGGATTGCGCGAGCTCCTTGCCGAGCGCCTTGGTGAATGCGATCAGGCCGCCCTTCGCGGCGGCGTACGCCGCCGCATTGGGATTGCCTTCCTTGCCGGCGACAGAGGCGATGTTGACGATGCGACCGTACTTCGCTTTCGCCATCAGCGGCACCACCGCGCGGCAGCAGAGAAACGGACCATTGAGGTCGATATCGATGACTTGCTTCCAATCCGCGATCGGGTAATCGACGACGGGCGCCGACGGCCCGGCGATGCCCGCGTTGTTGACCAGCACGTCGATTCTCTCGACGCCTTTCAGGGCGTTTGCAATGGAGGCGGGATCGGTCACATCCACCCGCGGCGAGCTGTTCAGGTCCCACACGGCGACCTTGGCGCCCGACTGCTCCAGGCGCTTGACGATGGCGGCGCCGATGCCGGTGACGCCGCCGGTGACAATTGCCGTGCGTCCTGCGAAATCGAGTCGATTCATGGTGACGCGAAGTATAATCGCTGCCCTTCCCCGGAGAGGATCGCGACGAATGGCAGGACGCCTTGCTGGAAAGACCGCTTTTGTCACCGCTGCGGGGCAGGGCATCGGCCGCGGCGCCGCTCTTGCCTTCGCGCGCGAGGGCGCCAGGGTATTCGCGAGCGACCTCAACCCGAAGACGCTCGCCGACATCGACGGCAAGGACGGCATCAAGACCCGGACGCTCGACGTCACCGACGAGGCCGCGGTCAACAAGGCGGCGGCGGAAGTCGGCGCCGTCGACGTGCTGTTCAATTGCGCCGGATTCGTGCACCACGGCACCATCCTCGATTGCGCGCCGAAGGACTGGGACTTCAGCTTCAACCTCAACGTCAAGTCCATGTACTACGTGACGCGCGCCTTCCTGCCCGGCATGCTGAAGAAGGGCAAGGGCTCGATCATCAACATGTCGTCGATCGCCTCGAGCGTCAAAGGCCTGCCCAACCGCTTCGTCTACGGCGCCACCAAGGCCGCGGTGATCGGCATGACCAAGGCGATCGCCGCCGACTATGTGAAGCAGGGCATCCGCTGCAACTGCATCGGCCCGGGCACGGTGGACACGCCGTCGCTCGCCGGCCGTATCGCCGCCTTCGCCGATCCGGTGCAGGCGAAGAAGGATTTCATCGCGCGCCAGCCGATGGGCCGGCTGGGCTCGGTCGAGGACATCACGGGGATACTCGTGTTCCTCGCTTCCGACGAGTCGCTGTTCGCGACCGGCAACATGTATTCGATCGACGGGGGAATGACGATATGAAGTTGTGCCGCTACGGCAGGAACGGCTACGAGAAGCCGGGGATGATCGACGGCGAAGGCAAGCTGCGCGATCTGTCCAAGGTGGTGGAGAACATCGGGCCGAAGGAGCTATCGCCGCGCGGCCTGAAGATGCTCGCCAAGGTGAAGCCCAACACGCTGCCGGTGGTGGCCAGCAACCCGCGCCTGGGCGTGCCCTTCATCGGCATCGGCAAATTCGTCGCCATCGGGCTGAACTACTCCGACCACGCCAAAGAAGCCGGCATGCCGATCCCGCCCGAGCCGATCGTGTTCATGAAGGCCACCACCAGCATCAGCGGCCCGAACGACGAGGTGATCCAGCCGCGGCGCTCGACCAAGCTCGAC
>Ga0075435_100002373_pt1 | contig 12485 bp, 18 predicted proteins | sample RhiMethybrSRZTD4_FD_75302 | JGI IMG/M metagenome (GOLD analysis project Ga0075435, IMG submission 75302) | Populus rhizosphere microbial communities from Tennessee, USA - Rhizosphere MetaG P. TD hybrid SRZTD4 | ecosystem: Host-associated > Plants > Roots > Rhizosphere > Soil | place: USA... | reverse complement strand
ACGAGCTCGGCGCCGGCGACGTCGTGCGACTGCGCGTCGATCCGACTCATCTGCATCCGGGCGTGTCGCTGATGTTGCTGGTGGTCGAAAAACCAGAGGGGGAAGAATGAAAGTGCAGTGGCCGCCCGGCGATCGCCGGCTGTTCGTCAGCACCCAAACGTACGAGATGGGCAAGCGGCTGGGGATCGAGCAGGCGCAGCAGGCGTTCACTCGCGAGACCGAGGTGGAACGCCCGCGGCTGCCGAGCGCCCGCGTCGTGCGCAAGCTGCGCGAGCTCGGCACGGTCGCGCTGTTCCACGCCTCGAGCACCTCGCTCCCGAAGCTTCGATCGCGCGCCGCGCACGCGGCGCTGCAGACCGAGGCGGAATATTGGGTAATGATCGACGACGACGTCGAGTGCGACATGGGCACGCTGCAGCGCATGCTGACGCTCGCCGGCCCGCCCGAGGTGGCAACGCTCGTCGCGCTGCCGTGCCTGCTGCGCGGCATCGGTCTCGAAAAGCAAAGCGTCAACGTCAAAGCCAAGAGCAGCGTCGCACGGCTGGTGCGCGGCGAGCTCGCGTTCGACCTCGAGCAAGCCGGGTGCGGCCTGCTGATCGTGACGCGCAACGCGCTGCAAACCATGTCGTTGCACCTGCAGGACGATCTACGCTTCATTGACGACGACGGTGCGATCAAGGTCGCTCTGTTCGCCATGGAGCTCGGCAAAGAAGGCTGGTTCGGCGAAGATCTCTCGTTCACCCGTCGCGCCGCTCGCATGGGCATCCCGATCTACGCGCCGGCGAGCGGCGTCAGCGACCACGACGGCCACAAGCTCGATCTGAGCCAGCTGCGATGAACCGAGAGTGCTTGCTGCACGTCCAGCTGTGCGAGTACTGCGCGCAGCGCCTCGGGCTGCTCGTTGAAACGCCGAGCTACCACGAAGGCCTGCGGCTGCGCGAGATCGCGCGCGAGCTCGCCGCGTGCGCCACGTGCGCGCGGTACGCGGGCGAGCTCGTCAGCGCTGCGAACCGATGGGAAGCCGAACGCTGCGCGCCGCTCGCAGCGCTGCAAGAGGCGTGGGCCTGGGTGGAACGCGTGTGAGGACAGCAGAACGGACCGAGGGAGCCAATTGAGAACGCCCCGCCGGGTGCTCCACCTGCTCGCGCCCGAGGCGCAGCAGACCGAGTGCGGACGATCGCTGCGCCGCGTCTGGTACGCCACGGCGCGCGAGGTGTTCGACGCGGCGCCCAATGCCTGCAAGCGCTGCAGCTTTCAGCTCCGCGAACGACGCAACTACGGGCCGGCGCCGAGCCGCCAAGAGATCGACGCGATCGAGCTCGAGCTCCTGAAGCTCGAGCACTTCTGGCGAGCCTGGCTCAGCGACGAGTCGACAGAATCGAGAGCGGCGAGCGCGGCGTCAGATCGACCTGCACCGTGAGCTGCATGTTCATCCCCTGCACGTAGCGGACGATCGTGAGCAGGTCGAGCAGCTCGAGGTCGGTGTCCTCCAGCTGATGGATCTCCGGCGTGCTGAGGCCGATCCGGTTGCCGAGTTCGTGCGCCTCGATCCCGCACACGTGGCGTAGCTCGCGCAGCGACTGCATGCCGAGCACGCTTGCCGGACGCTCGTACTTTGGATCTTCCGGGGGCGCGGACGGCGGCGAGCTCGCTGGGGCTTTGGCTCCCGTGATTGCTTTCACCGTGTCAAGGGCTTCGGAGGCATGATCGGTCGGTCCGTGCAGCTGCGTGTCGGTCATTGGTTCAAATTGTGCCTGCGGACCGGTTCCCCGGCAAGGCCCTCTAGCTGCCCCTACAATCGATTTTCAGCGACGGTCAGAGCCACACCGCTGGGTGGCACTGTCGAAGCGCCAGGCACAGCAGGACGGCGAAGCAATAGACCGCGATCAGTCCGACGTAGGCAGGTTCCCGCGGCGCTTTCACGGCGGAACCGGAATTTTGCCCCAAAAGCCGCCAAGCGACCGATTGTAGCTCAGCGCTCGCTGCCGGTCGGTGCGTACTTTGTCGTACAGGGCCAGCGACGCGATCACCGAAAACGAAATGTTGGTGTTGAGCGCGTCCGCGAACAGCGTCAGGAAGGCGGCGCTCCCATCGGTGGGCAGCGCGAGCGCGCCGGAAGCCGCGCCAAACTGACTCGCGTTGATGTACGCGGTGCGCACGCCGCCGGCGGTGCGCGTCCAGCCCATGCTCATGACGACGTGCACGGGCGGCACGCTTTGCTGCAGCGCCGCGGTGCTCGTCGCGTAGTTTTGTGCGACGCCGGCGCCGTTTTCGAGGTTGAAGCCCATGTTGCGCGGGTAGGTGGCGCTCGGGATCGTGAACTCGTACGCCTTGTTGCTCGCGCTCGTCGCGCCCGTTCCACCGTGCGACACGAGTACCATTCCCGGATCGACGTCCTCGAGCATGAGGATCATTTCGACTTCCATCGCGGCGAGCAGGTTGAGCGCCGGGGTGAGCGCGAGATTCATGCGCACGCCCGGGCCCGCAGTCAGAGCGTTGAAGCCGCCCGGGATGATTTCCGTGAAGCCGACCGCAGTGCCGGCGCCCACACTGAAGGCTGGGCCGCCGATCGCGCTGGCGAGAGTCTTGTTGAAGTTCCAGAGCCCGACGGGGCCGTCGACGTTGTCGAGGTAGTTGGCTTTGCGGGCGTCCAGCGTGTTGAGCGCATCGCTGACGGATCCGGTGCCGTCGAGCACCGTCGAGCCGTTGGCTACGTCGTTGGTGTTGATCACGCGGCTTTGCTGCGCCTGCGAGTTCTGCGTCGTGGTGAGCACTTCGACGAGCTCGTCGGGTGCTCCGCGCGGCACGGTCGCGATCAGTGTCGTCGGCGTGGACATGTTTTCATCCTTGTACGATCGCAGCGCCGTTGCCGGTGAAGGCGGCTGGCACCGTCGCATCCCAATTGACGTACGGAATGGCCGCGTAGGCCTTGGTGACTCCGCCGACGCGCGTCTCCGGCGATCCGCCGTTGCCGCTCACCTGGGGCTTCGAGCTGCTGAAGTACGTCACCAGGCCCGAGCTCACATCGATGCCGATGCCCGTATTCCCATCGCTGGCGTTGGTGCCGTTGAGAACGCCGTTGCACAGCAGCCTGCCCTGACTGTTGACGAGCACGGGGCCCGCGGTGTTGCGAAAGTAGCAGCTGCCGATCTGCGCGTTCGACTCGCTCGAGCACAGCAGGCGCGCGCCGCTGATCGCGGTGTTGTTGTGACTCACTGAGCAGTTGTGCTGAAAAAAATTTGAGCCGGTGCCGACCACGCAAAGGCCGAACGTGCTGATCAGATCGGCTTGGGTGCCTCGGAACCGGAAGCTGTTCGCGCCTGACAGCGTGACGCGGCATGCGCGCAGATCGAGCACGCCTCCAGAGCTGTGCACGAGGCCGAGCGTGGTGGCGCAGACGAGCTCGCAGCCATAGAGCTGCAGCGTCGCGCCGCCCTGCGCATACAGGTCGTTGTTGGCCATGTCCATGCGGAGACCGGTCAACCCGATCGTGATGGCGCTGCCGCCGTTGAACGCGATCTGCGTCGCATTGACGACGGGCGGCAGCGCGCTGCTCAAAGTGCTGACGGTGAGCGTGTTGCCCGCCGCCGGCGTGACGAGCGAGATGCTAGTGCCCGGAGCTGCGAGGCATCCAACAATTGCTTGCGTCGCGGAGATGGCCGCGAGCAGCATGCCGACGTGCCCTGTCGAGTAGCGGATCTGCGCGCCCACCGGCACTGTCGTCCAGTCGACGGCGCCCGTCGTGGTGAGCAGCCACGGCGGCTGAGTGACCGCTCCGCCGTTGGCGATGCCGAGCGGAGTGACGACGCTGATCGTGCCCGTGGTGACGTCCGTCAGCGTGCCGGAGACGGTGAGACTCGCGCCCTTGGCAAAGCGAGTGCCCTGCAGGTTCAGCGGCGAGTCGACGACGTTGCCGACGAGCTGCACCGTCGTTGGCTGCTGAATTAGATTCAGACTGAGCCTGCCGCTGAGCTCGCCCATCGTGCGCAGCGGCGCCGCCGGCGTGCCCTGGTTGCTGTCGACGCCGTTGGTGGGGTCGATGGCCCAGCTCGCTTGCAACCCTGCGCTGCTCGGTGCGGCGTTGATCGCCTGCAGTAGCGCGGGCTGCGACGCCTGCGTGGTCGTGAGCAGCTCGGCGAGCTCGCCGTCGCTGCCTCGGGGGTTGGTGAGAACGAGGACCATTTAGCGGCGATCCAGTGGGTTGGGCGGCAAGGTGTCTTGCCGCGGCAAGGTTTGATCAGGAGGGAACGGTCCCATCGGAGACCACGGCGCCGGCGACGAGGTCGCGCGGCGCTTGCCGAGCGCGAGCAGCAGCAGCAGCCAGATCCATCCGTCGTCGCCGCGTCTCACTGCAACACCGCGTGGGCTACGAAGTAGGCCGCCGCTGCGAGCGCCAAGCCGAGCAACGAGCGGACGATCCACGTGCGGCCGCGCACCTCGAACAGCGTGCGCATGCTGCCCCTGCTGTCGTCCGGTCGCAGCGACGCGCCGCAGTCCACGCAGCGAGCCCACTCGAGGGAGCATTTGCGACGGCATCTCGGGCACGTCGTGAGCAGCGGCAGCACCCCCGTGGCGCTCGTCTCGTGCCGTCGCTTCACCATTTGCGCCCTCCGAAGAGCGCGAGCAGCAGGATCGCGCTGTGCGGCGAGGCCTGCACGCTGGTAGCCGGAGCAGGCGCTCGCAGCTGCGCGACGAGCCACGCGAGCACGTCGGGAACGCTGATCGTCGTGGGTGCGCCGTCGTAGGTGACGGAAAACCACTCGGACCAGTCGTCTTTGTAGCGAGGATCGCGGCGCGGATCGACCGGCGGCGGCTGCTGTCGAGGGTACCAGCGGAAGTCTTTCAAGTGCGCGGACACGTCCATCGGCACGGCCATGCGCAGCTGCTGCTCGAACATCCACTGCGTGAAGAGAGGCGGTCGATTCAGGCCCGCAAACAGCACGCCCGGCGCGAGCTGCACGGCAACTTGCGCTCGATCGCCCGGCAGCGGCGCGCGGATCGCCATGCCTCACACTAAGAGCAGCGGCAGCGGTTCAGGCCCCGAGACGGGCACGTTGCTCGCGTGGTCGAGCGCTGCCCACGTGAGCGGGCCCACGACGCCGTCTGGCTTGAGGCCGTGCGAGCGCTGGAACGTCATGACGCTTTCGCGCGTGTTGGTGCCGAATTTGCCGTCGGCCGGCATCACATGGAGCCGGAGCTGCAGGTCTCGCACGGCAGGCGCCTGCGCAGTGAGGATGCCCATGCCGGAGCCTTGATGCAGCAGCGGGTGCACGGCGGCCGCGTGCGCGGGTGACAACGCAGGAGCCGGCGCCGGCGCGGTCACTGAGGTTGGAGAGTGGGCAGCCGTCGCCGGCGCCGGCGTGGGAAGCGCAGCCCCCGGCGAGCGCTGCGAGAGAGTCGGCAGAGCTGCCGGAGCTGGAGGAGCGCCGAGCTTCGGGCGGTACGCGACAACGCCGCGCTTATTGCCCTGGGTGATCTCGGCGCGGTACGTGATCCACTCGGCGCCCGTCTTGTCGAGCTGCGTCGTGCCGGCGCCTCGAGCCCAAAGCGAGTCGAGCAGTTGCCACGCGCGCGTGTGGATCGCGGGCGGGATCGGTTCCGGGTAGTACATCCACCCGGAAGGAAACGCGGGAAGGCCCGTAGGTGCTGCGACGGGCCACGCCGGCGGCTGCTGCTGCGCCTGGTGGTGCGCCTGCTCGTCGTGCGTTGCTTGCTGCGCGCGGCGGCGTGCCTCTTCAGCTTCGCGTCTCGCGCGATCGGCATCCGAGCCCCCACCGCGGCCCGACTGCGACGCCATGAGGAACAGGAACAGCAACAGCTCCATGATCAGTCCACCTCGTCTGTCTTGCCGTTGGGAACAGCGCCGCCGGCGCCGGCGCTTTGCATGCCGCCGAGGAACTGCGCCATCATCATCTGCCCGAAGTCGACGCCGCCGCCGCCTTCGACGGGCGTGTGGTTCAGCGCGCGGATCTGCGCCTCCAGCTGCTTAATCCGCATGACGTACATCTGATCGCGCTGCTGTTCGGTGAGCTCGCTCCGCTGCTGCATGCCGGAGACCATTTCCGCGAGCTGGCCAAAGCTCACCTGCTGCGCGTGGCTGTAGGCCGTCGCGATGTAGTGCGCGAACACCATGAAGCGCCGCGTTTCCGCATCTAGCGTCGCATCGTTGATCGGCGGCAGCGGCGGGACAAAGGTCGATGCAGCGTGGGGCGGCACCTCGGGCTCGTCCGGCATCTCGAGATCGCCGTCGAGATCGTCCAGGTCGAACGCACGGAGCACTTGCTTTTCTCCGTTGAGTGCTTCGATCACGTGGGCGTTGACGGCTCGCAGCGTCTCGATCACCCGCGGCATCCGGGCGCCATTCAGCTGCACCTCGTGCTTCGTGCCGGTGCGGCTCGTCACTAGCAGCAGGGCTGGACGCGGCGATTTGCGGATCCACTTGAGCAGGGTCTCGGTGTCTCTCATTTTATCGCCCTCCGATTTCGTTGCCCGCAAAGCGTTCGCGGTTCAGATGCCCATCGGCCTTGAACCAGTCGGGGCGGATGTGATTTCGAGGCGAAAACATGGCCGAGAGCTGCACGGAGACGTTGCCAGTCGGGCCGCCGAGCTCCTGCAAGAAGCAACGCGCGTTGGCAATGATGGTCTCGGCGACGATCTGATCGACCTTGGTATCCGTCGCGGCTGTAGGCGTCGGAGACGTAAACGTGCGGCTCGGGCCGACGCTCGCCGTGGACCAGATCAAGCGATTCACCGGCGCTCGCGCGCCGTCGTTCCAGTTGAAGCTGAAGACTTCGAAGTCCGGGATCTGCAGGATGCTTCGACCCACGCCGATGGTCAGATCGAAGTGCACCGTCAGCGTCACGTGTTCGCCCACGCCGCCGGTGTCGGGTCCGTCGAGCAATTGCGCGGCCAGCACCCACTGCCACGTTTCCGGTCGGTGGTATTTGATGTTGACGAGCTGGCTGCTCGTCGCGATCAGCGGCGTTGCGCCACCGCCGAGGGGCGGAACGCTCAGGGGCTCCTGACCGCTGCCCCACATGTGCCAAGGTGTTAGCAAAACCGGCTGCCCTTCAGTGGAAGTGGAAAACAATCTGCCGCGCGTTGCCTGGATCCAGCGCTGCTAGCCCCGGCGTCGCGCTGTCGTGGTGCTCGAGGATCGGCAAGTGCGGGGGCGGAGCGATGGGCGACGCCGCGTGGTGGCCGTGGTGCAGGAGGTGGCCGCCCATGTCGAGTGCAGTATCCGCGATCGGGCCCACGCCAGGAATGAATTTCACGGCGCCGCGAGCCAGCTTTTTGAGCCCACCGAACAAGCTTCCGAGCACCTGCCGCGCGCGCGCCGCGTGCTGGGGCCCGTAGATGTGAGCCAGATCTTCGTACGTGGCGCCCTCGCACGCGTCCGCGATCGCACACAGCGAGTCGATGTGGTCGGGGTGGGCCGCGCCGCAGACCGCGGCGAGCTCGCAGGCGTCGCTGATGGCTCCGGTCAGAGCGGTGTTGGCGACGGGCGCGGTGTGCAGCGCGGTCATTGCCATCTGCTGCGAGCTCAGCGGACCGGTGAGGTAACCCTCTTGCCAGTTCCACGGCAGATCGGCGCGCGCCTGCACCTGGCCGTAGTGGGGGCGCAGCGCGATTTCAGGCCGCAAGATGTACGCGCCACCCACGACGGCCGAGCTCGGCGCACTCATCATCGGCAGCACGGCGCCGGCGACGCCAAACACGCCGGGAGAGACACCCGGGCCCATGCCTGCCTGCAGGCTCGGATCGTCGCGGCTTCCGTCGCTGCGTCGCACGACGGCATGCCATCGGTTCGGGCCCGACTTCTCCACTTCGGCGAAGGCGCCGGGATCTTCTCCCGAGTGTCGCAGCGACGCTGCCGCGTACGGCGCGATATCGTCGCAATCGCCCCAGCGACGCCCGATCACCTTGTCGGCGCTGTCGAAATGTTCGTCGCCCGGCGGCTCGGGGCGCCACCGCACGAGGCCGTTGCGCAACGCGCGCTCGAACGTCGGCACCTGCTGCCCCGCTAGCAGCTGCTCGTTCAGCCGCGTGACGCTCTCGAGCGCGGCGTCGAGCACGGGCTTGCTGACGTGCGCCTCGGGCACAGCTACTTTGATTCTCACTTGACACCTCCAATGGAGGACAAACCTTGTGGGTCGACTGGGCACGGCGCCGCGGATTCGGCGCCGTGCCTGGCTTGCGCTGGCGATCAGTGCACGATGCGGCCGAGCACCTGCAGCTGCACTGCGACGGTGTCCGTGCCGGTCGGCGCCTGGCTGATCGTGCTGATGAACCGGATCTGCACGCCGGGCTCCGCTTGCTTCATGGTGAGACGCGTGCCGAACGCACCCGGTTGCGCGAGTAGTTCGATGTCCCAACTGAAGATCTCAGCGCCCTGCAGATCGGTGCCGACGAACGCCTGCACGAGAATGCGGCCCACCGCGCTGGCACCGGTGCGGATCACGCTGATCAGCGGACGCTCACCGCGGAACGGCTTTTGGAGCTGCCCCTGGAAAATGATCTGCGTGACGGTCGCCGTGAAGGTACCGGGCGGGCTGCCCTGCAGCGGCGTCATGGGCAGCGGCACGAGTCCCTCGTCGGGCTGCATGACGCCGGGGGCGAGCTGCCCACTGCGCCAATGCGGACGCTGAGGGATGCGCGCCAATCGGTGCTGTGCGGCTGCAGCTCCAACGCCCATCACGCTACCGCCCATCAAATCACCGGCTAAAATGGGCTCGCCGGCGAGCGTGTGGCCCACCACTGCCATCGGAGAATCTTCATACGACATTGCTTGCGTTCCTTTGCACGAGAGAGAGGGTTTGCCGACGAATGAACGGCAGTTGCAGCCGTCAGACTTGAGCCGCGATGCCGCTCACCTGCGGCACGACGCCGGAGACGTGGCCCTGGTTGCCCATCTGGTAACCAGCGATCGCAGCGCCAGCGAGCGCGACGTCTCGCAGGATGCTGTGACCCTTGCCCTTGCTCAGAAAGTAGGCGTAGGCGGCGATCGAGCCCGCCCGACCGAGGATCGGAATCGTCGGCAGCGTGGGAAATGACTTGTCGATGAAGCCGAGCGCAGCGCCGCCAATGACGGTAGCCATCATGCGCTGCTGAGAGAGAGCGCCGCCGCCGCCGCCGCCGCCTGAGTGACGACGCCGGCGTTTGCCACCGCCGGAAGCTCTAGGAGCGGACACCCGAATGATGGGCGCGGCAGCCTGTACGGTGCGTACGATGGGAGAACGAGAGCGAGTGCGTGCACGTGCCACGAATTGTCCTTTCGGCCCGCGGGGGTTGAGTGTTCGCTTCTTGGCCATAGAGGCACAATGGTACCGAAAATCGACCGGCCGATCCATTCACTGCTTGCATTTCAGGGGGTCCTTTGTGCACCCTTACATACCTGTGCAGTTCGCGGCTGCGGGGTGGCGCGCCTATCCACGAGTCCCTGACGTTGAAGCCGTCGCTGAGGACACGCGTCGACTGCAGCGCACGACGATCGAGCGCAACGCCAAGCGCTGGCTGGAGCTGCAGCGCGAGCGGCAACGGGACACCGGCTTCCCCGGCGAGGCGCCGATCGGGCACCGCGTCGTGTACGAGCTGCGCCGGCGCGGCTGGCCTCTGCGGCTCGCACAGTACGGCGGACACCTCGCAGCGGTCGGAGGCCCGTGGAATTGGCAAGGCAACACGCGGCTCGGCGAGTGGATGGGGCGCAGCGCTCGCACATGCCGGCGCTATCGCGTCGAGCTGGAGCGCAAAGGGCTAATCTCGAGCCACCTGCTGCTCACCGGCGACAAGCTGCCGGGGCAGAAAGCGGCCGTGCGCCGACCGATGGTCGTGCGCAACGTCGAAGTACTGCAGCGGCTCGGAGGCTTCCGAGTCACGCGACAAGAGTTTCCCCGGCAAAGTCGTGGCCAAACGGGAAAGCCTAAGACGGCGGCAGCAGGGCGCCCCCCCCCTGCTGCCGCCCGAGGCACTACGGCTGCGGAACAGCCAAGCGCGGAAGACTTCCAGGAGCTCGCGGAACGCTCGCCCGAGTGGCTCGCGGGGTCGTTGGAGCTGATGGCTGCTGCTCGGCGGGCGGGTACCGCGAATACACGTCCCGTCGTGCAGCAGCCAACGACTCTCACGCCACCGCCGAAGTCGACGCCGCCGCCGCTGCGTCAGACGCCGCTCACAGCCGACGAGATCGAAGCGCTGCTGCGAGACGAGCCGGTGCGTTTCGAGCGCGGCCCGCCCGAGTGAGTCAGCGCGCGACCTGCCCACGCCGAGCCGCATCTCTCAGCGGCCCGGCGTAGCTGCGTCCGCGATCGGCACCTACAGCGGCGCCAAAGGAGTCTGACGGAAAGACCGTTGGGCCGAATGCCCTCGCTCGCGCGAACTACTGAACGGGCGTAACCGGTTGCACGGAGACTTCACATGTGAGCAGCGGACAGAGTGTCCAGCAGAGATCTTCCAACTGAAAAATTACTAGCTAAAGACCTGGTAGGAATGCGCACGTGCGCGAAGCCTTCTTTTGAGCGGAGCTTCGCGCCGGTAGGTCAGGGTCCCACATGTGTTTTTCGCTTCGTCAGCGTCCGCGCGGCGCTTGAAACCACTTCGTGGTGCGCCGCGCAATGTCGCCACATCCGGCCCGCCGGTGCTGTATCCTCACCGATCCGTGGAGCAACAAAGGGGCAGGGGCACACTCGACCTGAAACGTCAAGACAATCCGACGTATTCGGCCGCGTACATCCGGGTTAGCAGCGCGTCTCAGGACTACCAGGGGCAGCGCGTCGCGATCGAACAGGCCGCCCGGGGCCGGGGCGAGCGCGTCGATCGGTGGTTTGCCGACGTCGGCAGCGGCAAGAGCCTGCGGCGGCCCGAGCTCGAGCGCCTGCAGCGCGAGATCGAGGCGCGGCACGTGCACCGGCTGTGGGTGTGGCGGCTCGATCGCCTGACGAGGTCCGGAATTGTGGACATGATCAGCGTGGTCCGCGGCATCCAAGCGAGCGGCTGCGAGCTCATTTCACTCACGGACGGCATCCCGCTCGAGGGACCCGCGTCGGACCCCGTGCTGGCCATCATTGCGTGGTGCGCCCAACTGCAGCGCGAGCAAATCGCCGAAAACCAAGCTGCCGCGCGCGCTCGCATGCAAAGCGAGGGGCGCTCCTGGGGGCGCCCACGGCTGCCGCCGCACGTGGTAGACCGCGTGCGCGCGCTTCGGTCGCAGGAAAAAACGCAGCGGCAAATTGCACGCGAGCTGCATATTTCCAAGAGCTCGGTGCAGCGCTATCTGGAGGAAACCGACCACTAGGCCGCCGCAGAAAACATGCCGCTTCAGAAAATTCTGGCGCGCGCCTTTTTAGTGTACTTTAGGACCGGCCGGGAGTGCATACTGGCTGGATGAGTACCCGTCCTCGCGCACAAGGTCTCACCCCGCGGGATGAACGGGGGGGCCGCGCAAAACCGCTCACCGGGCGCTTTCCACGCACGCAGCAGCACAAGCACAATGAGCAGGGGCAGCCGCCGTGCCCCTGCTGCAGCGAGCCCGCGCCGACGATCAAGGTCGTCAAGCACGGCGAGCGCTGCAGCTGCTGCAGCTACGTCGTTTGGGAGCGCGACGAATGAAGACGACCTACACCCAGCTGATGGCTACCGCTCCGAAGCTCGATCCAGAGCCGCCGGCGACGTTCAAAGAGCTGCTCGACGCTGACAAGCTCGACGTGCAGCTAGAGACAGATTGGCTGCGGGGGCTCGCGGCGCGCGTGCGAGCCGGTGAGGTCTCGGTCGACGACGCAATCGACGCCGCTGCGATGCACGGAGCGAACCGTGGGTACAACGCGGAGGAGCGCCGAAACCGGTACTACTCGCGCCCGCCGCCGCCGCTGCAGCCACGCCAGGTCGTCGAATGAAGCGCCTGCATTTCTCGCCGCGCATGAGGGAGCGCGACGCGATCGACGATCGCGAAGTGCTCGCCGTCGCCCCGCTGGATCTGACGCTGAGCTTGGAGGAGGCGCGCGAGCTGCTCGTCGCGATGGTCGAGCAGCTCAGCAACGACGACGAGTCGGCGCTAGCGCGCATGCTGCGGATGATTCCGGAGCTGATCGACATCACTTCGGGCGAGGACGTCGTGCAGGTGTCGCTGCGGCGCGGACTGCTCGAAAGAACCGGCGACGAGGACGACGAGGACGACGACGGCACGCCCATTAATCCAGCGACGGCTGCCGCGCCCGGCGTGTTCCCTCTGCCCCTGCAGCAGATCGAGCCGGGCTTGTTCGTGAGCCAAGTGGGGCTGATGGGACCGAAGCGCTACGAAGTGACGCGCGTTCTGGCGTCGCACACGGGCGTGGTGGTGCAGTGGTTGGAGTTCAAGCTTGGGGAGCGCGAAGTGCCGATCGACTCGATCGGCGTCGAGACGCTCGGGAGCTTCGGGCAGGTCGTGCCGGGGCACTACGAGCTCGGCGCCGGCGACGTCGTGCGACTGCGCGTCGATCCGACTCATCTGCATCCGG
>Ga0075435_100002371_pt1 | contig 12489 bp, 8 predicted proteins | sample RhiMethybrSRZTD4_FD_75302 | JGI IMG/M metagenome (GOLD analysis project Ga0075435, IMG submission 75302) | Populus rhizosphere microbial communities from Tennessee, USA - Rhizosphere MetaG P. TD hybrid SRZTD4 | ecosystem: Host-associated > Plants > Roots > Rhizosphere > Soil | place: USA... | reverse complement strand
GCCGGTCACCTCGTCCACATGCCGGCGCACATCTACATGCGCACGGGCGACTACTCCGCGGCCGTCGCGAGCAATGCCAAGGCCGCCGAAGTCGATCGCAAGTACATCGAAGCGACGAAGCCAGGCGGCGTCTACCCGCACATGTACTACAACCACAACCTCGACTTCCTCGCATCAGCTGCGATGATGACGGGGCAGTTCGCCGAAGCGAGCCGCGCCGCCGATCAACTCGTCGCGATCGCGACGCCGGCGGTCGCGCAGATGCCGATGCTCGAACCGTTCGCCGCCAAGAAGCTGTACGTGTTGCTGCGGTTTGCGAAATGGGACGAGGTGCTCGCACTGCCGCAGCCGGATCAGAAACTCCTGCTGCTGACGACGCTGTCGCATTTCGGCCGCGGCGTCGCGCATGCCGCACTCGGCCGCGCCGACGAGGCGAAGCGCGAGCAGCGCGCGTATCTCGAAGCGCGCCAGAAGATCTCCGGCGACATGGACTGGGGATATAACAAGGCCGCCAGAGTGCTCGTCGTGACCGACAACGTCCTCGCGGCGCGCGTCGCCGAAGCGGAGAAGCGACTCGCGCCCGCGATCGAGGCATGGCGGAATGCCGTCGCCGCCGAAGATCTCCTCAACTACAACGAGCCGGCCGACTGGTTCTATCCGACGCGCGAATCGCTCGGCGCGGCGCTGCTGCGCAACGCGAACGGTGCCGACGCCGAGCGTGTCTTCCGCGACGACCTCGAGCGCAACCCGAAGAACGCGCGATCGTTGTTCGGCCTCTGGCAGTCGCTCGCGGCACAGGGACGCAGCGCGGACGCCGCTCACGCCGAACGCGACTTCAAAACGGCCTGGCAGCGCGCCGATACCGACCTGAAGCTCAGTGACTTCTAGACTCTGGCGACTCCGGAAGCGTCAACAGAGCATCGACGCGATCGTTCGTGAACACGACGATGACGGCGATGTGACGCTGGAGTACGTCATGAACGGCAAACGCGTGACGGCCCGCCGCTGGCCGTCACGCGCGCAAGCCGAGAAGGCGGCGACCGAGAAACGAAAGGACCTCGAGCGCGCCGGCTGGGCGACTCACTGGTGACGAATTCGCTCTGTCTCCGGCGCCTTCTCGCCTGACCACACGCGCAGCTTCAGGTCCACCGAGCCCAGCTGGATTACGTCTCCATCGGCGAGCCGCACCTGTCCCGCGATCGGCTGATTCATCAGCAGCGTCCCGTTCTTGCTGCCGAGATCCTCGATGGTCACCGCGTCGCTTCCGCTCGGCACGTGGATGCGCGCGTGGCGGCGGGAGACGCCGGACGCATCCAGCCAGACATCGCACTGCGGATCGCGGCCGACGATATTGTCGCCCTCGGTGAGGACGATCGTGCGATCGTTCCAGACGAGCCAGACGCGCGCGGCGGCGTTCGATGCGCGCACGCGCGGCGCCTCGACGTCGACCGCCTCGCCGCTGAACGCGTAGCCGACGCCGTGCACCGTCCGGATGAACCGCGACTCCCGCGGGTTGTCGCCAAGGGCACGCCGGACCTCCGCAATCAGAACGTTGAGGTTCGCGTCGACGACGAATGTCGCCGGCCAGATCTGGGCGTGGAGCTCGGACTTGTCGATGACATTCGGCCGGCGCTCGAGCAGCGCGCGGAGCAGGTCGAAGGCCTTTGGCGATAGACGAATCTCCTCCCGGCCGCGCCCGAGGAGCTGCCGTGTCTCAGAATCGAGCACGAACTCGCCGAATCGAACTCTCACAGCCGCCACAAGACTGCTTGACCGCGTTGGCACGTCTAAATTGCCACGCCGCCCGGGAGCCACTGGTTCCAAAAACTTTGGTAATTCCTAAGGACTCCCGTTCCGGGCGCGCTGGATAATCACGGAACGCCATGGCCCCGCCCCGTCCGGATTCCGCGGCTGAGGTGCCCCGCCGGCCCGCCCGCGATCTCATCGACGCGGTCGTCGATCACATGCGCAAGAACGCCGAGCCATTGAAGTACTCGACGCTCGTGCCGAGTCGCTACACAGTCTACTTGCACCCTGCCGAGCACGCCCGGCTCGAAGGCATCGTCCCGATTCTGCAGGAGCAGACGATCCGCGCGCTCACCGAGGCGCTGGACGCCTTGAACCGGCGCCCGGCCGTGAAGCGGTGGGTCGACCGGCTCATCGGCGACCCGCCGGAGTTTCGGAACGCGGACGCCGACTGGCACGTCGACTTTCTTGCGGATCCTGATGGCGAGATGCGCGAGGGGGACCTGCTCGTCGACTCGGAGCTTCGCCTGCCGGCGCGTCCCGAGCTGGGTATCGGCGAACGGACGCGGCGCATCACGACGATCCACGCGGGCCACCGCACGACGACGCGGGAGCACGCGGTCGACCGCTCATCGTCGTCGGCGGCTCAGCCGGTCGTCGCACGGATCACGTACGAAGACAACTCGGGACCCCATTCCTACAACGTCGTGAAGGATTCCCTGACGATTGGGCGCGGCGGCATCGCGTATCCCGTCGACGTCCGGATCGTCTCCACTGTCGACGTCTCACGCGAGCATGCGCGCATTCGCCGCGATCCGGCGACCGGGGGGTTCTTCCTCATCGACCTCAGCTCGCTCGGGACGACGCTGAACGGGCGCCACGTTCCGCGCGGCTACGAGGAAATCGACGGAACGAAACGGGAGACCGGCGCCGAGACGGCGCTTCCCGACGCCGCGCGCATCGGTTTAGCGGACACGGTCTTTCTCGACTTTCGGCGAGTGAGCTGATGCGCACCGTCACCGCGCTGCGAGCCGCAGGGCATACCGATCCCGGATTGCAGCGGGATGTCAACGAGGATCGGTTTCACTTCGACGTCGCGCGCGGCCTGTTCGCGGTCGTCGACGGTGTGGGCGGCCAGGCGGCCGGCGGGAAAGCGGCCGACATCGCGCTGTCGATGCTGCGGACGCGCCTCGAGCGCGAGACCGGCCCGACCGTCGACCGCGTGCGCGAGGCGATCACCATCGCCAACAACGAGATCTTCCGCGTCGCATCGATGCGTCCGGAATGGCACGGCATGGCCTGCGTGCTGACCGTCGCCGTCGTCGAAGATGGCCGCGCCATCGTCGGCCACGTCGGCGACTCCCGTCTCTACAAGGTCTCCGATCGCATCGAAAAGATCACGCGCGATCACTCGCCGGTGGGCGAGCGGGAAGACGCGAGCGAGATCTCCGAGTTCGAGGCGATGCACCATCCGCGGCGCAATGAGGTCTATCGCGACGTCGGCTCGGAGCTGCACGAGCCCGACGATCCCGATTTCATCGACCTCATCGAGGTGCCGTTCGAGCCGAACGAAGCGCTGCTGATCTGCAGCGATGGCCTCACCGACGTCGTCGAATCGACGGCCATCAAGGAGATCGTGCAGCAATTCGGCGGGCGGCCCGAGCTGGTCGCTCACGCGCTCGTCGACGCCGCGAACGACGGCGGCGGCAAGGACAACGTGACCGTCGTCTACGTCGAAGGCGAGCAGTTCGCGCCGGCGCGACCGGACAAGCGCAACCACCATCGCGCCGAACGATCGAATGAGGCACGAACAACGCTGCCCGTAAAACCGCCGCGTAGATTGAAGAGAACCGTTCGGTGGGCGCTCGTGGCGCTCCTGTTCGCAGCTATCGCGCTGGCGCTCTCTCGATGGCGTCCCTCCTGGCCGCTATCGATGACCGGCAGAATCACGCCGCTCGTTTCGACCGCGACGGTCCTCGTCGTTCGGCCGACCGACTCGATTGCCGCAGTACTCGATGGCGCCGGGCCGGGATCCACGGTCCTCGTCGAACCTGGCGAGTACCGTGAACGCATCGTGTTGCGCAATGGCGTCCGTGTCGTCAGCCGCGTGTCGCGCGGCGCGACGATTCGTCTGCCCGGCACGGCAGCGGAGGGGGATCCGGCCGTGGTCGCCGATGGAGTCTCCGCCGCGGAGCTGGTCGGCTTCCGCATCGTCGGCGACGCCGCGACGCCGCTCGGAACGGGATTGCTCGTCAGGAATGCCGAGGTGTCGGTCGTGGATCTCGAGATCAGCGGGGCCGTGAACGTGGCGATCGATCTCGACGACGTCGAGGGCACGCCGCGTACGACGGTGATGGCGAGCGACATTCGCGACAACCCTGGCGCCGCGCTGGCGATCCGCGGCGGGGCGTCGCCGCGCATCGCGCACAACGTCTTTCTGCGCAATGCCCTCTCGCCGCGCGCGCAGGCGGTGGTCAACATCGAACGCTGGGAACACGGCGCCGCGCCGCAGTTCACCGGGAACGTCTTTCACGGGATCCCGTCGAAGATCTTTGGCGTGTTGAGCGACGACATTCGTGCCGCGCTCGTTCGCGACAACTTCTTTCCCGATGGTCACGAGGCCCGACCATCACCGGCGGGGGCGTCCCGCGGCCGGCAGAGCCGATGATGACAACGGTCTTCCAGCGGCTCGGGCCCTACGAGATCGTCGAGGAGATCGGCCGCGGCGGCATGGCCGCGGTCTTCCTCGCCACGGACAGCCGAACCAATCAGCGCGTGGCGCTGAAGCTCGTCCCCATCGGCAGCGATCGCGAGGCGCGCGAGATTCTCGCCGCCGAGCAGTGGGGCGCCAAGCTTCAAGAGCAATTCTGCCGCGTCAGCCGGCACGTGCCGGTCGTGTACGAGCACGGCCTCGCGTCGGGCTATTTCTATCTGGCGATGGAGTACCTGCAGGGCCGCAATCTGTCGGAGATCATCAGCGGCGGCGCGCTGCGGCCCGAATATGCGACCGGCATCGCGATTCAACTCTGCGATTTCCTCGAAGCGGCGCACCAGTTCGAGGCGGAGATCGACGGCCGCAAGCTGCGGTCGCTGCTGCACGGCGACCTGAAGCCGCGGAACATCCGCGTCATCTCGAACGACGCCGACGGCGATCGCGAAGTGGATTACGTGAAGGTGCTCGACTTCGGCATCGCCAAGGCGCTGTCGTTCAGCCGAAAAGTGACGCACAACGACTTCGGCAGCGTCGCGTATCTGTCGCCCGAGCGGCTGGAGTCGGGCGAGATCGATCCGCAGGCGGACTTCTGGCCGGTCGGCGTGCTGCTCTACGAGATGGTGAGCGGCGCGCCGCCGTTCCGCGCACCGGACACGCGCCGCCTCGAACAGCGAATCCGATCGCGGCGGGTGGAGCCGCTCGACGGTAGTTGTCCCGCGGGGGTGCAGGCAGTTGTCGCCAAGCTGCTCGCGCCGACGCCCGCTGACCGCTACGACAGCGCCGGCGCCATTCGCGACGATCTCCAACATGTGATCGCCGGCACTCAGACACAAGCCGAACGCGAAGGCTGGCCCGCCCGCGCCGTCGACGAGCCCCCGACTCGGCGCACGCGGCCGGCAGCGGCGGTTGAATCGGTCGAAGAGATCACACGGCGCACGTCTCACACGGAGCCGCCGGAGGCAGCCGTGACGACGCCGCCGAGGAAACGCATCAGCCGTTTCCGGGCGGCCCTGCTGCTCGCCGCGCTGCTGATCGTCTTCAACGAGATCCGGATCGGCGTGCTCGCGAATCAGCTCGCGGCGACGATGCCGTCGCGCGAGCTCGACGCGATGGCCGACGCCTGGGATCGCTACGACGCACTGCGCGGCGGAGGCGTGCACCTGGGCGTCTTCGGACTGGAACGCACGCTGGCTGACCGCACGGAAACGCTGACCGACCGCGTGATGGCGAATTACCTGACGCCGCTGCCGACCGTACGAGAGACGCAGTGGAAGCTGGCTCGCGAGGCGCTCGCGCGCGCCTCCGCGCTCGCGCCGCGCAACCGGCGCCTGAAAGCGTCGCTGCGCTACTGCGAAGGGCAGCTGCACCGGATCAACGGCGAGGCGCGGAAAGCGCGGCGGCAGGCGGCGGCGCAGCAGGAATTCAACGATGCGGTGACCGCGTTTCGCGAGGCGGCGGAGCTGCGGCCGAACTGGCCGGATCCGTTCCTGGGCCTCAGCCGCACGTTCATCTACGGTCTGGAAGACGTCGATCGCGCCGCCGACGCGCTCAAACAGGCGGAGCGCTACGGTTTCACCCCAGGCGATCGCGAGACCATTCAACTCGCGGACGGCTACCGCACGCGCGCCGAGTCGCTCCTCCGCAACGCTCGCACGCTGGCGGGCATGGCGCAGGAGCAGGAGTATCTGACGCGGGCCGTCGAAGCCTACAAGCAGTCTCTCGAGCTCTATGCGAAGGCCGCGACCGTGCCCGGCGTGGCGCGCACGATTCGCATCGCCGAGCGCGGGCTGAAGCAGGCCGAACAGCGCATCGCGGAATTGACGCATCCCGCTGAACGACCGGTCTCGGACGACGGCCGCTGATGGCGGTCACCTTTACGTCCGCGGCAGAACGCGATCTGCGGCGCGAGCGCCATCTGGTGATTCCCGTCGGCGGATGGGACGTCGTGCTGCTGGCGGTATCGTGTGTTGCGGCACTCGCCATCGGCCTCGCGTATACAGGGCGTCTGCGCGCATTCGATCTGTCGGAACGCGAACGCGCGCAAAGTCGCCTCCCGATCGTCAACCTCAACGCCGTCGGCGCTCCGGCAGACGTCGAGCCATTGATGGGCGTGGTGTTCGCCAACGCGACCGATCGGCGTCTTGCCGCGCGAGAGTTGTTCCAGTTCGTTGCGGCGAACGGCGAGAACATGCAGGCGCTGCCGAATGTCGGCGCGATTCTGCGCGCGAGGCGGACCAGGGATTCGCGTCCACTCTTGACCTCCGCCGATCTCGCCGCCTTGAAACCGTTTGCGATCGTCCGCACTCGCGGCGAGTTCCGGCGTCTGGTGCTCCTGTTCGCCGTGCTCTACGTCCTCGCGTTTCAGGCGGTCGGACTGGTGTGGCATTGGCGCGGCGTCGAGGGCGATCGGCTGCTGCTCGCCGCCGCGCATCTGCTGACCGCGATCGGCTTTGCGATCCTGTTGAGCCGATCGGATCCGCTGCGAGATATCCCGTTGTTCGTGCGCTACACGGAAGGGATCCTGATCGGCTTGTCGATCCTCACGGCGCTGTCGCTCGTCGATTTCCGGATCGCGGGATTTCTGGAGCTCAGTTACATCCCGCTGATCGTCGCGCTGCTGCTGTGCGTCGTCGTGATCCTCTTCGGCTACGGTCCGGGAAGCAGCAACGCCAAGGTCAATCTCGGACCGCTGCAGCCAATCGAAGCGATCCGCCTGCTGCTCGCCTGTTTCCTGTCCGGCTACTTCGCGCGGCGATGGGAACTGCTCAGAAGCGCCCGCGGCACCGCCATCCGAACGCTGCGGCTGCCGGAATGGATCGACGCGCCGCGCGGCGAGTACGTGCTGCCGGTTCTGGTTGGCGTCGCGACCGCGCTGCTGCTGTTCTTTCTTCAGAAGGATCTCGGCCCGGCGCTGTTTCTCTCGTGCGTGTTCCTGGCGGTGTATGCCATCGCGCGCGGCCGCATCGGCATGGCTGCGATCGGCTTCCTGCTGCTGGTGTCCGGCTTCTACGTGGGATACCGGCTGGACGTCTCGCACACGCTGGCCGGACGCGTTCGCATGTGGCAGTCGCCGTGGGACAACGCGGTGCCTGGCGGCGATCAAGTGGCGCATTCGATCTGGGCGCTCGCCACCGGCGGGTCGCTTGGATCGGGTCTCGGCTTCGGCGACTCGCAGTACCTGCCGGCGGGTCACACCGATCTCATTCTCGCCGGCGTCGGCGAAGAGCTCGGCGCCGCCGGCCTCGTTGTCGTCGCGATCGCGTATGCGGCGATGGCGTGGCGCAGCTTCAAGATTGCGCGCGAGGCGCCGAACGACTACGGATTCTTTCTCGCCACGGCGCTGGCGCTCTTCCTGATCGTGCCGGTCTTGATCATGGGCGGAGGCGTGCTCGGCGTCATCCCGCTCACCGGCGTCGTCACGCCGTTCCTCAGCTACGGCGGCTCCGCCATGGCGGCGAATTTCGCCGCCATCGGGATGCTGTCATCGATCCGCGCGGATCGCCGGCCCGCCGGTGACTTCGAGCCGTTTCGCGTGCCGATGCGCATGCTCACCGGCGCGCTCGTCGTCTCGGCGCTGGCGCTGGTGGCGATCGTGATAGACGTGCAGATCGTTCATGCCGACGACTATCTCGTGAAGCCGCATCTCGGCGTCCAGGCCGACGGCGGCCGGCGCTACGAATACAACCCGCGCGTGCTGGACGTCGTCAGGCGCTTGCCGCGCGGGACTGTCTACGACCGGCAAGGTCTGCCGCTGGCGAGCGACGATGCGGCCCTCGTCCAGCGATCGCGCGAGACCTACGAGAAGCTCGGTGTGTCGCTCGACGAGAATTGTCCGCGTCCAGGCGAGCGCTGCTATCCGCTCGGCGCGAAGGCCTTTCACCTTCTCGGCGACGCGCGGACGCGTGTGAACTGGACCGCGACCAACTCGTCGTACGTCGAGCGCGATGCGGAAAACACGCTGCGCGGATTCGACGATCACGCGATCGCCGTCGAGGTCCACGACGCATCCGGCCGGCCGATGACGACCGTGCGCCGCAACTACCGCGCGCTCGTTCCGCTCGTCCGTCACCGGCATGAGCCAACCGATCCGGCGGTCGTCGCGTTCGGCCGCCAGTCGCGCGATCTCCATCTCACCGTCGATGCCGCGCTGCAGCTTCGCGTTGCGTCGATCCTGGCCGGCTATGCCCAAAAATCCGGCGGCAGGGCCGCCGCCATCGTCCTCGATCCCGACACCGGCGCGCTGCTCGCCAGCGCCAGCTACCCGTGGCCGGACGCGGCAGCCTCCGACGATCCGCTGCTCGACCGCGCGCGATACGGACTCTATCCGCCGGGATCGACGTTCAAGCTGGTCACGGCGTCGGCGGCGCTTCGTCAGAATCCCGATCTGTGCAAGACGACGTTCACGTGCGTGCGGCTGCCGGACGGACGCGTCGGCGCGACCGTTGCGGGATGGAAGCGGCCGATTCGCGATGACGTCCTCGATTCCCATCCGCACGGCACCGTGAACATGCACGATGCGCTCGTCCACTCGTGCAATGCCTACTTCGCGAACCTGGCGGTGAAGATGGGGATCGATCCGATGCTCGATGCCGGAAAACGATTGGGCATTTCGCTGACGCCGTCGGCCAACGCCGCTCGCCGCGTGCGGGACACGCTTCCGCAGATCGGCTACGGCCAGGCCGATGTCGTGGCGACGCCGCTTCGCATGGCACGCGTCGCAGCCGCCGTCGCGGCGGATGGAGTCCTGCGCGAAACCTATTGGAAGGACGGTTCGTCTTCGCCGTCGAGCGACGATCGATTTCTCACGCCAACTGCCGCGCGCCTGCTGTCCTCGTACATGCGCGATGTCGTCGTCTCGGGCACCGGTCGAAGCTTGAGAAACCATCCGTGGCGGATCGCCGGCAAGACGGGAACGGCGGAGGTCGCGGGGCATCCGTCGCACGCGTGGTTCGTCGGCTTCGCGCCGTACGGTTCGGCGACGAAACGGATCGCATTCGCGATCATCCTCGAGAATGCCGGATACGGCGGCGCGAACGCCGCCCCGGTCGCGGGCGAGATCGTCAGCGCCGCGGCCGCAGTCGGCCTGGTCGAATGATGGATTTCCTTTCCAAGGCCCGCAAGCTGGAATCGACGATCGCGCGCCGGCTCGATAACGTCGCACGCGAGCTGATCCGATCCGGCGCCCGCGAGCCGATCGAAATCGTCAATCTGATCGTCGAAGCCGTCGAGCACCAGATCCAGCCGGGCGGGCGCGGCCGCCACGTCTTTCCGTTCAATCGGATCGCCGTCTCCATCGTCGCGCCGTCGCGCGACGCGCGCGCGCGCGTGGAGGCGATCGTCGACGGGCAGCCTCCGCTCCGCGATCGGATCGTCGAACGCCTGACGACGGCGCGATGCGACGTGCCGAACCTGGTGGTCGACGTCGCGTACGTCACGCGGCCGCAAAAGGCGTGGAAGAGCGCTGACTTTCACCTCGACTTCCAGCGACAGTCGCCTGACCGATTACCGGGAGCGCAGCCCTTCAGGGCTGCCGAAGAACACGAAGCTGCGAAAGGAAGCCAGGCTCCCATCGAGCTGAGCGTACTGCTCGGCACCGCCGAGCGGACGACGTATTCGCTGGCCGCGGATCGGATCGATCTCGGCCGATCGGTCGAGATCCGCGACTTGCAGCATCGATTGATTCGCATGAACCACGTCGCCTTTCTCGAACAGGGCGGCGACGTGAACCAGACCGTTTCCCGTCAGCACGCGCACATCACCTGCGACGCGCGCTCCGGCCATTACCGCCTGCACGACGACCGCAGCGCTCACGGCACGAGCGTGATTCGAAACGGACGCAGCATCTCCGTCCCCGGCGGCTCCCATGGAGTCCGTCTGCGTAACGGCGACGAGATCGTCCTCGGCGACGCACGTCTGCGCGTCACCCTACGAGGATGACCTTTTCTGCGTCGCGCGGAAGACGAGATACGCCAGCGTTCCGCCGATGGCGGCGGCGCCGGCGATCAGACCGATGGCGGCGTAGGTGACTGGGCCCGGCGGCGGTGGAATGGACGCGCGTACGACGTCGCTGGTCGCGCGGCGGCGGGCGAGCTCGAGCTTCAAGCTCTCCTCTCCGCGCGCCATCGCCCAGCGATGGTTCGCTTCGAACAGCGGCTTCATCAGAAAGGACAGGTTGCGCAGAAGCGGCTTCTCGGCACTGATGCGCCAGTCGTAGGTGATGTCCACGAACGGACCGTTCTGCAGCAACGTCCACTGACCGCGTCCGTCGAAGTCGCCCTTCGCGACGAGCGAGAAGCCGTGCGGATACCGGTTCTCGACGACTTCGAACTCCCAGCGCAGCATGTACGGAAGCCACCCCTTCGTGTGCAGCTTCACGAGGCCGCCGAGGCCGTTCGCGTTCCGCGGACGGACTTCCCAGACGTCGAGATAGACCGACGGCCACCAGCGCGGCAGCGAGAGCGGGTCGTCGAGCACGTCGGCGACTTCGCCGCACGTGCCCTCGACCCGCCATCTGGAGATGAAGTGATACTGGCTACTGGGGAGCGGGAATCGTTTTTCCATCCGTATCGAGGAAGGTGACATCCTTGAACGCGGTGAGCTGGTCCTTCACCTTCGCCCAGTCGCCGACGATGGCGACGACCGAGTTCTGCGATCCGAGCAGCGTGGCGGACGCGTTCTTCACCTGGTCGGCCGTCACGGCCGTGATCTTCGCACCGAACGTTTCAGCGTAATCCTTCGGCAGCCGGAAGATGTACACATTGTTCAATGTGCCGGCGAGGCCGGTCTGCGACGAGGTCTGAATCGGAAAGATGCCTCGCAGATACGACTTCGCGCCCTGCAGCTCGTCCTTCCCCACCGCGTCGCTCCGCATCTTGTCGATTTCCTTGAACACTTCGTCGAGCGTCGCGCCGGTCACCTCGTTGCGGACGTCGGCGCTGAAGCGATAGAAGCCGGCGTCGACAAAGCCGGTGAGCGCCGATCCGGGCGAGTAGGTGTAGCCCTTTTCCTCGCGGATGTTGCGGACGATGCGCGAGTTGAAGGCGCCGCCGTAGATCGAGTTGGCCAGCGTCATCTCGTACCAGCGCGGATCGCCCCGTTTGATCGCGAAGTTGCCGACGCTGATCGACGACTGGATGCTGTTCGGCCGCTGAACGAAAATCAGCTTCCGCCCGTTCAGCGATGGCGGCGCCGGATACGAAGGCTTGGGTACCTCGCCGCGCGCCCAGCCGCCGAACGTCTTCTCGGCCACCGTCATGATCGCGGCGGGATCGACCGCGCCGACCACGAGCAGAAACGCGTTGTTCGGCCGATAGTGCTCGCGGTGGAACGTCTCGATCTTCCCGCGATCCAATGCAGTGAGCGTCGCCTCGGTCTCACTCGTACGCGCGTACGGATGATCGCCGAACAGCGCGCGCCGGAAGGCGCGATTCGACAGAAACTGCGGCGACGACTTCTGCCGCATCACGTTCTGCAGCCGCTGCTGCTTCAGAATGGCGATTTCGTCGGCGGGCAGCGTCGGGTTCATCGCGACGTCGGCGACCAGCTCGATGAGCTGCGGCGCGAACTCCGACAGGCCGCGCACGCTCAGCGACGAGTAGTCCTGCGACACCCCTGCCGTCAGCGATCCGCCCATGCCGAAGACCTGCTTGCGGATTTCCTTGCTGGTCCGCGTCTTGGTTCCTTCCTGGACGACGTCGGCGGTCAGCGCGGCAAGGCCGGTGAGATCCGCGGGATCGCTGGCGTAGCCCGAGAGCACCGTCAACGTGACGCTCACCTTCGGGATCGCCGTCTGCCGCGTGACGATGACGCGAAGCCCGTTGGGCAGCGTCTTCTCGAGGCGCGCCGCAAGCTGGAACGGACGCTCCGGCCCGACCGCGGGTCGCTCGGTTTGGCCGATTGCGCTCGATGTCAGCGACATCCCCACGAGCAAAATCGCCACCGAGGTGGAGAGCTTCCGGGAGGCGGCAGAAATGATGACGGTGGTCATTTCGTGCTCCCTTCCGGACGGCGATCGATCGACGTGCGGTTCG